>QWCV01001685.1_pt1 | contig 20118 bp, 18 predicted proteins | sample 1972621 | NCBI WGS metagenome assembly QWCV01 (sample SAMN09866699, study PRJNA288562) | Human gut metagenome isolate pre2_stool, whole genome shotgun sequencing... | isolation source: gut | host: Homo sapiens | place: USA: California | reverse complement strand
TTTTCAATATCTTTAGATGTAATAAAATAATCAATTCTCCATCCTACATTTTTTTCTCTAGCATGTCCCATATAAGACCACCAACTATATGCATCTGTTTTTTCAGGGTATACATATCTAAAACTATCTGAAAATCCCGCTTGTAATAATTTAGTCATTTTGCCTCTTTCCTCATCTGTAAAACCTGCATTTCCTCTATTGGTTTTAGGATTTTTCAAATCAATTTCTTCATGTGCCACATTTAAATCTCCACACATTATTACTGGTTTTGTTTCATTTAATTTTAATAAATATTTTCTTATTTCATCTTCCCATATCATTCTATAATCTAATCTTTCTAATTCTCTTTTAGCATTTGGAGTATATATTGTAACCATATAAAACATTTCAAATTCTAAAGTTATAACTCTACCCTCTTTATCATGTTGTTCTATTCCTATTCCATATGTAACATTTAACGGTTCTTTTTTTGTAAATATTGCTGTACCTGAATATCCTTTGCGTTCTGCACTATTCCAAAAACTTTTATATCCTTCGAATTCCAAACTAATTTGTTCTGGTTGACATTTTGTTTCTTGTATACAAAATATATCTGCATCTATTTCTTTAAAAAAATCCTTAAATCCTTTGTTCACACAAGCTCTTATTCCATTTACATTCCATGAAATTAATTTCATTTCTACCTCCTTTTACCAGTAAGGACACCCATTAATGGTAAATTTTTTTACCACTGGGGACACCCTTAATAATAGTTTGCCAATTATTATTTTTTTCTGGTAACATACATATTATATATTAGCATATTTTAAATGGTTTAGCAATCAAAAAAAATAAGAAAAATTTTACTTGCCGAGTATATTAAAAAGGAATTAGACAAATCATCTAATTCCCGTAAAATTTATTGTAATTGTTTCATAACTTCTTCAGCAAAGTTTTCTTCTTTTTTCTCGATTCCTTCACCTTTTTCAAATCTTGCAAATTCAACAACTGATGCATCTTTTAAAACTTGTGAAACTTTCATACTTGGATCTTTAACAAATTCTTGATCTACTAAGCAGATTTCTTCATAGAATTTATTAATTCTACCCATAACAATTTTTTCAGCAATTGCTTCTGGTTTACCTTCATTCATTGTTTGTGCTTTTAAGATTTCTTTTTCTTTTTCTAATCTTTCAGCTGGAACTTGTTCTCTATTTACAAATTCAGGTCTTGCAGCTGCTATTTGCATACATACATCTTTTGCTAATTCTTTGTTTCCATTTGTCATGTTAACTAAAACTGCAATTTTTCCATCACCGTGAATATATTTTTCAACTAATCCATCTGTTGTTTCAAATCTTGCAAATCTTCTTATTGTCATATTTTCACCAATTGTTGCAATTTTATCTATTAATACTTCATTAACAGTTTTTCCTTCTACTGCTATTGATGGTTCTGCTAATAAATCTTCAACTGATGCAGGATTATTTTTTACAACTTGTTTTGCAACATCCATTACAAATGTTTTAAATTCTTCATTTTTTGCAACGAAATCTGTTTCTGCATTAACTTCAACAATTGCGCCTACTTTTCCATCTTCAGTAACATATGCTTCTACTAAACCTTCTGCTGCAACTCTTCCTGATTTTTTAGCTGCTTTTGCTATTCCTCTTTCTCTTAATAGTTCAGATGCTTTTTCTAAATCTCCATCTGTTTCTGTTAATACTTTTTTGCAGTCCATCATTCCTGCACCTGTTTTTTCTCTTAATTCTTTTACCAATGCTGCTGTAACCATCTATACATTCCTCCTTTTAGTTTTTAGAAGATATCTTTTATCCTCCTTATATAAAAAATAGAGTAGAGCAGTAGAGCCCCACTCTTTTATTAACATTTTATTATTCTTCTACTTTTTCTTCACTTTCGCTAACAACTTGTTCCATTGATTCTGCTTCTTCTGAAACATCTTGTTCTTCTGTAGCAGGTTCAAAGCTTTCACCTTGTTTTCCTTCAATTATTGCATTTGCCATAACATCTGCAATTAATTTAACTGCTCTTATAGCATCATCATTTCCTGGAATTGGGTAATCTAATTCTTCAGGATTACAGTTTGTATCTACTATTCCCACTACTGGAATTCCTAATTTTTTAGCTTCTAATATTGCTATTCTTTCTTTTTTAGGATCTACTAAGAATATAACTCCTGGTAATTTATCCATATCTTTGATTCCACCAAGATTTTTTTCTAGTTTTTCCATTTCTTTTTTAAGTAATATTACTTCTTTTTTAGGTAATACGTCAAATGTACCATCTTCAGCCATTGTTTCTAGGTCTTTTAATCTTTTAATTCTTGTTTGAATTGTATCAAAGTTTGTTAGCATTCCACCTAACCATCTTTGATCTACATAGTACATTCCGCTCTTAATTGCTGCATCTTTCATGCATTCTTGAGCTTGTTTTTTTGTTCCTACGAATAGAACTGTCTTTCCTTCTTCTACTTGTTCTTTGATGAATTCATATGCTTCATCAATTTTCTTTGAAGCTTTTTGTAAATCGATTATATGGATTCCGTTTCTAGCTTGAAATATGTATTCAGCCATTCTTGGATCCCATCTTCTTGTTTGATGTCCAAAGTGAACACCAGCTTCTAGTAATTGTTTCATTGCAACTACTGCCATTTTTTATTCCTCCCTTTTTGTTATAACTTCCACAAAGTTTCATCATCTACGTGGACCTTGAATTCATTAAATTTCCAAGGCACTTCCACATAAACTCTTCTTTATGTGTTTTTTACGCTAATTATTATACCATATTTTTCTGAAAAATCAAGCCCTTTTATGTTTTTTTTTGCTATTTCACGCAATTTTCTAACAATTTTATTTTTTCCTTCTCTCTTGTATCTATCTTAGCCATAGTTCCTATTGGTATAACAGTCTTTTGCTCTATATGTCCAAAATTCTCTGATTTAATAATCGGTCCTTTGAACTCATTTCCTAATGTATCTAATAAAATCTTTTCTAAGGTTATTCCACTTTCATGTGTATAATCGCCAATCCATATTCCTCGAATCTTATCAAACACTCCATTTTGTTTCATATAATATAAATAATTACTTATTAATGCAGGCCCTGTTTCAAATCCCAATTCTTCCAAAAATAATATTTTATCAGAAAACTCTATATTATATTTTCCAGCTACCATTGCTCTTGTTAAGCTTAAATTCCCTCCAATTAATTTTCCTTCCGCAAAACCTTCTTTTATTGTTTTATATCCGTATTCATTTCTTCCAAATTCCAAACTACCATCTAGAAATCTTTTTAAAACTTCTTTTAAACTATAATCTGTTTCATCTGTAGCTATTGTTTTAAAATTTGTTCCACTAAAAGTCACTAATCCTGTTTTTTCTGATATTATATTTGTAAGTGAAGTAATATCACTATATCCGCATATTATTTTAGGATTTTGTTTTATCATTTCAAAATCTAAATAATCAAATGTTGAATTACTATTTTCTCCACCCTTTGCACACCATACCATTTTGACATTTTTATCTTTAAACATTTCATTTATATCTTCAGCTTTCTCTTTTGCTGATGCACTATATCCATTTTTGTTCGAAAATAAGTTTTTTGAAAATTTAACTTTAAAACCTAATTTTTCTATAATTTCTTTTGCTTTTTCTATTTCTTCTACATTTTCATTTATTATTGGATTAGATGGTGCCACAACGCCTATCATATCACCTATTTTTAATCTCTCTGGTATTATCATTTTACACCTCACTTAATTATTTCAATTCAATTATAGCTGTTCCTAATCCATATCCTTCTTTTTCAACTCTAAAAGAATGGATTTGATCTGAATTACAAACACTACAAATTCCACAATCTATTATGTTTTCTACTTTCAAGCCCTCTTGTTCCAAAATTATTTTATTTATCTCTACTGTATCAATAACCCATCTGTCTTCTCCTTGTATTGGAACTATTAATTGGTCAATTTTTTTCAAATCTTTAAACTCATTGTAATATGGTTCTTGTACATCTTTATGAACCTTAAAATGGCATTTTCTTATACTTGGACAAATGCAACAAATTATATCTTTAGGAGCGCAATTATATTCTTCTTTCATTTTCTTGACAGCTTCAATTGAAATTCTCTGCAATGTTCCTTTCCATCCTGAATGAACATTTGCTACTACTCTCTTTACAGGGTCAAAAAATAACATTAAAATACAATCAGCATTTGTCGTAGCTAAAGCCATATTTTTACTATTCGTTATTAATCCATCTGTTTCATTGTATTCACTTAAATTAAAATCTGGTTCATCTATGTTTACTTTTGCATCAACTCTTTTTATATTCTTTGTATGTGCTTGATTTGGCTTTACTATATTTATATATTTTATACCAATTGAATCTGATAAGTCTTTATAATCTTTTATAGCTTTATTATATTCTTCTTTTGATAATTTTCGAACATCTTTAGCTCTTGCTGTTCTATAATTTCTATCAAGCCCTATTGAATAAGCATGATTTATTATGTCACTATATTCTAACAATTTCTTAAATTGTAGATATTCTATTCCATCTTTTTTTATATGAACCACATTTTCATTTGATAAATCTTTCAACTTTTCTATCATCCTTTCGATTTATTAATCTACCAATGGGTGTCCCCTGTGGTAAAAATTTTTACCATTAATGGGTGTCCCCACTGGTAATTTTTTGTAAGATTTCTTCTTTGCTCTTTTTATCAATGTAATTATATTTATTTTCACAACCACCCATATTGAAACCACAAACACTTTTATAATCACAATATTTGCATGGTGTCTTTTTGTCTTTATAATAAGGTTTTAGGTCTATACTTCCACCTAGAATTTCTTTAGATATTTGCTTAAGTACTGTGTACATATATTTTTGCAACTTTTTAAATTGTTCTGCAGTTACTCCACTTGTTTTCTTTTCACTCAAGTTTCCTTCTTTGTCAATATATGCTGGTACAAGTGCAGATGCACCTTTTTCTAAATTCTTATCATGTAATTTTACTACTTTTACATCTGCTAAAATAAGACCTTTCATTTTAAAGTTTGCTCGTATTTTTTCTTCTATCTCTTCTTGTTCCATTCTTTTGTCTGCTTTTATCATTTGTTCTAACATACTAAAATATAATATTCCAGCAGGCATTAGATCCTCTTCTTTACATGCTGCATCTAAATATGTTAATAATTGAATTTGCAAACCCGCATATACTTCATTTAAATCAATATTTTTGGCTGATGACTTATAATCTATTATTCTTAAATATTTTCCGTTCTCCCCTTGTGCTGTGTCTATTCTATCTATTTTTCCTATTATTTCTATTTTTTTACCATCTTCTAATGTTAGTCTTATTGGCTTATATTTTCCTTTTTCTCCAAATTCTAATTCAGTTCCTAAAACATCAAATCTACTTTGTACTATTGTTTCTATAATATATTTCAAAGCCTTTTTTATTATCTTTTTTAATCGTATAACTAATGCTCTATATTTTGCTGTTGATGTAAATATATAATTCTTATTTTGTCCTAGTTTTTCATCTACTATTTTATTGATTATTTCAGATAATTCCTCTTCTGTAATTTCTTCTAATTGTTTTCCACTTTCTTTAACAGTTCCAAAAAATTCGTCTATTACTTCATGTATGAATGTACCAGTATTTAAAGTTTGAATTTTTAATTCTTCTTGTGGTTTTATTTTTAACCCATATTGTAAATAATATGAAAATGGGCAACTTCTATATCTTTCTAATTTTGATATACTTGTTACTAAAGTATTTCCATATAATTTATCTATATTCTCTTTTTCTATTTTTTCTGGTATATTTGTATAGTTTAGCCCTTTTAAACTTTGCGTTAATTTTTCATTCCATTCAATATCTTTTTTGTAATAATCAAATATATAATACCAAATTTTATCTATATTTTCTTGTTCTTTTAATTTACTTATATTGTTTATTAATTCTTCATATGTTGTTTTCTTATTTAATACCTCATCTCTGCTGATTATTATATCACTTTGTTCTTCAATCATAGGATAAATTTTTTTTATTTTGTTTATTAACATTGATGGTCTTAGTGCTTTTCCTTGCATGTCTGATGATGAATATAATAAATACAATTTTTCTTCTGCTGTAGTAAATGCTTTATATATGTTAAAATTATCTTCATATAATTTTTCTATTGTTCCTTTTGCAAGTTCTATTCCATCTTGCATTAAAGCATCTCTATCTGTGTCATTTAGAAAACCTTCATCTTTATGAATACTTGGAAATTCTCCATCATTTAATCCTATTATAAATATTGCTTTTACCTTATGACTTCTCGATCTGTCTACATCTCCCATGATTACTTGGTCTTGTGTACCTGGTATTTTTGTTAAATTACTATTTTTAAATCCAACTTTTAATATTTGAGCATATTTATCTATTGTCATTTTGTCATCTTTAAATACTAATACTATTTCATCTAATATTTCTATTATTGTATTTAAACTACTTTCATATTCATTTGCTAAGTCTATTTGTCCTATCTTTTCCAATTCTTCTATTTTTATTTGAATTTTTTCTTGAATTCTTTGCTCTATTAAAAATTCAAATATTGATTTTGATATATTTTCTACCGATTTATTTTCATCAATTTTTATTTTTAATTTAATTAGTGGATTTACTAAATCTTTTCTTATCTGCTCTAATCTATCTATTTCTGCATTTTCTTCTTCTCCATTTTTTCCATATACAAATTCTTTTTTCCATTTATTTTGTTTTATCCCCCATTTTAAACAATACTTTTCAAGTTTAAAAATGTCATCTTCTTCTAATCCTGAAAATCCTATTTTTATATAATTAAAAACCGCTTCATGTGACCAATTTTTTATAAATATTTCTAATATTGATAAAATGTATTGTATTAAAATATTTTGATTTAAATCTCTATTTTCATCTATAAATATTGGAATATCATATTTGTTAAATATTGCTCTTGCTAAACTTGAATATGTTGATATGTTTTTTGTTATTATTGATATATCTCTATATCTATATCCTTCATCTCTTACTAATTTTAATATATTTTTTGCTACTTCTTCTATTTCCGAAAATTGATTTTTTGCTAAAAATAATTGTATGTTTTCTATATTTTTTTGATATTTTACGGCTTTGTTATTATATAAATTTTGTTCTAAATGCATTAGCTCTTTATTTTTAAATCTATATGTATTTTCTAATTTTACTTCTTCTACTTTTGTATTACAGTCTTTGGCAACTTCTAATAATTTTTTTACTGTTCTTTCATTTGAATAAAATATATCTGCATCTGGATTTTTTGCATCATGTATTTCATCTGTACAAATTGTTACCGTTACTTGTTTTGCTATTTGTACCAATTTTTTTATAATTTCATATTCTTGACTTGTAAATCCAGCAAATTCGTCTATATATATTAATAAATCTTTAAACATATCTGTTTTTTCTATATTTTCTGCAAGTATTGTTAATAAATCTGTTTCATCTATATATTTTCCTGATAATTGTGCTTCAAAGTTTTCATATATTGTGCACATGTCTTTTAATTTATTTTTCAAATATATATCTTCTTGTTTTTCCATTTCTTGTTTTAATTGCTCTACACTTATTGCATGCTTTTTGAATTCTGTTATTGCTGTTTCTGCCATATCCACATTTTCATCAGTCTTGCCGAGAAATTTTAATTCTTTTTTATTATTGTTCAATATTGAATATATAAGCATTGCTTTTCCGCATTTACTTAAATTTGTTTCTGTTTTTCTACCAATCTCATTTATTACTCTATATGCCATTCTGCTTAATGTAACTACCTCTGCATTTAACACCGCTTCTGTATCTATTGCTTCCATTAATTTTTTTTCTGCAGTAAATGAAAATTGTTCTGGTGTTATTATTAATATTTTTTCTTCTTTTACCTTTTTCGCAATTTCTCTATAACAATATTCACTTTTTCCTGTTCCAGCTCTACCATATATTATTCTTAAACTCATCTGCATCCTCCATGAATTTCTTACTAAAAGTTTGACATTACATATTTTTTGTTAAAAATCACACTTCTATTAGCTCACAGAAGTGTGATTTTCTTTTAACTAAATTTTTTTCTTGCAAAAAATTTTATTATATTATCTAGTATCTTTTTTAACCATGATTTTTCTTTTTTTTCAATTAATTGAATATTATTTATATGAGCCTCTGCTATCTCTTTTTTCTTGAAAAGATTATTTAAATCATAATTTTTATTTTCCATTTCTTTTAGTTTTCTATTTTTTATTTTATCAATTTCTTTTTTATTTTCTTCACTCATCCAGAATTTGTATTCCAGCCAGCATAAAATATCAACAGCTTCTTTGCTCATATTTTCTTCTTTAAATAAATCATTTTTGTCAATCCTTGTCTTGAACTCTTTGTTTCTCTTTTCCAATATATTTCTTAAAATACTTTCTGGAATCTTCATCACTGTAGTTTTATCCATATATCGTAATACTTCATATAACTCTTCATATGTATTACCAGAAATCACATTCGCCACTTCCTAACCCAATTATTGTTGTAATTCTTCTTGTTCTTTTGTTTTTATCAATTCTTCAAAATGAGCGTTTAGAACTCCATCTGCAATTCTTTCATTACTATATGGAACTCCCTTTGGTCTATCAATGTCTTTTGAATCATTAAATCTGCTGTAATCATAATATCTTGGATTGTATATTATTGTTTTATTCTTTTTATCTACATATCCAACTATATACTGAGGATCTACAATGTATCTTGGTTCACCATCCAGTCCCTGTAATCCTGAAGGAACAAAATGAATTTTTTTATCGCTTTGTAAAGGTTCCACTATGGTTTTAGGCTTACCATCTTTTAATCTAGGTTGATCTATAATTACAATTGCATCCCTTCCTATCTCATTCATAAATCCTCTACTATAAAGAATTACATCATCCTTTGTAAATTCTCGTTCACTTGTGCTTGATAAAAAATTTTGCGTCATTCCCAATCCTTCTTGCATTATTAAATCTGCACTTTCTAAATCTTGTGTACCATGAAAATGATAAATATGTTGTTTTGTATCATGAGACATAATTTTTTCAAATTCTTTAGTAAAAGATTTATTACTATAAAACTCATTTAATTTTTTTTGATTTGATAAATCTATTAATTTACTTTCTATTTTCCTTGCATTAGATTGATATTTAATTATTTGCGGGAAGCTATTTATATACTTGATATACTTGATTAAATTCTTATCACTTGTTTTTCCCCCATCTAAATCTGCATTTTCTTTGTTATCTGTATCAAGAAATATATCGTCTTGAGTAATATATTCTTCATGTTCCCCATTAGATTTCGGATTTCCAAAGCCCTCCTCATCTATATCCACTAGTCTACTACTGCCGAAACTCTCAAGATGCAATTCGTCAATTTTCTCCATCAACCCAGTAATATAATCCACCATATATGAACGAAAAGAATCACACATCCCGCCATAAGAAAAAAATTCTAGAAATTTATTTAGTTCATCTAAAGTCATGTTTTTTGTTTTATCATCAATATATTTGTTAAGTTTTTCTTCACTTTTAAAATATAGTGGATTAAAATCTTTTAACTCACTTGGAACCTCAACAATTTTATTTAATACTGTATCCATATCAAAAGTTTCATTTTCATCAACATTTAGCCCTCTTATTTCAGCTATGTCTAGCAGAATAAACTTTATAAGTGCATACAAATTCTGCACCTCCTCATCATTTGAATAATATGAACTAAGAAAAGCTCCGCTCATACTTGATTGACATTGGCTCACTGTCTAAATCATCAAACTCTATTATTTTTTCCTCTTCTTCTACTTGCTTCATAGCAATCTCCTCTCATAATTTCATTACATATTAATTCTTTTATAATCTATTACTTTGGCTAAAATCTGCTGAATTTTATCTTATTTTTAATTAATATAATTTATTTTATTATATCAAAAAAATATTCTAATTGTAAATATCTTTTTTTGTATTTATTTTATATCAAAAATGTAGTATAATATAAATAGAAGTGTATTAATACTCAAAAGGATGTGATTACTATGGATAAAGAATTTTATGAAATAATAAAAGATTTAATAAATAATCCAACTGTATTAGAAATGAAAAACTACAAGCAACATTATGATACATCATGTTATGATCATTGTGTAGAAGTTGCATATTGGTCATATCGTTTTTGCCAAAAGCATAACCTAGACTATGTTGCAGCAGCAAGAGCTGGAATGTTACATGATTTATTTTTATATGATTGGAGACATTCTAGAAAAATGTTAAATGGTTGGCATGCATTTGAGCATCCAAAAATTGCTTTAAAAAACGCATTAGCAATATCTAATTTAACAACAAAAGAACAAGATATAATTTTGAAACATATGTGGCCGGTAACACTTTTTCAATTACCTAAATATAAAGAAAGTTATGTTATAACTATTACTGATAAAATAAGTGCATTAAAATCTTTTCATGAATACTATAAATATCATTTAATGCAAAAGAAATTTCTTAGATATGCTTACATATTTTTTGCATTTACAATTTTCAAAATTAAAATTTAATTAATTATATACCTATCCAAAATTGTATAATTCCTACATATTTGCAAATAATATGTAGGAATATTTTTTAGCCTTTTTAGACTTTCTCTTTATAGTCAAAACTTAAAATCGGCTAAATGAAAGGACCAAATTTATGGATAATACAAAAATCGGAAACAAAGAAGCAATTGCATTATTATTAACAATCACTTTTAATCATATTATTTTAAATGTAACAAAATCAATTATTGATGTTACTGCATCTGCCTCACTTCTAAACATTTTATACATAGGTATACTATCAATTATTTTTACCTGTATAATTTGTTACTTTCTAAATAAATTTCCTACATTTGATTTAATCGATATCTCTAACTATCTTGGAGGAAATTTTTTAAAATGGATTATAGGATTAGCATATATTGCATATTTTATTTTTTTTGGTGGAATTTTACTAAATTTATTTTCATCATTCTTACAAATAATATATTTTCCTATGACAAAGCTTTTTTATATAATACTCTTATTTATAATAACTGCTATTCTAGTTTGTAATATGAAACACAATGCAATATATAGAAGTAATTTAATATTTTTTCCATTTTATGTGATTAGTATTTTACTTTTATTTTTCTCTGATATTTCTTATTACGAAATAGAAAAAATTTATCCTATATTTGGCAATGGATTATATACTACGTTCGTTTCAGGATTATGTAATATGTTTGCATTTCAAACTCTTGCATATATTTACTTTATGCCTCCTATGTTAAAACATCCCGAACAAATAAAAAAAATTTCAATAACAGCTATAGTTCTATCATGTATATTTTTATTAATAAGTATTGCAATAATCTTGTTCATGTTTAGTGGTTTTGTGAAAACTAATGAACTTATGCCTCTATATTCTGCAACCAAATATATTGAATTCGGTTCATTTTTCAGAAAGTTGGACTCTATTTTCTTGCTTATTTGGATTATTACATTTATAAGTTATTTAAGTATTACATTAAAATTTTCAAGTAATATTTTAGTAAAGATGACTCACTTGAAAAATGAATTATTGTTTGTTATTTTACTTTCAATCTGCGTTTTAATTGTTAGCTTATGGTTCAAAAACTATAGTATTTCCATATATTATTTAAATGTTGTTTATAGATATGCATTTTTCATTTTAGTTATTGGCGTCACTTTTTTAATATTAGTCTCAGCTTCTATTAAAAAATCTATAAGGAGGTGGTTCAAATGAATAAAAATGTTATAGCTATAATCGTATTTTTAATTTTACTTGTTATTTTTGCAAGTGCATTTTCAAGCTCATATACTTCACATAATATTTCAAATCTTGCATATGTTTTGGCTCTTGGAATTGATGTCGGCGAAAAAGCAAAAATGAAAATTTCTGCTCAATTTACAAATTCTAACTCATTTTTATCAGGAAGTGGTTCTTCTGACGAATCTAGTAATATAGTTCTGGTTTCTAGTGAGTCTGATTCAATTTATAGTTGTCTTAATTTAATTAACACTTATATAGGAAAGGAAATTAACTTATCTCATTGCAGTATTGTGATTTTTTCTGAAGAATTTGCAAAGAACGGTATTTCTTCTCAAATTTATAGCTTATTAAATAATGAAGATTTTAGGCCAACTACGAATTTGGTTGTTAGTACATGTGATGCTTATGATTATTTAAATAATGTTAAGCCAAATCTTGAAAAATTAACAACTATTTATTACGATACATTTTCAATAACTAATAAATTTACAGGATATTTTTCAAATATAACTGTTGGTGACTTTTTTAATACTTATTCTAATCCATCTTGTAATAGCACTGCTATATTAGGTGGGCTTGATAAAACTGCAAGGCAAGAAGAAAACAGTAGTTCTTCAACTTCATCTTCTACTGAAAATAATTCTAGTCAAAACGATTCTAACTCTTCTGATACTTCTTCTGATAAAGAAAAAAAGGAAGATATATATACAGTTACAACTCCTGAAGATTTACTTGCTGGAACAAGTACAGTTGAAGGAAAACGTGGAAGTGAAAATATAGGACTTGCTGTTTTTGAAGGCGATAAATTTAAAGGTGAATTAACTGCAATAGAAACAATTTGTCATCTACTTATTAATAATGATATTGACTCTTGTATTATTTCTATTGATAATCCTTATAAGGAAAGTGAATCAAATACCGAAGAAAAGCTTGAATTAATTTTAACTCCAGTAAAAAAAGCAAAAATTACAGTAAAAATTGAAGATAATATCCCTCACATTTATGTCAAAATTGCTGTCCGAGCATCTATATTAACTCTGGTAAATGATATCAATTATGAAGAAAAAGATGTACTTGAAAAATTTTCTGATGTAACTAAGGATTATATGAAAAAAGAATTTAATTCTTATTTTAATAAAATTTCAAGAGAATATGAAACAGATATTGACTGTTTCTCTACTAAAGCTCTTGCTTATTTTCCTACAATTAATGATTGGAATAATTATAATTGGTCTGAAAAATTTAAAGATGCAAAATTCGATATCAATATAAATATCGATTCTATTTCTAGTATGTTATTAACCAAAACCTAGAAAATTTAAAAATATAAGTTATATTAAATTTTCACTTTAATATAACTTATATTTTAAATTTTTTATTTTTCTTTAAACCCTTTGCCTAATACCTCTCTTGCATTTGTAATTACAACAAAGCAATTCCTATCAATTTTATTTGCAATATATTTAATTTTAGCCACATCACTTCTTGAGGCAGCACATATTAAAACAAGTTTATCTTTTTCTCTATACATTCCTTTTCCATACAAACCAGTGACACCCCTCTTCACTTTCTTACTTATATCATGCGAAATTTGTTCATTTTTATCCGAAATTATAAACAATAATTTAGTATAATGTACACCTTCAAAAATCAGGTCAATCATTTGTCCATATAAATAAATTGCAATTGCTGAATATAATCCTATTTCAATATGCTTAAAAAATATTACGTTTAGCCCAATTATAACAATATCAATTATCGTTAAATATTTACTCATAGAAATATATGGATTGTATGTCTTTATTATATTAGCTATAAGTTCTGTTCCACCTGTTGATGAATCGACTCTTAAAATTACTGCAGTTCCTATACCTATTATTGCTCCACCATATATACATGCTAAAAATCTATCTGATGTTATAGGAGGATACTTATCTAATATATCTATAAATATTGATAAACTGAAAGTTCCAATTAATGATTTTATAAAAAATTCCTTACCTAATCTATAACCTGCAAATAAAAATAGCGGTATATTTAATGCCATTATCATGGCTCCCATCGGAATTTTTAATAAATAATATGTTATTGTTGCAACTCCTGAAAAACCACCAGATGATAACTGATTTGGTAATAGAAAAGAAGAAATTCCAACTGCCATTATTGCAGATCCAACAATTGTTCCGACGACATCTATTATAGACTTTTTTATTTTTTCATTATTCATATAAAAAATCACCCTTATTACAATTATTTGTAATATCGAGTGATTTTATACTAAATTACCACCTTATCTCCTGTCTCGGGATTATAATATTCCATTGTTCTTTGTGGTTCAATTTTTAATACCTTACTAAAATCATATATATATTCTGGAAGGGCTCCACTTGGATCACTTCTGTTGTTTTCAATTATGATTGGCTCAATATTTTCTTCAAAATCATGAATTGTCATCTCATATGAGTTACCAGTCTTTTCGCAATAAGTTAAGTTTTGTTGCGTTGAGCTCTCGACTGTTGTATTAATATTCATATAATAATTTATTATATAAAAATTATTTGTGTCCCTACTAGCTATTGATTTCATTTTCTTTATTTCATCATCTAATTCTTTTATTTTGATCTGTAATACTTTTTTACTAAATGTTGTTTCATCTAAATCTATATTGTCTATATTAATATCTATTAAATAATTGCTACCTTTTTCATAAATCGTATATCTATAATCAATTGTATATCTTTCTGATAACGTATATAAATTTTTTAGTCCAACATCATTTGTTTCAAAAATAGATTCGTCTGTTAAATATCTATTATAAATAGCTATATAATCAGCATATTGTTTCATATCTATTTTAATTACATTTTCTCCATACAAAATATAGATATATTTAGGCGAAAAATAAAATTTATTTATTTTTCCTTTTTTATATTGATTAATAAATGTAGCAATATCATCTTCTATATCGCCATAATCAGATACTACTAAATCTCCTGATAAATTTTCCTCAGTATTGTTTTCTATCAAGCTATAATATGCTGACTTTCTCAAAATATCTTCTATAGGTGCATCTGATGTAAATAACTTATCAATACTTATTTCTTCGCCTGTTGTCAAATCATAATTTATTCCTTTAATGTCCTGATAAAATCCATCTCCATTATCATCTTTTTTTGCAACGTAAGATATTTCAAAAGAAATTACATTTGCAAAATTTGCTGTATTAATCATATTTGAAGATACGTTTATTACCTCATTTAAATCACTAATTTTTTCTCTATAGAAATTTAATGCATCTCTTTCTAATTCTTGATTAATATTCTCTTGAATGATTTTATTTTTTAGTCCTAATATTTTTAAATAACTTATCTCTACCTTTTCTTTAGTTGCTCTGTTCTCTTCCATTTTCAAATCGTTTTGGTTATATGTACCATTTACATCTATTCCTGCCACATCTTTATTAATTTCGTCACTTTCACCTGTTCTTATATCATCTTTAACTTCTTGTCCAATTTCAATATTTTTATATAATATTAATCCTAATGTTACTGATATACATATAATACAGAATAGTACAACAAAAATTATTTTAGCTTTAGTAGTTTTGAACATAGCCAGCCTCCTTTGCTACATTTTGACCTCTTTCAGATTTCATTAAATCTAGTAATTTGCGTGTATCACTATTTTCTGGTTCATTCTTCCTTATAACAGCATAATATGCTGTTTGTATATCATACAATCCAGTTTGTATATTCTCATATGTAGGAGCAACTCCATTAATAGATAATAATTTCATTGCATTTGACGAATACATTGTTGTTGCATAATAGTAGTATGAATATCCTATTGCCTGCTTTCCATTATCATAATCAGAAATTACATCAACTATATCAGCCATACTTTGTGCAATTGTTTCTTTTTCAGGTTCCATCATTTTCTTACCTTTCATAACCAAAGATATCATTCCTGATTGACTTCCTGAGTTTTCTGGTCTTTGAAATGCAATTATTTTTTTATTTTCTCCGCCCACATTTTTCCAATTTTTTATTTTACCTGAATATATGTCTTGCACTTGTTCTAATGTTAAATTATCCACTATATTTTCTTTATTTACAAAAAATACAAATGCTTCTTTTACAATTGGCACTATTTCTAATTCTACGTTTTTTTCTTGAGCTAGTTTTTGTTCATCATCTGAAGGATATGTTACTAATATTAAATCAGTATCTCCGTTTATCAAATTCACATATGCATTATGTGTTTTTGAATGTGTTACTTCAACATCTTTAATATCTGTACCTGTAAAATTTGATTTAAATGCTTCTGCAAGTGGTAATGTAGCTGTTGAACCATCTATTCTTGGATATTTTTCCACTGAAAATACTTTTTCTTGATTTTGTACAGTTTTCTTTTCTTCTGGATCTATTATTGGCTTTGTTTTATCTTTTGTAAAATAAAAATATGCCAAAGCACATCCTCCAATCACTAATATTACTATAATTACTAATAATACATTTGTTATTCTTTTGTTTTTTTCCATATACATTCCCCTTTTCTTAAGTTTTTATTTATAATCTTCTAAAAACTCTGGATATTTTTCTAGAACTTCTAATTCTAATTTTCCTTGCTTTATCTTTTCATCTTGCTTAACAATCAAATCTAAAGTATACATATCTTTTAGTTTTTCAATGTTTTCTCTTTTATGTCCCACCACATTATTTACATCTTGTGGATTTACTGTAACCTGAACTTTTTTTACTTTAACATTTAACTGTTTTATTTTAGCAACAATTGTATCATACCATAGTCCAGATTCTACTAATTGTCTAAATGCCGGATGATAAGGACCTGCAACTACTTCACTTCCTTCTATATTAGGATCTGTTATCTCATCAGTATTTTGTAATCCAACTCTTATTACTTCTATTCCCTTTTGATTAAACATAGATACAAGTTCTTTACATATTTCTACTGCTTGTACTACTGTTAGTGGTGTATATTTTTCATCTAAGAATTCTTTTTCTAATCTTGTATTTTTTATTACTAATACAGGATATATTCTAACCATTTTAGGTTTTAATTTTATTAGTTCCTTTGCTGTATTTACTTCATCAAGCCTTGTACTCTCTGGTAATCCAACCATCATTTGATGACCTAATTTAAACCCATGCCATCTAATCATTTTAGATGCTCTTTTTACATCTTCAAATGTATGACCTCTATTTGCTCTTCTTAAAATGTAATCATTTGCTGATTGTACACCAAGTTCTATTGTTTCCACCTTATATTTCTTCAATCTTTTTAGTATTTTTTTATCAATATAATCTGGTCTAGTTGAAATTCGTATACTACTTATTTCTCCTTTCTTTATATATTCATAAGCAGTTTGTAAAAACTCTTCTTGCTTTTCTATCTCTATTCCTGTAAAGCTTCCACCGTAAAATGCTACTTCCTTTTTGGCATCCTTATCTTTTATATTTTTTAAGAAAAAGTCTATTGTCCTTTTTATATCTTCTTTTGTTATCATTTTTTGTTGTCCACTAATTGATTTTTGATTACAAAAAATACAATCATTTGGGCACCCTAAATGTGGTACAAATATCGGTATGATATAATGTTTTTTCATAATAAACTCACCTCTTCTATTTTATATTGTTTAGCGCCCTTCTTGCTGCTTCCATTTCAGCTAATTTTTTAGATTTTCCAGAGCCTATTGCCAATATTTTATGATTACACTCAACTTGTGCTTCAAATGTTTTATCATGATCTGGTCCAGTTTCTTTTATAATTGTATATTTTATTTCTACTTCTCCATTTTTTTGCAATTTTTCTTGCAAAACAGTTTTATAATCTTTTTGACCTACATGTTGACTTGCAATTTTTATCGATTCCTTTAAATTTTCAATTATAAATTTTTTAGCCTCTTCTAGACCTCCGTCTAAATATATTGCAGCAATTACTGCTTCAACACTATCTGCTAAAATTGCAGGTCTTACTCCGTTACCTGTATTTTTCTCTGATTTCCCAAGATGTAAGAAATTACTAAAATTATGCATTTGAGCTACTTTGTGTAGGCTCGCTTCACATACTACTGTGGCTCTAACTTTAGTCATTTCTCCTTCTTTTAAATTTTGATAGTTACTATATAAATAATCACTTGATATAAACTCTAATATACTATCTCCTAAAAATTCTAATTTTTCATTGCTTTCCACATTATGTTCATATGCATATGATGTATGTGTTAATGCTTTTCTTAATAGTTCTTTATCTTTAAATGTATAACCAATGTTTTCTTCTAAACTTTTCATATTTTCCTCCGCTTTTATCTAATACTATTATATACTATTTTGTATTTTTTTCAAGTTATTTTTAAAATAAAACATTGTTCCATAACATCTTTTTTGAAAAAATAAAAGAACGAATTTTTTTCGTTCTCCTTTTATTTTATACATTCTCTTTAATGTAGTCAACTACATCTCCTACTGTGACAACCTTTTCTGCATCTGCATCTGGAATTTCTATATCAAATTCTTCTTCTAGTGCCATTACTAATTCTACTATATCTAAAGAATCAGCACCTAAATCATCTATAAATGATGCTTCTAATGTAACTGCTGTTTCAGCAACTCCTAGTTGTTCTACAATTATTCCTTTTACCTTTTCAAAAACTTCCTCTGAACTCATAACAAGTTCACCTCCTCTCAAGTGTTAAATGATATGTGTCATTTTTATTCAAATCATCTGTAACATTTATATTATATGTTACTATTTTTGTCAAGTATATTTATAATATTTTTTGTTTTTGTACTACCCATTCACTTTTTATTGTTGATCCTCTTTATTCTTTACATTTTGCTTTTCGAACTCTTCTATCATTTTATCAACAGCCTTATTTTCCACGAATTTTTCCGCTTGTTTTATTGTAAATTCAAACAATTTTTCATCACTACTTCCATGTGCTTTTACAACAGGTTTTTTTACGCCTAAAAACAATGCTCCTCCATATGATTTATAGTCCATTGTCTTTTTAAATCTATTTATTGCAGGTAAGCATGGAACTGTGCATATTTTAGAAATTAAATTTTGTGTTAAACTTTCTGACAATGTTCTTTTCACAAATCTTCCAAGTCCTTCTGTTGTTTTTAAAAATACATTTCCAGTAAATCCATCTGTTACTATTGCATCTATTTCTCCTGAAAAAGCATCTCTTCCTTCAACATTGCCAATAAAATTTATATCCAATTCTTTTGATTTTTCTTTTATTAGTTTATAACTTTCTTTTACTAACTCGTTTCCTTTAGTTTCTTCTGTTCCTATATTTAACAATCCAATTGCTGGATGTTCAATTCCAAATGTATTTCTTAAATATATTGTTGACATTTGTGCAAATTGTAATAAATTAATTGGTTTACAATTTGTATTTGAACCTGAATCTATTAATAACAATTGGCTCTTATATGCTGGTAATATTCCAGCTAACGCTGGTCTATCTATCCCTTTTATTCTACCTACCAGCAATGTTGCACCAGCTAATAATGCACCAGAATTTCCCGCAGATATGAATACATCTCCTTCTCCTTCTTTTAGCATTTTAAACCCAACTACCATCGACGAATCTTTTTTATGCTTTATTGCAACAGTCGGTTGCTCCTCCATTTCTATTGTTTCTGTAGCATTTTTTATTTTTAGTCTAGGAGATACTTCTTCAACTTCTTTTCCTGAAAATTCCTTTATCTTATTTCTTATTATTTCTTCTTTTCCTATTAATGTTACATCTGCTTTTATTTGATTTATTGCTTTTATAGCTCCTTTTATGTTTGCATCTGGTGCATTATCTCCACCCATTGCATCTAGTAATATGTTCATTTTTGGTTTCATTCCCTTCTTTACTGTTATCATGTAAATTTTATTTCCTTATAATGAAATTATTCATGATGTTTATATTTTATTATTGTTTTATTAAAATTGCAATAGTTTTAGAATAAAAAGTGTTTTACATATTATTCCATGTTACAATTCACAGCCATTAAAAAATTATTTATGTCGAGAGTCTTCCTAGGTGGTTATATATATTTAAGATTTTGTCCTGTTCATTGCGTTCAAAAAGAAAATCTAACATAAAAACCTAAGCCTCTCTCACTCAGGCATAAAATGCATATATGTATATGAGTTTAAACTTTTCGAATGTGATTGGAGCAATATTAGAATTTCTTAAATAAATTTATGG
>QWCV01001676.1_pt1 | contig 20268 bp, 15 predicted proteins | sample 1972621 | NCBI WGS metagenome assembly QWCV01 (sample SAMN09866699, study PRJNA288562) | Human gut metagenome isolate pre2_stool, whole genome shotgun sequencing... | isolation source: gut | host: Homo sapiens | place: USA: California | reverse complement strand
ACAGAATTGTGTTTTGAAGAATCAAAGCACGGTTATCGAGGAAATGATACGGGCAAACCTTATTTCCGAAGAATATCTTTATCCGTTCGTGGATGATGTTATGGAATGGTGGCTGATTGATTCTTGGCTGGCCGAACGACTGAAAGAGCAGGGCGAGGTTATCATCGAGGAATACGGTTGCTACTGGTGGGGCAGACAATCCAGCGGGCAGGCGATTTACATGGACGGCGTAATACAAGAAATTTGCGGGATGGATTAACCCAACTTACAACTAACAAAGTTTCGATTCCATACTCCCTGCTATTGGATAGAAACTTTGTTTTTCAGAAATTTGCACAATTAAATACGGCAACAGCACCCGAAAGGGCAAGATGTTTTGCAATTTCCGCCGAATATGCTACTTTTGCAGTAACATATTGAATACACGGAAAGTGTAGCTTGTTCTCAACTTGCGAACGTAGGAAATTCGAAAAGGTAGAGAGAATGGCTAACATCTTGCCGCGTCATATCCACAAGTGGATATAGGCGTGGTGTTGTTGCTTATTTATCTACCACGGTTTCCTACGACCTGCAAGTTTGAATAAGTTTTCAGCACCACGCTTGAACCGAATATTGTAAAACATCAATCTGATTATCAAATATTAATATTGGGAATTGTGTGGTAATGATACCATATAGTTCCCAATATTTGTGAGGATTAGCCTATTCTTTCTTGTGCAACCTCAATGGCTTTTCGCTTTAATTCGTCTTCACCTTCTATAGCATCCAATACTTTGTCTGCCAGCCATAGTGTAAGAAGTTCATTTTTATCAATCTTGAAATACTCAGCTAATTGTATTACTTGTCTCCGTTTGGCATATCTATCGCCACGTTCTATTTTGCTAAACATTGGAGTGTCTATTTCAAGCAAAGCTGCCAATTGCCTTTGTAGCACACCGTGTTCTTCTCTCAACTCTTTTATTTTGTCTCCTAATAACATGGTCTTTATTCTTTTGAGTTCAGTATGTGTTTCGTCGAATTTCGACGGATTTAAACATTTTCGACGGAATAGGCTGTATCTTTTCGTCGAAATTCGACGGATTGGCTATAATATAAACCAATTTCGTCCATCTGTTCTAATCAATTCCTCGGCTTTCATAACTTTCAATAGATCACCAAGGCTGCGTAGTTTTTGCTCTTCAGTCTTATTGCTAGGCATTACATCTTTGATGTATTCGTAGATGCCATCACGTTTGGCTCCATCTGATCCAGCATTCTTAAGATATTGCAAAACCATCTGTTTAATTTTGTCCTTATCAAGTCCTTTTTGCTTGGTGTAACCTTGCAATTGACGAGTGGCTTTAGCAACTCCTAAAGAAATTGTATAATTGGGAGCATCGCCCTCAATAAGTCCCCTGTTCAGCAAGTCTTTTGCAACATCTTCATGTATGAATCTGCCTTTCTGCACAGCATCGAGAGATATGCAATCCCATAATGATAGAGTGTTGTCAGTCTTCAATAAATCCGTATATCGTTTATTGATCTCGTTACCATATATGCGTACTACAACTTTCTTTTTTGCCGCATCAATCTCGTAGTCCGGCATCGGAAAGTGTCTGCGCCATTGTTCATTAAACATTTTCTTGATGCCACGACTTACGGTATCAATCATATTGAAGTCCACCATTGCCTTGCATAGGCATTCATTGCGGAAATAGGTCTGAGATTCCTCATTTCTCAAAGCATTTTCCAAAGTTCCGGGGATGAAAGTACCGGCGTTGGAATAATATAGGTAGCCGGGATTCTCAACGAAATTGACACGCTGTTGCATCGTGTAATCTTGATGAGCAATGCAGTTATGAAGTGCTTCGCGTATAGTGTAGTCATCATACTGTTTCATTGTATCTGGGAAAAGCGTACCACCAGGCATTTCACGCAAAGTCAGATTTTCAATCTTTGAGAGAATTTCATCTACTGTCAGTATGAATGGAACAGTGAAATGTTCGTAGTCCACCACATCTTGATTTGCATCCCTGCGTGTCCAAGTTACCTGAGCGACAACAGGACGCAGTTTAAAGGCTGATTCGTATTTGCCCAACAATATGATAGCGGCACGAGTGATGCTTCCATTTCTTGTCAGTCCGCATTTGCCAAGAAATGTCTGAATATCCCAAGCATTTACCTCTGATTCGGGAATACGACTATGTACCTTTTTAAACATTTTGCGGGCTTTAGCTATAGCAACTTCGTCAAGGTCATCTATCGTTGCATCAGGAACAATCTGTGCAGACCAATCTGTTTCGCCAAATATTGGCTCATCAAGAATGACATTCATGCGTTCTGTGGTCAACTCTACAAGAGAATCTTCAATTCGCTGCCATGCTTTGTTATGAGCGTAAACAGGCAATTTGGGACGATGCTTGGGAATATGGACTACCCAAACCTTCTTGTTAGTGTCATCGGTAACAAACTCTTCAATATCAAGACCTTCTGTCGAAAGATTGATACAGCGTTCCGTTAAACGAAGAATTGCCTTTTGCCGGTCATAGTTATAGGTATCAGTCCCGACAATTTCCAAAGAACTGTCATGTACCCCTATCACTAAATGTCCTCCTCCCATATTGGCAATAGCCGACACATATGAGATGATATCGTTTTTCTCATCCCCACAGAATGAGTTCTTCAAATTCTTGAATTCCTTCCATTCGCAACGAGCATTCTCTTGTGGATAGTTGCGAAGGAGATATTGTTGTAGTTCTGACTCTTGCATAATTACCCAATTATACTTTCACTTTCATCATTATGTTTCTCAGCATTTCTGATGACGCATTCTTTACTTGTATTGGCATAGCAGTAGACACAGAAATGACGGCAAGTATTATACATGCCGATGTCTTTGCTGATCATACATCCACATACCTTACGTTGCCCTGTATCCTTTACATTACGCACCTTTTCTGGTATTGGTGGCAAATTACCAAACAAGTCTTTTTCTGGTAATTTCAATGTATGTAGATAATAGACAAGTTCCTTATCGTCAGCAAAAATGCGTTTCATCAATTCGCCATCAATGCAACGATTGTGTTCTATCCCGTATTTTTCAAGGTCAATATCTTCAGCACAAGTGGCGATTTCAACATCCCAACCATCTTTGTGCCAAGCTTCACGAATCTTTTGAAGACCTTCTACAATTTCTATTCGTTGAGCAAGGTTGGCTTCGGCATTCTCCACATTCTCCTTTGTAAAGAGCATACTTTCCTTAACAAGATTGTTTTGAACCTTGCGATATGCTTTTACATCAACGAAACTGAATACAAGCTTATTTGTGTAACCTTTCAGTTTATTTCCAATGTGCCAAATGCGCGTCAAGAGGTCACGAGGAGCAATGTTTGGCGTAATTATTAAAGGATCAAAACGCCAGATTACTTTCTCCTTACCAATCATATCAGAAAGTTTCTTGAATGTCTCAACTCTGTTTTCGACAGACGAAACATTAGGCTCAAAACCTTCTTTTACATAATCGTTGAGTGTAACCTGAAAATAGTAGTGTATTTCTCTTTCGTCAAGCTCATGAAGGTATGGGAGGATCGGCTTTGGGTTCTTTGTCCAGAAAATCACCACCTTGCAGTTTTTGAACGAAATATACATTTTTTGCTGGTTGAACGGGTTATACCAAGCACAATACCCTTTAGCCAAGCGGTTGAAGAACCACTTGGCATAAAAAGCAGGAATATCGGTTGAACGACTTGCAGAGACAATGACAGGAGCTGTAGCTTCTACTTGTTCACCTGTATCGTTCGTGATAATAATTTTACCTGTTGGCATAACGATTAAATAAATCTTGCATTAACTGCTCAAAGTACTGTTTATTCTCATAAGTTCCCTCTACGATAGGAGGATAACCACCTTTATCATAAAAACACCAATGCTTAAAATGATCAATGGTTGATCTATTATCTATAGGGTTGCCCAATGGATTAGAATAGTATTTACCACCAGGAGCATAACCTTTTTGAAATGTTATTACCTTTCTGGAAAGCGTTTCTCGCATTTTTATAGGTAGGTAGTTTCTTGAAAGGATAAAATAGTTAACATTTGCATCCTCTACAAATTTAGATGATGTTGGATGTATTGGTTTCAGGTTTCGCTTTTCAACACCATCCTGCGAAATAACATTATTTCCTTGTGGTTGTGGATACGAAGTCGTATTTAAACTTTTAATACTTGAAATCAGTTTCTCAATCTTCTTATACGCAGCATCAGTTGGTTTCAAGAAGTTGTCAAGGATGCTCAAGAACGCTTCTGGATCTTGCCTTTTACTCTCAAGTTCTATAGCTTTATCAATATTTTCTTTTTGGGTCTTTAAACCTTCTTTACCTACAATCGAATAAATTTTACTACGGAATTGTTCTGGTGTATAAGAACCCTCATCTCCTGCAAAATTAACAGCATCAAGAGCTTTGTACGCTTTAGTTGTAGTAATACGTGAGAAACTACTAAAAATATACATAAAAGCTTTAGGACTTTGAACTATATTTTCAAGTTTAACAGCCTTATTTACCGCCTCAACAACTTTCTGCTGTTTTACAACTTTTGACTCTACATTATTTTGATTCTCAATAATCTTAGATCCCAACTGACTTTCTACAATAACTGAAGTACTATTGCTCGCTTTGGGTAAGACAGCATCCTTTATTTCTATTCCATTAAGCATTCGCCAAACATTACTTGCAAATGATTGATAATAATCCTTATTGCCATTTATCAATACAGACGTAAATGTCTTTGGCAGAGACGTAAAACCTCTTGTGGCACCATAGATGCCATAAGCTAACTTATAATTACAGAATCCTACTTGTACAAGGTACTCTACCAAGCGATCAATGTTATCGCCTTTCTGACAGAATGCAGCAAACGATGAAAGTACATCATTTTCAATAGCGAATAAGTCAAAGGCGGAGTTCTCCTGGAAATGATTAAGTAATGCTCCAACATAAGCAGATGCAGGATTTGAGTCCCATTTATCTCCAAGCATGTTCCTTAGAATCATACCTCCATTATATGCCTGTGCCAAAGGTTCTTCTACGCCATTTTCTTCCATTACAGATTTGTACTCTGCCATAAACTGGGAGCAAATAAGGTTCTTATAGAAAGAACTTTGGTAAGATGTGTCCAAAATATGCAAAGACAGATTATCATCAACATTCAGCAATTCCTCAATGGCATACTTTTCACGTTGAGCATTATCTTTTGCTTCCAATTTACGAATGGTGCTATTCATATTGTCTATGACACGAGAAAACGTCTCTGGGGAAACATACTCTAAACAACTCCACAATTCGTTTGCATCATAGACTCTACGAAGAGGAAGTTTGTTACAGAATGCGTCATAAACACCCCAGTAGTGCAAAAGATTCTTGGCATCTTTTGTAGAAAGACCTTGCGGATTGTCAGACAATTTTAACTCTAATAAATTTTTGTTCCAAATGGTATCTTCATCTATTGAAGAATAGATTTCATTAAACTCTCTGATTCCATTCAAGATAGCATCGTCTTGTGCCTGAGTGGGTCTTTTATCAGGAGAATTTACAACAGCAGAAAGCGTGTTACGAAGTTTTCTTGACAAAGCTTTCAATTTGCCAACCTCGTTGCTGACCGAGCTATTAGCACCTATTAGATAACAATAAATGAAACCTTTAATTCTGTCTAGCAGAACGTCTCTACTAACATTTATAGGTTCATTCTTGATCTTGAAATTTACATATGAAGGATTCCATAAGAAATCATCTTTTTCAGATTGAGTAAATAAATCTTTGGCAACGCCAAAAAATGTTTTTTTCTCTTTGGGTTTAACATCTATATTAGGAGCATAAAGCTTATAGAACTTATTCTCTAGGCTTTGTTCTGCCTTTGACAATACACCCTGACGCTCCTGATAACTATTAAAATAGATACGACAATGAAAAGGGTTAAGGTTGATGGTATGATAGCAGAGATAGGTCTCTACTCCGTCATGTTCCTTAGCCTTCTCAAAGAATCCATCTTTATAGTCATCAGTTTCTATCTCAATAACCATAGGATAGTTCTCAAGGTCATTTTCTTCAATCTCGAACCTTGGATATTTACTGTACAATATTATTACTTGCTCTTTGTCGTTCGCGCAGACAGGATAGAAGCGTTTGTTACCAAAGCCGCGTCTTGCGTAAAATCCTAAGGGCGAAATTGACTCTGAAGACAATATGTTATTGAAATTCAGAGTACAGGTTGGTATGTATAATTTCATAATTATCCTCGTTTTTTAGGAGTTGACAAACCTCATAGTGTTAATTTGGGACCACTCGTAAGACTCGTATCATAAAGCGAAGTAGGTACATCATCAAAAAGACTGGAAAGATTGCCTGAGTGCATTATATACAAAGCTCGATAGGTTCTTGTCACGGCCACATATAGTGGATTTCGGTTTGCATCGTCTTCAACAGTACATTCAGGAATGAAAACATGTTCAAATTGAAGTCCTTTAGAACTATGGTAGGTCATCATCTTTGGATTGTCTGAAGAAAAATCTAGATCCATAAACTGTCCATACTTAGCTTCAACGTTTACACCATGATTCTTGAAATATTCATATGCACGCTCTACTTCATCATTGTGTCTAAATAGGATGCCGACATCCTCCATGTTTTTGTTTTGAATAAGCGAAATGATGGCATCATACTGTTCAGTAATGTTATTGTACTTGATAATCTTTGGTTTTTCAACACCCTCTTCAGTACAACGCTCTTCAAGTTCGTCACTTTCGGAATTTAGATACTGTGCAAGACGGGCTATCTTTTTGGGTAATCGATGATTGAACACAAGCTGTTCGACAGGGAACTTAGTAAAATACTGTATATCCTCCATTGAAACAGTTTGCTTATCTTTAATAAAAGTATAAAGTTGTTGAGCCGAATCACCATACAACAATAATGCTTTTTTTGCCTTAGAACGGAATAGTTCTATATCCTCTTTGGAAAAATCTTGTGCTTCATCCACAATAATATAATCAGCACTTGGACATCCAGCTCTATTCTGCCAATGCCAATGATAATCAACATTTCGTTGTGGAATACCTACCTGTGAAATGCCATCAGCCATATATTGCATTAGTGCTTTAGTGAACACAATGTAAAGATAGGTACCCTTATGCTCATCTTGTATCTGTTTTGCCTTCCACAAGGCAAGAATGGACTTTCCACTACCTGCACAACCCTTAACAATGTAGGAGTTATCTGTTTTCTTGTTAATCACCTTTACCTGGTAATCATCAAGTTCGGAATCTTTAACGTAAAAACTTCTCTTAGCCATGATTAGATTTATAGATTTATGTTAAAACTATCAATTATTATTTCATTGTTTTTTGAATGGCAGCAAATTGCCCAATCATCATTTTGCTTGTATTTGGTGGAGTGTATGACGTGGATAAGGTTTGCTGTTTCCATCCCTTGCATGATAGCTGTCTTAAGAGGTTTCTTACACAGCACTCGATAACACACCCTGCTTTCGTCATTTGATTTGTGAGAATGACTTACGTTGAATGTTTGCTGCATAAAGCAAAAGTTTCTACATCCATCATGACAAGCACACGACAATGGTAAAAGCGTCTCAATGGTTCTGCTTTTACGGACATAGTCATTTATTGCATTATTCATCAATTGAGGATAGAAGTATCCTGAATGCTCGTCTTTAGTTGTTACATCAAGCATTATAAGCAAACCGTTTTCATGAAGAAAAGCCGTAAGTTTCTTTGCCATTATTGCATATGCATTTGTTGGTAGGACTTTTTTAGAAATTAACTCACAAACCATCTTGTCACAGAGGATAAAATGATAATCGTTCTTTCCGAATGCAAGTTTTTCCACGTCTTCAATTGTGCCTAACGTCTGGCTAAATATACTTAGTTCGACTTGTATATTTTTATTAGGGTTACACTCTACTAAATCCTTGAGTATGGCTAAAGCACCATCATTGCCATCTATTGCTGTGATGTTTATCTTTGTATGAGGTAAATGTCTTCCAATTGCTGTAATCAAGCCAAGAATTTCCCCACCTGTACCGCAACCGTAATCCAATACACTAATCTCATCTTGTTCCAACGTTTTCTTCAGGCATTTATTCTGCAAAAGATTATCAGCAATACAAAACATCTCTGCATAACTGCGAGGAAAGTAAGTACCAAGATAAACTTTAAGTTCTTCTTCGTTGAGATCAAGATTATACTCATAACGCTCATGCTCTGGAGCATAAATAGCTTGATGTTCATTGAAAATCTTTTTGTCAAGCCAATGTGGCAGAACCGTTTTTGATTTTCGGAAACAAACGTTCGAATTAGTATTTGACAGTTCTTTTGATTGATGTTCTTCGACAACACCAGATGAATTGTCTCCTTCGGTTGCAATTCTCTCGCCTTCTTCCCAAAAGATTGTAGAAGGTGAAATGGCTTTAACAGCATGATTAGTGAACTTTGCGAGTTTTGCACAATGTTCACCGATGCCATCTGCATTTATTGTCACAACATATTCTTGAGTTAACCTTATTCCGTGTGCTGCAAAAGATGAAGATGCCCTTGTGCTGTCAAGCACCTTGACTGTAAAATTGTCGAGCTTGAGCGATAATTTTACTATCCTTTTCACAAAATTCGAAAGTGCAATACTATTTTCGTCCTCGACAACAAAAGAATCAAAGTTTAACATTATCTCTTTTTTCTTTTGTTTTTTCTCTTCAGTGTGGGGCTCGTACTTCTTTATATCTTTGAACAACTCTATTTTCTCAATTGGCTCTGCTGGTTTATCATAAGTAGCATTGCTGAATTCCGTCAGGTAGAAGGGATTTAGGTTGAGAGTTTCCGCAAGTTTAACGATTCCGAGTGGGTCAAGGTCGGTGTGAGGACAAGTGATGTCATCCAACTTTTCAATGAAATGTTCGCTATCAGTAATGTGAAGCCAAGACCTGTTGGTGGCACTTAAATTGTTCTCCAACTCTATTGGTTGATGGAAAATAATAAGGTGTGGCACATCCTTGATTTGGTTCTTTTCAACACCTAAGACTTTAAGTTCTTTCTTTACCGTGGAATGATTTATCCTAGCTTGTTGAAGAACAGTCTTTCTCGAACCTCCCTTAATAATTTTACCATTGTATGTCCATTCTCCATTTTCATTGGCAACAACATTACCTCCATAATTTTTGAATTCTATAGAAATAATAGCGTCCTTCTTTATAAAGAGGGCATCTAACTCACATCCAATATTATAGTTGCCTGCGAACACACAGAATTCATTCGAATCCTCATAGTGAGCTTTGAGTTGCTCACAGAGAAACCGAAACTGCTCACGTTCTGCTGTTGTGTCAAAGTTTCCGACTCTGAATGTTAAAAGTCCTCCCATTACAAAACATCAATACTATTTTTGTAAACTAAATGATCTTTGTTTCTGTGCTGACTTTTTCGGTTAAGAATTGTCAGTTTTTGACTACAAAGGTACATAAAATATAGCAAACACTTGTATGTATAGATATGAATTTGCAATAAATGTATTTACTATAAATCGACTATCTTCGTTTAATCGAAGTATGCTTCTTTGCTACGTTATCATTCCACGGAAGGTCAGACGATGAGCCACCAGTTCCTGTCCCGACATGAACCTCTGCCGGCCCACCGAAAGCAAGCGTGAATGCCGCCCCAAGCAACTGTGCCTGTATCTCGTTCACCTGTTCCTGCGGATCGAATACAGCATTGACAAACTCCTCGTCCGTGATCTGGCCGTTGAAATGTCTTTGAGCCACATCATAGTCTATCTGGAATTTGATGTTCTCAAAAAGTTCATCACCGACCCGTGTCCAGATGTGGAGCGACGGATTCCGATAGTTTGAGACATTGATACGTACAAGCTCGGCACCGGACGAGAGGCTGTAACGTTGGGGATTGGCCTTGCGGTCAAGCAAACTTATCTGCTTTCGCTGCCTGTCTATGAGTGCATCCTTCTCCTTGAATTGCCGTTCTGCTGCTTCCGCCTGATGAATGGCCTTGTCTATTTCTTTTTGATAGCCGTTTCGCAGTTTTCTGATTTATGTTGTTCCTGCAACCGAGCCTTTTCTGCCTGAAGTTCCTCAATCTGTTTATTGAGTTCGGCTATCAGCCTGTTCTTGTCAGCCAGTTCCTTCTTTGCCTTGGAAAGGTCTCCCTTGCCGAACCATGCGAGGATGGTGCTCCTGCCTTCTTGCGCCTTCTCCACATCGGCCTGCAACTTGGCTATATCCTCTTCATACTGGATTACCTGCTGCCTGTAATATTCCGAGTTAACCTGATGCTTGGCGGTAGAACCGACAATTCCACGCTGCAACCCGAACGGTTTCATGGCCTTGGCATAGCTGTTCTGGTATTCATGCAATTTGGTACGACGCATCACGTCATCCGCCGACAGACGGGGTCCGGACTTCGTTTCATATTTCTTTTCGCCCTCCCGCTTCCTGCGGATACGCTCACCGGTTACAATGGGTACGACTGTGGCGTGCAGGTGTGGGGTCTTCTCGTCCATATGCAGCACGCAGGACACAAGGTTGTCATCACCAAAGGTTTCCTTTAGCCATTTGAGATTGGCATCGATCCAACTGTCCAGTTTGCCGTCATTGGCAATTTCCATCATCTGCTCATGCGTTCCGGTCAGCATTACGCGTATTGCCTTTGTCTGGTTCTTGCTGACTTTGCGGCGTAGCCCGGCTGTCTCGATGCGGCACTGTATCGCCTCGGTGCGATTGGACACGCCATCGGGAAATCTGACCAACTCACGGTTGAGATGTGTCCGGTCCGCATCGGCATTAACCGGCACATAAATCTTTCCCTTGGCATCCTTTCTTTCTATATGGCATGACATTCCACTGTCATTACCGCTGCCACGTTGCAGGTGGCAGACAGCGTATTGTGTATTACTCATATCTGTTCGTTATTTTATTGTTATTCTTGTTGTAAAATCCCGTCCAGACAGCCGGAGGCACACCCGGGAGCCTGAGGAATTCCCCGGCTTATGGGCTTTTTGACTGCCGGACGCGAAGCGGAGACAGTGAAAATGCCCTAATAAGCTACGGGATTTTACAACCCCATTTTCACGGGACAGCGAGCTGTCCATTGATTCTCCTTCATTCGATCTTCCCTGCATCCACCAGTTCAAGTCCGAAGGTGTCGATGAAGCTCTGCAACATTGGATTGCGTTGTATCATCCTCGCGAGAATCATCTGTGGCGTGTCCTCCATCAGCAGGAAGTCGGCGATGTCCAGTCCCCGACTACGCTGTTCATCGGTCGCCATCTTTTCCAGCAGGTCGGAACAGGTGACACGCCTGCAGATAGTCTCCAGCATCGACAGTCGTTGCCGCCATTCGTCGGTTGCCTTGAGATCGGGGAAAAGGATCACTTCACGTTCTTTCAATACCTGCATGGCCTCGCTGTTGAAACAGCCGTGCATTCCCCCGGTGGCAAGCCATACAAAATCAGGGATGAACAGGGCGGCAACCAGTGCCGTCTTCTCGCTTTCGACAATGGCTACAGGCTTGGCTGACATGGCAGCGGAAGTGTCCGAAAGCAGATGTTCACCGAACAGGCACTGCTTCATGTGGAAATCCGGCACTTTTCTTACAGAATGGACCCAGTTGACTTGACTGAAAGGCTCTTTAATCCGGTGCCCGGTTACGGCATCGTAGCCCATAATCTTGCCTGCACGCACGTTACCCCTGACATCTATCTGCCAGAACACGGTCGAACCGTTCCACATCCTTGACGTGCCGACTTTGTAAACATGGAACAACCGGCCGGCTTCCTCCTTTCCCGCCACTTTGGTGAAGTAACGGTACAAAGGATTGATGTCGTACCCGCGCATGGATTGCTCCACCCAATCATAGGGAAGATAAGAAATCTCCGGTTCTTGTTCTGTTGGCGGTTGTTTTGCTACATACTTTACTGTCGCGAATGCACTGCCGTTCATTTTATGGCCAGCCGATGTTTCCCTTGCTGACGGATTGTCCCGGAAGTATTCTTTCGGGGAATAGTGATAGCCACAACTGTGGATGTGGTCGCATTTACCCACGTATCCCGGGAAAGAAATCTCTCCCGCCTCGTCGATATAACGGGTAAAGCAGGACTTCCTTCCGCACCCCGGACAGACGGTCTTGCTGCCCGGTTTGTATTTTTGAAGATGGAATCTATATTCGTTCATAATGTTGTCGGTTATGTGTTTCTGCAAATGAATACCACCATTTGCAGTTTGCAGTTCTTGCAGTCCTGCAGGAATTTCCCCTTTTCAGTCCTCGAAACTGCAAAACTGCAAAGACTGCAGGCTGCAACAAGGGATCATCCGTTGCAGTTTCGTGGGGATGATTCATTATTGTTTTCATTGGATTTTCCAGATTTATCATACATGATTTTCTCGTAATGTCCGGCTTTTGATTTCCGGAGAAGCCTGCTGTGGCATAACTCTTTCAGGTAATTCATGACAGTCCGCTCGCTGACGCACTGCCGTTCCTTTCCAATGATTATTGCTGTTTTTGTATCAAAGGTATCAGGCAACATAGACAGCAGCACCTTGGGAGGGTCTTCACAGGTGTCATTCGCCACGAAAGAACGGATACGCGTGTATGATTCCTCAAAATAGTCGTTCAGCCGTATGGCGGCTTTCACCGATGATACATCTATAAACTGCAGGTGACTTTCACCGGACGCGTGGCGCAAAACCTGAATTATCAATGCCAGACGGGCTACATGAGCCGGATGTTTCATTTCCCGGCTGTCCACCTCGGCATCATCCTCTATCCGGTTGATACGCTCCACTTTCCTGTTCCACCAGGAGAAGAAGTATTCCCTGGCCTCCCCGTCCATGGACAGCACATGGGGTATTTTTTCTTCCGCTTCGGTGTCATAGTCCAACGCAAGGACCTTGTTCAATATATTCTCCCAACGGGCTGCAGCGAGGGATGTCCTTTCCCCATCGTCGTCCCGGTTTTTCCAGGATGAAAGTTTGGGGGATTTGGGCATCACGAACAGGATACGGTCAAGCAGCCCGTTTTCCTCGAAACCTTTTTTCAGAAGCTCGTGTACACGCTTGGTCTGCGTGGTCCCGATGATATTTATACATGGATGCTCGATGTGTACAGGAACTGGGGAGTTTACCCTGGTAACATCCAATGCCCCGCCACTCCATGCAGTCAGGAGCTGTTCTATGAGCTGCCCGTTCGTGTAACGGTTGGCGGAATTGAACATGCCCATGATCTCGTCCACCAGAATGACCACGCTTCTCGGGTTGTGGTGGTGGGTCAGTAAAAGCGACTCGGGAGTGAAATCAGAGACTACAGTACGTTTCAGGACAGGTCTCTTCCCGTTTTCTCCCGCGGCTTTCCATGCCTCCAGTTCTGCCTCGTAAACCTTGAAAAGGGCATAGTCACGTTTTCGGATCGGGCGATATGCGGCCTCCAGCGGTGGGGTCTTGCCCAGTCCGGGCCTGCCTACCAGAATGACGTACAACGCTCCGCTGCTCTGCCAGTCTCCTTTGATGCGGATACGGTATGCGCCTCCCAGGGCCGCGGATACAGCCGACAACATGGCCGTCGCGGTGAACTCGATCTTGTAGTTCTCGTATGTGGCCATATCGAGTATGACAGACTGCACGGTTTGGGGCAGGACCTCCAGCGGGAATCCCGTTCTTTCAATATCCTCCGCCTCCATGCGGATTCTGTTACACAGTTCAAGCCTGCCGGTTGCCATATCACACATTTTTTCTCTTGCAATAGGATGTTACACTCTCGGACTTGTTGCCTGTCTGTACCCGGCGTACATCGGACTTGGCATACATGTTCTTGTTACCGACCTTGACCGGTACGAGATAGCCTCGTTTCGCCCACAGGTTGAGCGTGCCCTCGCACACGTTCAGCAACTCACGGACCTGTTTTGTATTGAGATAAGTCTCCTCCGCTTCACGCAGTATCGCGGCTCTCTGTTCTTCCTGTTGCGCCATGATGGTACGCTGCACGATGGATTCAGCGAACATTTTAAGGTCAGCGGGAGTGACTTCCAGTTTCACGTTCGCTCCCTGCTCGACCAGACTCTCTATGGTAATCATAAATATCAATTTTGAAGTTTGTGACGACCATCTTCAAAAGTTCCCTGGTGCCCCGCTTCCGATGGCTTATAAAAGAGAAGCACCGCCAGCCCTCGGGAAAGGATTGACGGTGCAAAACTATACATGAATTAAAAGTAATTGATATATAGTGATTTGTCTTAAATTATCATGACAATATAAGTCCGTGTGACAACGTGAAAAGGTTATAATTGGCCTTATTTCTATGCAATGGTCATCGTGCCTGTACCTGGGATATTACTGATAGCCTGTGCCAATTTCCGGAACAGTTCCCGGTTATCGTCACTTTCTATAAGGGGTGCCATCTGGTCTTTGCCGTCCTTGATAACGTGTTTTGCCGTTCTCAGGAACCCGACCGACTGCCGTATGGCGCTCTCGCTTTTCAATGACGGCAAATCCGGGAACTGCAATGTCAGCCCCATGCTGTACTCCTTGGCTGTATGCATACCGGCAACCAGATCGAGTTCCTTCAATACATAGAACGGTAATGCCTGATGAATGGCACTTGTATTGACGGAAATAAAGTCGCGGATATGTTGTAATACAACTTCCTTGTTCTCGTGATCAAGATAATCGGCAAGTGGCCGTTCCTGGATTTTTTTCTTTCCGGCCACGCGTTGTACAACGGGTTCCCTGACGCTGTCTTCGGCCCGAGTTGTAATCGTATCCCTGCTTTCTTCATCGGTTTCCATGTCAGCCGTGATGGTCTGCAAGGCCCATTCGCCGACATAGCCTTTTTCAATGGCGCTGTTCATGGCAAAATACCTGTCCCAGTCTGCCCGGGTTCGGAAACCGTTCCTGATGGATACGTTTATTATCTGCTTGACGACAAGGGAACAGCCCTGCCTGTCAGCATTGTCAGCTTTCGGATTCTTCATCTGTTTCTCTATCATGGAAACCATCGCCTCGAAGCTCTTTCCATAATACAGCCAGCTCAACACGAGCGGTGCCGAAAGGGTGACACCCGGCTTGGAAGATTTGCCGCTAAAAAAGGACTTTATCCTGCCCCAGAATGTGACCGGTGGAATGTTGTCGGGCAGAGGATTGTTTTCCTCCCTCTGTTTCCTGTACAGCTCCACGATCTGCCCGGGTACCGCGTTCTCCGCGAATTGCATGCCTATATTTGCAAGGCCATCCGTGCTGTCATCGTTCCAGGACAATTCCCATTCCCGCCTGATACTGGGGAGTTGCCTGAATATGGCTTTGCAGATGGCAAGATACTGCCTCTCGTCACCGTTTGTCATCAGGCGCGAGAAGCGGTTGTATTCTTCACGGTGCGTGTTCTTCCACTGGAGAATATCCTCCTTGAATTGTTCGTATGTCAACTTCTGCTCGTCCATATTCATATTGCATTATCGGTGGATATAAAAGGATAGGTGGAAAAAGAAACGGTCAATCCAGAAGGTTTACCAGCTCCTTCTTCATTTCATCGTCTATCTTACGGTACCGGGCAAAGGCACGGCTACCCTCAGAGTGCCCGGACATGGAGGCAATCAGGTTCGGGTCCTTGACCTGCTTGTACAGGTTCCCGATGAAAGTCTTCCTCGCTGTGTGGGTGGTGGCCACCTCGTACAATGGTCTTGCCACATCCTCGCGCGTCTTCGGGTCGAGCACCCTGACCATACGGTCAATTCCCACGTATTTGAGAATCTCCTTTATTTTCTTGTTGTAGCCGAAATGCGAGAATCTCGGGAGCAGCGCTTCTTCCAGGTCCTTGTACCTTTCTAGTATATCCAAAGCCTTTTGGTTAAGCGGGACCCGTACCGTGCCCGCGTGCTCCAGCTTGGTCTTCTGGGGAATGTACTCCACACAACCGTCCACGATATTCGCCTTGGTCAGCCGGTTCAGGTCACTGACACGGCAGCCGATCAGGCACTGGAACATGAAGATGTCACGATAGACCGGATAGCTGGCACCCATGCCGCTTAAGTCGGCATAATATACCTTGTCACGTTCTTCAAGTGTCAGGTAGAACGGGTCTCCGTACATGGGCTGTGCGATCTGGTACTGGTCGAAAGGATTATTTCGTGTAAGGCCACGCTTGATGCACCATTTGATGACGGTGCGTACGCGGTACAGGCTTCCCGACATGCTGTTCTCGGAACGTACCTGCTCGACATTACGGCAGACCTCGTTCTGGTAAAACACGGGATACATGTCAACATACTTGTGCTCTTCCTGCAGCCAGAATTTGAAATCCCTTATGTCATCTGCCGTGATGGAGTCAATGCAAAGATGGAAGCCCCTCTGGTGCATGACCTCATGGCGGAAACGCTCGTAACGGAGTACCTTGTTGAGATTGTCAAGATGATGTTTCCGGCTCTCGAACGCGAGTGGGGTCTCGTCAGCATATTTTTGTATCTGGTATGACAACAGGTATTCCTCTGCCTTGTTGCCGCCCCTTGCATTGATGTTGGGGTGATGGTATTCTTCTATCAGTCCCTTGAGCCAGTTCCCGTCAACTCCACGGCTGTATTCCCTGGTAATCAGGTGGGTGATTTGCTGGATATCCCTGTCGAAAGCGTTCTTCTTCTCTTCCGAGACAAGAGCCACACGTGGTTTGTAGCCTTGCCTCTCCGGGCTCCAATGGTTCGGGTTGATGGACAGCTCGCTCGCGGCCTTTATGTCCACACCACCGATATCCCGGACACGGAAATAGACTCGGGCAAGATCCGTCACGTTGTTTTTCGCCGATGTCTTTCTGATAAATGCTGTTACTTTCATGTATATATCCTCCTCAGTTTATCATTTCAACAAGTTTTCGTTTCATGTCATCATCTATCGTCCGGTAACGCCGGAAGGCCCTGCTGCCTTCCACGTGGCCTGACATGGAGGCTATCAGGTTGGGGTCCGGAACCTGCCGGTACAGATTGCCTACAAAGGTCTTGCGTGCCGTGTGGCTGCTGGCCACCTCGTACAAGGGCTTCTGTACGGTGTTGTAGCCGTGCGTGTCAAGAATGGTGACCACACGGTCAATGCCACAATGTTTCAGCAGTTCCCGTATCCCCAGATTGTAAGTGTTGATGGGCTTGAAGGGAAGCAGCTTGCCGGTATTCCCGCTATAGCGTTCCAGTATTCTGACCGCCTTTTCATGCAATGGAACCCTGACGGTTTTCGCCTGGCACTTCTTGGTCTTTTGAGGCATATACTCCAGAAAACCGTCCTTGATGTTCTCCTTGGTCATCCTGTAGAGATCACCGACACGACAACCGACATAGCAGTGGAACACGAAAATATCCCGGATGACAGCCAGTTTCGGGCAGTCGCTCAGGTCCGCGTCGTACAGGACATTCCTCTCTTCCGATGTGAGGTAGAACGGGTCGCCGTAGGTCGGCTCCTTGCAGCCATAAACAGCATAGACTTCGTTATCGGAATACTTCATTCTCTTGCACCAGCGCAGGAACGTGCAGAAAAGGTTCATGATATTGATGACGGTTGTGTTGGATAGAGGCTTGGGCTTGTGGTTGATGAGCATACGGGGAGTATAAAAGTCAGGATACTCCTGGCGGAACAGGTATTCGTTGGTGACATACTCCCTGAAGTCGTTCATCTGCCCCAAGGTGACAGTTTCAACGAAGAGAGTGAAGTCAGTATCGCCCAATAATTCACGCCGGAACTCGTGATACCTGGTCATCGTTCGCTCGAAGCGGGCGATGTGCTCCTTGGTTCTTTCCGCGCCGTCATATTTTTCCAGGTACTCGTGGATACGGTGGAGCAGGTTCGGGTGATCACGCTCGAAAGCCCGCGCGGGATGCAGGACATCCTCGATGACCTGTTTCATCCATTTGCCGTCAGCCTTCTCCGAGAAGGTCTTTTCCGCTCTCTCGATGATGGCGGCGATCTGTTCGGGCACCCGCTTCTGTTCATTGGCCGTCACGGCAGTCGTTCGCCTGTAACATAAGGTATCGGTATCCCAATACTTGTCATGGACCGCGATGGGGGAAACCACTTTGATGTCCACGTTCTTCTCCCGTACCCGGAAGCAGATGTTTGAAGTGGTCGCGGAACATTTTTTCAGATAGACGGAAATTTTCATTTGCTGTACCTTTTTGATTACATGACAAAGGTAAATAAATTCCCGAATATGTTCCCATATATCCCGAAGAAACTTGCAACGAATTAAGACAAATTAAAAAGTCATTCCCGAATCTGATACCACATAAAGTATTGAATATTAGAGGTTATATTTGCACTTGTTTAGATCTTTTTTTCATTTTCGACTTTATTCGACTTCTCAAATATCAGATATTGCAGTTCCACGCTTTCTGTTTTTATATGAACCACTATCGAGGTGCGGATAGTAAGATTTGAAACAACTTGTTCAACTTAAATAATCTTACTATGAAAAAAATCTTATTGTTATGCTGTACTCTGTTTGCCGCAACCATTTGTCTGGCAGCAAAAGAAGTGAAAATTACGGTTATTCCATCTGATGCCAAAATCTATATTGACGGGAATTATGCCGCAGATGGAATTACGACGGCTACACTTAAAAAGAAAGACGGCTTTATTGTCGTTAAGTTCGAACGAGAGGGATATGTAACTCTCGAAACAAAAATCTTTACAACGGACAAGCGTAAAGCCGTTTCTTACACGATGCGTCGTGATGCATTCTTTGATGTTTCTGTCGCATCGGGACTTGTCAACAAATATTTCTCAGTAAAAATATCGAAAGACCTTTACACGGTTGATGAAAGCGGAAAACGCAATACCGAACTTGCATGGAAAATGATTCATCAAGTGATTCTCAACTATTTTGATGAAATTCAGACAACGGATATGGCATCGGGGTTTATTCAAACCCCTTGGCTCTATAAGTCATTTCCCGAAGCGGATAAACAAATTCGCACTCGTGTTTCCGTCAAAGAAAGCAATCTTGGTGGCGATCTGACTTTCCAAATAAAAATATCTTCCGAAGTTGCCCCTCTAATTGCATCACAAAGGGATGAATCATTCCAAGAAATTGACCGCATTGTCAAAGATCTTGAACCAATGATTAGTGAATTTCAAGCCCGCTTGGGTAAATTGTAATAATTCTCTTTTTTATTAATTTCAAACAACTTAAACTTATGAAAAAACTTTTAGTTGCGCTTTTTGCGCTGGGAACGCTGACTGCTAATGCACAAACGTTCAAAGACACGTTCGATTCCAACTCGATGGGATGGACCGAAATTTCAGGTAAGGACGGGGAAGCCGTTATTAAAGAAGGTGTCATGCACCTTGAAGGCAAAAAAAGCGGTGGGCTTTCCCTGCTTGGAGGTGTAAAGGACGCTTCTGAAATCATGACGCATTGTTTTACTAACATTGATGTTCAAAAAAACTTTGAAATTAAATGCAAAGCAAATGTTAAAAAAATCAATGAGAACAACATGGTCGGCATCGTTCTGGACTATTTGGATGATAGAAATTTCATGTTGTTTGCAATTGATGATAAGCAAGCATATTTTCTCCAATATAGAGATGGCGATTTGGTTGGTGCGGCAAAAAACTTACTGAAGGTCACGAAAAAGAAAGATACTCGATTTGATTTTTCCATTAAAAGCACTTATAAGAAATTGGAGTTTTTTGTAAACGGGATGCTCGCCCTTGAATTGCGTTACCGTGATTTGATTTCCAATGGTGTAGGCTTCTATACTTATGGTGCACAGGTGGCAGATTTCGATGATTTGGAGTTGATTCAGTAAGGTTTCAAGATTATTAAGGACAAACTTGGACAAAGCGGTTTATTTCATGCCATTTGTCCAAGTTTATCTTTTCTTTCCGAGTGACAGACTTTGTGAAAAGGTTAATCTATAAGACCCTTTTGCAGAGTTTGTCACTTTCTTATTTTGTTCATTCCGCTAATAATCTTATCTTTATAAAGATAAATAACAATTAAACAGATACAAACAACCGAAAACAGAATGAAAGACCGACGCATGAGAGGATAAACAAGCTATTTGCAAGTTGGTCGAATGGAGCAAGACAGAGGGAATAGGCTTAATTGCCATAAAGCCCCAAAATGAGATTTATCCCGAAATATTTTACTTTGTTTTCTCGCCCGAAACAGCGGACATAAATAAACCCGTCGAAATCGCACTTGTAAAGAACAAACAATGAATAATCGGGTGGAAAAGCGACCTTGAAGAGATAAACGAT
>QWCV01001667.1_pt1 | contig 20405 bp, 23 predicted proteins | sample 1972621 | NCBI WGS metagenome assembly QWCV01 (sample SAMN09866699, study PRJNA288562) | Human gut metagenome isolate pre2_stool, whole genome shotgun sequencing... | isolation source: gut | host: Homo sapiens | place: USA: California | reverse complement strand
CACTAAGCTCAGCTGACGCTTCGCTAAGTGTTCACAGCAAAAAGCAGCTGCCAATGCATTTACGCATCAGCAGCTGCCGATTTAAGTTCTGTGTATTATCTATTTGACTGTTTCTCCTGATCCTTGATCCTGTAATAGTCTTCCATATCCAGGGTCAGATCCACATGAGTGTCAGGCTTTGGTTTTCGGTTGCTCAAGAGGCACACAGTTTCCACATGCACCGTGCCCGGGAATAAATCCACGCAGCTTACCCGTTCCGGCACATATCCTTTTCCTGTCAGCAGTTCCAGATCTCTCGCCAGACTGGTCGGTTTGCAGGAGATATAAACGATCCTCTCTGCCCCAAATCCAATGATCTTTTCCAGTGCTTTCGGATGTACTCCGTCACGTGGAGGATCAAGGATAATCAGATCCGGCACTTCCTGCAGCTCATCAACTACTTTCAGCACATCACCGGCCCAGAAGCTGCAGTTATCCAGTTCATTCAATGCCGCATTTTCTCTCGCTGCCTCAACCGCTTCCTCGATAATCTCGACGCCGACCACTTTTTTTGCTACCGGTGCCGCGATCTGGGCGATGGTGCCTGTTCCGCTGTACAGGTCAAAGACAACTTTATCCTTCGTATCTCCGATATATTCCCGTGCTGTCTCGTACAGTACCTCGGCCCCCAGAGAATTGGTCTGGAAGAAGGAGAATGGTGTAATCTTGAATTTCAGTCCCAGAAGTTCCTCATAAAAATAGTTCTGTCCATACAGAATTTCTGTTCCTTCATCTTTTACCGCATCAGCCAGGCTGTCGTTTCTCGTATGCAGAATTCCCGCAAAAGTTCCTTTCAGCGGTAATGCCAGCAGTGCTTCTTTCCACCCTCTCAGCAGAGCTTCTTCCCCTGTATAAGCGGATGTTGTAATCAGGTCCGCCAGAATTTCTCCTGTTTTTACCGCCTTTCTTACAAGCAGGTGGCGGAGATATCCGTCATGGCGCATCCGGTGATAGAACGGCACCTTCTGCTGTTCAAAATACTCTCTGGTACATTCCAGAATCATCCGGAAATCCTCATCCACGATCCGGCACCCGGAAACGGTCACAATATCGTGAAAGCTTCCCCGCTTATGCATGCCAAGTGACAGCGGGCCGTCCTTATATTCATCGCCGAATGTAAATTCCATCTTATTCCGGTACGCTTCCCGCACCGGGCTTTCCTTGATTCCTTCAAATACTCCTTCCGGAATCCGGTCTTTCAAAAGTTCCCGTACCTGGGATTCTTTGAGTTCCAGCTGCTTTTCGTACGGAAGGCTCTGGTAGGAGCATCCTCCGCACTGTCCGAAATGTGGGCACGGCGACGGGATCTCGTCTTTCGATGTCTCAAGGACTTCCAGAAGCCGTCCTTCGGCTTTCCCTTTTCTCACTTTATTAACTGCCACTTTTACTTTCTGTTCCGGAATCACATGCTTCACGACGATATCCTGCTCTTCGCCTTCCACTTTCACAATTCCTTTATTTGGAAATTTGACGCAGCAGACAGTTCCTTCATATATGGTTCCTTTTTTCATGGTTCTTCTCTCTCCTGTATTGATTCTCAAAAAAATAAGGCAGGAAGTTGATTTCCTACCCTATCTTCTCTTGCTTTTCCAAGTTTTACTCTACTTCATCTTCGTCATCGAAGAAGTCGTCGTCAAAATCGTCATCGAAATCTTCTTCAAAATCTTCCAGATAATCCGGTGTAAAGAATGAGTATACTGCGTAAGCAATCGCTGCTACCGCTGCTACGGCTCCAATAATCGCCAGTACCCAAACAATCACCTTTTTCGTATTATCTTCATCTTTTTTCTGTAATAATTCGCTTAATTTGGAAGCTGCCATAATCTCTTCAAACTTTCCGCTCATGCTCCCTCTCCTTTCCGATGTTGCCATCTCAACGCTTATTCTTTTTGGTAATTATACCACTATCATAGACAGAATGCCATCCTTTTATGTGAACTTTTCCTGATTTTGTCATTTTAAAGGGTGCTGTTCACACCATACTCAGAAGCACGACGAGTGCGCCTACTCAACCTTCTTGAGTCTTGCGAATGCCGCAAACATTTTTTTCACTCCGACCGTATCGAACTCGACCGTTACTTCGTAGTCCCGGCCGCCTTCTGTGATCGCTGTCACCAGTCCTTCACCGAACTTCATATGACGGACACGGTCTCCCACGTCATAACCCGGTCCTTCTCCGGAAGCCACCTTAAACTGTTGCACCGGCTTTTTGATACCGAATGCCTGAGAATGAAAAGCTGCTTTTGCCTTGGCGTAGGTCTGGTTTCTTGCAATCTCTATCTGCGGTTTTTCTTTGTGCAGCTCTTTGTGCCCGCCCAGAAGTTCTTCCGGAATCTCCCGTAAAAACCGGGAAGATTTGTTGTACTGGGTCTCGCCCCGTACCATCCTTCTCCTTGCACAGGTCAGCGTCAGCTCTTTCATGGCTCTTGTAATACCGACGTAGCAAAGGCGTCTCTCCTCTTCCAGCTCCATCGGATCATCTGCTGTGATGGTCATATAACTTGGGAAGAGCCCGTCCTCCATTCCCGCCAGAAAGACATACGGGAATTCCAGTCCTTTCGCGCTGTGTAAAGTCATCAAAACGACATAATCGCTCTCCTCGTCCAGATTGTCAATATCGGCCACCAGCGCTACTTCCTCCAGGAATCCGGACAGCGTCGGCTGTTCTCCGGTCTGCTCACAGCTTTCCTCGTAGGAAGCCACCTTGCTTTTTAATTCTTCCACGTTTTCGATCCGGCTTTCGGCGTCTTCCATATCGATCTCTTCGAGATAGCTTTCATAATCCAGCGTCTCGATAATATCATTTAACAGGGCAAGCGGTGTCATCCGGCCTGATTCCTCTTTGAAATGCTCGATCAAGGCGGTAAAAGATTCCAGACGGGAAACGGCGCGTCCGATATTCGGAATCAGGTCCGCTGCCCGAAGCGCCTCATAAAATCCGATTTCTTTCTGGATAGCATATTCCTGCACCCGGTTGATGGAAGTCAGTCCGATTCCCCGTTTTGGCACATTGATAATTCTGCGTACTGCCAGATCGTCCCGCCCGTTTTCGATGGTACGGAGATAGGCAAGCAGATCCTTGATCTCCCGTCTTGCATAGAAGTTGACGCCTCCGATCACTTTATATGGAATGTTGGTGGATACAAAGCGCTCTTCAAACATACGAGACTGTGCGTTAGTTCGGTACAGAACGGCACATTCATTATAGGAAGCGCCCTCTTCCTTGACTTTCTTCTGAATGGCTCCCGCAATATAGTCCGCCTCGTCGTAGGCATTGTCAAACTGACGGCAGACCAGCTTCTCCCCTTCCGGATTCTCGGTCCAGAGTGTCTTGTCCTTCCGGCCGTGATTGTTGCGGATCACGGCATTGGCCGCATTCAGGATGGTGGAGGTGGAACGGTAATTCTGCTCCAGCTTGATTACCACCGCATCCGGAAATTCCTCTTCAAAGTTCAGGATATTCTTGATATTGGCTCCCCGGAATTTGTAGATGGACTGGTCGTCATCCCCTACCACACACAGATTCCGGTATTTAGATGACAGGATCTGGATCAGACGGAACTGCACCGTGTTCGTATCCTGATACTCGTCCACCATAATATAACGGAACCGCTCCTGATAATACTCCAGCACATCCGGCTGTGTCTGGAACAGCTGGACGGCCTTCACGAGCAGATCGTCAAAGTCCAGTGCATTGTTGGCACGGAGCTGCTTTTCGTATTCCGCATAGACTTCGGCAATCTTCTTTCTGGAAAAATCGCCCTCCGCATCAAGACGGTACTCCTCCGGACTGATCATCTCATTCTTTGCGGAAGAAATCGCTGATAAAAGTGCCCGTTCTTTGTACATCTTCGTATCGATCTGGAGATAACGGCATACTTCCTTCATCAGCGACTTCTGATCGTCCGTATCGTAAATCGTAAAGTTTGTGTCATATCCGAGCCGATCAATAAATCGTCTCAAAATCCGCACACAGGCAGAATGAAACGTGCTGACCCAGATACTCTCGGATCCGAATCCGACCAGCTGATCCACGCGTTCCCGCATTTCGCCCGATGCTTTATTGGTAAATGTAATGGCGAGAATATTCCACGGGTTCACCCCTTTTTCTTCAATCAGATAGGCAATGCGGTGCGTCAGCACCCTCGTCTTTCCCGATCCGGCTCCCGCCAGAATCAGAACCGGTCCTTCTGTCTGATAGACCGCTTCTTTCTGCATATCATTCAACGAATCATAAATACTCATTTTCTATGTACTCCCATCTCTGTTCGTAGTTTTATCAGTATACCATACATCTGTTCGATATTTCAAGGTATTGGAAGATTCTTCTGGCCCAACCTTTCACAAAAAACTTGCCATCTAGTTTTTAAAACTATATAATGTATATATGAAGTTTTTACACGAGGGGTTTTGACGTTATGACGATTGACACAAATGATTTATTAAACAGTATTTTAGACAGCCTTTCCAGAATCGATTATATCCATCCGGGTGAAATCCCGAATATTGATTTATACATGGATCAGGTTACGACATTTATGGAGACACAGCTAAGTTCCACGAAGCGCTACGAGCAGGACAAGATTCTTACGAAGACGATGATTAACAATTATGCCAAGAATCATCTTCTTCCAGCTCCGGTAAAGAAGAAATATTCCAAAGAGCACCTTCTTGTTCTGATTTTTATCTACTATTTTAAAAATCTGCTTTCGATCCACGACATTGAGCTGCTTTTGAAGCCTCTGACCGAGAAGTATTTCCAGACATCAGAAGATTTTGATCTGTCTGCGGTGTACAAAGAGGTCTGCCAGCTGGAAAAGAGCCGGATCACTTCAGTTCAGGAGGATATCAAAAATCTCTGGGAGGAATCTTCCCGGACTTATCAGGATGCACCGAAGGAGGATCAGGAATATCTGCAGCTGTTTGCATTTATTTGCTCGCTGAGCTTTGATGTCTACATCAAAAAGACAATTATCGAAAAACTGATTGATTCTTTCTCCGATGAGAAAAAATAAAAAGAACAAGACGCTGAGGGCCGTGAGACCTTCAGCGTCTTTATGATTACTCTTTGTTTTCAATTCTGTCAAATACCATATCGTACCCGTCATTGCCGTAGTTCAAAGAACGGTTTACACGGCTGATCGTCGCGGTTGATGCTCCGGTCTTCTCTGCAATCTCCAGATACGTCTTCTGCTCACGCAGCATTTTTGCCACCTCAAATCTCTGAGATAAAGACAAGAGCTCATTGATCGTACAGATGTCTTCAAAGAAAATATAACACTCTTCCTTATTTTTCAGGCTGAGAATCCCTTCAAACAGATTGTCCACAGCCTCTGTCTTAATTTTCCTACTCATATCTACCCTCCATATCTTGTTCGTCGGGCAATGTTTCTGCCGAGTACTATTTTAGCACACTAAACTCATAAAGTCCAGCAGTTGTTATCATTTCCGTTTGATAAGACTGTAAAATTTTTCATAAGACGTTGTGGCAATCAGTTCTTCCGGGAAATCGGTCTCCTGAAGAATTTTTTCGATACAGCTAAACTCTCCGGCGTCTGCGTCGATATGTGCGTCACTGCCTGTTGTGATATAAACGCCCTCTTTTTTGCAGAGTTCCAGAATTTCCTTTGCGTTGACCTCAGTATTCACACGGAATCCGCCCGGACGCAGGGAGGAATTATTCATCTCGAGAAGCGTATTGGTCTCCTTCGCTCCTCTGACAAGTTTTTCGTAATCGATCGGAAACCGGCCGTCGTCCGGATGACCGATAATATGAATATACGGATTTTTCATCACGTTGAGATAGGCCTGTGTATTCAGCTCCCTGGAACGGCTTTCTCCATAGCACGGTCCATGGATACTCGCAATGGCAAGATCCATCGACTTCAAAACACCTGCCGGAAGATCTACTGTACCGTACTCGTCCATGATATTCAGTTCCACACCCATCAGAATGTGAAGCCCGTCCACTTCTCTTGGTACGACTGTATAATTCTGGAAATAAAATTCATGGCACGCTCCAGGCATCTCCGGTGCATGCTCCGTCAAGGCAAGCGCCTCCAGTCCCCTGTTTTTTGCGGCCTGAATCATCTCCATTCTCGTACTGTAGGCATGCCCGCTTACCACAGTATGAGAATGTGAATCTACTAAGATTTTCAAAAAGATCCCTTCTTTCTTTATATCTTTTCTACTTTACTGCTTTAGTTTAACATATTTTTCCATTAAGAACAATGATACATACTTCTTTCATTTCCGTCCATACTTTTGATTGAGGTGATCCAAATGAAGAAAGATTCAACTGTAAAGAAAGTAAAGAAAGCCCGGAAGAATCCAGATTCTTATGATTATCTGGCCAATTCTGCTTCTGCCAACGACTGTACCGGCCTGATTCCATCCGCACCGCAGTCTGAAGCAGAACTTCAGTCTTATGAAGAAGTCTACGCCTATACTGCTCCAAAAATCAAATCCCAAAAAGGCTCTGATCAATCCTGAAAAAGGGATGCCCGCCTGCGGCAAGTTTCCGCAGACGGGCATCTTCTTTTAAAACAACGTCATCTGTCCTGTACAGTATTTCTCCTGCTTTGCGATCTTTACCTCATCCTCCGGCCGGAGATGTCCGGTCAGTAACGGGGAGGTTGGATCGTGTTCTCTCATCTTCTTTTGTACAAGCTCCTTGTTCTCATTTGCGTAGCAGTAAATGCAGCCATTCCCGCATGTATTGTATTCTCCGATGTCACTTCCAAGAACACAGCTGCATCCCTCTCTCGGAGTCTTTTTCCCGCCCGGAATCTGCATTTCCATGCCGACCGCATGTTCCAGAATCTCCTTTGTCATGCAGCCTGAAATATCGATGCCGTACGGTGCAAGTTCCGTTCCTTCACAGCAGGAACGTACCCGGATCTGATACTTCCCTGCAATCTGTGCAAACTCTTTTCCGATACAGAGCCGTTCCTCTTTGCGGACCGGCCGGACTCCCGGAAAATTCCGCTTCGTTTTTGCATACAGGTCAATAAAACTGATCACACACTGATCGATATATCCGCTTAAGTATGCACACATCGTTTCAAACGCCTCCATATGAAAGGACAGGCTGTACCGGTCCGACAGAAAAATCGGATCATAACGCCAGCTGACAGCCCGTTTCCCGACCTTTTCGGAAAGCACGCGGAAGGATTCCATCACCCTGCGTTTGTCCGGTACCTGCGGTTCGATCTCTTTCCCATAGGGTGTGATCGTCACAAACCAGAACTGCGGAAATTCCGAAATCTCATCGAGTCTTCCAAGCATCGGTTCCGGATTCTTGGTACAAAATGCAAGACAGTCTACCACATCCGGCGTCAGACGGTACCGTGTGACCTGCTGCGGATAGTAAGGATTTCTCACAAGTACATATTTCTCCCGGATCCTCCGGAAAAACCATTCACTGTAACAGGCAGGAATATCTGTCCGCATCCCGGTATTGATTATCACAGCTCCCACTCCTTTCCTCCAGGGCTTTCCTTTGAAACGCCTGATCAGGACAGGGTAAATGCTTCTTCCGCGCCTGTCGTATCGATCAGTGCTGTCATGAGCGCATCCACGTCTTCCCCTGGAATCTCCCATACATTTTCTGTCTCACTTTCCTGCACATGTACGGTAATGGTCGTCTTGTCACCGTACTGCGGATTTTCAAGGGCGGTGTTGAGACATTCGTAGAGCATCTCTCCCGCTGCCTCCGTCATCTCCTCATCAGTAGGCGCCGCCTGATTATTCAGAATATTGTTCTGCACCTGGGACAGATAATCCTGCAGTTTCTGCTGGAGCAGCTCTTCTATTCCTCCAAACATAATGATCGGTTCTACTTCCACGCCGACTTCAAAGCTTCCGTCATCCTGCTCTTTTGCTTCCTGCACGGTATATTTTGTCTTTTGCATCAGGTTTGGAATATAGCTCCGGTACTTTTCCGTCAGCTCGTCCGAAAATCCAAGGGAATCAAATTCCTGCATGTAGGAATCGATCGCTGCCTCGTACTGTTTTTTCGCTTCTTCTTCGCTGGACTCAGAAATTGCCTCGTATGCCTTTGTTTCTCCCCTTGTCACCATATCCAGAACGGCCTGTGTATATCCTGTCGCATCAAACGGCTGCTGGCATCCTGTCAGCAACATAAGTGACGCTGTCAGAATAAAAACAACTGTTTTCTTTACATACTGTTTCATCTTTTTCTCCTTTCAGTTTTTTTCAGTATAACATACTTTAAAAAAACTGTCATCCGGGCAGTCCGGATTCAACAGCTTTGCTTCCCCTTTTATAAAAAACCGGACTGATGGGAATACTGTCACCAGAAAGGAAATTCTTCGGGAGGTACTTATGTCAAAAACTTCTTTAGACCGCCGGGTTGTAACTATAATGAATCACATTCACGCAGGCGTACTGTATTGTAAAAACGACCGGTACTCTACCATATTGTACGCAAATGATTATTTTTATCAGATGATCGGTTATGAGAAGGATGAATTTGCCATTTTATTCAGCAACCGTTTTGCCGATCTGGTGGTGGATGATGTGGCCCCGATTCTGATATCGGTCAAGGAACATATCGCTCTTGGGAAAGATCTGGACTTCGAATACCGGATGCATAATAAAAAAGGGGAAATCTTCTGGATTCACGACACCGCAAAATACGATCCGGAAAATGACAGCTGGTATGTCACGATCATGGATATTACTGAAATGAAAAGTTTGAAATATGAACGAGAGCGGCTGGAATTCTATCTCAATAACATGCCGAACAAAATTGTCATCTGCAATCTGGATACTACCATTATCTATAAAAACAGACAGGCAGCTCAGTGCAGTTATTTCAATTCTGAGGCCACTTCCCTGTATCAGCTGGAAAGAGGGCATGTTCTTGTGAAAAGCCTGGATGAGATCCTGTGCCGTGCGTCTGACGGAGAAACGCAGGAATATGAAACACGATACCGGAAAAATGGTGTATTTATCGGTCATGACAAAAACCGTCTGATCCCGATTTGCAATTCAGAAGGGATCAATGATACTTACGGTCACCGGACCGGAGATGAAATCATACGTATGACCGCGCGTAACTCACTTCCATGCTTGGACCGGAAGATTACATCTGCCGCTTTGGCGGAGATGAATTTCTGATTCTGTTTGTTGACCAGGCGCTGGAAAATATCATAAAAAAAGCGCGGTATGTTCTGAATACCGCGCTTTCTCCGGACAGCATAGGGGGAACTACCATCCGGATCACCTACAGTGCCGGAATCGCTTCACGCGGCTCCGGAGACGATTATGAAAGTCTGCTCCTGAAAGCCGACCGCGCTCTCTATCGCACAAAGGCAAATGGTAAAAATAATATTCATATCTTCAACGGATCCTGAATGTCACATCCGCCTCATTTTTCTCCGGAGAATGTCCTCCGGAGATTTTTATATTTTCCTCATTTCGACTGCTTCCATTCTGAGAGACCGTCCGACTGTGCCAAGAGTGGACACGCCATCCGCCCGGGTCCACTGAGTCCATCCTGTTCCCTGAATATGTGCTCTCCACTCGAAATTTCCTTTCAGCCGCAGACATTCCAGACGTTTCTTTTCCCCGGCCGTTCCGATCAAGATATTCTGATTCACTGTCCCGTAGTCGATCCATCCTTCGTCCTGAATATGGGCCTGTGCCTCGATATTGCCGCAGTGCTGGCTTTTAATCCGCAGGGCTTCAAGCCGGAGGGCGGATCCGGTCGTTCCAGCAGTCATGCCGTCCGCCATCCAGACGGTATCTCCGCTTCCCTGCACATGTGCCAGATAGGCAATATCCGCAACTTGGATTTCCACTGCCTCGATCTGCAGCGACTTCCCTTTTTCACCGGCCCACTGTCCGTTGACACACCACCTGCTCCATCCGAGATTTTTCTGGTGCACACGGTACAAATATACTGTATCCCCGGATTCAATTTTCAGTGCTTCGAGCCGTTTTTCCTGCCCGGTTGTTCCGATAATTGTAGATTCTGTAATATTTTTGTACAGTTTGTCGCCGATATCCCGGATATGTACGGTCACATCCATATGCTTCACTGAAGAAATCCGCAGTGCCTCCACTCTCCTGCTCTGTCCGGTACTGCCGACCATTGCTCCGTCACACTGCCAGTTTGCCCATCCGATACCACGAAGATGACCCTGGTAGGACACTTCTCCTTTCCGGTCCTTCCTCTCCTGAAAAACGCCCGCATGGTCAAGGACTGTTCCATCCGGATCTTCTGCTGTCTGCTCTCCTGTACAAAACCACGCCTCCGTCCTGCTTCCCGTCAGCCGGTTCAGATCGCATTGCGGGGTAATTCAAGGACAGTGCCCGATACTCGTATACTGATGAAGATCTACTCCACTGTGGCAGGGATAGCCGGAATTATAAGTCCCGTTATTCAGGCCATACCGTGATTCCCACCATGCGCAGCCGAACGGGCGTGACCGGATGATCTCCTGATATCTGCTGTAATCCGCATAACCGGTATACAGCATGAACTTCTTTCCGCTTCCGGCAAGATAATCCATTGCTCTCTTTACTTCGGCGGCCGCATTTCCCTCTTCCGCATCAAGCGCGTATCCGACAAAATATTTACCGGCTCTGGCCTTGCAAACCTCTGTCAGAAAGACTGCCTGAGCCGGTTCATTCCCGTTCCGGAGATAGGCATACAGCCAGTATGGAATCTCATTGTTCTCACACCCTCTGATAAAATCATCCAGCGTAGGATCTGTGTAATCCGTCCCTTCCGTCGCCTTTGAGATCAAGAAAGGGCAGTTTCTCTTTACAAGCCTCCAGTCTTTAACCGGCCTGTACCGGGAAATGTCTGCATAATATGCCATAGCCTATTCCTCCTTTTTCAACTGTTTCAAAATCTGATTGACGTAAGTACTTGCTCCTGCAGCAAGAACTCCCTGAACAATGGCCGTGAATACCGCAAGTGCCGCTTCCCGTCCTGAGCCCACTGGTCCGTTTGCAAATACCCAGATGCCGCAGAGCAAAATACCGGCGGTTCCAAGAATCACCGGAATCCATTTGTCTTTCACTACAGTCGTTTTCTTTAGGCCGATGCCTACAATATACAATACAACTGCGACTACAATCAGTTCCGGTTTGATATACTCCGTAATCAGTTCCATATTTTTCCATCCTTTCTTTTTTCCGGGAGGCTATTCCCCTCCTCACTCTAATTTATGTGAAAATTTCTATTTCGGAACATGGAATTTTCTCATTTTTCCTTCCATATTTCCTAAAAAAAGCAGTGCTTTTGTCCCCGAATTATTGCCTTTAGCACACTTTTGTGTTAGCATAAATACAGGTACTGACAGTATGTACAAAAACTGAACGGAAGTACCCTTCCAGGGCAGTGCATACGATGCGGCAGCACTTGGACGGAAGTAAATAAAGAAAAGGAGAAACAGACAATGAAAGAATTTACTTATGTAATCACTGATCCAGAAGGAATCCATGCAAGACCGGCAGGACTGCTTGTAAAAGCTGCAGCAGGATTCAAAAGCGACATCAAGATTGAAAAGGATGGCAAAGCTGCAAACGCAAAAACAATCTTCGGTGTAATGGGACTTGGCGTTAAGAAAGACATGGAAGTAAAAGTGACAGCTGAAGGTGAAGACGAAGATCAGGCAGTTGAAACACTTCAGAAATTCTTCAGTGAAAATTTATAGATTCCGGTACACAGTAAAATAGCGGAATATGCAGAGGGAAAGGAATCCGGAAAACCGGAAGTCTTTCCCTTGCATTTTCTCCGGGAAGTGATATACTGTATTTATCTGCAGATATGGTTCATCGGTAGAACGCTAGCTTCCCAAGCTGGAAAGGCGGGTTCGACTCCCGTTATCTGCTGTCAGGAGCCCTTGGTTTGACCGGGTTTTCGATACCGGGGCTTTCAAAAAGGGAATCCAAATGGTAATCAGAATATGCGTGTGCATGTTCTGGTTATTTTTTTATTCGATAAAAAGCTTGCTTTTTGTCGGAAATATGGGTACAATTTCTCCGGTACATAGTATCTTTACGACAAGATTAAGAAGTGATGAGGAGTTAATATGAAAGAAAAGTGGATCAGCAGTATTATTGCAGGGGCATACATTGCCATGGGCGCCATGGTGTATTTAAGTATACCGGACAAGATCATCGCAAGTTTCTTTTTCTCAACAGGTATTTTACTTGTGTTGAATCTTCACAACCGGTTATTTACAAGGGTCTGCCCTCTTGCGGCCTATGATCGTTCTTACCGGTTCAGCGATATGGCGATTGCCTGGATCGGAAACGGGATCGGTACACTGATTGTTGCCGTACTCATTCATTTTACAAGATTTGAGGCTGGAATTCTTGAGCGTGTGAAAGAAATCGTAACACCGAAGATCGGAGATTCCCCGGTCAGCCTGATTCTTCTTGGTATCTTCTGCGGCCTGTTTGTAGCGTTCGCGGTTTTCGTCGGAGGAATCCGGCAGAAACAGGGATCTTTCGCCCAGATTTTTTATGTATGGCTGTTTATCACCGCCTTCGTTTTCTGCGGATTTGAACATATAGTAGCGGATATGTATTATCTGTCCGTATATGCTTTCAATTTCCCGATCGCCCCGGATCAGATCCTGAAAGTGCTTTTCTGTGTGACGATAGGGAATATCATCGGCGGTGCCGCTGTCGGATACTCCATCCGACGTCTGGACACATCTGCAAAATAAAAAGACAGGAAAGAGTTTCGTATGTACGTGCTCTTTCCTGTTTTTTGCATTTTAATAGCCAGTACAGGGAATGTACTGGCTGAGGGAAAAAGTTATGAAAAAGTTTATTCACAAAGTATTACTTACTTTGTAGTTTCATAATACATGTCAATTGTGAAGAAAGTGTGTTCAAAATATCAAAAAAGTATTAAAAATTTATTTCGCAGCCTTTTTTGCGAATTCCGTTGTGACAAGATCTTCGTACGGAGTCCTGGAATCCAGTTCGCCGGCATCCTCCAGAATGTCCTGTAATAATTCAAAGCTGTCCTGATTGAATATCAGATCTTCTTTCCATGTCTTCTGCTCATAATACCGGGAAACGATCGTTGTGATTGTTTCCAGATCATTTTCTTTAAACTGTGGCTGGATGACTTTTGCAATTTCCTCCGGTGTGTGTGTATTTACATAATCCATCCCTTTTTGAAGGGCATCTGTAAAACTCTGGATCAGGTCCGGATGCTCCTCCAGATAGCTCTTTTTCGCTGAGAATGCCGTATAAGGCACATAACCGCTCTCTTTGCCAAGCGAGGCAACAACGTAGCCTTTTCCGGCAGCTTCCAGTGTAGTGGCCCCCGGTTCAAATTCTACCGTAAAGTCTCCCTGCCCACCGGAAAAAGCGGCTGCTGTGGAACCAAAATCAATGTTTTGATTGATCATTACATCTTTTTCCGGATCGATATCATTTTGTTTCAGGATATATTCAAAGACCATTTCCGGCATTCCTCCTTTTCTGCCACCGAGGACCGTCTTCCCTTTCAGATCTTCCCATGAAAAATCTTCAATCGGTTCTCTTGATACGAGGAAGTTTCCTGCTCTTTGTGTCAGTTGGGCAAAATTGACAACATAGTCTTTGGCACCTTCATTATACGTGTAAATGGAAGATTCCGATCCCATAAATCCGATGTCCGCCTGACCAGAGAGCACTGCCGTCATGGTTTTGTCTGCTCCAAATCCGGTGACAAGTTCCAGATCAATCCCTTCGTCCTTAAAATAATCTTCCTCGACAGCCACATACATCGGGGCATAAAAAATGGAATGGGCAACTTCATTCAAAGTTACTTTTGTAATTCTGGTTTCCTCCTTTTTGTCCGATTCTGATGAACCGGTCTCTTCTTTTGCACATCCGGCAAGTACAGATGCTGCGAGAGCAGCAACAAGAAATGCGGACAAAACCTTCTTTTTCATAATAACCTCCACAAAACTGTTTCATACCATCAGATTATGCACTCCCACGAAAGGTGTGAAGGCCGCTTCTCATTCCATATTTATCAGAATTTTATTGAAATTCGGACAATTCTTCTTTTACGCTCTATATTTCTCGACAAATCATTGACTTTTCACGCAAAAAGTGCTATGCTCTAGTAACATCGTATATTCGATGTATGGCTTATTGTTTTTATTTTTTATGGAGGTAGCACTATGAACAAGGGTACCGTAAAATGGTTCAACAACCAGAAGGGATATGGATTTATCTGTGATGAATCCGGAAACGATGTATTTGTACACTATACCGGACTGAATATGGATGGATTCAAGACTCTGGAAGAAGGACAGTCTGTTGAATTCGAAGTAACAGAAGGAGAAAAAGGTCCTCAGGCTGTCAATGTGACCAGGTTATAATCGAAATTGTATGCATCTTTTATTTATATAAATTCGTTTTTCAATTTAGATATTTAAAAGCCATAGAATCTGGATTACAAAAAAGGCTGTCGATGACAGCCTTTTTTGATACGTTTCTTTACAAATTTGCCTTATAAGCCTCATCTGCTTTCCAGACACCGAATCCACTTTGCTTCAATATGTCTGCCGCTCTTTCCGGCTCATCTGTCTTTAGGACTGCGGAAGCATCTTTACCGTTCGCGAATGCGTACATATATTCTACGTTGATTCCGCCTTCCACAAGCTGATGCATCGCTTTGCTCAAAGACCCGGTTGCATGCGGAACTCTCAGGGCAATAACCGGTGTGAGCATTGCCGTGATTCCAATCTTCTTCAACTCTTCTTTCCCCTTTTCCGGGTCTGAGACAATCATTCTTAACATCCCGTACTCTGTTGTATCTGCAAGGCTGAGGGCGACAATATTGACGCCGTTCGTTCCAAGCGCATGCAGAACTTCATCGAGTCTTCCTTCTCTGTTTTCCAGAAATACCGATAACTGCTGAATTGTACTCATGCTTTTCCCTCCTATACAAGATTCCGGTTGTCAATTACACGTTTTGCTTTTCCTTCACTTCTCTCGATCGTCTTTGGCTCTACCAGTTTGACTCTGACAGAAACGCCAAGCGCCTGCTTTAAGACATCACCGATCTTATGGCGGAGTGCATCCAGCTTCCGGATTTCATCCGAGAAAAATTTCTCATCCACTTCTACCATGACCGTAAGTACATCCATATTGTCCTCCCTGTCGATAATCAGCAGATAATGCGGAATGACTTCTCCAATTCCAAAGAGTGCTGTTTCCACCTGAGTCGGAAATACATTGACGCCGCGGATGACTTTCATATCGTCTGTACGTCCTTTGAACTTGGAAATTCTCGGTGTTGTACGTCCGCATTTGCATGTCTCATGGCAGATGCTTGTAAGGTCTTTCGTCCGGTAACGGATTAACGGTACGGCTTCCTTGTCCAGCGTGGTAAATACCAGCTCTCCGGTCTCTCCGTCTTTCAACGGTGCATGTGTGGCCGGGTCGAGTACTTCCGGATAGAAGAAGTCAGAATTCACATGGAGGCCTTCATGGTGGATGCAGTCCATCGCAACACCCGGTCCGCTGATCTCACAGAGCCCGTAAATATCAAAGCAGTTGATCTTCAGAATCTCCTCGATCTTGTGCCGCATCTCCACAGTCCAAGGTTCTGCTCCGCATACTGCCGCCTTGATTTTCATCTTTTCAACGACACCTGCTTCCTGCATGGCTTCTGCAAGATGCATCGCATAGGACGGTGTACAGGCAAACGCCGTGGCGCCAAAATCTTCCATACACATCAACTGGCGTTTCGTATTTCCGGCTGACATCGGGATTGCCATAGCTCCAAGCTTCTGCGCTCCAAAATCCAGTCCCATTCCTCCGGTAAACAGTCCATATCCATAGCAGACATGAATCCGGTCCTGCGCTGTCAGTCCGGCCATCGTAAGGCAGCGCGCCACACACTCGCCCCAGATGTCCACGTCTTTCTGCGTATAGGCCATGACCGTCAGTTTTCCGGTCGTGCCGGACGTTCCCTGAACTCTTACGATCTTTTCATTCGGCACTGCCTGAAATCCGAACGGATAGTTGTCACGCAGGTCCTCCTTTGTCGTAAACGGAAGTTTCGTGATATCTTCGATTCCTTTGATATCTCCCGGTTCTACACCGAGTTCTTTCATCTTTTCCGTATAAAAAGGAACGACCCCGTACACTCTTTTTACAAGATTTTTCAGTTTTTCCCCCTGAAGTACCATCCGTTCATCTTCGCTCATACATTCTGCTTGCGGATCACGGATCTGTTCCTTCCATGTTTTGTCTGTTATCATGCTCTTTTCCTCCTATAACTCCTCATCCGAGACAAGCTTTACTCCTGCCTTCGCAAGAATCTTTTCCGCACGTTCCATGTCATCTGTCGAAAATACCATCACCGGTGCGTTATTATCACGGATCACGAACGAATAGATATAATTCAGATTGATCTGTCCGTCAGCCAGAATGGACAGCATTCTGTTTAAGTTTCCTTTTTCATCTTTTAATTCTACTCCGACCACGTCATAGATCCGTACCACAAATCCCAGTCTGGTCAGCGTCTCTTTCGCCCGTTCCGGCTGGTCCACCACCATCCTCAGGATTCCGAACTCCGGAGTATCAAACGAAGCAACCGCACGGATATTGATCTCCGCCTCCATCAGCTTTGAGGTTACTTCCATCAGACTTCCCGGTCTGTTTTCCACAAATACCGATACCTGTTTCATTTCGTCCTCCTATCGTGCTGCTCCTGTTTCAAATGCCTTTTTATTGATCTCGATTGTCTTTGGCGGCACCGTCTTTTCAATCACCCGGTACCACTGTTCTTTTGTGAAATCCATATGTCTGGATGCGATACCGAGAACAATCATATTGAATACTTTTGGATTTCCAAGCTTCTTGGCCTCCTCCGTCGCGTTGACAGTGTAGACTTTATGTTTCTCTTCCAGCGTTTCAATGATGTGTTCCGGATACCTGGCCGCGCCGATCACAACCGGCATCGGATCGATCCTCCAGTCATTCAGGATCAGTGCTCCCCCTTCTTTCAGAAAATGTGCATAGCGCAGTGCTTCCAGACGTTCAAACGCGATAATAATATCTGCGCAGCCTTCCTCCACGATCGGTTCTGCCACCTTGTCTCCATAGCGGACAAAGGTTACAACACTTCCTCCTCTCTGCGCCATTCCATGGACCTCAGAAAGTTTGACATCATATCCTGCATCCAGTGCAAGTCCTCCAAGAATCCGGCTTGTCAGAAGTGTTCCCTGGCCTCCGACACCGACAATCATAATATTTTTTACTCCCATTACTTTTCACCTGCCTTTACCAGTTCAATCGCTCCAAACTTACAGAGGGATTCACAGAGTCCGCATCCGGTACACATGGTGTCGTCAATCCGGATCGTGCCGTCTTCATTTCTTGTCATAGCCGGGCAGCCCGGTTTCATACACATGCCGCATTTTTTACATTTTTCCGGATCCGCAGCATAGAGCGGTTTTGGTCTCTTGTCAAGAAGTACGCATGGTGTCTTTGTAATGATGACGGATACTTCGTCTTTTGCCACTTCTTCCTTAATCGCTTTCTCCAGCGCTACAATGTCAAAAGCATTGATTTCCTGTACATTCGGCACACCGATTGCACGGCACAGATTTGGAATGTTGATTGCGTAAGTCGGATCTCCCTGAAGTGTTTTTCCGGTCGCCGCATGATCCTGATGGCCGGTCATTCCGGTAGTGGAATTATCCAGAATCAGCACCGTTCCGGTAGCCTGATTGTAAACCATGTTCATCAGGGAATTGACACCGGTATGTAAAAATGTCGAATCTCCAATTACTGCCACCCAGTTTTTGATGTATTCTTTTCCTTTTGCTTTCTCCATTCCATGGAGGCTGGAAATACTTGCTCCCATACAGATTGTCGTGTCCACCACGCTGAGCGGTGCCACTGCTCCAAGTGTATAGCATCCAATGTCTCCTGCCGCATGCATCTTTAATTTGTTGAGAACATAGAAGACGCTTCTGTGCGGGCATCCCGGACAGAGAATAGGCGGCCGCTGCGGCACATCTGCCGGCGGATCCATCCGTACTTCTTCTCCGAGGATGGCCTTGCGGATCATATTGGCACTGTATTCTCCCTGAATGGTAAAGATCTCTTTTCCAATGGCAGGAATACCCCAGGATTTTACCTGCTCTTCGATGACAGGATCGAGTTCCTCCACCACATACAGTGTCTCAACTTTAGATGCAAACTCCCGGATCAGTTTTTCCGGAAGCGGGTTGACCATGCCAAGCTTTAAGACCGAAGCCTGAGGCAGTGCTTCTTTCACATACTGATACGGAATTCCACTTGTGATAACTCCGATTCTGGTATCGTTCATCTCTATTTTATTGATCGGAAGCGTATCTGCCGCTTCTTTTAATTCGTTATTTCTCTTTTCGATTTCCACATGCCGGAATTTTGCGTTTCCAGGCATCATGACATTTTTCCGGATATCCTTTTCATATGTTTTGTCCGGAATCTCCTCCCGGTCTTTGAGTTCCACAAGTCCCTGAGAGTGTGCCAGTCTTGTGGTGATACGGAAGATGACCGGACGGTCAAACTGTTCGCTTAATTCAAATCCGATTTTGACAAACTCTTTTGCCTCCGCACTGTCTGACGGTTCCAGAACCGGCACGCCCGCAGCCCTTGCAATCATTCTCGTATCCTGTTCATTCTGGGAGCTGTAAAGTCCCGGATCGTCCGCCACCATAAAGAGCAGTCCTCCGTTGACTCCCATGTAAGAAACCGTATAGAGCGGGTCGGAAGCTACGTTGAGCCCCACGTGCTTCATACATGCCATGGCACGTACTCCTGAGATGCTGGCTCCGATCGCGGTTTCTGCCGCCACCTTCTCATTCGGTGCCCACTCCGCGTACAGATCATCCCTGTATTTCACGAGATTTTCGCTGATTTCCGTACTCGGCGTTCCCGGATAGGCTGACGACACCTTGACTCCGGCTTCATACGCCCCTCTTGCGATTGCTTCGTTTCCAAGCATTATGACTTTCTTTGATTCTGACATTCTATAATCCATCCTTTCGTAAATCCTTGATTCTCTTTGCCTTTCCCTCAAATCTCTGCAGAGAATAAGGCGCTACCAGCCGGATTTCTGTTGCGAGGCCAAGCTGGGATTTCAGTCCCGCCTTGATCTTCTTTTCCAGTTCGCTGAGTTTTCCGTAGCTGTCAAGCAGCCTGTCATCAATCAGTTCCACTGTGATGGTCATAACGTCCAGTCTGTTCTTTCTTTCTACAAGGATTTCATAGTGTGGTCCGATCTCATCGATCTTGAGCAGTACTTCTTCGATCTGCGTCGGGAATACATTGACGCCGCGGATGACAAGCATGTCATCTGCCCTTCCGGAAAGATTTTCGATTCTTGCGGTCGTTCTTCCGCATTTGCACGGCTCATAGAAAATCCGGGTCATATCTCCGGTCCGGTAACGGATAATCGGAAGAGCCTCCTTTCCAAGACAGGTCACAACAAGCTCTCCACGCTCTCCCGGCGGCAGCACTTCTTCTGTCTCCGGATCGATGATTTCCGGTATGAACCAGTCTTCATTTACGTGCATGCCGCAAAGCTCTCTGCACTCGCCTGCCACACCCGGTCCGCAGAGCTCGCTCATGCCGTAATTCTGCGTGCAGAAGAACTGATCGCCCCATACATGGTGCATCTCCTCGCGCATCGCCTCGGTCATCCCTTCTCCGCCGAAGAGTCCGGTCCGGAGGCACAGATCCTTCGCCGGATCGATCCCTGCCCTGCGGATCTCTTCGCCAAGATGCAGCGCATAGGACGGTGTCGCCACAAGAAGTGTCACACCCATGTCTTTTAGAAACATGATCTGTTTTTTCGTATTGCCGGATGACATCGGAATCACGGCAGCTCCGATCTTTTCCAGTCCTCCGTGCAGTCCCAGCGCACCGGTAAAGGTGCCGTATCCAAAGGAGAGCTGCACGATGTCATCTGCGCGTGCTCCTCCCATGCAGGCAACTCTTGCTACATTATTCAGCCAGATATCCAGATCGTTTTTCGTGTATCCGACAACCGTCGGTTTTCCGGTCGTGCCGGAACTTGCGTGAAAACGTACCAGTTCCTTTTTATCAACCGCAAACAGCCCCATCGGATAATTATCTCTGAAATCCTTTTTGCTTGTAAACGGAAGTCTCCTCAAGTCATCCAGCGAACGGATATCTTCCGGAGCCACCCCTGCTTTGTCCATTTTCCCCCGATAAGGAGCCACCCTCTCATAGATGTAGGAAACTGTCTGTTGCAGCTTCCGGAGCTGGATCTCTTCCAGTTCTTCTCTAGGCAGTGTCTCCTCCTTTGCCCATATCATTTTTTCTTCCTCCTGGTCAGATTAATTTGG
>QWCV01002227.1_pt1 | contig 20611 bp, 20 predicted proteins | sample 1972621 | NCBI WGS metagenome assembly QWCV01 (sample SAMN09866699, study PRJNA288562) | Human gut metagenome isolate pre2_stool, whole genome shotgun sequencing... | isolation source: gut | host: Homo sapiens | place: USA: California | reverse complement strand
GCATAGGGGTAGATGCGCTCCATCACGTCGTCACCGTAGTGGGCGTCCATGTACTGTTCCCAGGCCGCGTCGGCGGGCTCTCCGGCGGCCCGGGCGCTGTAGCGTGCCAGGGCCAGGCCGCTGACCGCCATATTGACGGACATGAAGGCGATGAGCAGCCAGACCACCGCTTTCCCGGGGCGCGGTGGAATCTTGGCGATCCAGCGGGCCAGGATGGGGTAGAGCCCCCGGAACCAGGCCACCGCGGCGAAGCCCCAGAAGAAGCAGTACAGCAGGTTGATGCGCCCGCCCAGGTTGAAGGGAATAGCGCTGTAGTCCCAGAACACGGTGCCGAACACCAGCTCGGTAAAGACGCTGCACAGGTACTCATACAGGCCGCCCAGCAGGGTGCCCGCCACAAAGAAAAAGGAGGCCGAGCGGTCCCGGTATTTGTAGAGGAACAGGGTGGCGGCGGCCAGGGCCAGGCCCCACACGATGCTGAAGGGGCCCCACACCACGCTGCTGCGGCTCATCCACCAGCCCATTTTGAGGCGGCAGAAGATGGTTTCGGCCAGATCACCGGCCACTCCGCCGATAAAGAACAGGAGCAGGATGCTGTAAAAGCTGGCCCCCCGGGCAAAGGGACTGACGGTGGTCCTTTCCCGCCGGCGGGAAAAGACCGCGCCGGGGTGGGCCTTCTGAATGCGCCCCTCGGCGCGGCGGAGAATCCACTCCCCAAGCCGGACGGAGAGGGCGGCCAGACGGCTGTTTAGGTTCTCCAGCGGGGGCAGGCTGCTGCGGACGCCGCAGAGGGTCAGCACGGTGCCCGCGATGTCCGCCGCCAGCAGGGCCAGCAGCACCCACAGCAGGATTTCCCCCACCAGCGGAGGCAGCCAGCGGTAGAGGGCCAGGAGCAGTGGATTGATCCACTGTACGGCCGCCAGGCCCAGCACGCCCCACAGGAGGAAGGCGCCGACACAGATGTAGCCGTCCAGGTTGCCGCGCCGGTTGGAGTAGTCCCACCAGCGGGTGTGGGTGGCCTTCTCCAGCAGGTGACCGGCGATCCATTCCACCACCGTGGAGCAGATGGCGCTGCCCAGGAAGAGGAAGAAGTAGTTGCCCCGCAGCTCGGGCAGACCCACGGTAAGCAGAACGGCAGTGATGCCGTAGCAGGCGCACAGCGGGCCGAACAGCACGCTGCGGTCCACATAGCGGTGAAGGCGGACGGCGGAAACCGCCGTCTCCAGCACCCAGCCGAGGAAGGAATAACAGAAAAAGAGCCATAGGAGGGGAAACAGAGGCACAAGCATCCGCCTTTCTTTTCATCAACACTGGTGGGAAGAGAATCTGAGGATTGTATCTTATCGTATTTTCCGGTAAAATACAACCGATCTCTCATAAGAAAGGCAGGTAATTTGGCAATGAACGAAGTGTTGAAGGTTTTGAAGGAGCGCCGGAGCTGCCGCAGCTACCGGCCGGAGCAGATCACCGACGAGGAGTTGAACGCAGTATTGGAGGCGGGCACCTATGCTCCCACGGCCCGGGGCCAGCAGTCCCCGATCATCGTGGCAGTGCAGAATCCCGCTGTGGTGGAGCAGCTGCGGAAGATGAATGCCGCAGTGCTGGGCACCCCGGAGGCCGACCCCTTCTACGGTGCGCCCACCGTGCTGGTGGTGCTGGCGGCCAGGGATAACACCAACCGGGTATATGACGGCAGCTGCGTCATGAGCAACCTGATGAACGCAGCTAAGGCGGTGGGGCTGGCCTCTTGCTGGGTTCACCGGGCCAAAGAGGTGTTTGACTCCGAGGAGGGTAAGGCCCTGCTCCGACAGTGGGGCGTGGAGGGCGACTACGAGGGCATCGGCCACTGTATCCTGGGCTACCGGGCGGACACGGCCCCTGCACCCGCCCCCCGCAAGGAGCACTACATCTACCGGGTCCGGTAGGGAGGAAAACAGGTGCTGCGGCCGGGCCGCGGAATCCGTTGCTTGTAAAGGAGAGATAGAGCATGCACACGGTAAAGAGAGTCTGCACACTGGTCCTGACGGGCCTGCTGGCCCTGCCCATGGCCGCCCCCGCGGGGGCAGCGGCCGCATCCTTCTCCGACCTGCCCTCCAGTCACTGGGCCTATATCGCCATGACCGAGGCCGCGGGCTACGGCATCCTCCAGGGCACCGGAGCCAACACCATGAGCCCCTCCGCACCCCTGACCTGGCCCCAGTTCCTGGCCATGGCCGCCCGGGCCTTTGCCCCGGAGGAATATGCCCGCAGCGCCGCTTCCGGCGCGGCCTGGGATCAGGCGGGGCTGGATGCCGCCCGGAGCGCCGGCCTGCTGGAGGGCCAGGACGCGGCCGCGCTGACCGGGGCGGTCACCCGCCAGGACGCGGCCGTGGTGCTCTGCAACGCCCTGCCGGAGGAATATACCCCCTCCTTCTGGGATCAGCCGATTGATCCCACAGCCCTGTCGGACTGGGGGAGGATGGACAGCCTCCGCCAGGAGGCGGTGGCCGAGCTGGCCCGCCGCTGCGTCATCCAGGGCAAGGCCGACGGCTCCTTCGGCTATGCCGATCCCCTTCAGCGCTGCGACGGCGCGGTGCTGCTGATGCGGGTGCTGGAGCAGGTGGACGACAGCTGCCGCGGTGAGAGCCAGACCGTCACCCTTCACATTCTGAACGCCGACACCGGCGAGGCCCTCCTGCCCGACCAGCAGGTGGAGACGGAGGTGAGTACCTACCTGTCCAGCCTGGCGAACGGGCTGGATGTGGGCTACTACGTCTACGACTACGACCGGGAGACGGCATCGTATACCAGCACTGCCTGCGACGGCTATACCCTGTATTTTCGGCCCATGACCGAGGCCGAGATTCAGGAGGAGCAGTTCTGGGAGAAGGTGGAGCGGGGCGAGGCCGCCTATGAGGACTACTATAAGCAGGACTTCTGGCTCAGCTTTCAGGGGGACAACGCCCGCAAGCACATCCTCCTCTTCGGCGACGAGAGCAAGAGCCGCTTTGCCAGCCAGGAGGAGGCCGCCGCCGCTATGACCACCGTCACCGTGCCGGTATGGCAGCTCTCCGGCGGGGAGAAGGTGTCCTCCACCCTCACCCTCTCCGTCCACGCCGCCCTGGCGGAGGACGTGAAGGAGATCTTTACCGGGATCTACAACGATCCCGAGCGCTTCCCCATCCACGACGTGGGCGGCTACACCTGGCGGGGCGACTCCGCCACCGGCGAGCACAACTGCGGCACCGCCATCGACATCAACGCCAACGAGAACTACCAGATCCGCGACGGTCAGGTGCTGGCCGGGAGCTGCTGGGAGCCGGGGAGCAATGCCTATTCCATCTCCCCCGACTCCTCCGTGGTGCGCATCTTTGCCGAGCACGGCTGGAGCTGGGGCGGCGACGCCTGGGCTTACAGCAGCGACGATTCCGAGGGCTACCACGACTATATGCACTTCTCCTACATGGGAGAGTAACCAAGCAACCCACCCCGGGCCTCGGCTCCGGGGTGGGTTTCCATTATCCCCCTCTTGACTGGAACAAATGTTTGATATATAATGAAGCTAAACAAAAAGGAGAGGGGGCGGCAGTGTGGAGCTGCTGGACAAGCTGACCATTCTGGCCGACGCGGCCAAGTACGACGCGGCGTGCACCTCCAGCGGGCTGGATCGGGCGGGCCGGCCCGGCGGCCTGGGGAGCACCCTGGCCGCCGGATGCTGCCACTCCTTCTCCGCCGACGGCCGGTGCATCTCCCTGCTCAAGGTGCTGCTTACCAACCGGTGCGTCTACGACTGCGCCTACTGCGTCAACCGCCGCTCCAGCGATGTGCGCCGGGCCGCCTTCACCCCACGGGAGCTGGCGGAGCTCACCATCGGCTTTTACCGGCGCAACTACATCGAGGGACTCTTCCTCTCCTCCGCCGTGTGGGGCGGCCCCGACCGCACCACCGAGGCCATGATCGAGGCCCTGCGCCTGCTGCGGGAGGAGTACGGCTTCCGCGGCTATATCCACGCCAAGGCCATCCCGGGGGCCGACCCCCTCCTCACCCGGCGGCTGGGCCTGCTGGCCGACCGCCTGTCCGTCAACATCGAGCTGCCCAGCGAGGAGAGCCTGGGCCGCCTGGCGCCCGACAAGGCCAAGGCCGCCATCCTGGCCCCCATGGCCCAGATCCGGGATGGCATTCAGGCCAGCCGGGGGGAGCTGGCCCGGTTCCGCCACGCCCCCCGCTTTGCCCCGGCGGGGCAGTCCACCCAGATGATTATCGGCGCCACGCCGGAGAGCGACAGGCACATCCTCACCCTCACACAGGCCCTCTACGACAAGTACAAGCTCAAGCGGGTGTTCTACTCTGCTGCGGGAGCACCGGCTCTACCAGGCGGACTGGCTGCTGCGGTTCTACCACTTCCGGGCCGAGGAGCTGCTGGACGAAGCCAATCCCAACTTCAATCCCCTGGTAGACCCCAAGTGCTCCTGGGCGCTGAACCACCCGGAGTTCTTCCCGGTGGAGGTCAACCGGGCGGACTACGAGGCCCTGCTGCGGGTGCCGGGTATCGGGGTGACCTCCGCCCGGCGCATCCTGGTTGCCCGCCGGTGCGCGCCCCTCACCTTTGCGGGGCTGAAAAAGCTGGGGGTGGTGCTCAAGCGGGCCCAGTATTTCCTCACCTGCGGCGGCAAGTACCTGGAGGGCCTGCGGGTCTCCCCCGACGGGGTGCTCCGCCACCTGGTGGCCCAGGAGCGGCCCATGCTGCCCCAGGGCGCGCCGGAGCAGCTCTCCCTCTTCGAGCAGACGGGTTAGGAGGCGGCCATGGACTGGACACCGGTTTCCTATGCCTATGACGGCAGCTTTGCCGGCTTTTTGACCTGTGTATTTGCCAGCTACGCCCACCGGGAGGAGCCCATGAGCTTTTCCACCCCGGAGGACGGGCGGATTTCCCTCTGGCCGGAGCGGACGGTGGACACCGACGAGGCCCGCGCCCAGCGGGTGTACCGCTCCCTGGCCCCCAGGCTGGGACAGGAGGGGCGGCGGCTGGCGGTGTACGGCTTTCTCACCTGCCTGGAGGAGCGGGAGCTCCACCTGTGGCGGTTTCTCCGCCTGGGGTACGACCGGGGGCCGTGGGTGGTGCGGGATCTCACCGACGACCGGGTGGCGGTGCTGACCCGCGCGGTGGGCCACCTGACCGGAGAGGCCCATCTGCTCAAGGGCTTTACCCGCTTCTCCGAGCAGGAGGGGGTGCTGGTGGGGGAAATTGCCCCCAAAAACCGGGTGCTCCCCCTCCTCCGGCCCCACTTCTGCGCCCGCTATCCGGAGGAGTCCTTCGTCCTCTACGACCGCACCCACCGGGAGGCGCTGTTTTACCGGCCCCGGCGGTGGGCCATCGTGCCCCTGGAGGCGTTCCGCGCCGCAGCCCCCGGCCGGGAGGAGCGGGACTTCCGCCGCCTATGGCGGCGGTTTTACGACACCATCGCCATCGAGGGGCGGGAGAACCCCCGGTGCCGCATGACCCAGATGCCCAAGCGGTTCTGGGGCACTATGACAGAGTTTCAAAACGAAACGGAGGAGCGAAAGGAGCTTGCACCATGAAGAACGTAAAAATCACTGTACTGCGCAAGGGATTTTACCCCGATCTGATCCGGGAGCACCTCACCGAGCCTCCGGAGGAGTGCGTCTGCGACTTCTTCCGGGAGGGGGACCAGTTCCTCTATACCGGGGGCGCGGAAATGCCAGCCGGCTTCTGCCCCTGGGCGTGGATCGATCTCTACCGCTCGGTGTCCGCCCTGTCCTGCGGTGCCTCCTATACCCCCTGGCAGCGGCGGGAGGGGGTCAATGTGGTGTGCTGTACCGACGGGCTGCGCCCGGTGACCTTCCTGTTGGAGGCCCAATGAGAAAGCGCCGCCCCCACAATGCGGGGGCGGCGCTTGTCATGTAACGGAGTGCTCTGGGATGTCCTGCCAGCGGATGCGCTGGGGGATGGGGGGCGGATTGCCCTTGAAGTCCCGGTCGAACCAGCGGGGCACGGGAGTTTCCGCCGAAATGGCCTGGAAAAAGGCGGTAATCTGCTCCGCTGTCTCCGGGATGGCCGCCTCCAGCAGACGGTTGAGGTCGGCGTTGCTCTCCTGAGCCGAGGGGTGGGGCGTCTCCTTCAGGGCGATGCCCTTGGCGGAGGGAATGGGGAGCATGTGGCTCACTGCACCGATGACCTTGCCGGTCATGCGGCCGTTGGAGCGGGCCAGGAAGCCGGAGAAGAAGGCCATGGAGCGGTAGGCCCGCCGCATCTGGTCGGGGGAGGCGTGGACAAAGGCCTGGGACGCCGCCTCCCAGACGGCGCGGTTGGCCGGGGCGCTGGGCAGTGGGGACTGCTCGGCGGCATTGAGGCCGTCCCGCTCCATCAGCATCCGGTCATACTCCCCCTCAATGGCCATGTGGGAGATGGGGCCGTCGGCGGCCCGGTCGTCCACGTAGCCGTGGCAGGCGCTGTCCAGGGCCAAATGGCAGAGGAAGCCAGCTCCGTAGCCGGTGGACATGGGTACGCCGTCCTCGATAGCCTGGCGCAGACGCTCCACCGCGGGCAGGGCGGAGCGGCGGTGCATCTTGATCCCCTCCCGCCGGACGGCGTTGGGGCGGATGGGCTGGTAGAAGAACAGCGGGTCGGGGCCCAGACAGCCCAGGTCAAAGGCCTCCCGCTCCTGCTCAATGAGTTCGGACAGGCCGGCGGGCAGGTCCGCCAGCACCCGTTGGCCAAACGTCAGGTGCGCGTAGTAATTGGGCATGGTATGGATCAGCGCCTCCTTGCACAACGCGGCGATATTGCCTTGCTGACCATATTATAGCACGCCAGTCAAGGGGAGGAAATGGAAAACAGCCCGGCGGAGCGCGCTCCGCCGGGCTGGGGCTGTCGATAAACGCTCCTACCAAAGGTTTCGGAGGGAGGGATAGTGTGAAAGGCTGCCCCGCAGGGCGATTCGGAGCGCAACCGCCGCTTTGCGGCGGCGCTTGGCGCGGGGATGAACAGTCAGGGTTCCCTGGAGGTGAATTGGCCGCAGGCCAAGAAAGTCCGGCCTGGGCCGTTCGCGTTGGATCAAACAACTTTTTGAAACTTTCCTAAAGTTTCAAAAAGTTCAGCAGCCAGTCGAAAAGCCCTTTTCGACTGGCGGAGCCCGGCGGAGCGCGCTCCGCCGGGCTGCCGTTTAACCGCCCAGGTATGCCTTTTTGACGGCCTCGTCGGCCAGCAGCTCCCGGCCGGGGCCGGTGAGGGTGACCCGCCCGGTCTCCAGCACGTAGCCCCGGTCGGCCACGCTCAGGGCCATCTGGGCGTTCTGCTCCACCAGGAGAATCGTGGTGCCCGCCCGGTGGAGCTCCTTGATGATGTCGAAGATCTGCTCCACCAGCAGGGGGGCCAGGCCCATGGAGGGCTCGTCCAGCATGAGCAGCTTGGGGTTGGACATGAGGGCCCGCCCCATGGCCAGCATCTGCTGCTCGCCGCCGGACAGGGTGCCCGCCACCTGACGGCGGCGTTCCTTCAGCCGGGGGAACTGCTCGTACACCCGCTCCAGGCCGGGGGCGATGGTGGAGGCGGGCTGGGTGAAGCCGCCCATCTCCAGGTTCTCCTCCACTGTCATCTGCTGAAAGACCCGGCGGCCCTCCGGCACCTGGGCCAGTCCGCGGCCCACCAGCTTGGAGGCGGGGACGTTCTGGATGGGCTGCCCCAGGAACTCAATGGAGCCGGTGCGGGTGTGGAGCAGACCGGACACGGTTTGCAGTGTGGTGGTCTTGCCCGCGCCGTTGGCGCCGATGAGGGTGACAATCTCCCCCTCATTGACCTGAAAGGAGATGTCCTTGACGGCGTGAATGGCGCCGTAATAGACGTTGATGTTCTTGACATCCAGCATCACAGCCATCTCTCAGCCCTCCTTTCCGCCGCCCAGGTAGGCCTTGATGACCTCCGGGTTGTTCTGAATTTCCGTGGGGGTGCCCTTGGCGATGATCTGGCCGAAGTTGAGCACGCAGATGCCCTCGCAGATACCCATAACCAGGTTCATGTCGTGCTCGATGAGGAGAATGGCAATCTGGAAGGTGTCGCGGATTTTGACGATGTTCTCCATCAGCTCCGCGGTCTCCGAAGGGTTCATGCCCGCCGCCGGCTCGTCCAGCAGAAGCAGGGACGGGTTGGTGCCCAGGGCGCGGATGATCTCCAGCCTCCGCTGGGCGCCGTAGGGCAGGGAGCCCGCCTTGGCCCCCGCCAGATCCTGCATGTGAAAGATGGAGAGCAGCTCCAGCGCCCGCTCATGGGCGGTCTTCTCCTCCTTCCAGTACCGGGGCAGGCGGAGAATGCCGCTGAACAGGCCGCAGTGGATGGAATTGTGCATGCCGATTTTGACATTGTCCTCCACACTCAGGTTGTTAAACAGGCGGATGTTCTGGAAGGTACGGGCGATGCCCGCCTTGTTGACCTGCACTGTGTTCATGTTGTGGGTGTCCACTCCGTCCAGCAGAACGGTGCCCCGGGTGGGCTGGTACACCTTGGTCAGCAGGTTGAACACCGTGGTCTTGCCCGCGCCGTTGGGGCCGATCAGGCCGGCGATCTCGGTGCGGCCGATGGCCATGTTGAACTCGTTGACGGCGGTGAGGCCGCCGAAGTCGATGCCCAGGTGCTGGGCCTCCAGGATGGGGCTCTTATCCACGTCCCGCTCTGGAATCTTGTTGACGCTGGGCACCGGGACCAGCTTGGTCTCGGGTCGCTTTATGCTGCTCACTGCTTGCCGCCTCCTTTCACCGCCGCCGCATGGGGCGCGTCCGCCCGCTCCCGGTGGAACAGCCGGGAGAAGAAGCCCTTCAGGGTGGGATTGTTGGTGGCCAGCATGACCAGGATCAGCACAATGGCGTACACCAGCATGCGGTAGTTGGAGAACTGGCGCAGGGCCTCGGGCAGGATAGTGAGGGCGGCGGCGGCAATGACGGAGCCCCACATGTTGCCCAGGCCGCCCAGCACCACGAACACCAGAATCAGAATGGAGGTATTGAAGTCGAACTTGGTGGCGGCGAAGGTGGTCTGGCTGCACCCGTACAGGGTGCCCGCCGCGCCCGCCAGAGCGGCGGAAACCACAAAGGCGATCATCTTGTACTTGGTGACGCTGATGCCCACGCTCTCGGCGGCGATGCGGTTGTCCCGGGCGGCCATGACGGCCCGGCCGGTGCGGCTGTTGACCAGGTTGAAGATGACCACCAGGGCCACCAGCACCAGTACAAAGCCGGCAATAAAGGTGGAGATGCGCTGGGTGTTCATCACGCCCATGGGGCCGCGTATGAGCTCCACCCCGCCGTCGGCCAGCTCGTTTTTGTTGGAGAGGAAGCTGAACTGGAGGCCGTTTTCATCCACGCCCAGGTAGACGTTGGTGATGATGCTCTTGATGATCTCGCCAAAGGCCAGGGTGACGATGGCCAGGTAGTCGCCATTGAGGCGCAGCACGGGGATGCCGATGAGAAAGCCCAGCGCGGCGGCGATGACCGCGCCGAATACCATGGCCAGGGCCAGGCGCAGGGGGGAAAGGGTGACGGTGCTCTGGAGAGCCAGGGCCAGGGCAGAGCCGGCAAAGGCTCCAATGCTCATGAAACCGGCGTGGCCCAGGCTCAGCTCGCCGGAGACGCCCACCACCAGGTTCAGGGCCAGCGCCATGACGATGTAGGCGCAGATGGGGATGAGCTGCCCCTCCAGCATGGCGCCCACGCCAGGGCCCATCCGCAGGGCCTGCACCACCACAAAGGCCGCAATGACCAGCGTGTAGGTAAACAGGCTGTTTTTGGTGGATTTTTTCATCTGTCCAAGTTGTCTCATCGCGTCCACCTCACACTTTCTCACGGACGGTCTTGCCCAGCAGGCCGGCGGGCTTCACCAGCAGGACGATGATCAGCACACCGAACACGATGGCGGTGGACAGCTCGGTGGAGATGTAGGCGCGGGCAAAGGTCTCAATGACGCCCAGCAGCAGGCCGCCCAGCAGGGCGCCGGGGATGGAGCCGATGCCGCCGAACACGGCGGCGGTAAAGGCCTTGATGCCGGGCATGGAGCCGGTGGTGGGGGTCAGGCTGGTGTAGGTGGACAGGAACAGGACGCCTGCGATGGCCGCCAGGGCGGAGCCGATGGCAAAGGTCATGGAGATGGTGCGGTTGACGTCGATGCCCATAAGCTGGGCCGCCGCCTTGTCCTCCGAGCAGGCCCGCATGGCCTTGCCCATCTTGGTGCGGCCGGTAAAGGCGGTGAGGGCCAGCATGATGGCCACGCACACCAGGACGGTCACGATGGTCAGCCAGGAGATGGAGAGCTGGCCGTCAAACAGGGTCAGCTTGGCGGACGGGCTCACCACGGGGGTAAATACCTTGGGGCTGGAGCTCCACAGGAGCTGGGCCGCATTCTGGAGGAAGTAGCTCACGCCGATGGCGGTGATGAGCACCGCCAGGGAGGTGGCCTGCCGCAGGGGCTTGTAGGCCAGCCGCTCGATGGTGATGCCCAGCACGGTGCACACCACCATGGCCAGCACCGTACCAGCCAGGGCGGGAACCACCAGCGCGGCCAGGCTGCCCGGGGCGAAGAGGGAGGACAGCCCGTTCATGCTGAAAAAGCAGATGTACGCGCCCACCATGATGACATCGCCGTGGGCGAAGTTGAGCATCTTGGCGATGCCGTAGACCATGGTGTACCCCAGGGCGATGATGGCGTAGATGCTGCCCAGGCTGATCCCGTTGATCAGGTAGTTGAGGAAGACCATAACACACACCTCTCTGTCATGGATGATTGCGGCCGGGCAATGGCGGGCCGTTGCCCGGCCGCAATCATCCATTTGTTCTGTGTAAGCAGTTGGCGGGAGGGCCGCCGGCCGTGCCGGCAGCCCTCCCGGAACCGTGTTTTGTGAACGCTGGGACTGGCGATCAGTCCATGCCCACGTAAGCGCCGTTCTCGATAACCATGCCCTTGGGGCTCTTGGATACCTCGCCGGAGGCATCCCAGGTGATGCCGGCGCCGTCGCCAGTCAGGCCGGTCAGGGTAATGGTGGGGAAGGTGGCAATCAGGGCGTCGCAGAGCTCCTCATTGCTCATGTCGGGGGTGCAGCCGGCGGCCTCCAGGGCCATCTTGTAGGCGTAGACGCAGTCATAGGCGTCGGCGGCAAACTGGTTGGGGGTTTCGCCGTAGAGCTCCTGGTACTTGGTCACGAAGTTGACGGTGGCCTCGTCGGTGGCGTCGGCGTTGAAGGGGGTCAGCAGCATGACGCCCTCGGCTAGGGAGGCGTCAAAGCCGTCCATGGTCAGGATGCCGTCCATGCCGTCCACGCCGAAGAAGGTGGGGGTGTAGCCCATGGCGTCGGCCTGGCTCAGAATCAGGGAGGCGGGCTGATAATAGATGGGCAGGAACACCAGGTCGGCCCCGGCCTGCTGGGCCTGGGTGAGCTGAACAGAGAAGTCGGTGGCGGTGTCGGTGGTAAAGGTGGCGTCGCCCACCACCTCCAGGCCCAGGGTCTCGGCCTCCTTCACAAACTGTTCCTTAATGCCGGTGGAATACACATCGTCATTTTTCCAGATGATAAAGACCTTCTCACCCAGGCCCTGCTCAGTGATATACTGGGCGGAGGCCAGGCCCTGGTTGGGGTCGGAGAAGCACATCTGGTAGACGTTGTCCTTGCCGCTGATGACATCGGGGGAGCTGCCGGAGGGGGTCATGGTAAAGATGCGGTCCTCAAAGGCCAGGGCGGAGGTGCTGACGCCGGGCTGGGAGGTGACGGAGCCCAGGGAGATCTGCATGCCCCACTCCTTCAGGGCGTTGTAGGCGTTGACCGCAGTCTCGGGGACGTTCACATCGTCCTCGTACTTCAGCGCGAACTGAATGTCGCCGCCGGCCTCTTTGATTTCATCCACGGCGATCTGGGCGCCGCGCTGGGCAGCCAGGCCATAGATGGCGGCGTCGCCAGTCAGAGGGCCGGTGCCGCCCAGCTTGAAGGCGGAGCCGGTGTTCTCCTGGACGGTGCTGGTGTTGGCCGCGTCGGGGGTCTGGGCTGCCCCGCCGCCGTCACCGCTGCCGCCGCAGCCGGCCAGCAGGGACACGCAGAGAGTACCCGTCAGTGCAAGAGACAGGAAGCGAGTCTTTTTCATAGTGGTATCCTCCTTTGAAGTTGTTGACAATTATATTCTGTGCACTTGAAATTGTCAACTAGCAAAATACACAAGGGCGGCCTGTGAGAGACCGCCCTTGTGTAAAATATGAACAAATTGTGAAACGGACACTTAAATTACCAGCCCGCCGTTGGGGGCCAGCACTTGGCCGGTAACAAACCGGGCGGCGTCGGAGGAGAGATACCAGATAGCCTCCGCCACGTCCTCCGGGGTGCCGATGGCCCCCAGGGGGGTCTCCTCCGCCAGGGCGGCCAGGGCTTCCCGGTCCAGATGGGCGTTCATTTCCGTGGAAATAACCCCGGGAGACACGCAGTTCACCGTGATGCCCGAGGGGCCCAGCTCCTTGGCCAAAGCCCTTGTGAGGCCGATTACTGCGGCCTTTGCGGCGGAATAGGCCACCTCGCAGGAGCCGCCCACCTGCCCCCACATGGAGGACACGGTGACGATCCGCCCCGCCTTGCGGTGGATGAAGTGGGGCAGGGCGGCCCGGACGGCGTGAAACACGCCGTCCACGTTGACGGCGAACATCCGCCGCCAGTCGTCATCGGTCAAATCGCCAAACAATTTCTGCTGTGCAATGCCGGCGTTACATATCAGAATGTCAAGTTGACAAAATTTATCCAACACATTGTCAACCATTCTTCCCACCTGGACCGGATCGGCCACGTCTGCCTGCACCGCCCAGCCTCCAATCTCCGCCGCCAGGGCCTCCGCCTGGGCCTGGGAACGGTGGTAGTTGATAACCACCTTACAGCCCCCGGCGGCAAAGCGCCGGGCGGTTGCCGCGCCGATGCCCCGGCTTCCGCCGGTGATCAGGACCACCTTCTGCTCCATCATCCTCTTCCTTTCAGCCAGTCTATGCACAGCGGATGCCAGGCCGCTGCGTGGGCGTTATAGTGGGCCTCGTCCCGGGCGCTCTCCCGGTCGGCCAGCCCCATGGCGTGGGGCCCGTCCTGAAACAGGTGCAGCTCAAAGGGCACCTGCCGCGCTCGCAGGGCGCGGGCATAGTCCAGGGTATTTTCCACCGGCACCGTGGCGTCCCCCACCGTGGCCCAGAGAAAGGCGGGCGGGTGGCCCGGGCCCACCCGGCGGTCCGGCCGCAGCACCTCCGCCCCGCCCAGGGGTTCCAGATAGAGGGCCTCGTGCACCACCGGATAGCCCAGTATGGCCGCGTCCGGCCGCACCTGCTCCGGCGTCAGCCCCAGCCGCTCGTTCAGGAGGGGCTCGGCGTACCCGCCGGCCAGGCAGCCCGCCAGATGTCCCCCGGCGGAAAAGCCGCACACTGCCACCTGGTCGGGCCGGAAGCCCAGCTCCGGGGCGTTGGCCCGCATCCAGGCCAGAGCGGCCGCCCCCTCCAGGAATTGCCTGGGCCAGAGGGCGGGCAGCACACTGTAGGACAGCACAAAGGCCTGTATCCCTGCGGCCAGAAAGGCCAGGGCCACCGGCTCTCCCTCCGCCGGGGCAATGCGCTCGTATCCCCCGCCGGGGAGGATCAGCACCGCCCACCGCGCCCCGTCGTCGGCCAGCAGGCCGGTGCGGCCCCGGCAGTATATGTCCAGCCCCGTCTCCGGGGCGCCCCCGCCCAGCGCCGGATGGAGCTCCTCCAGAGAGACCCGTCGGCAGAGCATGCCCGCCACCCCTTTCCAATCCACTTTGATCCGAGTATACCAGCCGGTTTCCCCTTTGAAAAGGGGAAAATCAAAAAAAGTATTGACAAATAGAGCTTGTACGGATATAATAATCTACGCTGTCTGGACGATTAGCTCAGCTGGTAGAGCATCCGCTTGACGTGCGGGAGGTCACAGGTTCAAGTCCTGTATCGTCCACCATAGAGGAGCCCTAGAGTTGCAAGTGCTCTAGGGCTTTTTTGCTACTCAAAAATCAAGAAATACCCTTTGATTGACCCTTTACAGATTCAGAACCTCCTTTATAAAGCCCTCCATGCGCTGGGCGCTATCCTTCTTCATCTGCTCTGTGACGTGTCCGTATACGTCCAGAGTAAACGCCGCTGTGTGGTGGCCTAGATTGCCTTGGACGGTTTTTATATCATCCCCAGCCCGCAGAGAGGCTACGGCGAAGGTGTGGCGGAGGTCGTGAAACCGGGTGGCAGGGGCTCCGATCTGTGCGACGATGCGCTTAAAGCAATCGTAAGCAGTGCGATATGAGAGATAGCCGCCGGTTTCATTGGTGAATACCATCCCGGAGTTTTCCCATAGTGGCCCCACCTTTAAACGCTGTTCGGCCTGTCTGGCCCGCTGTGTACGTAGTAACTTCATCACCCAGGGGGCGGGGGTGATGGTGCGACTTTTCCCGTTTTTGGGTGTGGTGATATAGTATTGTCCACCCTTTTTCTGTTCCCGGCGGAGTTGTCGCTTGATTGTGATTGTGCCCTGGTCGAAGTCAACGCAATCCCACATGAGCCCCAGGAGCTCACCCTCCCTCATTCCGGTGAATAGAGCCACTTTATAAAGCAGTTCATGCCGGTGTCCTTCTATGGCGGCGAGAAAGGCCGCAATCTGCTTTTCGCTTAGGGGTGTTATTTCCTTATGTTCGATCCGGGGTAGTTCGCAAGCGTCGGCTGGATTGAAACGGAGATAGCCAATCTTGACTGCCTGTTGGAGCGCCTTATGGAGCACACCGTGGATATTCTTGATAGACTTTGGGGACAGGCTGCGCTTTCCCTCCCGCTCGGCTCCCAGGCTGTTATAAAACTCCTGGATGGTGTGGGCGTTCAGCGCCTCCAGCTTCACAGAGCCCAGGGAGGGGTTGACGTGTAGCCGTATCTGTTCCCCATAGAGAAAAGCGGTGGAGGGCTTCACTCCGCCCAGGTAGTCCGCCGCCCATATATCCAGCCATTGGCCCACAGTCATCTTGCAGGGCTCCTTGTATGTACCGGCATCCAGCGCGGCGGTGAGCTGGGCCAGCTTCTTTCTCACCTCCTGCTGTGTGGCTCCGTAGACTGACCGCTGCACCTGCTTCCCGGTACCCGGATCTCGGCCTACAGTATATCGGGCCTCCCACCGCCCATCCTTTCGCTGGCGGATTGTCCCGGCCCCCTGGGCCGCTCTGGTGTTGCTCTTTCTAGGCATTGAAAATCCCTCCATGTATGTGATATGATGAAGGGGCAGTAGGCCGTTGCAAGTTTACTGCTCCTATGTGGCCGTCCTCGGTGTTCCAGCACCGGGGGCGGCAATTTTTATGCGCTACTATCGTTCATTAAATACATTTAATACAATAAATTCCGATGAATCAAACGGCTTGCTATGCTCTGAAATCTACATTCCCGGCCAGAATAGCCAGGAACTCCACCGCTTTCTTTTTCCCTTCCAGATTGAGTCCCGCATAATACCGGTGCAGGTTGGAATCTAAGGCCCTGAGTGCGGCCGCCTCTGCCTCATCCTCGCCCAAGCCGTCCATTTCCTCCTCTGTAGGATTGAAGCGCCCCCGCTCGTTGCTGTTTCCCATAAGGTACTCAGGCCGAACATCGAATAGGCCACACAGTTCCATGAGTGCTTCAAAGTTTGGGGTTGTGCGCTCATTTTCCCACTGGCTCACAGCAGTCTGGTGAACTTCGAGCATATCGGCGAGTTCTTGTTGGCTCCAGTCCTTTTCCTTTCGCAGTTGTGCAATTCTGTTCAATCTGGTTCGCCTCCTCTCCGTTATAATAGTATCAAAACTATTATTTGTCAATAGACTATTGACAAATATGTGAATCACTATTATTATATTAGCAAATCTATTAAACGAGGTGAACTATATGGAAAAGCTGACAATGACCGTAGAGGAGGCCGGGAAGGTGCTGGGGATCTCCAGACCGACGGCGTATAAGCTGGTACAGCGGGCGGATTTCCCCGTAGTACGTGTGGGCCACCGCCTGCTGGTTTCTACCGAGGGCCTGCGGGAGTGGGTGAAGAAAGAGGCCGGGGTGATTAAGTCGTGATATATAACCGGCCCTTGACGGTCTACACGACCAACACCCGGCGGGCCAATGTCTACCAGTCAGCGCCCCAGGATATTGGGCAATTCTTTGAGCGGCTGCACAGCTCCCAGGCGATCCCATTCGACCATGATGCTTACAAGGCCCTCCCGAAGAGCCAGCAGGACGATTTGAAGGATGTGGGCGGGTTTGTCTTGGGGGAGCTGCGCGGAGGCCGGAGGAAGGCCGGGGCCGTGCTCTCCAGGTGTGCCGCTGTGCTGGATGCGGACAACCTGGGGCCGGGAGAGACGGAAAACGCCGTGCGGCGGGTGGAGGCCCTGGGGTGCGGCTACTGTATTTACTCCACAGCCAAGCACAGCCAGGGCGCGCCCCGGCTGCGGATAGTGATCCCATTCTCGGAGGACATACCCGCCGACGAGCACGAACCAGTTACCCGCCTGCTCTGCCAGATGATCCAGCCGGAAATGACGTGGTTTGACCCCACCACCGCCGAGCCGTCCCGCATGATGTACTATCCCGCCCACTGCCAGGACATCGCCCCGGTGTACTATGCAGGGGACAAGCCCCTCCTGGATGCCCGTGTGCTGCTCTCCCGGCTCCAAGACTGGCAGGACGTGACCTCCTGGCCGAGATTCCCACAGGAACAGACCCCCGCACGTCTGGCGGCCAAGCAGGGAGACCCGGAGACCAAACACGGCGTTGTGGGCGCCTTCTGCCGGGTCTACGACGTACCCGCGGCGATGGACAAGTTCCTGCCCGGCGTCTACGAGGAGACCGACACCCCGGGGCGCTACACCTTCACCGGCGGCTCTACCACCGGCGGCGCGGTGCTCTACGACGGGGGGAAGTTCCTCTATTCCCACCACGCCACCGACCCCTGCGGCGGCCGACTGGTCAACGCTTTTGACCTGGTGCGGCTGCACAGGTTTGAGGGGCTGGATGATGAGGCCAAGCCTGGGACGCCCCCGGCACGGTTGCCAAGCTGGGTCGCTATGGTAAAGCTCGCCAAGACAGACGAGGCGGTATCCGAAGTGCTGGCCCGAGAAGCATTCGATACCATAGCGAGAGGCATGGGGCCGGAAACTGATGAAGAGGCGGCGATCGCGCTAGGCCGGTATGAAGGGGAACTACTTACCATGGACGCGCTGCGAACCACGCTTCGGGCGTTTGGGATTTCTGTCAGGTTTAATAGCGTCACAAGAAGGGTGGAGATCCGGGGGCTTTCACCGGACTACTCCGTAGAAAATGCGGCCAATACCCTCCCTGTGTTTCTACTGGACAAATTAAAGGCGCTCCGCATGAAGAACGTAACGAAGAACAATGTGACCGACTACCTCGCGAATATCGCCGATATAAATCGGTATAACCCTGTGCTGGAAATGCTCCACAGGGTGGAATGGGACAGGATGGATCGGCTTTCAATGATACTGCGGATTATGGGAGTTGAACCCGGCAGCTTCCACGCTATGCTAGTCAAGAAATGGCTGGTTCAAGGTGTGGCGCTGGCGCACAACACCTTGGAGCACATAGAGCCAAGCTCGGGCGTACTGACGCTACAAGGCGGGCAGCAGATTGGAAAGACTTCGTTAATCCGCCGTATAGCAGTGTTTTCGGAGTGGTTTGTGGAGGGCGCGACGCTGGATATGCGCAACAAGGATGATATTATCCGAGCAACCGGCGCGTGGATCACGGAGCTCGGCGAGGTGGACAGCACCCTGCAAAAAGAACAGTCCAGCCTAAAGGCGTTCATTACACAGAGAGTGGATCAGATAAGGGCGCCATACGCCAGGGAGAGCACATACACACCGCGCCGCACGTCATTTTGTGCGACGGTCAACCCGGGGCAATTCCTGCGTGACGATACCGGAGACCTCAGATTTTGGGTAGTTCCGACGCCAGCAATAGACCTCAAGACCTTGTTCTCTCTACCGGTTGAGTGGTTTATGCAACTTTGGGCGGAGGCGTTCCGGTGGTGGGCAGAGAATCCGAACAGCTTTCGCTTAACAAACGATGAGAAGAAACGATTGGACGTGCAAAACCAAGAGTTTCGATGCGCACTTCCAATCGAAGAGGATATCAGGCAGGCCATGGACGGCACCCTCCCTGAAATGGAGTGGGGCGAGTTCAGCGCCTCCGAGCTGGGCCGGCAGCTCTTCTTCATGTCCTACCGGCCAAGCGACACCGGGCGGATCGGGCGCGTTCTAAGCAAGCTGGCGCGGGAGGACGCGTGTATTACGCGCCGTGTCTTGCATGGCGTCCCACGGTATAGGCTTCCAATCCGGAGGACAATCCGCTTGCTGGGCGCAGAGCAACAGTCAAACGGCGCCGATCACGGTAAAGAGGACGGGGCTTAAAGAAATTTAAGACTTTTTTAAAGCTTAATCAGCTCTTTAGGTGAGGTGAGGTGAGGTAATTCTTATATAGGCTAAAAATAAGAAATTAAAGACGAATAAAGAGGATCACTCGCCAGAGAACTCTTTAAATTCTTTAAATCCTTAATTTTAGGTCTAATAAGGAGCTGCGTCACCCACCCCTATTCCTCACCCCTGGAAAACACCCCGGGGTGGAAGCGCCTGTCGGATAGGGAATATTTCGGGCCGCATGGGCAACAACGAGGGTTTTACAACACCGATTTCCTTCCTGATTCTCTGTAGCCTCTGAGACAATAAGACAAAAAGACAAAGATATATAGAGAGATATGAAATAGGAGAAACAGGAAAATTAGGAGAGACACAGAATAGGCGGATCTCCAAATTCTCCAAAATCTCCAAATTGAATAGTATATGCGCCCCCCTCTGTCTTTGTCTTTTTGTCTCATAGGGGGAGGATTGCAAAACGAAAGGAGCTGCACACACTGGATAAACATCTCTCAGATTTTGACAAAGTAATGAGCTGCCTGCTTGAACCGCTGGGGGACTATGCCCCAAAGCGTCGGTATCTGCTGCTGGACTATAAGGATTCGAGCGGGGCAGATCTCCACCATGAGGCCCTGCCGTATGTTCCCCGTGGGGTGACCGATAGGGACTTGGTACGGCTCTTTCGGGAGGACCTGGCCCGGCAGGGCTACCGGCTGAGTTCCATATGTGAACCCCTGGAGGACGGCGGAATAGCGATACTTTACGCCGCGCCGGGATTCCTGGAGGAGTGCTTTTCCGACCAGGGGCTTCCTGTCCCGGATGATATCCCCGCCGCGCTGGCCGCGCGTGGCTTCTGTATGGCGGAAGGGTGTTGAGAGAAGGGCGGCCCCAGGTGTGCCGGTGCGTCCGTTTTTCGGACGCGCCACCAGCGCAACAGTCACAAACAAAAGTGTCCGCAACCGTCCGGTTTCCGGACGGCTGGCATCAGGCCCAAAGGGGGGAGCCAATTTCGTTCCCCTACAGATGGGGGGCTAATTTATCCCCCCATCCCCCTCTCTCCTTTTATGGGCGGACACGCAAGACCGACAGGCGGCCTCTGAGCACGAAAAAGTTTAGAAATGGGTGTTTGCCCCCCGTTTCAAATTCCCAAGCGCTTGTGAATTTGATTCTATCCGGAGATTCTGGAGGCCCTAAAAATGCGGGAGGAGGTGAAAAGCACTATGGACTTCGTACCAGTAGAAACCATGTGGGGTGATCGGGATATCTGGCTGACCATCGAGCGGGGGCCGGAGTTTCTGACCGTAGCGAAGGAGCTGAGCGACTATATCGCGGAGTTGCCCCTCACCGTGGAGCAAAACGACAAGCTGGTGAGGCTGGCCGTGGCCCAAACGACAAAGGCGGAGCGGAATGCGTTCTTTGAGGGGGCCCGGCTTGGCCTGGAGCTGGGCAGGGCCGAACAAAGAGCGAACGCTGAGTATCAGGCTATTTCGGACACCCTAAAAAGCAGCGTGTATGGTGAGATTTGTAATGCCCTAAAAAAGAACCGCCCCAAGATTGTATCATCTGTTACAATCTAAGAGCGGCCCCCGGTGTGGTGGAGTGTGAAGCTGTCACCCACATTTTACCACAAAAGGGGCAGCAAGACAATGACCAACGAGGAGCTGGCCCTGCAGATCCGAGCGGGAGAGCGGGGCAGAATTACAGAGCTGTGGGCCCAGGTGCGGCGCTTTGCCCTCTGGCGGGCCCGGAGGTGGGCAGCGTTCGGGCGGGGTGTCACGGTGGACGACCTGGAGCAAGAGGCGTTTATAGCCCTCCTGGACGCGCTGGAGCGGTGGAGAGAGGCGGACGGGCCCCTGCTCTCCGTATACGCCCTGCGGCTCAAGGCGGCATTTACAGAGGCCACAGGGCAACGGACACAGCGCGACCGCCTTGACCCGCTCGACCGGGCCCTCAGTCTGGACGCGCCACTGAGCGACGACCCGGACGCGGACACCCTGGAGGCCGTAGTGGAAGATCCGGCGGGGGCCGCAGCTATCGAGGAGGCAGAGGCCCACAGTGACCACCAGCAGCTCCACGGCATCCTCGGCCACGCCCTGGGCGCACTCCCGGCGGAGCAGCGGGAGGTGGTGCGGCGGCGCTACTACCGGGGCCAGACCGTGGCGGAGATAGCCACAGCCACCGG
>QWCV01003681.1_pt1 | contig 20764 bp, 19 predicted proteins | sample 1972621 | NCBI WGS metagenome assembly QWCV01 (sample SAMN09866699, study PRJNA288562) | Human gut metagenome isolate pre2_stool, whole genome shotgun sequencing... | isolation source: gut | host: Homo sapiens | place: USA: California | reverse complement strand
TTGCCGACGATGCCGATGCGGTCGCCTTCGAAAACGCCCTGCGTCACATCGGTGAAAATATTCTTGGTCGCGAAAGCGAGCGAAACGTGTTCAAGTCCCAAATCATAAGTCGGCATAACTCACCAATGTAGCGCGTCGGCGGAACACCGCCTCCCGCACACGTATTTGGGGCTTGCTCACCAGCTGCATGATGCGAAACGTAGACAGGAGACCTTGGAATGTAGGCAACGAAAACGCCCTAGAAGATTCCGTAGGTGGTTTTCCGCTTCCGTAGGTGGTTGTCTTCGGATACCGCACGAAGAAAAGCCTTAAATTCAGCCTTTCCGAAACACTGGTCCATCACCCAACCACCTACGGAACTCAGGAACCACCTACGGAAGGCACTCAGCTGGCGATTCAGTGGGGCGTGTAGCGGGCAGAACGCTTATCAGCGCTCCAGCGTTGCGGCATAGGTGCTGCACCGGGCCGCGAATCCGGAGAAAACCTGATCGGCCATCGGCTGCAGCTGCGGATTGTATTCGGCGAAGGCGTCACGTAGCTGCGATTTCGAACCGCCGGCGGCCTTCAAATCCTTCACCATGCACGGCTCGTCCTCCACATGGAGAAGTAGTCGTGCTTGTCGATGCGTTTAATCGGCGCGAATCCGATTTCCGGCTCGCTGCCCTTCTTGAGTTTCGCGCCCAGCGCGGTGGCAATGATCTGATGTCCGAGGCACACGCCCAGCAACGGTTTGCCGACGCTGACGGCGGCGCGTACGAGTTTGGATTCCGCTTTGAGACCGGGATACTTGTCGGCGTCGAGCGCGCCCATGGGGCCGCCCATAATCACGATGCCGGAGACGTCACTGAAATCGGGAAGATCGGGCTTTTTCTCTTTGGCGATGTTCATCACTTCATACGACATGCCCAAGTCGTCGAGACTATCCAAAATGCGCCCCGGTTTCTCCCACGGGACGTGTTGAAGAATCAGCACATGCGATTGCGTCATGCCACTATTTTTACATCATCTGCGTAAATGACGCTCGCGATTCGGCTCTGTGTCTGCATACGTTCGCAATACGATGCCGCGCATATGCCGGGAAAACCAAGCGTCATGTCCGATTCTGGCAATATTCTCATGACTATGACAAACACGCAGGAACCGCAGAATACCAACACTTCCGGCGCTCTTGCGGTGGCGAAGGCCGCCGCGGGGCTGAAGCTGTACGACACCGCATCGCACGCCGTGTCGTCCTTCACGCCGATCAAACCCGGCCAAGTCGGTATCTACGTGTGTGGCGCCACCGTGCAAAGCTCACCGCATATCGGCCACATCCGCGCCGCCGTCGCGTTCGACGTGGTGCGCCGCTGGTTCGAGCGACTGGGCTACAAGGTGACGTTCGTGCGCAATGTCACCGACATCGACGACAAGATCCTCGACAAGGCCGCCGCCGCGGGCCAGCAGTGGTGGGAGCGCGCGTATATCTACGAACGCGAGTTCACCGAGGCGTACAGCAAGCTTGGCGTGGAGCCGCCGACGTACGAGCCGCGCGCCACCGGCCACATGATCGACATGATCGACCTCATCAAGAAGATCATCGACAACGGCCACGCTTATGTGGTGCGTGACGCGGACGGCAACCCGACCGGCAACGTCTACTTCGACGTGGCGAGCTGGCCGCATTACGGCGAGCTGACGCACCAGAAGCAGACCGCGGTTTCCGACGCGGCTTCCGAAGTGACCGACGCGATGGGACCGTCCGTGGACAACACGGGCAACGACAAGTACAATCCGGTCGACCCTGCCGACATGTCCCCCGACAAGCATGATCCGCGCGATTTCGCGCTGTGGAAGGCGCCGAAGGATTCCGATCCGCTCGACGCGCGCTGGAATACCCCGTTCGGCACGGGCCGTCCGGGCTGGCATATCGAATGCTCCGCGATGAGCCACCGCTATCTGAAGGACATGTTCGACATTCACGGCGGCGGTCTTGATCTGCGATTCCCCCACCACGAGAACGAGATGGCGCAGACGCGCGCCGCCGGTTACGATTCGGCCTCGCGCTGGATGCATTCCGCCTGGGTCACCGCGAAGGGCGAGAAGATGTCGAAGTCGCTCGGCAACGGCCTGTCCGTGCCGGCGGTGCTGGCCGAGCATTCCGCTTGGGTGGTGCGTTACGCCCTCGGTTCCGTGCAGTACCGTTCCATGCTGGAATGGTCCGACCAGACGCTTGCCGAGGCGCAGTCCGCGTACGACCGCGTGGCGAACTTCATCGAGCGCGCGGGCGCTGCCGTCGGCGAACAGCCGTCACGAGAAGAGATTATGGCGATTTCCGCCGACGCGCTTCCCGCCGATTTCGTTGCCGCGATGAACGACGACATCAACGTTTCGGGCGCTTCCGCCGCGATTTTCACGGCGATCCGTTCCGGCAACACGTTGCTGTCGAAGCTGGCCGACCGCGCCGATTCGGACGTGGCGAAGGCCGAGGTTCGCGAGGCGCTGGTGAACGTGCGTGCGATGCTCGACACGTTGGGCTTGGATCCGCTGGCGGAGCCGTGGGTTTCCGACGGTGCCGCAGGTGGTGCGGCTGGTGCCGGAGCCGATTCCGCCGAGCATGACGCGCTCGACAAGCTGGTTTCCGAACAGCTTGCGGAACGTGCCGAAGCGCGCAAGGCCAAGGATTTCGCACGTGCCGACGCGATCCGTGACGCGCTGGGCGCGGCCGGCATCGCCATCGAGGACGGTCCGCAAGGCTCCACTTGGTCGCTGAAGTAGGCAATCGCACCCATTTCATCCGCTATCCGCGTGAAACGCTAGACTGAGGAACATTATGGCAGCATTTAGTTCTTTGACAGACCGGCTCTCGAATGCGTTCAAGCATCTGAAGAGCAAGGGCAAGCTTTCCGAGGCTGATATCGACGGTACCATCCGCGAGATCCGCCGCGCGCTGCTCGACGCCGATGTGGCGCTCGACGTGGTGCGTTCCTTCACCAGCCGCATCCGCGAACGCGCGCTCGGCACCGAGGTTTCCGAAGCGCTCAACCCGGCGCAGCAAGTGGTGAAGATCGTCAACGAGGAACTCACCGCGGTGCTTGGCGCCGGTGTGGACCGCCCGTTGAACTTCGCAAAGAATCCGCCGACGATCATCATGCTCGCCGGCCTTCAGGGCGCCGGTAAGACGACGCTCGCCGGCAAGCTGGGCTACTGGCTGAAGGATTCCGGCCACACCCCGCTGCTCGTGGCGGCCGATCTGCAGCGTCCGAACGCGGTGACGCAGCTGCAGGTGGTCGGCGAACGCGCCGGCGTGCCGGTGTACGCGCCGGAGAAGGGCGTGCAGTCCGATGGCGGCGAAGCGGTCGTCTCCCCCGGCCAGACCACCGGCGACCCGGTGAAGGTGGCCCGTGACGCCGTGGAGCTCGCCAAGCAGAAGCTTTACGACACGGTGATCATCGATACCGCAGGCCGTCTCGGCGTGGATGAGGAGCTGATGAAGCAAGCTCGCGACATCCGCGATGCCGTGCAGCCGAACGAGATTCTGTTCGTCATCGACGCGATGATCGGCCAGGATGCCGTGCAGACGGCCAAGGCGTTCGACGAGGGCGTGGATTTCACCGGCGTGGTGCTGTCCAAGCTCGATGGCGACGCCCGTGGTGGCGCCGCGCTGTCCGTGGCATCCGTGACCGGCAAGCCGATCCTGTTCGCCTCCACCGGCGAGGGATTGAAGGATTTCGAGGTCTTCCACCCGGATCGTATGGCGTCCCGCATCCTCGACATGGGCGATATTCTCACCCTGATCGAGCAGGCGCAGAAGCAGTTCGACGAGGAAGAGGCCCGCAAGGCCGCCGTCAAGATCTCCGACGGTTCCTTCGGCCTTGACGATTTCCTCGACCAACTTCAGCAGGTGCGCAAACTCGGCCCGATGAAGAACCTGCTTGGCATGATTCCGGGCATGGCCGCGCATCGTAAGGAACTTGAGCAGTTCGACGAGAGGGAAATCGACCGCACCGAGGCCATCATCCGTTCGATGACTCCGGCCGAGCGTCGCGATCCCTCGATCATCGACGGTTCCCGCCGCGCCCGCATCGCCTACGGTTCCGGCGTGACGGTTTCGCAGGTCAACGCGCTGCTGCAGCGCTTCGACCAGGCCGCGAAGATGATGCGCCGCATGAGCAACAAGGTCGGCGCCGGCGTGCCCGGCTTCGGAGGCCCCGCGATGGGCGGCGGCAAAGGCAAGGGCAAAGGCAAGAAGAACAAGAAGAAGTCGGGCAAGTCCGGCAATCCGATGAAGCGTGAGGCCGAGGAGAAGGCATTGCGCGACAAGCTCGCCGGCAAGGCTTCCGGCGGTGCTTCGTCAGGTGGCTCCGCGTTCGCCAAGAAGCCGCAGAATCCGGCGCTTCCTGCCGGATTGCAGGATATGCTGGGCGATTCCGGCGAGCTGCCGCCGAACTTGGGTGGCGGCTTGTCCGGTCTGCTGCACTAAGCGTCTGCTGCACTAAGCCGCGATATGTGCGATTGCCGGCGATTACGACAACCGGCAATCGCAATACGGCATATATAACGAAACTGCCGACGTTGGAAGGTTTTCCAGCGTCGGCAGTTTCGTTATGCCAGCTTGTTTTCGGCTTATTTCAACGTCAGCGTGGCGGCCAGAGCAAGATGATCGGTACCGTTGACCGTGAAGGAGCGCACGTCGGATGCGGTCAGACCGGCGGTGAACAGGATGTGGTCGAGGATGAGACGCGGCCACGGCAGCCACGATGGGAACGTGGCGCGGCGGCCCTTCGCCTCGGTCAACGCGGCGTCCTGGAAGCCGGCGTCAAGCAGCTTGCGGAAGCTCGGATGGTCGGTACCGGAGTTGAGGTCGCCCAATACGACGGTGATATCGCCCTGCTTCTGCGATGTGGCCAGCTCACCCAAGCCGATGATGCCGGCGGACCAGTCGCGGCAGCCGCGCATCGGCGATTTCGGATGGGCGGAAACGAAAGTGATGCCGCGCATCGCATCAATCGGGAAGCATACGCCAGGCACGTCGGCGGCGGGAATCACGGCGGTGATCGGCGACGTGTCGCTTGGCTCGATGCGAATCCAAATACCGTTGAAGCCGCCGTTGTCCGTATCTTTGTTCTCCCCTAACTGGCGGTACGGCAGCAGGTCGGACAGGCCGGCCTCGTCCAAGGCCGCGACCAGATCGTCCGTCAATTCCTGCAGCGCGAGCACGGCGACGTCGTGTTCCTTGACGGCGCCGACGATTGCGGCCGCATTGGCACGACCGTACCGGCAGTTGAGCGTCATCACGCGGAAACGGCCGTGTTTCGCGGCTTCCGCAGCAATCGACGTATGTGTTCCACGGGATGTTTCACGCTTTTTTGCGATGTTGTCGGCCACCATCTGCGCCGTGTTGATGGACGTGAGATTGTTGTTCCAATACGCGATTTTGCGCAGCAGCGAAGCGATGCACGCGATCGCCGCGACGATGGCGAGGGCGGTGTCATGCCGTACGGCACCGGCAATCGCAATCGCCAATGTTGGAATCCACAACAGCGGTGTCAGCGCAATCAGATACGGCAACGGCAAGTGGCCGTCCCAACCGGCCGGCATTTCGCTCAGAGCGATCCACAACACGCATACCAGCAGTACGATCCACAACGCAACACTCATGCAAATCCCCTTGAAATGGCCATAATCAGGCGCACGAAAACCGCCAATGAACATATCCAGCATAGCGAGTTCGTCCGATTCGGGTGATTCGGACGCCCGAGACCGCCACAACACCTCACCAATGTCCGATTCTGGAGAAACGGCCATTCAAGGCGCGCAAAACGCAAGCCGAGCGTCCGAGTCAACAGAAACGGACGCTCGGGAACGCATACGGGAACGCGTCCATACCCCACGGTTATAATTACTCAGTTATTCGCGCGCGCGAGGCCCTCTACCAATCGCGTGACGTGAGGAACACGTGGGTTTCGGATTCCGTGCCCCACACAGAACACGAAACACACACCCCTAGTTACAAGGAGAGCCATTTTGGCAACCAAGATTCGTCTGAAGCGCATGGGTAAGAAGTTCTACGCGTTCTACCGCGTGGTGATCATGGATTCCCGTACCAAGCGTGATGGCCGCGCCATCGAAGAGATCGGTACCTACAACCCGAACACCCAGCCTTCGACCATCAACATCAACTCTGAGCGCGCTCAGTACTGGCTCGGCGTTGGCGCTCAGCCGACCGAGCAGGTGCTGAACCTGCTGAAGATCACCGGTGACTGGCAGAAGTTCAAGGGTCTTGACGGTGCTGAAGGCACCCTGAAGACCGTTGAGGCTGGCCCGGATGCCGCCGCTCGCGTCGAGGCTGTCGAAGCCCAGGCCCAGAAGCTGAAGGCCGCCAAGTCCGAAGCTGACGCCAAGGCCAAGGCTGAGGCCGAAGCCGCCGCCACCGAGGAAGCTCCGGCTGAAGAGCCGGCTGCGGAAGCCGAGTGATCATGCTCGCCCAGGCTGTGGAACATCTGATCAAGAACATCGTCGATTTTCCCGATGATGTCTCGGTGAAGTCCCATGAGAATCCGCGCGGCGAACTCATTCGCGTGCGCGTGAACCCTGAGGATATCGGTCGCGTCATTGGACGCAGCGGACGCACGGCAAATGCGATTCGCACCGTGGTGCAGGCACTGTCCGACCACAAGGTGCGCGTCGACATCATGGACGTGCGCAGGTGAGATCCTAGCGTGGTGCGTGATATGCATTCCGACGACCCTCAACAGCTTGAGCTGCTGAGGGTCTGTCGTATCGGGCGTGCGCAGGGGCTCAAGGGCGAGGTCACCGTGCAGATCTTTACGGACGAACCGGAATACCGGTTCGCTCCCGGTGCTGTGTTGTATACGAAGGACGGCGAGGAAGAGTACGTGGTGGAAAGCTCCCGTACCTTCAAAAACCGTTGGATCATCAAATTCGAAGGCATCGACGACCGTGATGCGTCCGAAGCCGCCAATGGCGTGGTGCTGTATGGCGAAGCGGACGATCCGGAGGAGATGCTTGAAGCAGACGAGTGGTACCCGAAGGACCTGATCAGTCTTGAGGCGCGCCTTGCCGAGGGCAATACGCTGGGGCTTGCGCCCGGCACTGTGGTAGGCAAGGTGGTGGATGTGATTGAAGTGGCCCAGTGGCTGCTCAAGATCCGTTTGGCCAATCCCGTCAAGGACGCCGATGGCGTGGTGGTCGAGAACAGCGCGCTCGTGCCGTTCGTGGACGAGCTCGTGCCGGACATCGACCTCGAGGGCGGATATCTGACCCTCGACCCGCCGGGCGGACTCATTCCGGGGCTCTGATCCGCTGCTTTTCCAACAAGGCGCTGGCGATTATGCCGGCGCCTTTTTCGTACGCGCCGCGCTTGGCAGGCGTACCGGTATTGTGGAACATTATGAAGATCGATATCGTGTCCGTATTCCCGGAATATTTCGAAGTGCTCAACCTGAGCCTGCTCGGCAAGGCGCAGGAGAAGGGCCTGGTCGAAGTCACCGCGCACAACCTGCGCGACTGGACGCACGACGTGCACCATTCCGTGGATGATACTCCCGTCGGCGGCGGCGCGGGCATGGTGATGAAGCCGGAAGTGTGGAGCGAATGCCTCGACGAGCTGCTGCATCTTGAGCCGACCACGGTTACTTGCGATTCCACGGTTACTTGCGATTCCACGGCAGACGCAGACGACACGGCTTCCGCGGACGCGGCCGAACCGGCGGAATCGGCGACAGAAATCGCCGCAAATGCCGATACCGTTCCGGCGACCGACCGTCCGGTGCTGATTTTCCCGAATCCGTCCGCCCCCCTGTTCACCCAGCAGGACGCGACGGAGCTGAGCCACGCCAACCATCTGCTGTTCGGCTGCGGCCGTTACGAAGGCTACGACGCGCGTATTCCGCAGTATTACCGTGCGCAGGGCGTCGACGTGCGTGAATATTCGATCGGCGATTATGTGCTGAACGGCGGCGAGGTGGCCGTGTCGGTCATGTTGGAGGCCATCACCCGTCTGCTGCCCGGTTTCATGGGCAATGCGGCCTCGATCGTGGAGGAATCCTATACGGGAGAGAACGCCCTGCTGGAGCACCGCCAGTATACGAAGCCGGCCGATTGGCGCGGCATCAAGGTTCCGGACGTCCTGCTGTCCGGCGACCACGCGAAGGTCGACCGTTTCCGCCGCGATGAGGCGCTGGCGAAGACCAACGAGCTGCGTCCGGATCTCATCGAGGCGTTGGATTGTTCCAAGCTTGACAAGGCCGATCGCAAAACGCTGATGGCGTTGGGCTGGGAGGTTTCCGGCGCGCACCCACGGCAGCGCTGATTACACACGATTGTTCACGTCGACGGAGGGCATGCAGGTCCACCGTCGACGTTTTTAGTTGGAAAGCCCGGACGTCAGTCCGCGGATTCAACCGGCTCTGCCGGCTCGGCGGATTCGGCAGGTTCGATGTAATACACGGCGGTTTCGCCGTAATCACGCCGGTCGGTGATATCCCAGCCTTCGGGCGCGGTCGGCTCGTCGGAACGAGTGGAGCGTTCCAGCACGATCACCGTGCCCTCGCCAGTCAGTTCGCCGGACTCACGGCCCGCCAAATCGGCCAGCAGCTGGTTGCACGCCTCGGTTTCGAACGCATACGGCGGGTCGATGAAGATCACGCCGAATGGTGCAATCGCCGATGCGGCCGCCGCGTACTTTTCCGCACGCGCCTTGACCACGCGGGCGCTCATGCCCGGCTCCCAGGAACGGTTGTGCTTCAACGCCGTCAACGTCTTTGCGATCAGCGCGGCGGCCGGTGCGGCCGATTCCACCGCCACCAGTTCGCGCGCGCCACGGCTCAGCGCTTCGATGCCCAACGCGCCGGTTCCGGCGAACAGGTCGAGCACGCGTGCGTCATCCAGCACGCCCCACGAATCGAGGTGCGAGAATATCGCTTCCTTGGTACGGTCGGTGGTTGGCCTGGTGCCCGGTTTCGGCGTGGTCAACGCCATGCCTTTGAATCGTCCTGAAATTACGCGCATAACCATCGAGCCTAGTTGCTGGTCAGGAACGTCTCGTTGCCGCGCGTGAAGTCGAGCACCGCGCCGGCAAGCTGCACGTACCCTTGCAACGTGGGGTCTTCGGCCACCAGTTTCGCGGCTTCCGCTCTGGCTTCCTCGATGATCTTCACGTCTTTGACCACGCGCAGCAGTTTCAGTCCGGATTTGCCGCCGGATTGCGCGTCGCCCAGCACGTCGCCCGCGCCGCGGAATTCAAGGTCGGCCTGCGCGATTTCGGCGCCGTCCAACGTGCCGGCAATCACGTCAAGGCGTTTGGCCGCATCGCTGCCTTCCGGCGCACGTGAAATAAGGAACGCGCCCGATTCGGTGCCTCCACGGCCCACGCGTCCACGCAGCTGGTGCAACTGGGACAGGCCATACCGGTCGGCATCGAAAATCACCATGCAGCTGGCCTGCGCCACGTCCACGCCCACTTCGATGACGGTGGTGGCCACCAGAATCGGCGTCACGCCCGCTTCGAAATCGGCCATAATCTGCGATTTCGTCTCGTCATCGTCGCGGCCGGTCAGCGTGGCGATACGGATGCCAGCGAATTGCGGCAGCGATCGCAAGCGTTCCGCGATTTCCGCGACGGAATGCAACGGCGGCCGCTGTTCGCGCTGTTCGTCATCCTCACCCAAATCGTATGTGGCGTCGAATGCGGAACCGACTTCCGCATCGCCTGAACCGCCCGCATCGTCGGCATCCTTCGCGTCGGCGTCGATGCGCGGGCAGACCACGTAGGCACGTTCCCCCGCGTCGATACGCTTGCGAATCAGACCGAACATTTCCGCCATCAGCGGGCCGTTCGCTTCGGGCACGACGAATGTGCGGATCGGCTTGCGGCCGCCGGGCAGTTCGGTGAGCCAGGAGATGTCGAGGTCGCCGAACCAGGTCATGGCCGCGGTGCGCGGGATCGGCGTGGCCGTCATGACCAGCAGATGCGGTGCCGTGGAGCCTTTGGCGTTCAGCGATTCGCGCTGCTCCACGCCGAAACGGTGCTGTTCGTCGATGACCGCCAGCGCGAGGTTGGGCGCTTGGAAGGTTTTGGAGAACGCGGCGTGCGTGGCCACCACGATGCATGGTTTGCCGGAGGCCGCTTGCGCGAGGACGCGTCGGCGGGCGGCGAGTTTCATGCCGCCGGTGAGCAGCAGTACGGGAATGTCCGGCAGGCTGTTCGATTGGCCGTCCAGCAGTTTCTCCACCTGGCCGCCATCCGATTGTCCACCGTTTTGCGGTTCCGGCGCGTTTCCCGACGTGACTTGTCCACTTTCATCCACAACCGCATGGTGCGTTGATTTTGTCTGCGATTCCCCTGATTTCGCGTTTTCGTCAGCCTCTTCGCCGGTACCACACATCCGATCCACCATGCCGCGGATGCTGCTGTAATGTTGTTCCGCCAACACTTGCGTCGGCGCGACGAGCACCGCTTGTTTGCCGGAGCCGACGGCCTGCATCATAGCCGCCACCGCGACCACGGTTTTGCCGGAGCCGACCTCGCCCTGCAGCAGGCGTTGCATGGGGTAATCACGTGCCATATCGTCGGAAATATCGGCGATCACCTGCTGTTGCCCGTCCGTCAGCGAGAACGGCAGCGACTCGACGAAATCGTCTTTCAGCCGCGTGTCGGCGCAGGCTGTGGCCGTGGCCTTACGCGACGAATCACGAGACTGCACCAGCGCGGTTTGGCAGATGAGCGCTTCCTCGTAGCGCAGTGTACGCAACGCCTTGTTGAAACCGTCGCGGTTTTGCGGATCGTGAATCGCCCTGAACGCTTCGGCTCGGTGCATCAGCCCATGTTCCATACGAAACGCTTCCGGCATGATGTCGGGAATGGCGGCGGCAAGCGCTTCCGTCCGTGCCTGCCGGTCGGCTTGCGGCGCGTCGAATTCCCCATGTTGCGCGTCGCTGGCATCGGCGCCATGCAATGCACGGGCTGCCTGTGCCGCAGCGTATTCGTCACCGCACAGCCGGTCCATGCATTTTTCGATCGACTCGTGGATGTGTTCGCTGGAGATGCGCGAGTTCGCGTGGTAGACGGGACGTGGGCGGCATACGTGGCGCATCGCCTCCGGTACGGAAGCCGCATCGTATTTGAGATTCGGCATGGTCGGCGATTGCGGGACGACCGCCGGTTGTTCCGTGCCGAAGCCGTCATCCCATTCGGCGGCTTCCTCAGATGAGCGGCTGCGCAATTGCTCGCCGGCTGGATCGACCGTCAGTATGTCGGGATGGGTGAATTGCAGACGGTCGTTGTATACGCTTGGCTCGCCCGCGACCACCAGCAACGCGCCTTCGTGCAGTTTGCGCTGGATCCAATCGACGTACGACTTGCGATAGGAGAAGAACACGAGAGACGCCATGGTCGGTGACGCGGAACGGATAGTAGGTCAGCGCGTCGCCCACGGACACCACGCCCAGCGATTTCAGCGCGCCGACTCTGCGGCGGTTCGTTTCGAACGAGGAAATCGGGGTTTGCCATGTGGTGCTCATAACACTCCATTGTGTCACGACCGGATGATTGTGCGGCGGGCTGAATTCCCCATTATTCGTGGCGGCGCCATTCGCCGCAACACGGCTTGTGGACGGCCAGATAAAGCAAAACCCCGGCGGCCATTCGGCTTACCGGGGTTTCAAGCTGTTATTTCGCGATTCACGCTTCAACGCGCTGGACCTTGCCAGCCTTGATGCACTTCACGCAAACGCGAACGCGAACGTTCTCGCCGTCGATGGTGGTGCGAACCGGCTGCAGGTTCGGGCGGAAGGTGCGCTTATTGCGAATATGTGAGTGCGAAACGGTGAAACCGGTCTGCGGTCCCTTGCCGCACACTGCGCAACGAGCTGCCATAATGGACTCCCTATAATTACTATTGACTTGCAAGTCTGCGCGTTCGACACCACACAACGAAGTGCATGGCAGAACACACAACTTCTCAACTATACAACCTGCCCCGGCCAATCGCAAACTTGTGGACGAAAATCGGCTTGCATTCCCCATATTCCGCCGTTTTTGCCATGTCTCGACAGCACGCGTATGCGGCCCGTACGGGCAGAACATGCTTGTTCATGCGCTGTTCATGTCGAATGGTCTGTTACCACCCGCCACGCCCGTACGATGAAGTAATGGAATAAGATGAGCCATAAGATTGACATTTAGCCGAAAAGAGTCAACATTGACCGACACAGCCGAGCCGCAGACCCAACCGTCCCAGCAGAACGCGCAGGCCCAGCAGCCGCAGCAATCCAACCAAAAATCCAGCCAGCAATCCAAGCATATGATGACGCCACGCGAGAAGAAGTGGATCGTCTACGACGTCGGCAATTCCGCGTTCGTGCTGCTGTCCACCGCCGTCGTGCCGATCTACGCGAATTCGCTGCTCAAGGCGGCCGGCGAGACGAACATCGTGTCGACGTGGGGCTACGCGCAGACCATCGCATCGCTCGTCATCGCCGTGCTTATGCCGCTGCTCGGCTCCATCGCCGACGTGCAGGGCATGAAGATCCGCTTCTTCACCGGCTTCTTCCTGACGGGCGTGGTCATGTGCTGCGCGATGGCGATGCCGCTTGGTTGGCTCGCGTTCCTCATCGTGTACGTGCTGGCCACCATCGGCCTTAATGGTTCGCTTACGTTCTACGACTCCATGCTGGTGGACACGACTTCGAACGAACGGATGGACCGCATTTCCTCACACGGCTACGCATGGGGCTATATCGGTTCGACCGTGCCGTTCATCGTCTGCATCGCGCTGATTTTCGGAGGCCCCGCGCTGTTCGGCTGGTCGACCACAGCCTGCACGCGCGCCTCGTTCGTCATCACCGCGCTGTGGTGGGTGGCGTTCACCATTCCGCTGCTCACCAGCTATAAGCAGGTGCATTACCGCGCCACCGCGGGGCAGGCAGGCGAGGCCATTCGCGGCACGTTCGCCGAGCTCGGCTCCACGTTCCGCGCCATCCGCAAGAACAAGCCGCTGTGGATGTTCATGATCGCGTTCTTCTTCTACATCGACGCCGTCAACACCGTCATTTCCATGAGCACGTCGTATGGCACGCAGCTGGGCATCGACTCCACGCAGCTGGTCGTGGCGCTGCTCGTCACGCAGTTCGTGGCGTTCCCCTGCTCCATCATCTACGGCAAGCTGGCAGGCCGGTTCGGCTCGAAAACCATGATCACCGCCGCCGTGGTGGCGTACATGTGCATCGTCTTCTTCGCCGCGTTCTTCCTGCGCGCCGCACTTGAATTCTGGATTCTGGCGATTCTGGTCGGCATGTTCCAAGGTGGCATCCAGGCGCTGTCCCGCTCGTATTACGGCAAGATCATTCCGAAGGACCATGCCAACGAGTACTACGGCTTCTACGATATCTTCGGCAAGACGGCGTCGATTATCGGCACGTTCCTCGTCGCCACCACGACGTCGCTGACTGGCAACGCGTCGATCGGCGTGCTGTCGATAGCCATTCTGCTGGCCGTCGCGCTCGTCTTCCTGCTTCTGCAGAAGGATCCGACCAAGGGTTCGACGGAAGCCGCAACCGTCGACTGACAGCTGCCGTCCGACAGCGTTCCGCTCGACAGCAATCGCTCGATAGCATTCCGCCTGACAATCGTCGTTCGGCGGAATGCGCTGCGCCGGCCTGCGGGAAACCGCGTAGGCCGGCACAACTTCGACAGTTACCATCTGGTATGTTATACTGGCATCGTTTGCACACCGTGGCGCAACGTAGCGCCGCTCCAGCAATGACGCAGAGAGAGGTAAACGATGTCATTGGCAAATGAACTAGTCGAAGCAGTGTCCGCATGGCCGGAAGTCGAGGCCATCACGTTGGGTGGGTCACGCGCCACCGGCGATAACGATGAAAAATCCGATTACGACGTCTACGTGTACGTCACCGCACCCGTATCAGCCGAACGCCGCCGCAGGCTGCTGCGCAACTATTGCAACCATATGGAAATCGACAACGATTTTTGGGAAACCGAAGACGACTGCACGCTGAACGACGGCACCAATATCGACGTGCTGTACCGCGATCTGGACCAGTTCGCAGCCAATGTCGCCGACGTGGTGGAACGGTTCCAGGCCAGCAACGGCTATACGACGTGCATGTGGCACAACATGCTCACCAGCAAGGTGCTGTTCGACCGCGACGGCCAGTACGCCGCGACCCGACAGCGGTTCGACGTGCCGTTCCCCGAGGAACTGCGCCGCAACATCATCAATCGCAACATGCGCCTGCTTACCGGCAACCTGCCGTCGTACGACGCACAGATCCGCAAGGCCGCGAGCCGAGGCGACAAAATCGCGGTCAACCATCGCATGGCCGCGTTCATGGAATCGTATTTCGATGTGCTGTTCGCGCTGAACCGCCGCACACACCCCGGCGAGAAGCGTCTCGACAAGCTCGCCGAACGCGACTGCGCCATTCTGCCGAAGGATTTCCGCAAAAACATCGATACGCTGTTCGATTCGATGTACGCCGATCAAGCGGTGTTCAGCGAGACTTTGGGCGAAATCGTTGACGACCTGCGTCAGACGGCCGACGCGAACCTGTGATTTGAGCCGCGAATCCGGCGGTTCGACGCCGGTAGCGACTGGTTTTAGAAGAAGTTGAGCGCGCGGGCCACTTCGTCGACGATGTCGAACATGGCCTTGCGCGCACGTTCCGGATCGCCCTTCGCTATCGCGTCGGCGACCGCATCGTGCGCGTCGAGCGCGGCCGGCTTCGGCTTCATCGGGTATTTGCCGAGTTCCACACGGCCGCGCAGCACGGTGGCGATGGTGTCGGCAAGCGCGGCGAACAGCTCGTTGCCGCTTTCACGCAGTATCAAAGTATGGAATTCCACGTCCAGATCGTGGAATTTGGTCAGGCCAGCAGCCCCCTCTTCGTTTGATTCGGCGATTTGGCGCATCTGCGCCGCGTAGACGGGGAATTTCGCCTTGACGTCGATGGAGGCGAGGCGTGCCGCCGAGGCCGCCGCAGCCGGTTCGACCGCCAATCGCAATTCGGTCAATGACGACAGCTGCCGCTCGCGCTGCGTGGAGTGGAGCCGCCATTCGATGACCTGATGGTTGAGCGCCTGCCAGTCGGAGAACGGCCGCGCCACCAATCCGACGCGTCGGCGCACCGTCACCGCACCCATGGATTCCAACGTTTTGGCGACTTCGCGCGCCACGGTACGGGAGATGCCGAAACGGTTCTGCACGTCTTCCAACGTCAGGCTTTCACCGGCCGGCCATTTGCCGTCCAGCATTTCGATGGCCAGCGTGCGGCACACTGCATCCTGCAGCAGTTCGCCGCCGTTTTCGTTTCCTGCCATCCACAATTCCTCTCGTTGTGCGTGCAAATCTTTTTTCAGGTTTTTGCGACACACCGTATACGATTGCCGTTCGCGTGACGTCCGAATAATTACCCCCGCACGATTCGCGCGATTTGCCGCCGATTTGTACTACCTACAGCATAGCAAGTCGCATGATTATTTTTATTCGTAGTACTTTTAACTTGACTAGTACTACCTTTCATAGCTATGCTGATGTCATCGCCGATGCGAAGTGGCACTGGCAATACAGCAGAGTTCAAGGAGGACAACATGAGCATTCACGTAGTGGTGATGGGTGTTGCAGGATGCGGCAAATCCACCGTGGCAGAAGCCATTCACGAACGTCTCGGATACGTGTACGCGGAGGGCGACGACTTCCATCCGCAGGCCAACATCGACAAGATGAGCGCAGGCATTCCGCTGACAGACGAGGACCGTTGGCCGTGGCTCAAGGTCATCAACACCTGGATGGTGGCTCGCGAGGCACTGGACGAGAACACCGTGGTCTCCAGCTCCGCCCTGAAGCGCAGCTACCGTGAGGTGCTCGCCCAGAACGTTCCCACCTTCTTCGTGCATCTGACCGGCTCGCAGGAACTCATCCAGCAGCGTCTCAACGAGCGCAAGGGCCACTTCATGCCGCCGGCACTGCTGCCGAGCCAGTTCGCCATTCTTGAGCCGCTCCAGCCAGACGAGAACGGCGTGGAGGTCTCCATCGAAGGCAGCGTCGAGGAAATGGTCGAACGTGCCGTCGCCGCAGTGAACGAGTACGCGGCGAAGGTGGCCGCGCAATCGCAGCAAGCCGAGTGAACGGCGCAAGCCGCAACACAGCGCAAAATAATCGCGCATAACTAAAAATCGAAAGAGAAATTCAACGAGTCAAGGAGGATTCATGAATCTCATCGCAGCGGCGATCATCGGCATCGCCGTCATCGTTCTTCTCATCGCGGCATGCAAGGTGCATCCGTTCCTGTCCCTGCTCGCCGGCTCATTCGTCATGGCCGTGTGCGCGGGCGTGCCGTTCGACAAGGCGTTCGATAGCTTCACTTCCGGCGTCGGCGGCACGATTTCCAACGTGGGCCTGCTTATCGCGTTCGGCTCGATCATCGGCACCATCCTGTTCAAGTCGGGCGGTGCGGACACCATCGTCGACACCATCATGGCCAAGACACCGTTGCAGCGTCTGCCGTGGGCCATGGCACTGATCGCGTTCATCGTGGGCATCCCGATGTTCTTCGAGGTCGGCGTGGTCATCCTCATCCCGGTGGTGCTGTTCGCCGCCCGTCGTTCCAAGTCCCCTGTGGTGCTGCTCGGCATCCCGGCCCTCGCCGGCCTGTCCACGCTGCACGCCTTCGTGCCGCCGCACCCCGGTCCGCTGACCGCCATCGGCGCGCTGAACGCGAACCTCGGCATCACCCTGACCCTCGGCCTGATCGTGGCCATCCCGACCGTCATCATCTCCGGTCCGCTGTTCGGCAGGCTCGCCGCCAAGTGGGTTCCGATCGCAGCTCCGGAGAACGAGGCTGAGGCCGAAGCTCCGAAGTCCGCGGAAAACCGCCCGTCCTTCGGCACCGCCCTGTCCGTGATCCTGCTGCCGGTCGTGCTGATGCTCGCCGCGTCCATCGTGGATCTGACCGGTCAGAACACCACCGCCTGGGGCCGTGTGATCGCGTTCCTCGGCACCCCGCTCGTGGCACTGCTCATCACCACCGTCTTCGCCATAGTCGCCCTTGGCTACATGCAGAAGTTCTCCCGTGACGCCGTCAACGGCATGGTCGGACAGTCCTTCGGCTCCGTGGCCGGCATCATCCTGATCGTCGCCGCAGGCGGCGGCTTCAAGCAGACGCTGGTCGACTCCGGCATCGGCGACGTGATCGCCAACTCCATCACCGAATCCGCCATGAACCCGCTGATCGCAGGCTGGCTGGTGGCCGTGCTCATCCGTCTCGCCACCGGTTCGGCAACCGTGGCGACCGTCACCGCCTCCGGCATCATGGTGCCGCTCGCCGCCGGCATGAGCCCGACCCATCTGGCACTGCTGGTGCTGGCCATCGGCGCAGGCTCCGTGTTCTTCTCCCACCTCAACGACGCCGGCTTCTGGCTGGTCAAGGAATACTTCGGCATGAGCGTGGGCCAGACGCTGAAGACCTGGTCGCTGATGGAAACCATCCTGTCGGTGGTCGGCCTGGGCTGCGTGATGCTGCTCTCGCTGGTGCTTTGACGCACTGAACGCAGCAATCGCAACCACACTCACATAACCCAAAACATAACCAAAACTTGCCGCCCGCAAAGCTTGCCGCAACCTTCTTTTCTGCGTTGCGGAAGGTGCGGGAAGCCAACGGGCGGCATCAATCCTTATTCAAAATCGCAAAAACTTTTCAACCATTTTTAGAGAAAGAAGCACATCATGCAGTTGGGAATGATCGGCCTGGGACGTATGGGCGGCAACATGGCGAAGCGCATCGCGGCGGCAGGGCATGAGGTGGTCGGCTACGACCGCTCCCCCGAGTCGGACCGCACCGTGGCAAGCCTGAAGGAACTGGTGGCCGCGCTGAAGGCCCCGCGTCTGGTGTGGGTCATGGTGCCGGCCGGTGAAGCGACCGACAGCACCATCAACGAGCTTGCCGAGCTTCTTCAGCCGGGCGATATGATCATCGACGGCGGCAACTCCCGTTACACCGACGACGCACGCCACGCGGCCGAACTGGAGCCGAAGGGCATCCATTTCATGGATTGCGGCGTCTCCGGCGGCGTGTGGGGCATCGACCGCGGCTACGCGCTTATGGTTGGCGGCAGCCAGGGGGACTTCGAGAGCGCGCGCCCGATTTTCGAGGCACTTAAGCCGGAAGGCGATTCCGGCTTGGTGCTGGCCGGCCCGGTGGGCGGCGGCCACTTCGCCAAGATGGTGCACAACGGCATCGAATACGGCATGATGCAGGCCTTCGGCGAAGGCTTCGCCACCATGGTGAAGTCCGATCTCGTTGAGGATCCGGCGGCCGTGATGAGCTCCTGGAGGGACGGTTCCGTGGTGCAGTCCTGGCTGCTCGACCTGCTGGCCATCGCCTTCAAGTCCGACCCGACGCTCAAGTCCATGCCGCCGGTCGCCAACGAGTCCGGCGAGGCGAAGTGGATGATCGAGGCGGCTCTCGAACTCGGCGTGCCGACCCCGGCCACCGCGGCCGCACTGTACGCACGTCAGACCTCGCGCGGCGGCGCCGACGACATCCTGCGCGTCGTGTCCACCATGCGCGCCCAGTTCGGCGGCCACGTCACCAAGATTGACGAGATCGCCACCCACTGACGGATTCACGCATTAACCGATTCAGATTCCTTCCTTCCCCATACCCCGCATCATCCGCCATCCATAAGCGAGATGGCATCAGGCACGAGAGCGAATCCGCCATCTATAAGCGGAATATAGGCGAAATACGCGAGCGGCTCAGCGGCCGTACACCTCGTGCACGAATTTCTCAAGCGCCGCGATGGAACGCTCCACCTTCTCCGTGTCGATGCAGTAGGCCATGCGGAAGTAGCCGGGCACGCCGAAGCTGTCGGACGGCACGAGAATCAGGTCGTAATCCTTGGCCTTCATGCAGAACGCGTTCGCATCCTCCTCAAGCGCCTTCGGGAAGATGTAGAACGTGCCGCCGGGGCGCACCACGTCGAAGCCCAGACGGGTCAGCGCGTCATACAGCAGGTTCATGTTGGTTTCGTAGACGGACAGGTCGCTGGTCTCGTCCACCACCTTGGCCACGGCCAGCTGCGCGGTGGAGGACGGGCAGTTGTGGCCGGTGCCACGGCTGATCTGGCCGCACATCGGCACGATGAGCTTGGCGTCGGTGGCACGCGGATTCACCGCCACATAGCCGATGCGCTCGCCCGGCAGTGACAGCGACTTGGAGTACGAGTAGCACGAAAGCGTGTTGTCGTAGAATTTGCTCGGATACGGCTGCTCGCCGCCGTCGAACACGATCTCGCGGTACGGCTCGTCGGCGATCAGGAAGATGTCGTGGCCGTATTCAGTCTGCTTGGCGTTGAGCACCTCGGCCAGGCGGGTCAGCGTTTCAGCGGAATAGACCGCGCCGGACGGATTGTTCGGGGTGTTGATGAGCACCGCCGCGGTTCCGGGGTTCAGCGCCTTCTCGAACGCGTCGAAGTTGATCTGGAAGTTCTCGGTGTCGGCCGGAACGACGGTCAGGTGCGCGCCGGTGCCGTTCACATACGGCTGGTATTCCGGGAAGTACGGGGCGAAGGTGATCACTTCGTCGCCCGGCTTGGTCACCACGCGCAGCGCATGCGCCAACGCGCCGGCCGCACCCGTGGTCGGGAAGATGTAGTCGGCGGTGTAGTCCATGTCGAAGCGGCGGTTGAGGCTTTCGGCGATCGCCTTGCGCACCGACGGAATGCCCAAGGACGGAGAATAGCCGTGCAACGCCACCGGTTCGGCCGTTTTATACATGTCGATCACGGCGTCGGTATAGTCCTGCGGGCACGGCACGCTCGGGTTGCCCAGCGAATAGTCGAACACGTTCTCGTAGCCGATTTCGGCGCCACGCGCTGTCGCGTATTCGCTCAGTTCGCGGATTACGGATTTTCCGCCGAGCATGGCCTTGTAGGCTTCGTTGATCATGGAACAACCTCCCTGTCGTGCTGTTGCATACGTCTGACGCACCCTGAAAGAGCGCCGCTACAGACGTTTCTACCACCGAAAAGTCACGCAGTGTGGCGTATGGCTCACTGTGCGGCGGATTGCGGGGCTTGGTCGTCGTGAGACGCCTGCCCGGGCACGAAACCACTGCTGAAGATGCGCTTCCAATAGCCCAGCATGTCGGTTTTGGACATGGACATGAACATGCCCGTGGCCAACACCGCCAAGTCCTCGTTGAACACGGCGTCCATCGGCAGCTGCTCATGGAGTTTCGGCCAACGGCGCAATACCGCCAGCATACCCCCTACGGTGAAGTCGAGCATGAGATCGGTTTTAAGGTCGAGGTGGTCGGCGTCAAGCCCCAGCACGGAGATCAACGTGAGCCTGCCGAAGTCCCGCAGGGATTCGACGAGTTCCGGCGAGCTGTGCGGTCCGGCGAGCAGCGCGAGCCGGTCAAGACGCCGACGCTGTTCGGGCTCGCGTAGCAGCGCGGTGACATGCTTGCGCCATTCGTTGTCGGGATTGAAATTCGCGTTGGGCGCGCTGGGAAGCGGTGTGTTTTCCACGGCGTGCAGAATGGCGGAATCGGCAAGTTCCGGCAGTCCCGTGAAATGGTAGTAGAAGGAATTGCGATTTACGTCCGCCGTGCGCACGATGTCGGTGACGGTGATTTTACGATACTCACGTTCGGAAAGCAGTTCCCAGAATGCGTTTTCGAGCCGTTCTTTGGCTGGCAGAATCTCCGAATCCCGGCGTGGACGTGGCATGGCTCCCCCTATTTT
>QWCV01001636.1_pt1 | contig 20787 bp, 15 predicted proteins | sample 1972621 | NCBI WGS metagenome assembly QWCV01 (sample SAMN09866699, study PRJNA288562) | Human gut metagenome isolate pre2_stool, whole genome shotgun sequencing... | isolation source: gut | host: Homo sapiens | place: USA: California | reverse complement strand
CTGGCCACGTCCGCTCTGGTCACCGCCGCGCTGCCGGGGCGGGTGCCGTTTTCCGCCGGGCGGGAGGCCCGCTGCCGGATCCGCTCCACCACCCCCTGCTCCACGGTCCGGGCTGTCTGGCGCAGGGCATCGCTGTAATGGGCAAGACGGTAGGCATCCCCCAGCCGCATCCCGGGCAGCTGCATCAGGCGGCGCATCTCCGGGTCCCGCAGCTCTGCTTTCAGGGAGAAGCCCGGCACGTCCCGGCGCAGCAGGGCTTCCTCCGCCGCCCACTGGGCGTGCAGCTGCTCCACAAAATCACGGCCCGGTGCGGGCAGACGGGGCGGCAGGCGTGTTTCCGGCACTTCCGGTGCCGTGGGCTCTGCCGCCGGTTCCGGCTGCTCTGTTTCCCCGGCTTCTTCTGCCGCCGTTTCCCGCAACGGCTGCGCCGGGGCCTCTGCCTCCGCTGCTTTCATCGTGCCCGACGCAATGGCCTGCTGCTGTTGGGCGCGGCTCAGCGCCGGAGCAGAAGCAGGCGGTGGGGCGGCACCGCCCTCCCCCTCCGCAAACAGCTGCAGGTCCACCATGCACCGCTCCCCGCGGCCGCTCAGGTCCGCAAAGCGCACGTTGTCCGGGTAGCGCTCTGCCAGCAGGGCAAAACCTGCCTTGGCAAATTCAAACGCTCCCTCCACCCAGGGCTTCCACGGGGCAGCCGCTGTCACGGCCAGGCGCGGGCCCTCCGGCTCGTCCCAGGCATCGCTTTTGGCACTTTCCTCCCCGGCCAGCAGATAGACCAGCGTCTGCATCAGGGTGCTTGCCCCGGCGCACACGATGTCCTGCCCGGCCGGGGCATAGCCCGCATGGCCCGCCGCTTCCAGCCGGAGGGTCGGGCCACTGGGGCCGTCCAGTTCGGTATAGGTCACTTTGATCATGAAACCGCTCCTTTCATCGCTCTTGCCGCTGCCGCCGTGCTCAGGTTCTCTCCCGGGCCGCTCAGAGGCCCTTGTTTCAACTGCACCAGCTGGCTCTGCAGCTGCTCCAGCCGCTGGGCCAGCGTGCCGTTCTGGCGCACCCGCTGGCGGACTTTTTCAATGCCCTCAAAATCCATCATTTCCAGCGCCGCCAATGCCGCGTCCGCGTTCCGCGGGGCAAAGAACCCCAGCTGGTAGCACTCTTTTGCCGTCTCATTCTGGGAGAGGCGGCTGAACGTTGATTTCTTCTCCGCGCTGACCACGATATCAAAAATGGGCTCCCGGCTGCCCAGCTCCACACCGCCCACGCTGGGCAGGGCCTGTGCCCGGAGCGCCGCGCCGGAAAAGTGCACGAACTCGCTCCGGCCTGTCTCCCCGATGATCCGGAAAACGCGCTCCTCGTCGTAGAACTGCCGCATCAGGTCCATGATGAGGTAGCATTCTTTGGCAAAGGCCCGGTAAGCGCTCTTGAGCATATCACGGGAGAGCTTGCTGCCCGCCTCCTGCAGCGCCGCAATGGCCGAAGCCGCCGTCACGCCGCCCGCGGTGCCGCCCTGGGTCATGTCCCGGTTGCCGCTGATCTCTTTCAGCTCCTCAATGCGGCTGTTGCGGTAGCTCAGGCTGTTGCCCTGCAGGCCGGTGGTCTGTAAGGGCCGGAAACTGTCGTCTCCCAGCCGCCCCACCACATGCACGATGTCCCGGGAGAAGTCCGCCAGCTCTTCCTCGTTCACCCCCGCCGCGTCGCTCAGCACATACCGCTGTTTGGAGGAGAGCAGGACGTTCTCGTCCATGGCGTGGTTCATCCGGTCAATGGCGGTCTGGCACTCTTTCATCACGTCGATGTACCCAAAACCTGCCGGGCTGTCCTCCTCCACAAACAGCGGGTCAAACACAAACGGATACTGGCCGTGGTCGTAAAAACCGCGTCCGGCGTATTCCGGGTCGTTCTCGCTGGCGTAGAGCACCACCCCGTTGCAGAACTTGCAGTAGTGGAGCACCCGGCGGCCCTCCGCGTTCCGCTTTTTGTAGTACCAGTCCACCACCACGCTCTTGCCGTTGGTGTCCAGCCCGCCGTCGTGGAGGTAGTGGGGCACCTCCAGCGCGCTGGTGCTGTGGCCCTCCAACTGGGGCCAGCGCTCGGTCAGCTGGTCCGTATCTTCCAGGCTCAGGGAGAAAAAGTTGGGGGACGCCTGGATATCGTCCACGCCCGGCTCCCAGTAGAGCATCAGCAGGTTCATGGGCCGCACCGTGATCTCGCCCACACCGCCCCGCTGTTCCGGGTCCCAGAACACCCCCTTGACGCCGGTGCCCTGCTTGAGCTTGCGCCACCAGGTGTCGCTGTACACCTGCTCATAGTCCGCCTGTTCCAGCACCACAGGCAGCACGCTGGAAAGCACCCGCGCGGTCTGCTCATCGTCCGGGGCCCGGGGCAGCACATTGGGGGCCGGGTAGTTGTCCATGGCGTCGGCATGCTTGTTGGCAATGGAGTTGAACAACCACCCGCTGGACGGCTGAGGCTTGCCCTCCATCATGGGGTTCTGGTAATTTTTCCAGTGCCCCATCCGGAACCACAGCTCGTTGTCCACCAGCCGTTGGTCCAGCGCCGCCTTGCCAACTTTGTACTTCTGCAAGATCTGCTCTGCCCGCGCCACCTCCTCCGCCCCGATGGGCGGCTTGTCGGTCCATAGCTCTGTCATTTGTACCTCCGTTTCTAAAATTGTTTTTCTTTGTTACCATCCTTGCCCTCTCCGTCATTGCTTCGCAATGCCACCTCTCCCAGAGTGAGAGGCTTTGGCAGTTCGTAAAGTTCCCTCAAAACGCTATGCGTCTATATAAAGCGAAACCTCTTTGCCAAGGGCTCTCCCTTTGGGAGAGCTGGACGCCGTCAGGCGGCCTGAGAGGGCTAGCCCGCTGCCCTTTATACCCTATAAACCCTCGCCCTTTTGTGCAGCTCCAGCGGGTCATCCCGGAGGGGCGGCACCGTCTTCTGCCGGGGCGGCGCGATGGGATGTTCCATCAGCACATAGCGGCACTCGTCGTAAATGTGGTCTTCCTGCCGGGTGTCGATGTCCTCCACATTGCTCTCGTCGTACACCAGGTTCGGGATGGTCCGGATAAAATGCCGACAGGTGCTGAACACCTGAAACATCGGCCTGCCCTCCCCGTCAAAGGCCAGCCGGTAGTGGAACTGCATCTTGCCCGCCAGTCGGGTGTGGTCGCCGGGCCGCCAGTGCAGGAAATTGGGCGCCCGCTCCATCATCGCCGCGATGCTCTCGCCCCGGCTCTCGTCAAAGATGGCAGGGTCTGCGATGCCCTGAATGACCCGCCCCCGGAGCAGCGGGTCGTTCTGCTCCACTTCCCGGATTTGTCTTGCCTGCTCCACCGGGTCGATGCGCAGGCCCTCGTTGGGGCGTCCGGTGCAGCCGTACAGTTCCTTGACGCGGTAGAGCCGCCCCTCTTCGTCCGCCGCGTACCATCCCACCGAGAACGGCTTGGAGAAACCGAAATCGTAACCCCGGTAAATTTTCCAGTGCTTCGGGATGGCAAACGGCGCAATGACATGGGTCCAGCGCTGGTCCTCATAGTGGGCCGGGTCGTTCCGCCACTCGGTGAACACCTGCCCCTGAAAGCTGTCCCAGCTGCCGTAGAGCAGGGCCTGCTTTTCCGCTTCCGGCAGGCTGGCCAGAGCCGCCAGATAATCCGGGTCGTTTTCCAGCAGGGCCGGGTTATCGAACACGCTGGACGGGATGAACACCCGCGCCCGTTTCAGTTTTTTCTCCGTGCCGTCCGGCATCCGCACCGGGTATTCTTCCACGATGGGCGTACCGGGCGGGGCCGGTGTGATGAACCGGGCCTTGACCCAGCCGTGCCCCATCCCGCCGGGGTTGGTGGTGGCCCGAAGATACACCCGGGTGCCCGGGCCGGTAGGGCGGTTGCGGCTCATCAGGTAGCTGTACTCTTCCCATTCAAAGTGGGTGAGCTCATCAAAGCCGATAAAATCAAAGGCCTTGCCCTGATAGTTCGTCCGGTCTTTGGTGTACTGCAGGGAGCCAAAATAAATCTTCGCCCCGCTGGGGAACACCCACACATGGCTGGTGGCGTTGTACTGCGCCCCGGGGAATGCCCGGCGGTAGTACAGCTGGCTTTTGTCCACAAGGTCGGTCAATTGCGGGTAAGTCTTGCGGAGGATGAGGGCCCGGTAGTGCGGGATGTGCACCTGCCGCAGCGCCTCGATCACCAGCGCGTCGCTCTTGCCGCCGCCTGCCGCCCCGCCGTAGAGGGCTTCCGGCTCCGGCCGCCGCATAAATTCCAGCTGCCTCGGCTGGGGCCGCCAGACCACGGCGGCTCTCTTGGGTTCACTCATGCTTCCTCCACCGACGGCAGCAGCACCACGCCGCAGACCGTGCCCTCGGCCTCTACGCCCTGCTCGTTCAGCGCCCTCGCCACCGCGGCCAGGTCTTTTAAAACAGCGGTGGCTTCTTTCAGTCCCTTGAAGCTGCCGGGGTCTGCCGGGCCGTCTTTGTCCGCTGCCTTTCTGGCCGTTTTCTGCCGGGCGTTCAGCTCCCGGACTTCCTGCGCCAGCAAGGTACTCAGGGTGTCGGTGGCCCGCTGTAAGCTTTCCATGCTCTTACTGGCGGGCTGTTTTGTCTGCCCCATCCTGGATTCTTCACTTCCTTTCCTGTTTGGCTTGGCAACAGGATACCATAGCGTTCCGCCCCCCAACAGTGCACATTTTTCAGATACTTTTTGCTTATTTTTGATTCGATTATCCAAATTGTATAACAAGAGTATATAAAAATCTCCCTGCCTGTGTTCTTTTTCACAAGCAGGGAGGTTTCATGCTGTAATTCTTTTACAAAAGCCGCTTAAAAATCGCGCATTCTTTCCGAGGGGCTTTTACAGCGTCTCCACCCGGTCAAACAGGCCCTTGGCGGCTTCCACAGCGTCCTTGCTGCCAAACGCCACCCGGATGCTCTTTGCCATCTGCCGGGGCAGAGCGGCGGCCTGGGCTTTCAGGGTGTCGGCGTCCACGGCGCAGAGGGCGGCACGGTCGGCCGCTGCCATCTCGTCGGTGATGCCGCAGAAATACCGGCGGTCCAGCTCCTTGGCCTGGGCGTAAGGCTTGCGGGGCGTGTCGAGCTTTGCCACCGTGCCCACGATGAACTCGTTCATGTCCTTTTCGGTGTAGTCCCGCGCGGCCAGGTCTGCCGGGCCCTTGGCAAAGGTGTCATAGCTCTCGGTCAGGTGCGGGTCACGGTAGGTGTAGAGGTACTCCACGCCATCCTGGGTCATCATCCCGGTGCCGTACGCGCCGCCCACCTCGCGGATCTGGTGCCACAGATACTCGTAGCTCATCACCCGGGCCAGCACCTTGCGGGCAGCGCACCGCTCCATGGGCCAGACCAACAGGTCGTAGTTCACGCCGCCGTCAATGATGAACGCCTCGTTCACCGGGGCCGTCAGCTCCTCGGTGTAGGCACAGGCCGCGCCCCGCTCCGCCTCTGCAAAGGCACTGCCCGGCAGCAGCTTCCGCAGGGTGTCCAGCCCGGCCTCACTGCCATGGAAGCTCACGGTCAGCTGGGCGTGGTGCAGGAGCTTCTCCCGCAGGGCCTCAAATTTGGCCCCCACAGCGGCCCAGTCGGCCTTTTCCAGCAGCTCGCACAGGAAATGATACGCCGTCACGCCGCTCACCCGCTCGGTCAGGGCGTTCTCCACGGTAAAGTGTGCCCCGGCGCGGACGGCCGCATAGCTGTTGCCCTGCTGGATGAACTGCTGTTCCATGTTCAGCTTCTGCTGGCTCAGCACCCGGGCATAAGCAGCCTCGGCGCCTGGCCCGGTCAGCCGGGTCTCGTACAGCCACTCGCCGCCCAGCTCCACGGCCTTTTCCAGGCTCCGCTCCAGCAGGCTCATGCTCAGGGTCAGCTTGGTGTGGCAGGGGCTGCCCGCCTGCCGTCCGGTCCAGATGCTCAGGGCCACGCTGCTGTTGCCCAGCCAGGTGCCGCGCAGGGTGTTCAGCTCCCGGGCCGTGTGGCGCGGGGTGTCCAGTTCGTCCAGCACATCGGTCAGCAGGTCGAGAACCTGCATTTCTTCCGGTGTCAGGCGGCCCAGGTCGTAGTAGAAATTCAGGTAGGTGCTGCCCGCCGAGGGGTGGTGCAGCAGGGTAGCTCCGGCCAGCTGCTCTTCCCCGCCCGCGGCGCTCTTTTCCCCGCTGCCAAGATCGGCCACGGTCAGCGGGTGCTCCAGCACCAGCTTGCCGTCCACACGGGCAGCCTGTGCCTCTTCCTCTTTCTTGGGCAGGGTCGGCACCTGGGTCACCTGCACCGGCTCTGCCGCAAACAGGTCTTTCAGCAAAGCATCGAACCAGCCCTCGGCCAGTTTCTCCCGCAGGGAGGCAAACAGGCTGTTGGTGTGCAGCAGCATGGCCGGGTCGCCGGTGTGCAGCCAGCCCGTGGCCGCGTTGATGGCGTCCAGCACGCCGTCCGGGATGCTGCCCGGCCGCTCCAGAGAAGCAAACTCCGCCGCGTTCAGAGAGGCCAGCAGCAGGTCTTCCGGGATGCCCTCAGCCAGGATGTCGTCCACGGCTTTCCGCACGCCCGCGGCAAACCGGGCCGCGGTCTCCTCGGTGGCACCGCGCAGCACCAGCTCCAGCGTGGGCTGTAACGTGCTGTCGTCAAACCCGATGTCGATGTCCGCGCCCAGCTTCTCGTTCAGCAGGGCCGCTTTCAGCGGGGCCTGATTGGAGCCCAGCAGTGCGTCCAGCAGGATCTCCACGCCCAGCTGCCGCTCCCGGTCTGCAAAGGCTCCGGTATACCAGGCCAGAGCGCACTGCACCTCGTCGGCCTCCGGCTTCTCGGTGTAGTAGGGGATCTTCACCTGCACGCCCGGCTGCTCGTCCTGCATCGTCAGGCGGGGGCGGCTGGTGCCCTTGGGCATCCTGCTCAGGTAGGCCTCGTCGAGGAATGCCAGCGCCTCCCCCATGTTCAGGTTTCCGTACAGGGTGATGCAGCAGTTGTCCGCGCTGTAGTGGCGGTGGTACACCCGCTTGTACTTCTCATAGGTCAGCGCCGGGATGGAAGCCGGGTCGCCGCCCGAGACAAAGCCGTAGGCCGTATCCGGGAACATGGCCCGCTCCAGCGCGTTCTGCAGCTGGGCGTCCGGGGAAGCCAGAGCGCCCTGCATCTCGTTGTAGACCACGCCGCTCACGGTGCCGTCCTCGCCCCGGTGCCAGCCCTCCTGCTCAAACACGGCCTTGTCCACCATGGCCAGCGGGCAGAACACCGCGTTGAGGTACACGTCCATCAGGTTCTTGAAATCCGTCTCGTTGGGCGTCGCAAAGGGGTAAACGGTCTTGTCCGGGAATGTCATCGCATTGAGGAACGACGCCATGCTGCTCTTGAGCAGCTGCAAAAACGGCGATTTGACCGGGTACTTCTCACTGCCCGCCAGCACCGAGTGTTCCAGGATATGGAACACTCCCGTGTCATCGGACGGGAATGTCCCGAACCCGATGCCAAAGCTCTTGTTATGATCGTCATTTTCCACCAGCAGCACCGACGCCCCGCTGACATCATGGGTCAGCACCGTCAGGGTGCCATGCTGCTCCGGGCAGTCTTCCTGCTTTACCAGAGTGTAACCGGGATATTGCTTCATCGCTGTTTCTCCTTTGGTTTTTATTTTTTTGCCTTTATTGTATCATTCTTCCGGGTAAAACACAACAAACCAAAAACGGCAGCCTCCCGCTCCCGGGAAGCTGCCGCTCTGTCTTTTAATTTACGCTGTCGGTAATGACCCCCGCTTTGCACGACACCCTGAACAGCACAAAGCCCACCACGAACAGCACGATGAGGGAACCGACGCCCACATTGGCGCTGCCGGTCAGCTGGCTGCCCACGCTGACGATCATGGTGCCCAGGAACGAGGCCCCCTTGCCGCAGATGTCAAACAGGCCGAAGTATTCGCCGGATTTTTCCGGCGGGATGATTTTGGCAAAGTGGGAGCGGCTGAGGGCCTGCACGCCGCCCTGGAACATGCCCACGATGACGGCCAGCACCCAGAACTGCCACTGCCGGGTCAGGAAGAACGCAAACACCGCAATGCCCGCGTAGGCCGCGATGCAGACCGGGATGAGGGCCGTGGACGGGTATTTCGAGGACAGCCGCCCGAAGATGAGCGCTGACGGGAACGCCACGATCTGGGTCAGCAGCAGGGCCAGCAGCAGACCCGTGGTATCCAGCCCCAGTGCCGTGCCATAGGCCGTGGCCATATCAATGATGGTATACACGCCGTCGATGTAGCAGAAGAACGCCAGCAGGAACCAGAACACCTGTTTATCTTCCGGCAGGTGGCGGATGGTGTGCCCGATGCGGGCAAAGCTCTGGCGGATGGCGTGCCGCTCCACCTCCACATAGTGCAGCTGTTTGTATTGGTTCAGCAGCGGCAGCGTGGTCAGCAGCCACCAGAACGCCGTGATCAGCAGGGCCAGATCCAGAGCTTTCATCTGGCTGATGCCCAGCTTGTCCGCCCCCAGCACAAGGCCCAAACAGGCCACGAACGGCACACAGCTGCCAATGTAGCCCCACGCATAGCCTTTGGAGGAGACTTCGTCCATCCGTTCCGGGCTCGTCACATCGCTCAGCATGGAATCGTAATAGACAAGGCTGCCCGAGAAGCCCACCTTGGCAATGACAAAGATGACGAGGAACGGCAGCCAGGCGGACATCTTGCCCATGGCAATGCAGCCCACGATGCCCACCCAGACGCAGAGTATAAAGATGGGCTTTTTGAAGCCTTTCGTGTCCGCCAGAGTGCCCAGGATCGGGCTGAGGATCGCCGTGATGATGGTCACCACCGAGGTGGCGTAGCCCCAGTAGGCCAGATACTCCACCGACGACAGCCCGCCCGCGGCGGCCAGCGCGTTGAAGAAAATCGGGATAAGGGTGGCCACCATCAGCACAAAGGCCGAGTTGCCCACGTCGTACAGGATCCACGCGCGCTCCAGTTTGGTCAGCCGGAACCGCTGCTTGCTCTCTTTTTCCATATTGCCCCTCTCAGTTTTCCCCAAAGGTGTGCTGGTATGCTTGATCCAGCGGTGCCCCGGTCTGCAGTGTGTCGCGGTATTCCAAAATCAGCCGCTCGGCCAGCGGCAGGGCTTTCTGGTACAGCGCATCCAGCTGCTCACAGCTCTCCGCACAGGCGGGGTTGGGCTGCGGGTTTGCCACCAGCCCGTGCAGGCCCTCGTACCTGCCCACGGCTTTCATGCCTGTCAGCACCACCCAGCGCTTGGCCGGGCTGGAGGCCAGCAGCAGCTTGTGCACGGCCACCATCCCTTTCATGGCGTCGTAAGCCTGCAAAATGGTGATGCCCTGATAGAACGGCGCGATCACTTTTGCCCGCTCCATGCTGGGATGGATGTGGCTGGCCGTCAAAAAATGCAGCGGGTCTTTGCCATCCCGGCGGAGGAGCATGTTGTCAAACTCCGTTTCAATTTCGCAGTGGCTCACGCCGCTGTCCCGGACATCCTGCTCCACGCGGGGGTGACAGGTGGAGTCCAGCGCAAAATGGCAGAGGAAGCCCAGCGCGTAGGCCAGCGCGGCGTCTCTATTTTTCGCTTTGTTCACCACGCCCCGGGCCCGCTCGAAAAAAACCGCTCCCGGCTGCTCGTGCATGGCGTTGCCCAACGCGCTCACCGGGGTAGATTTTGCCGCGTGGTAGTAGAACAGCAGGTCCGGCCCGTGCAGACCGATGTCATACAGCTCCCGGTAAGGAGCAATTTTTTCCTGCAATTCCGCGGGCAGGCGTTCCAGAACATCCGCGCCAAAGCGTCGGTGTGCATAGGTGGATGGCATAACAAAGGCCTCCTTTATTTTACAGCTTACAGCTGCGGCAGCTCGTTTTTCAGGCCGCGGTCCATCAGGGCGCGGACGGCCTCGGCAGCGCTCATGCCGTGGTTGACGATGGCGTCCACCGTCTGCACGATGGGCATTTCCACCTGATATTTTTCGGCCAGCTCCAGCGCGGCGGGCAGGGCGTTCATGCCCTCCACCACCATGCCGACCTCTTTCACGGCCTCCGCCGGGCTCTTGCCCTTGCCAATGAGGATGCCCGCCCGGTTGTTCCGGCTGTGCATACTGGTGGCAGTAACGATGAGGTCTCCGATGCCGGCCAGGCCCGCAAAGGTGTGGACATTGCAGCCCATGGCCACGCCCAGCCGGGCGATCTCCGCAATGCCGCGGGTGATGAGGGCGGCGCGGGCGTTGTCGCCGTAGCCCAGGCCCGTGGAGATGCCCACGCCCAGCGCGATGACATTCTTCATGGCACCGCTCAGCTCCACGCCCTTGATATCCGGGTTGGTGTAAACGCGCATACAGGTGTTGTTGAACACCTCCTGCACATACCGGGCGGCCTCCTCGTCCGGGCTGGCCGAGACGATGGTGGTGGGCAGGTCAACCGCTACTTCCTCCGCGTGGGTGGGGCCGGAAAGCGCCACCAGACGCACGCCCTTGGGGCCGCCCTCCTTGCCCAGCTCGTCGGCCAGGATCTCCGTCATGGTCATCAGGGTGTCGGGCTCCACGCCCTTGGCCACATCCACGATGATCTGCCCGTCGGCCACATAGGGCCGGGCCTTGGCCGCCGTGCCCCGCACGAAGACAGACGGCACGGCAAACATCAAAATATCCTTGTCCGTGCACACTTCCTCCATGCTCTTGGTAAATTTCAGCTCCTGCGGGATCTTCATCCCCGGCAGGTTGGGGTGGACGCGGGTGGTGGAGAGGTTGTCGATCTCCTGCCCCAGCGCCGACCACACCAGCACATCGTTTCCGCTCACGCACAGCATCCGTGCCAGAGCCATGCCCCAGGTGCCTGCACCCAGGATGCCAATTTTCCGTTTTGTCACGTTCTTGTCCTCCGTGTCCGCGCGCCGGGCAGAGCGCCCGTTCGCGCGGCAGTTTCTATGCAAAAAATAGTTCCGATATTTTAGTGTTCTACACCCAAGCCCATTTTACACGAAAGGCGGTATCCCGTCAACTCTCTGGCAGGCTGCACAAAGTCCGGTGGTGTTTTTCAGCGGTTTTGTCTATCGTATGCGATTTCATAACTACCAATTGCATCCATCGGAAATTCATGTTATAGTATTCTGGTAGGTTTTGTAGGTTTTTCAAAAATCCCTTGACTTCAACGCAGGTTTATCCTGTATACTCTGCTTCATCGTCACATTTTCTTTAAAAAAAGAGGATTTCAAAAAGCTTATGTTTGAGTCATTCCTTGCCAACCGCACCGTCGGCGTGCTGTGGGAGGCCCTGCCCCGTATCTTATCAGCGGGCCTCACCATGACCATCCCCCTCACGCTGATCTCGTTCTCCCTCGCCATGGTCATTGCCGTGGCGGTGGCTCTGGTGCAGTATGCCCATGTGCCGGTGCTGAGTCAGATCGCCCGGTTTTACATCTGGGTGGTACGCGGTACCCCGCTGCTGGTGCAGCTGTTCATCATCTTTTACGGCCTGCCCAGCGTGGGCATCATGCTGGACGCGTTCCCGGCTGCCGTCATTGCCTTTGCGTTCAATGAGGGTGCCTACTGCGCCGAGACCATGCGCGGCGCGCTGGAAAGCGTGCCCCAGGGCCAGCTGGAGGCCGGTTCCTGCGTGGGCATGACCTGGGCCCAGATCATGCGCCGCATCGTGCTGCCGCAGGCCCTGCGCACCGCCGTACCCGCCCTCTCCAACTCCCTCATCGGCATGATCAAGGACACCTCGCTGGCGTCCAACATCACGGTGGCGGAGCTGTTTATGGCAGGCCAGCGGGTGGCCGCCCGCACCTATATTTTCCTGCCCATCTACTGCGAGGTCGCCGTGGTCTACCTGCTGTTCTGCACCGTCATCACCAAGCTGCAGAGCCTGCTGGAGCGCCAGCTGAACGCCCGCGGCTTCCAGTGAGAAAGGAGTGGAGCGTATGGCCATGTTAGAAGTACGGGATCTCCGCAAATCGTTTTATACTTACGCAAAACCCGGCCTGCAGGCCGGCATCTTCCACAAGCCCGGGGCCCGCAAGGTAGTCAGCCAGCTGGATGTCCTCAAGGGCGTGGACCTCACCGTCAACAAGGGCGATGTCGTCGCCATCCTGGGCCCCAGCGGCTCGGGCAAGACCACGTTCCTGCGCTGCCTCAACTTTTTGGAAACAACCGACAGCGGCACCCTGATCTTTGACGGCGAGCAGTTTGACCTGGGTAAGATCACCAAAGCCGACATTGCCCGCCTGCGCAAAAAGACGGCGTTCGTCTTCCAGAATTACAACCTCTTCCGGAACAAGACCGCCCTGCAGAACGTCACCGAGGGCCTTGTCATCGCCCGCAAGATGCCCAAAGCCCAGGCCGACGCCATCGGGATGAAGATGCTGGAAAAAGTCGGCCTGGCCGACCGAGCCGATTCCTACCCCCGCCAGCTCTCCGGCGGCCAGCAGCAGCGGGTGGCCATTGCCCGGGCTCTTGCCACCGACCCGGAAATTCTTTATTTTGATGAGCCCACCTCCGCCCTGGACCCGGAGCTGACCGGTGAGGTGCTGGCCGTTATGCGGCAGCTGGCCGAAGAGGGCATGACCATGCTGGTGGTCACCCATGAGATGGGCTTTGCCCGCGGCGTCTCCTCCAAGACAGTCTTCATGGAAAACGGCGTGGTGGTGGAGGCCGCTCCCTCGCAGGAGTTCTTCGCCCACCCCAAAGAAGAACGCACCAGAGAATTTTTACGCAAAATTGAGCATACGAACTGAAAGGAATCCAACCATGAAAAGAAGAACCTTTATCTCCCTGATGAGCGTGATGGCAGCGGCAGGCGTGCTGAGCCTGAGCGGCTGCTCTTCCTCCAATAACACCGCGGCTTCCACCGCCGGCACTGCCGCCTCCAGTGCTGCCTCCGCGGGCGGCGACCTGCTCTCCACCATCCAGAACCGCGGTACCCTCATCGTGGCGCTGGAAGGCGCATGGCAGCCCTGGAGCTTCCACGACGCGGACGACACGCTGGTGGGCTACGACGTCGAGGTCTCCCGCGCCATTGCCGAGAAGCTGGGCGTGGAGCCGGAATATGTGGAGAGCGATTGGGACAGCCTGTTTGCCGGCATGGACGCTGGCCGTTATGACATGGTCTGCAACGGCGTGGAGGTCACCGAGGAACGCTCCAAGACCTACGATTTCACCACGCCTTACGGCTACATCCACACCGCGCTCGCCGTCAAGAAAGACAACGACAGCATTACCAGCTTTGAGGACCTGGACGGCAAGACCACGGCCAACAGCCTGGCCTCCACCTACATGGAGCTGGCCGAGTGCTACGGCGCTACCGTGCAGGGCATCGACACGCTGGAAGAGACCATCCAGCTGCTGACGGCAGGCCGCATCGACGCTACCCTGAACGCCGACGTCTCGTTCTACGATTACCTCAATGTCCATCCGGACGCGGACTTCAAGCTGGTGGCATTCACGGAGGAAGCTTCCCACGTTGCCATCCCTCTGCGCAAAGGCGACGAGACCGCCACCCTGCTGGAGGCCATCAACAACGCCATTGAGGAGCTGCGTGCCGATGGCACTCTCTCCGAGCTGGGTGAGAAATACTTCGGCCAGGATATTTCTTCCGAGAACTGATTTTTTGATTTTGACAGCACAAAAGGCAGCCGCGTTCGCGGCTGCCTTTTTTCGCGCGTTAAATCGTCTCGCGGTACACTTCCAGATACACGCTCTGGCGGGACTCGTACAGTTTGCGCCGAAACTCGGTGCAGAAATCCGGGTCGTCGAACAGCTCCACCACCGCCGGGGCGTAGCGGCTGCCCTTTTGGGCCCGCAGCTCCTCGATCAGCTTTTCCAGCGGCTTTGCCGCTGTGTAGCACCGCCCGATGTTGTCGGTGGCCGCGTCCAGAGAGTCGGCCACGGTCAGAGCGTCCACAATGGGCTTCATGTTCTTCGGGCAGGGCGGCTGATCTTTCGGGTAGCCTCCCTGGCCGTCATAATATGTATGATGGTAGAGTGCCGCCAGCGCCAGGTCGTCTTTGTGGCCGATCCTGCACAGCAACTCATAGCCAAACGCCGCGTGCCACTGCACGCAGACAAATTCCTCATCCAGCAGGCGGCGGGAGTTGTTGCCCACATACATGGTCACCATGCTCTTGCCAATGTCGTGGTACACGCCGCATTCATAGGCCATCACACAGAGTTCCTCCGCGTGCTGCCGCACCGCTTCCACGGTATCGTACCCCATGGTGCCCACCATGGCCTCAGGCTTCTTCCACAGCAGCCGCCGGACAAAAAAGCGGGTCAGGTTGGCCACCATCAAAGAGTGGACATAGGTCGGCTTGTGGGCCGCCAGCATGTACACCAGCATGTTTTTGCGGTAGGGCCGCTCCGCGCCTGCCTGCATCTCCACCAGTTCCCTCACCGCGTTGCTGGCCACACGGGGATACTGGTTCACAGGCAGATCGTTCAGGTAGCTCACGCTCTTGCTGAACACTTTTTCCAGCCGGCAGGCGTACTGGGGCTTTTCCTCCGGCGGAAGCGCGGCCTCATAATAAAACAGGGAGGAGAGGCTGGTCAGATTGTTGTTGATGCCCGTAGGCGAGTAGTCTTTCGGGTCCGCCTTTTCAATGACCTCCAGCAGCACGTCCACCACCTCGCGGACCGGGCAGCGCCCGGCGTGGTAACGGGCCATCGCGTAAAAATAGCCCAGCCGCCAGTTCTGCAGCCGCTCGTCGTCCGTCTGGTTCTTCGCCTGCTCCCGGTGGATGTACTCCGCCGATTCCAGCACCTTTTCCGCGATCTCCGGGTCCTTAAAATCCCGCAGGTAAGCCAGCAGGGTCATCCGATCCGCGTGCATGGCATACTCAAATTTATCCCAGGGGATGGAGGGGTCCAGCTTGCGGTAATAGGGCGAGCGGATGACCCCCATGGCCTTGTCGAACACTTCCATGTAAGCTTCGCAGTCGGCATGGCTGTGGCGGGACATGGCCATCCGGCTGTTGCCCAGGCACCGGATGATATAGCTCTTGGTCTCCAGGTCAAATCCCTCGTACCGGGCCATGTAGGAGGCTCCCTCCTGGAAGTATCCCCGCACCTGTTTGCCCAGGGGATTGATGCTGGAATCATCGCTCCGGACATTCATGTAATGCATGGTCACGCCGGCCCAGTACAGCTCCCGGATGATGGCCCGGTCGTCCTGTTTCAGGCGGGCGTAATCCAGCAGCAGGGCGTGGATCTTATAGGCAATGCCGCAGTCCTCGCTGTTGGCGTAGTGGAACAGTTTGCCCGCGAACTCGGAAAGGCCCGCGGCTTCCTCCTCCGTCAGGTTTTCCGCCCGGCGGGAAAAGATCACTTCGTCCAGGATGGCATTGCTCTGCTGCATCAGCGTGTAGGACTCCGCCGCGTTCTGCTTGATCTCTTCCAGCAGGTCGGCGGCTTTCATTCCGGCGTGGGTTTCCGGGCGCACGAGGGCACGGACCCGGCGCAGATTTTCAATGTACCGCGTATACCGTTCGTCCATTCCCGGAAGCCCCCTTTCTGTGGTTCTGAAATCGTTTACCTACGTTGTTTTTTAAAATTTCAACAGATTCCCATAATATCGTGTTTCATTATACCCGGAATCAAAAATGTTGTCAATTCCCCCCCATCTAATATTATTTTCACCCGGAACAATGGCCCACAATTTTGCCAGATTTTCACTTTTCTTTTTGTCTGGATCGCTGTTTTTCTCCCACATACAAAAAGAGAGCCGCTTCCGCCCGTGCAGCGGCTGCAGCTCTCTTTGCAAAATATCCTTTTGTTGCCGTGGGTCAGTTGCGGTAGCAGCGGTCCTGGGTCACAAGCCAGTCCTCGCAGCGGCTCTGGGCTTCCTCCACACTGCGGCTCACACAGTGGAAAAACGCCCCCTGCAGCGAGCGGTAGGAGTAGCTTACTTTGGGCACGCCGTTTGCATCCTTGATCTTCTCACAGCGTTCCTGTCCGGGCATCAGATAACATTGTTCCATGTTGCACTCTCCTCACAGTATTTCGCGGCCTGCCGCAAACAGATTTATTCTATCACGTTTGGGCTGCGGAGGCTATGCGCTCTTTTACCAAAAAGAACGCGGGATTTTGTGGGAGAATGCGTATTGACAATTTTTTGTGATTTGTTACACGGTTTTCCGTTTCTTCCGATCCCACCAGAAACCGCAGTAGACTGCAAAGACCGGGATGGCCGCCAGCGTCACAGTCCGGCTCAGAGAGTAGCCATCGGCCTGGTAGACAAAATCAACGCGGTTGGTCCCTGCCGGACAGAGCACCGCCATCAGGCCCTCGTCCACTTCCACGATGTCGGCCTGCTCCCCGTTGACATAGGCCGTAAAGCCATCGTCATAGGGCACGGAGAAGAAGACAAGGTTTTCCCGGGTCAGGTCGATTTCGGCATGGAAGCCGGAATTCGTCATTGTAAACACCCGGCTGGCCGTGGCCCGGCGGGCATCACAGTCCTCCACGTAGGTGTCATAGTAGAGGTCGTTCAGCCGTTCCTCGGGCAGGGGCTGCAGGTACTCGCTGTAGGTTTCGGCATCCTCGTCTTTCAGCACCAGCGCCCGCATCAGCAGGTTGGAGCGGGTGGTCTTGATGGTGTTCTCGTACTGGCTCTCGGTCAGGTAGTAATCGTAGGTAAACCCCATGGGGACGTAATTCTCGTTCTCATACAGCAGGTAGCCGTCCCGGGTGTCGTAGTAGCTCCAGCCTTCGTCGGCCTCCGCAAGGAAATCCTCCTGATGTTTCTGCGTGGTCAGCAGATATTTCACACTCAGCAGCCCCCGCAGGGCGTAGTTGGAGAGCTCCGGCTCGCTCCGCACGTCCCGCTTGACGCCCAGTGCCGGGTAAAAGCTCAGGATGCTGGGGGCTGCCGTGCTGCCAAAGTATTGCAGGCAGCTCTTGTCCAGCCAGAGGCCCAGGTTATCGTGGGTCTTGTAGGTGTCAACCCGCCAGTCCCCTGCGGGGAGGTCTTCTTTCAGCTTGAGGGCGTTGGTGTACTCCTCCACCAGGTCGCTGTCGGTGTTCCACTGGCCGAACTTGCCAATGCCGATGTGCACCACGCTGAACGCGCAGGCAAAGGCCAGCGTGGCCGCCAGCAGCCGCCGGGCAAACACTTTCTGCCCCTGCCAGCGCCCGCAGAGAAAGCGGTACACCAGCAGCCCGCCCAGACCAAAGGCGAACACCGCCGCAAACTGGCCGGGGTTCTGCAGCACGCCAAAGCTCCAGCTCCCGCTCTCCGTGTCCTGCACCGGCACCACGGCAAAGGCCAGGGTGGCCACCATCAGCCAGCCAATGCCCCGGGCCGGGGCATCCAGGTCGGTGTCCGGCGCTTCCAGCGCGCAGGCCGTCATGGCGCAGAGGATGAGCACCGGCATATAGTACCAGCGGGCATAGTAGCTGGAGTTGAGGGCATAGAACGCGCTGTTGAGGACGGGCACCAGCGCAAACACGGCGCAGGTGGCCACGATCCGCTTTTTGCTGTCCCCTTTCCGGGCCCGCCAGTAGGCCATGGCACCGGCCAGGCTGCACAGGGGCAGGTAGGCGGACATGCTGGTCCACTTGATGACGCCCTCGGACCAGATGGAGGTCATATAGGGCGAATCCGGCGGCAGGATCCAGCTGACCAGAATGGCCAGATACTGCTGGACCTTGGAATAGGTCAAAAAGCCCCAGCCGGAGGAGAGGTCGATGGTGCGGGGGTTCTGCAGCACCGAGAGCACCGCCGGCCAGAGCAGGATAAAGCCCAGCGCCACGCCCAGCAGGCTTTCAAACGCCAGACACGCAAAGAGCTTCGGCGTCAGCTTCACATCCCCGGCGCTGACTTTGCAGACAAAGTAGATGACCAGGAAGAGCACCTGCCCCACAAAGAAGAAATAGTTGTTGAGCAGGTTGAGCGCCACCCAGAACGCAAAGGGCCCGTGGCGGTGCTCATACATTGCTTCGTCCAGCGCGGCCAGCATCCAGGGGAAGAGGGCTACCACGTCAATGAAGTGGTTGAAGAAGATGTTGTAGACCGAAAATCCGGAAAACGTATACAGGCAGGCACCCAGCACCGCAAAATTCGCATTCTGCACATAGCGGCGCAGGTAGCGGTACGCGCCGCCGCCCGCCACGGCAAACTTGAGCACCAGCAGCGGCACCATCAGGTAGGGCAGCCACTGCTGCGGGAAGAGCAGCGAGAACCAGAAAAACGGCGAGCCGTACAGGTAGAACGAATAGGCGTTCATGGCACCGCTGCCCAGGTCGGTGGCCCAGGAGAACGTATTGGACGCCGCCCCGGCCAACGGGCTGTCCGGGTAGCCCAGCCCCTTGACAAAGCCGTTCATATACCGGTAAAAGCTGATCTGCTGGCTGTTGAAATCGCCGGCATAGTGGAAAAAGCCGCCGTCCAGAATGTAGAACGGCAGGAAGAACAGCGCCGCCGTCAGGGCGCACAGCCCCACTGTCAGCCAGAAGCGGTCACGCTGACGCCCCGGCAGGCGGAGACGGCGAGAAGTGAGAGAATCCATGGTAAGGGCCTTCTTTCTTTACGGGAACGGGATCTCCCGGTTATCATCTGCATCCGCAGCTCTCCGCTGCTGGTCAAACACGGCCTCGATGAGGGTGTCGATGTCTTCCAGATGGCTCAGCTCACAGCAGTACCGCCGCAGGGCCGAAGCACCTTTCAGGCCTTTCATATAGTGCATGGTCTGGGCCCGGGCCTGGGGCATGGCGACAAATTCACCTTTCTGCTCCACCATCTCTTCCACCTGGCGGCGGAGGGCGTTCATCCGGGCCTGTAAATTCGGCTCCTTGGGGGCGGGCAGCCCCTCGATGGCCGCGTTCACCCGCTCAAACAGCCAGGGGTCGCCCAGCGCCGCCCGGGCGATCATCACGCCGTCGCAGCCGGTCTCCCGCATCATGGTCAGGGCGTCTTCCGCCGTGTGGATGTCGCCGTTACCCAGCACCGGGACGTGGACGGCCTCTTTCACTTTCCGGACAATGCTCCGATCGATGCCCGGGGTATACATCTGCTCCCGGGTCCGGGCATGGACAGCCACCAGCACCGCCCCCGCCTGCTCGCAGGCTTTGGCGCACTCCACGGCCGTGATGTGGTCGGCATCCCAGCCCTTGCGCATCTTGACCGTGACGGGGCGGGAGGTGTTTTGCACCACCTGTTCCACGATCCTGCCGCAGAGGTCCGGGTCCAGCATCAGCTTGCTGCCCGCGCCGCCGGACACGATCTTGGGGGCCGGACAGCCCATGTTGATGTCCAGGAAATCGAATTGGTACTGCTCAATGGCCGCCGCGGCCTGCCCCATGATCTCGGGCACCTCGCCAAAGATCTGCACGCCGTAGGGGGCCCCGTTGGGCTCCGCCTTGAGCAGGCTGACCGTTTTGTGGTCGCCATACACCAGTGCCCGGCTGGACACCATCTCGCTGACGGTAAAGCCCGCGCCGTGCTCTGCCATCAGGCGGCGGCAGGGGGCATCCGTGAAGCCCGCCATGGGGCCGAACACTGCCTTGTGGGGCAGCGTGATATTGCCAAGTTTCAAAGGTTCCATTGTCTTCCTCGTATTTCAAATTGATTTGCTGCAGGTTGCGCTGCATCCTATTGTATCATATTTTTTTGCCTTATGGTATACTTGCTGCAGGAGGAGCGGCGGGCCGTGCCAAAATTCCCGCCGTAAAAGAGAGCTATGGAATATCGCAACTGGAAAAACGCCCCGGTCCGCACCTCGCTGCTGGGCTATGGGTGTATGCGCTTTCCCACCACACCGGAGGGCAGGATCGACGAGCCCCGGGCCGAAGCCCTGCTCAACGCCGCCCGGGACGCAGGCGTCAACTACTTTGACACCGCCTACCCCTACCACGGCGGTGAGAGCGAGCCCTTTGTAGGCCGGGTCATTGCCAAATGGCCCCGGGAAAGTTTTTACCTGACCACCAAACTGCCCCTGTGGCTGTGCAAGAACCTGGACGAGGCCAAGCGCATCTTTGCCGACCAGCAAAAACGGCTGGGCGTGGACTATTTTGATTTTTACCTGATGCACTCCCTGCACAAGGCCCGCTACGACGAGGCCAAGGCCCTGGGCATCGTGGACTGGCTCTGGGAGCAGAAAGCCGCCGGCACCATCCGCAGCCTGGGCTTCTCCTGCCACGATCATTCGGCGGGCTTTGAGCACATCCTGCGGGATCAGCCCTGGGATTTCTGCCAGCTGCAATACAACTATCTGGACACGGATGACCGCGCCGAGGAGATCTCCGGTGACCGCGGCTACCAGCTGACCGAGGAACTGGGCGTCCCCCTCATCATCATGGAGCCCATCAAGGGCGGCACCCTGGCCACCCTGCCCCCGGACGCCGAAGCCCCCCTCAAGGCCCTGCGCCCGGAGGCCAGCGCCGCTTCCTGGGCACTGCGCTGGGTGGGCAGCCACCAGAATGTCCATGTCATCCTTTCCGGCATGAGCGCGGAAGACCAGCTGGAAGATAATCTCAAAACGTTGGAGCATTTTGAGCCGCTTTCCCCCGAAGAGACGCAGGCCGTGGAAAAGACCGCTGCCATCCTGCACAGCCGGATCAAGATCGGCTGCACCGGCTGCCGCTACTGTATGCCCTGCCCCATGGGCGTGGACATCCCGGACAACTTCAGCATCTGGAACAAACTTTCCATGTTCGGCCAGAAAGACGCCATCAAAAAGCAGTGGGCGGCCCACTTCCCGGACGCCGAAAAAGCCAGCCACTGCGCGCGCTGCGGCAAGTGTGAGGGCGTCTGCCCCCAGAAACTGCCCATCCGCGCCTCGCTGGCCCAGCTGCAGCAAGAGCTGGACGCGCTCTGATTTT
>QWCV01001628.1_pt1 | contig 20880 bp, 19 predicted proteins | sample 1972621 | NCBI WGS metagenome assembly QWCV01 (sample SAMN09866699, study PRJNA288562) | Human gut metagenome isolate pre2_stool, whole genome shotgun sequencing... | isolation source: gut | host: Homo sapiens | place: USA: California | reverse complement strand
CGGTTTAGGCCGCCCCCGCCGCTCAGGCATCCCCCTCCAGAAGGAGAGAGGATGGGCATTTCAGCTCACAGCCTTCGCACTTCGTCTTTGAATTCGCGGCACAATGCGCGGCGTCAGTCGTCGCGGTCGGCGAAAAAGCGCGGAAAATTGCACAGGAATATGTCGTCGGCCCGGAGCAGAGGTGCGGCCGCAATCAGGTCCGACAGCCGGATTTCGCCTATCGCATAGCGGTAGTCGTCGCAGCGGTATTCCTCGTTGACCGCAATCCAGGGCAGCCCCGCGCGCAGGTCGGTGTGCTCGTAGCGGGCGTAAATTTTCAGCGTGACGTCGGCGGTATATTCAGGCCGGGGGCTGAAGCCCATCTTCTTGTATTCGTACCGGTAATTGTGGCGCAAGGCCGTGATGTCGCTCAGCAGCGACGAGGCGGTGGGTCGTCCGCCGGCTCCCTTGCCGAACATGAACTGACGGTCGTAGCATTCGCCGCGTATCACCACGCCGTTGTATTCGTCGTCCACGGCATATATGTAGCGGTTGGGCGCCACGAACTCTGGCATAACAAACATGGTGAACTTCGCATCCGACAGCTTCACAACCTGTGCCACGAGCTTGATCTTCATCCCTTTCTCGCGGGCATACCTGATGTCCTCGGCGCGCAGCGTGGGGATGCCGTACACGAATATGTCCTTGGGCGGCACGTACACGCCGATGGCGTGCAGCGTGATGATAACCAATTTGTTGAGCGAGTCGTTGCCGCTGATGTCGTGCGTCGGGTCGCTCTCGGCGAATCCGAGCTTCTGTGCGCGTACTAAGGCGTCGGCATATTCCTCGCCGTGGTCGAACACGCGCGACAGGATGTAGTTGGACGAGCCGTTAAGAATGCCCTTCACCTCCAGCAGCAGGTCGTTGTCGTAGTATTCCTCCAGGTTGCGTATCACGGGGATGGAGCCGCACGACGAGGCGTCGTAAAGCAGGGCGCGGCCCGTGGCCTGCTGCAGCTCGATGAGTTCGGGCAGATGGCGCGCTATCATGGCCTTGTTGCCCGACACCACATCCTTGCCGGCGCGCAGTGCGTCGCAGGTTATACGGTATGCCGCCTCGGGGTCGTCTATCACCTCCACCACCAGGCTGATGTCCGGGTCGTTCACTATGTCGGCGGCGTCGGTAGTGAGCAGTTCGGCAGGCACCTGCACCTTGCGCGGCTTGTCAAGACTGCGTACGCAGATGCGCTTCACGGCGGCGTGCGCGTTGCGGGCACTCGACACCACTTCGTAAAGTGCCTGGCCTACCGTGCCGAAGCCTACAAGTCCTATGTTGATCTGTTCCATTATCTTGTTTTCAGTGTTTTAAGAACGGTTTAAGAATGGCGTTGAGCTGTCCGTGCTCCACTAAGAAGCCGTCGTGGCCGAACGGCGAGGAAATCTCGTGATATTCCGAGCCGGGTATCATGGCGGCCAATTCCTTCATCTCAGCGGGCGTGAACACCAGGTCGGTGGAGAGTCCCACCACGCATGTCCGCACTCCCGCATCGGATATGCTTCGCAGCGCCGGCTCTATCCCTCCGCAGTCACGCCCGATGTCGTGCGTGTCGAAGGTGTCGAGGATGGTCATGTATGAATATGCGTCGAAGCGGTCTATCAGTTTCCGGCCCTGATGCTGCTGGTAGGTACAGGCGCGGTGGTATTCCGGAAGTCCCGGCAATGCACACGGCTGGTCGGGATGATCCTGTTGCGTCAGGTTGTAACCCTCAGGGCCGCGGTATGTCAGCAGGCCCAAGGCGCGGGCCGCTCCGAGCCCGGCGGCGCCGGCGTCGGGGCGAGGCCGGCCGAAGGTGCCGTCGGCGCGTATGGCCATGCGCTGCGTCTCGTTGATGGCTATGTTCCAGGGCGACGCCTTGGGCGCCGTGCCGATCAGCACCATGTCGCGGAACCGCTGCGGTTCCAGCGAGCACCATTCCAGTGCCTGGAAACCCCCGACGGATGCTCCTATCAGCGCATGTATCTTATTCAGGCCGAGCCGGTCGGCGAGCAGGCGGTGTGCCCGCGCCAGGTCGCGCATGGTCAGGCGGGGAAACTCGCCGTAATAAGACTGGCCCGTGGCGGGATTGACGCTCATCGGGCCTGTGGTGCCGTAACATGAACCTAAGATGTTGGCGCACACGACAAAGTAACGCTCCGGGTCGAGAAAGCCATCCTTCACCACCGTGTGCGGCCACCAGTCGGCCACGTCGCTGTTGGCGGTCAGGGCATGGCACACCCATATCGCGTTGTCGCGCGCCTCGTTCAGCCGGCCATAGATGTGGTAGGCTATCTGCAGGTTGTCAAGACGTCCGCCCAGTTCCAGCTCGAACGGCTCCGGGTGATTATATATCAGCTGCGCCATCCGTTATGCTTTGGGTGCCAGTCCGCATTTCTCGAACGCCTGCCGGAAATCGTCGATGATATCCTCCACGTCCTCTAATCCCAAACTGATGCGCAGCAACGTCGGAGTTACGCCGGCGGCCAGCATATCGGCCTCGCTCAGCTGCTTGTGCGTGGTGGATGCCGGATGCGTCACCACGGTTATGGAGTCGCCTATCATAGTCATGTGGGCGCACAGCTCCAGCGCCTCAACGAAACGCGAGGTGGTATCTAAGTCGCCCTCCAGCTCGATGGTGAACACGCCCGACGATGCGTCGCGGTAATATTTCGCGGCATTCTTGTGGCTGGGGTGATCCTCATAGCCTACGTAGCTCACCGAGCGCACGCAGGGGCTCTCGGCACAGAATTCGGCGAGACGGCGCGTGGCATCCACCTGATGACGGACGCGCAGAGACAGCGTCTCAAGGCCGAGGCACATCAGATAGCTGTCGAACGGCGAAGGGCATGTGCCGAAATCGCGCAGGCCGTCCACGCGGCATTTCACGGCGAAAGCGGCGTTGCCGAAAGTCTCGTACAGGTTCAGGCCGTGATAGCCGTCGGAGGGGCCGTCAATCTGCGGATATTTGCCGTTGCTCCAGTCGAATGTGCCGCCGTCGACGATTACGCCGCCCATGGCCGTGCCGTGGCCGTTGATCCATTTCGTGGCGGAATCCACCACTATGTCGGCCCCCCAGTCGAAGGGATTGCAGAGATAGCCCGCGGCACCGAAAGTATTGTCGACTATCAGAGGCACACCGGCGTTGTGGGCCACCTTGGCGATCTCCTCCATATCAGGCACGGCGCAGGTGGGATTGCCCATGGACTCCATGAACACGGCGCGTGTACGGTTGTCGCAGAGCGCGGCAAGGGCTTCGGGAGCCTCATCGGCGGCAATGCGCACCTCGATGCCGAGCTTGCGTAGCGTGTGGCGGAACAGATTGTATGTGCCGCCGTAGAGGTAAGGCGTGGTGACGATATTGTCGCCGGCCTGGGCCAGAGCGGAGACGGTCACGAAGATGGCAGCCATGCCCGAAGGCGTCGCCACCGCGCCTGTGCCGCCGTAAAGCGATGCTATGCGCTCCTCATAGTTGGACGTTGTGGGATTCTGGAGACGGGTATAGATGTTGCCTGGCTGAGACAGTTCGAACAGATCGGCGGCATATTCGCACGACGGGAACCGGTAAGCCGCCGTCGGCACGATAGCCAGACCGCGCGCATTGCCGCTCTCGCCCGGATGCAGCCCGCCATGTATCTGCCGCGTCGCAAACCGTAATTTCTTATTATCCTTCATAGTCTGATAGCTTCTTTAGTTTGATTGCACTTAGTTTTTATAACACCTTAATCCCATAGATCTTTTATTGAATAGCACTTTGGACTAAATCCTCCGTACAAAAACAGGAATTGCAAAATTACTCTATATTTTAGGAATATGCAAGTTGACGAGCCCTCGCACATCCCCTTGCCCCGCCATAATTAACAAAAGATAAGACTAATCCTTTGACAAACCTTATCATTTTTCCTCAGACTTTATGGGCAATCGGACTTTACTGCCTCGAAGAGGCTGTTTCTCATTAACCCCATGATGGGCGGCGACAGCGACAGCTGGCACCGGCCTTCGTGGGGTAGACATGGCGTAGCAAGGCTTGGTCGAAGACCATGTCGCTGTACTTCCACACCCGTCATACCACAGAACCAAGAGGCGTGTGGCGAGAGACATGGTCTCCGACCAAGCTGTCATATCTCGGCAATAACCCCACGAAGGCTGTCGGGTCGCTTTGCACCCTCCGGCCATCGTGGGGTTAATGAGAAACAGCCTCTCCGAGGCACTGACTTACATTGTTTTATTCTCATCTTTAGGCTTCGTAAATGTGTGAGGTGTAGACTACGTTTGCCCGGAATATACATGTTTATGCCTGTTTCCCTGAAAATTTTGCAGATTTTTTGGTGTTGAATTGGGAAATTCGGAAAAATGTATTAACTTTGCACTCCGAAAGGCCGAACCATCCAACGAATGATGGTTAAACTTTCAACATAATGGAGAGGTGGGTGAGTGGCTGAAACCACCAGTTTGCTAAACTGACGTAGGAGATTATCCTACCACGAGTTCGAATCTCGTCCTCTCCGCCAAGACAAGAATTAACCCGCTGAATTTCAGTGGGTTTTCTTATGCCTATAAAAATGGGTACCCCAAATAGGTACCCCTAAAATCAGAGTAGATTTAACATTTTTTATATGTGTCGCTGGCTGATTACCCCTACTTCACAGGGTGTCAGCGGCGTTTACGCTTCAGATAGGTGCGCCTGTTGGAACCAAAGATATTATGGTCATAGGCATATCTGACAGCCCGCGTTAGTTCTCCATTAGGCAGGTCCGGAATAAGCTCATGAATGAAACCTGTGGCCTTTGATTGCTCCACTCCAGCTTTACATAGAATACCTGCGTAAGTCAGCGCGGTGTTATTACGACCTCTGACTATGGATTGCTTAGTCCACTTTTTCCTGAGCATATTGATTATCGACTCATCCGACAATAATTCCCGGCTTAAACGATAGAGGAAAAAACTAGTATAATCATCATCCTGACTCAACACAGGCTCTCCGTTTTTGTCCATTACTACAGTTTGAGAAGGTACCGATAGCTTTTCCTCTGTTTCAGATGGCTCATAGTGGAATGGCTGAACTGCGGGATTTTTCCATACGTCCGGATCGTAAGAAAGGTAATTGCCACGGGCAAGATCAGAAGTTGAGGAATCACATCCATAACCATTGAACATATTAAGCAACTGGGCGTATAGGTCAGAATGATTCTCCTTGTTGCGATTGTCATGTAGGATTATAGCCTTGATTCCCTTTCCACTAGGAGATTTGAAATAAGCATACACACACGGAAATGTCTGCAACCATTCACCGCATTTCTTCAGGTCTTCAACATGGTCAAAGTCCAATGCTGTGAATGAGGAATACAACGTACAACCTGAAGCATCACGATAGTCAAATGCACCGTTCCAAGTAATAACAGGGAGACTTCTTTTGATTTTATCAAATTCCTCTTTATCTGTTATGGCCCGTAATTCTTTGACTCTGGTTTTGATATGAAAGCTATTACCAATTTGTATCGTTTCAAGCACAGCATCAACATCGGAGCAATACAGCGGTTTCTTAACGCTTGCAATCCCACGGAAAACGCTGAGTTTTGTCTGCCAGTGAGAAATGATTTCGATGGTAGCCACCTTTTTCTTGTTAATTCTCTTCGAAGATTCTTTGATAACGAAATATCGCTGAATGTCCGTAGCACTCGGTTTCCCTTTCACTCCTAGTGAATGATATATCTCTATCAAGGCTTGTTTGATGTCCTCCTTGGGATATTCCTTACCCTTTTGGAATTTAACCCTGAGAAGTTCCACAATCTGTTGATGGGGCATATTGTCTTCCGGGGTTGGTGCCATAGCTTCTTTGATATAATCCTGTCTCCATTGCAATTCCTCCAGACCTTTTCTTCCGAAAACATTATAATATTCATGGAAATACGTTGGAATGAACACGCACTTATTTAACAAATCCGGGGCATTCTCGCTTAGCTCGCAGTACATTATCATACGCCTCTTGAATTGTCCGTCCTTGCTCCATTCCATGAAGAGCTTCTTAACGTCGGGATCTTCATCGTCAACATCCCTGATGATATTGACTGAGTTCTTCAATGCCTTTATCAATGACAAATCGCCCTTATAGACAGTATTGGCTATATCCCATGCTCGTTTTTCAGCGATTGCGATAAGGTTATTTTCCACAATGGTCTTGTCGCCGTTCTCGTCTACAGAGATGCAGCAATATTGGTCGCCATGTCCCTTGTTGATCAGAGCTTCAATAGTTTTAAGCTGACTGTCCTTGTGTATGGCATTCTCAAAGTTCTCTATATGCTTCTTAGTCTCAGTTCGCTTATTCTCAATGGTCGCGTTCATTTCCTGCTCTGATACAAGTGGCTTCTTCAAATAATAATAGAGGTCAGCTTTGAGACGGAATGGGTTTTCATCAAGTCGCTGCCTTCCTACTATCTGTTGAATGTCCGTACACACATCAATAGTCAGGGATTCTACGTTGGGATTGGAGAAGATATATGAGTAAGCTGACTCCGAATTAAAATCGGCACCGATATAGACAGTCGAAGTACAAAAAGTAAACATCTTATGCTTCTCACCTCTGCCCGGGATCACACCTCTGGTAAATTTTGGTTGGTTTTCATCACGCCCTTTGTTGAGGGAATTAATTCGGTCGTGATTTTCTTTCCTAGGAGCACACAGAATATTGACTTCATCCGGTTCCAAGCTCGACTTCTTGATGACATTAATGATTGACTTGACATCATTCAGGAAAAAGACGGCTTCATGGGATTCTTCGCGTCTATCTCCGACATTAACATAAGGAACATTGCCGGATTTGTAGTTTCTGATAATTTCACAGCATTTGTTTGTTATGGATTTGGTCAGTTTGATAACATTGACATCAGCTTTTCTTATTGACTGCTTTGGCCATTTAAGCTGAATGAAGGTCAAATCTCTGAACTGTTCGGCCATCTCCAGATAGCGCTGAAGATATGGTGTCGCAGAGAGATATACAACAGAGTCAAACCTTTTCAATGCCGTGTAAAACTGATGCTCGATGGTGGATTTAAAGGGTGCATCGCCTATTATCTGTTGAAACTCATCAACCACCACTCTGAACCTATTGAAATCAACACCCTCCTGTTTGAGTAGCCCTGTTATTCGATCTAGTGAGTCGTATGTGGTCAGAATCTTTGTGCCTCCATTCCTGATATACTCAATGAAAAGCCGGTCGAACAGTTCCAAATCTGCTTTTGTGGGAGTTTTGTCGCTGAAATATTGTTTCTGATTTAAGAAACGATAAAGGAAAATGTTTTCTCCGATATGCTGACTGTATTTGTTGAAAAGAAGATGTTTTCTCGGCATGGCGATTATCAGAGGCTCATTGCTCTTGATGAAAGCCTCTGTAGCTCCACAGCCGCATATCTCTTTTGCAAGGATGTAGTGTTCATGTTTGGGAAGATGATTGAATCCGTCCCAGTCTGAAAGATACCTTATTCCTTTTGGTATCTCTTTAATTATTGTTTTCATCTTTATCTGATTGTTTTAAGTGATTATTGAGGCTCTTCTCCGAAGAACCATACTTGCTGACGCAAGTGAGTGTGAGTATATTTGATTTTGGTACCCGGTTGAAAACCGGAATGGAATATTTTCTTCACAGAAATACAATAATATATAGCATTTTATGGCGATTTGAGCACTTTTTTATTCCACTTCGTGGACTACCAAATCACACACCGCACACACTACTTTGCGTAAGCGATAGAGGCTGGCTGTGTTTCAAGCCAGTCTCATCTGTCTTCATTTCAGGAATTATCCCCAGTATAGATTGTCCGCATCACAGTTGCCTATATTACCATCTTTGAACTTTACCACATGGTTTGAATCTAGTGTACTTCCATTGAATACGGTACAGACAACGGTAGCCATGTCATATTCTTCCCAAGTTCCATCCTGCTGTTTGACCTTGACTTTAAGTCTTCCATTGGCATTACTGTAAACCTTATATGGATAGAAGGTATTAAATTTCCTGTTTGTCCAGTCAATGTAGCCGCCACCTGCTTTTGCACCCTTTGCAGAAACACAAAAAGGAGTTTTATCAGAGTCAATCGGTTTGTAGTAGAATCCATATTCATCTCCATCATGTTCCAATAGCTTTACTTTGGGCTTATTAGGCTGATTAGGAACAACTGAAGAAGGTGTTATCGGTGCCATTTTCCAAGTAGTTGTACTAGTACCGGAGTTATTTGCCGTTGACGGGAATAAGATTTTTATGGCATCGCTCAAATAGGTTTTGATTGAATTCCCTTTTGTTATGACCGATACAAATCTGCCACCATCATCTTCGTGCACTTCGAGTGGCTTAATCTCGATAATGACAGAATTGGCTCTATCAAAGAAAGCCCTCATAACATTTTGTCCCGTGGCATCAATCCAAAAGCCACCTGCGTAGTAGCATCTCATTGTGGCACCACGATAGTCCCATTCAGGGTATTTGCCATTAGTCCTAACAGTAAATGGCGGTTCCGGACACATTGTGCTATTGCTGACGGCTGCAATCTGGATTGGATCTATAAAAGGATTGCAGGGCCTTTCACCGCTATTTCCGCTCTTACGAGGAGTTTTCTTTCTTCCCTTGTTTAGTTCCCTCTGTATTTCTCTCATTTCGTCATCCATGGTTCTTACATTTTAATGTCGTTAGTTCTAATGTTATATCCATCTCATCATTCAGAAATGAGATTAATGGTTTATAACTTTCGGTTCTTCTTCTTTTCTTCGGGATGATTGACAAAGCTTCTTGTAAAGACATTTTGATATGCATTCCCGGAGTCATTGTCTCAATTCCTGCATATTCACATAAAGCTTTTACGTCGCCACTGAATTTATCAGGAATTATCACTTTTCTCACTAGACAGTTCTCTTCATGGTTGGCACTGTCCGAGCCACCCCAAGAGCCTACACCTTCGTAGTCTCCTTGGAAAATTGTATTGTTAGTTATTATCATATCACACATAAGGCGATAATGGGCTGACAACTGCGTTTTATCGCTTTGGAGGGCGGAATCTAGAGAGGAATATATTTCAATCCCCCTCTTTGATTGCCATCACTTTTGTACCAATTAATTTATTGTGCCGAATCAGGGAAAGAATAGTCATATTTCGCCAAGATTCTAGGTGAGTCGATACCAACGGTTATCGTATCATTGTTCAAGTCAAGCTTCAAATGAGTTATTCTCAACTGAAACAGGTGATGTCCCCATATCTCCCACTTGCCATTTGTAAAATCCCGGTTTAAGAATCTAAGTTGTCCCGGAACTGGAGGTTTTCCATGAGAACTGCCATCTCCCACTGTTGAAGTAGCTCTTTCCTCAATGTAAATTTGTTGTTCTTGCTTGGCTATGGTATAAACCAATCCTGTTATATCCTTCGGGTCCACTTTTACCTTAAATACACAAGGCTTGTGATATTCCTCCGATACGATGGTAAAAATTCTGGAATCTCCAAATTTCCTCATAAAATAGGTCGGGAGTCCAATCGAATAAGTACATGGATTATATTTGAGGATATCGATTATTGCTCCACTCACCAGATCACAGACCTCAATTGAATAGATGTTTTCATCCATTTTTACAATACGGAAAGAACGCTGATATTCCGAATATTTGATTCCTTTGTTTCCATACACTTTCTGTAAATCTGCATCGGTAATTTCTGCACAAGGTTCACAGAGACATTTCCATCCATTGTTTTTATTCTTTGTCTTTTTATCTAGGAGATTAGCCTTTAACATTGCTTTCTCCTGTGGCGTTAGATCTTCCAACTTTTTTAATGGTTTCTTCATTTTTGATTTTGAATAAATCCACTCTCCAGAGTCAAGAGTGGTAGTTAGGGCTTTTGAACACTCTGTCGCCCATAAGTTTTTACTTCAGTAATCGTTCAAGATTGCTTTTCTGATGGACTGTGATATTGCGTCCTTCCAATTCCTTGATGAGAGACAATATCTCAGCTTTGTCTGGTTCGATAAGCTTGAACTGGCGATTTGTGTTGGCTCCGATATTCACTTGTATCGGATTAACCGAAGCCAACAGGTCAGCGAAATGGGCCGCGTTAGAAAATTTCATCACAGGCTCTACTGTTATCATAGTCTTAAAGCCAATAGATGAAATCTTTTTCATAGCCGCCGCCCGTGCCGCAATCAAAGGAGCATCTGATACACCTTCATGGTCAATATCACTCTCCATCGTGGTACAGAATATCAACTTCTCTTTTAATTCTCTACAGAGCTTATGGCTCACAAACTCCAAAAATCTGGCGGGATTCTTGGACTGAAACATATACTCATTCTCAGGGTAGTCATAAAGATGATCCATCACAGCCACAATCCATTCAGATGGGACATCGGCGGCAAACATATCTGTGGAACTTCCTAGAAAGACAAATCGGTTCTTGCCCATCTTCGTCTTCAGCTCTTTTAAATCCAGTCTCAGCGTAGGATCCTGATGATACCGCCACCTGATAGGCTTCATGTAGCAATATCCACAATTATGACTACATTCACCTTTGACCGGATTATAAGTGTAGATTTCATTCGTGAAATCGTACATGTTTCCTGAACTCCTGTTCATTGTATGGTCTGTTTAAAATCCACCGCCGGAGCTGAGGACGGTGGATGGAGAACTGCTACTTGGTCAGCTCAATTATGCTCCCTGACCGGTTAAATCACACTTGACCGTTAATCACCCGGTGAATATGGCTTTTAGAGATTCCAAGTTCTGAGGCAATATCACGGATACTCTCTCCTTCTTCGTGAAGGTCGATTATTCGGTGTCTGACTAAATCATCCAATTGGCTGGTTCGTCTTGCCATTGACTTTTCCAAATGATCCTTTTCATCTTCAAAATCTAATAATTCCAAATGGAGATATGGGTCGTCTGAGATATTACAAACAGCAACCTCTTCCATTCTGGGAACTTCACGAGCCTTTAGCTGCTTGATGTATCTCGTAGATGAGCTAACGGTAGAGTCCGATATGCCAAAGATGCTGTCAGCAAAGTTGGCTATGACCTTTGACCCTGCCATGCAGTTTTGTGTGAGCGGCTTCTTTAGGTCTCGCTTAATCGTGTGCGCCACTATCAGAATTGTCAAGAGTGGATTAAGCTCCTTTAGCATCTTTAGTTTTTGCATGAAGTGCTTAACTTTAGTGATACTAAGGTTTTGAGCCAAGACACATTGAACGTTGTCAACAATTATCAGTTGCGGCACATCGACCTCCATCCTAGATTCAATCTCTAAAATCAGCTGCTCGACATCGGCATTGCCGTACTCCATTATAGAGAAGGATATTCTTTCAAATTGTCCTGCTACAAAGGGAGCCTTGACGTAGCGACGAGCGAACTGTCTGGTGGATTGCTCCAAATCATAATAGAGAACTTTTCCATTGATTGAGGAATCAGTCATTGCATTCTCGCCCCAGAACCCGACATGGGATGAATACGAAATCCCAATGTCAACGGCAAGGATTGATTTAGCAGAATTGGTGTCTCCGAAGAGAATCCCTAATTCGTTTTGAAAAAGGAATGATCCGAACACGGGCTTAGGAGGTTCAAGATACTTCGGATTGTCAACTATAGACTTCGCACTTGCGTGGTGAAAGTAATCTTTCATAGAATTGAAATTTGAGGGGCCGGAGAGAAAGCCCCTCGGTTGATTACGATAACTCTGCCAGTGCCGTATCAAGATAATCCTTCACGACAACCTCTTTGCTCCTGTTTCCATTTCTTTTTGCAGTCTGGATGGACAGAAGCAGGAGTGGACGCATCGTATGGAACATCTTGATTACACTCTCAGCCATTTCCTGTTTGTCATCAGCAGCATTGATCTGGTTGGCAATCCAAGACCAAATCTCGGTGCCTTTGAAGGTTGCAGGTGATTGCTCACGAATGTCAGAGATACCACCATAGACTCTTTCAAACAAGTCCTGATTTGGCTTGTCGTTGAACAGCGCCGGTGTATTTCCATTCTGAAGCTCACGCATATCCTTTTTGACGATTTCTCTGCCTATCGTAGCGTAGCCTGCTGCTTTGGGGGTCAGACCATCCTTGATCTTGGCTCGATAGCTCACCAAAACAGAATTGTTTGATGTGGCTTCCAAGTCGCGGGCGAAGTCAGCTGTAGATGTAGGGGTGTTGCACACGTTCATCTTCAGATAGGCAGCGCGGAGTTCAACGGCATCGCTATACTTCTTGTACTGGAATAGATACTCAAAGGGTTGGTTGGCTTTAAGTGCCAGTTCCAGAGCATGGAATCGGGTATTACCGTCAACGATCACAAGGTAATCATCAACCTCATCGGCAGCAACGGAATGACCGTCCTCTACATCGATCAGTTCATACCCGGCTTGCAATGCCAGTATAGCATCTGCAAAGATTCCGGGGCTTTGCATCCCCACAGCGATACAACCTTCCATCATCTTCTTATTCCTGATAGGGTTGTTGCGGTTGGATTTGAGGACGCAGATTTTCAGCCCCTCATATCCATTCTTTAGGCGGTAGATGGTGTCTACCGCGAGGTCTGTTTTTTTCATCTTGAAAAAATTATTTTATTGAGTGTCCCATTTTAAAAAAGGGACACTTTTATAATTGTCGGTATGGGAGTTTCCCACGCCCAAGCACGTATTCAGGATTCCCCTCCTAGGACACGCGCATCCTATTGTTCAGACTTTTCATTGTTCTCTTTGAGTGGTGAGCTTCACTCGTTATCAATAGCACCCACTACCTCTCTGGCTATTGATGTCGCCGTTTCAGTCGCGTCGCCGGTTCCGTTTCATCTTGATAAGATCGAGAGCCAAATCCGCATCGATTACGATTATCTTACCTGTCTGATGAATTGCAGGAGCCAGTACACCGCTTTTCTTTATGCGAGCAGCAGTGGACTGAGAGCATCCCAAGAGTTGGCTCAGTCCGGCGAGGCCATAAACAAGCCTTTTAGGGGGAGCAACAGCATCATCAAGACCTGTGATCAGACGTGCAAATTTCTCAACCGCAAGGTCCAGAAACTCTTCCACGGTACAGCTTACAAGGGGTTTATTCATATTTGTAATTATTTTTATTTTTACTGATGCAAAATTACAATGGAATATACCCTTGCGCCAGCATTTATTCGCTTATTATTCAGTTTGTTATACAATGTTGTATAACGTTATACAACCATTTGGGAACGGCACATAAGCAGTTATAGTGATTCTCAAAAAGACAAATAAAAAAGGCATACTCTAAAGAGTACACCTTAATACTAGAATAATTGCTTCTATAGAATGCTTATATTTCCCCTCTGTTAAACCTTACAGATGCCTTTCTGCTACATTGTTTCAGAAGATCCACCCAACTATCAATGCAGCAGTTAACCTTTCCTGGATTTTCCGATAATTTCTTAATAGGCTCGTTGTCTATTGTAAAGAGGGAAAGATATGGGTGTTTACTTGGGGCATTTGCTTTTTTGTCTTGTAGGCTTTTGCCATTAGCGTGCCAATAAAGAGCGTATATGAGAGCCTTAAATTCATAATTCGGTCTTTTATCCTTTATCCAATTTATCCGAGGTTGCGTCTGGGGCTCATATTCTATATCTGCTCCTAAAACGTAAAGAAAATCTTCCATCGAACAATCAATACATCCTGTGAAATCATATTCAATGTTATTCCTCGTAAGTGAGACACCAGTTTCGTGATTGCTAGTTAGGAAATCAAACAGAATTTTTGCAGCCTCCCTATACATTTTGGAAGAGTGCTCAGGTTTTGTCGAATGGCACTCAGATTGCAAAATAGGGCTCTTAGATAATCTTATTATCTTCCTTGTTGCGTCATCACCTCCTTTATCCGAAGAAACAGAATGTTGTTCTGAGATTTGTGTTTCAGAAACAGGATTACCGCTGATGGCATTTTCCCCTTCGGCATTTCCTATTCCCAGCAACTTATTATACTCGTTAAAAATACTTTCCAGTTTTGAACAATAACCGTCAATAAGTGGCTCATCGGTTTCTATATTAATATACATTTGGGAAATGTTTTGGAAAACATCGTCCTTAAGAATACATTCCATTGCAACGGTTATGGGATCTCTTGAACCGAGTATGTTTTCAAAAAAACGATATAGGAATGCTAATGCAATACATAATTGGCGGATAAAGGTTTTTGGATCATTTGAAAAATTAAATTGTTCGACCAATGATGAAAATTTATCAAGAAAAATGTGGAAATTAGAATCCACATCTGTCAATGCACCATGTTGACCTTTCTTTTCCCATATATCATTCACAATGTATATGAAAGCCCTCTCTGAATTGAAGGTCTCATTAAAAAAGGGGCCGACTAGCTTGAACGATGAGTCAAATAAAGAGATGTATTGATATGATGTAAACATGGGCTGAAGCGAAAGCCCAGCAACCAAGTTATTAAAAGTCTCTTTGTCGCCGGTATTATAGGATTTTAATGCTGTGGATATGAAACTGGCATCTTGTCCCGCCTTAAGTAAAAACGCAGTTAGGACGCGAGGGGGGAGTTCCCATAATGTTCCAGCGAGTTCATCAGGGTTAATATAATATTCAGGTTGTTGAGATTCAACGCTATTTATGATTTCGGGTACTTCCTCATTCCAAAACCATTTATACGCTAATGACATCATCGGGCACACGCAGCTTTTTGTGAGCACAGCGATATTATACCATCGAATATCCTCTTTAGAAAATACAAATCCCGTGGTATGTCGTTTGATGTCATAATAACGCACCATCTTCGTACAATGATGATGGATATTCTGGAATGGCCTATCTATGTAATGGCCATAATTCCTGATATAATCTTCATATTCTAGACGTTCCTTGATGGTCCCTTTAATCATAATCCTATTTCTTGAAAAGCTCGATACCCGTGTTGTCTTTTACAATTTTCCCGAAGTCTGCCAAAACCATGTCGGCTTCTTTCTGGGAGGAAAAACGCTGCATGGGGTAGCGTTTGGTTATAGCCCAATATCCCTTATCATCGATGTAGATACATGAATCATTGGTCCCGGATAAGAATTTATGGAGAAACGCATCATAGTCGTTTTCCTGTTCATCCCGCATCCATGCATTCCAGCCAGCAGTAAATACTAAATATGAATTAGAGTCTTCTGATGGTAGGAAAGAAGAGATGTTAGTTTGAGATGGCTTACTAGACATTGACTTATAGAAACCGTCGTCTGAAACTTGGATAATTGACATATCAATATCCTTATGTTGGATCTTGACTTGACCAAAATAGTATTCAAAGATATAGTTATACATGAAATCCCAAGCCCACATATCTCTCCAAACTCGTAGGTTCGCATAGTCCTTATCGGGGCTGTCATATCTATGACCTATAGTGGCACAGAATAATCTCCTACCCCACATATCCGTATATAAGGTATGCTCACGAATATATCCGACAATATCTAATATTCGTGATTGATAGCGATAGAGTAGCCTGAACGCATTCCTTACATCAACGAAGGCATTATCTAGTTCTTTACTCATTTGAAATAGGTCTTAAGTGTTAGTATGGAATCCTGAGAAATCAGCGGCTTCGGTGTCTTGATGTCATCAAACCAATGGATGTTGTAAACGCCGTGTATATTGAATGCAAGCTCAATGAGATTAAGCAATCGAATAACGGCTGACTGATTATTGCTTATCAGTGGAAATGCTTCATAGTCATCCCGAAGTTTTGTGTTTTGAATGAGTAAGGATAGCCATGTACACTTATTGACAACTACATCCTTCACTAGAGATACACTCTCAGAGGCTTTTTCTGCGTTGCCGCCGACGGCTATAAAATATACCGGCTTATCGTTGCCATATTCATTTCGGTAAGCAATTATTTCATTCTCCCATTGTTGAGAGTACTGGCCCGAATGGTCATTGTACTTTGCTTCGATTATAACATCAAACGACTGGAAGCGAATAAACACATCCGGCTCTACTAGGCTTGTGTTAGTAGTACCGGTAGGATCCCAATGAGGCCAAAACTCATAATCTTCAATCTGTCCTGAAACCAATGGGAGGTTGTCATTATCAAAACAAGCCAACCGCAATACCCCCCAGAATAATTCATCCGGAAGCATAAGCATCGTTTCAAAGACTGACGAAGTCTTCGGATCCTCATATGTATCTTTGTTATGGTAGGTACTGTGAAGCATGCGTTATAGCGTGAGAACTTTACCAGCAAATGTCCCATAAGATTTGCCGGAAACTTCGCCTTTTTTATAATAGTCGCCTAACATCTTAATAATGGAATCTAGATCTGCTTCTGATTCGATATGAATCTTATCATCCTTAATGGTTATTGGATTTCCATGTGCAAGCCCGATTTGGTGCATCTTTTCTAATGTCTGAGGCGTGAGTTCTGGAATACCGCCATTCTTCGCTATTTTAGCAAGTTTCTTATGAAAACCTGTCCCAGAGTTTACCTTCTCTTTCAAAATAGCCAACCCCTCGATCTTATTTGTTCCTTCCAACTGAGAAACAATTTCAAGAGCTTTTTCCTTAAATTCCTCTTGAATACCAACAATCTGTTCAAAAGGAACCTTCCTTAATATGAAGAACGCCTCATCAACATAAACACAATCAACCTGTCTATCTAGGGCTATTACTTCTCCCTGCAACATTTCAAGCTGATGAGTAGTAGTATTAAGATATGTGTTAAACCAACTCTTCTTTTTTTCAGGATTTTCGTTATCCTGCACTGCGACCTTAGCCTTAGATACTTTGCGGAAAGTAAATATAGAATCTCCAGACTCCTCTTCAAATCCAACACAGTATGCCCACAACTCAATTCCGTTGTTCTGAAAGTCTTTTAATGATTTAACCCGTTCAACTACTCTGCATAATTGATTTTCGACCACATCTGCAAATGCTAAACCTTTCCCTTTCATAGAGTAGGTGAAAAGATTCTCCGTGTCATCTGCAATCGGGTCGTACTCAATCATGGAGTAATCTTTTTTACAGATTTTGTCCAAATCATCTATTGTTGAAGCATAAATGTATCCTCTAATTGCTTCATCAATATCGATTTGATAAGCCTTATAGACATATTTACCCATTATCGACTGTTTTCTGAGTTTTTTATCTCTCAACATTCGGACAATGAAGTATAGTTTTATATCACTCTGTACGGTCTGGGAGATTCGCTCTCTCAAACTTTTCAACTCATTCACTGTGTCAGTCTGCTGGTTTTCCATAAAATAGTTTAAAACCTATGGGGTAAATAACTAATTTTTCATCTTCTTCTATGGAGTGTCCTTTAACGAGGACCAATCCATCACGTTCCTTATCTTGCTTTACTTTATATTCGATTTCATACAGAGAATATTTTAGATTTAGAATTGGATTTATCAAAACCATATTAGAGCGCACATATATGCCATAGACAATCAACATCATTACTATAAAGCATATGACATCTAGTCCAGTTGCCGAATCGGCAGAAACAAATGGAACTATATAAGTTGCAATATAACCTAATGCCTCATTATTTCGATTGTTAATTTTGAGGATCTGAGCTTTATGTCCATTCGATGACCTTTTATGTATGTTCTTTAAAAGCGTTCTTAATCCAACACAAAATGCAATCGACAAAAGTATTAGGAAGATTGCCAATCCGAATTTACTAATAAAGCACTTTACGGATGCAATGGATACTCCCGCGTAATTCAGATAATTAGCATTATTAACAATCTGTCGCAAAGCAATAAGAACAAATAAAGGAGTGTAAGAGGTCCCAAACAGCACTAGCAAAGCACTGTTTTGCAATGAATTATTTTTAGTCCCAATCTTCATATCCTTACAATTAGAATAGTTTTATCTTGGTCCTAAAAATTTGTCTCCGTTTAGATGTATCATGTGGTCTGGCATATCTGCAATCCACACCTCTGTTTCCCATGCTAACTGGTCAGAGAATTTCTTGAATGTCGAAAAGTCAAGAAACGCTGAAATATAAATTTTGCCAGCGCTGACATTTTTTGTCATAGCTTCTATTTCAACTATACGCTTCGGATCCATGGGTCCAACTGAGGTAATGGATTCTATAAAATAAATCCAGTCCTTATCCTCTCGATATAATACGACATCGGGCATTTTGTCATGAAGCGTAATCTCAAAGCCTAATTCAGATAGCTTTTCGACATTCTTCACCAAGTCCTTTTGTATGGTATCACCTACATATAAGCATTCGGAATTTGGAGCAAATCTAGGAGCGAATTCTTCGATTATTGCTTTCTGAAGTTCATTATGCTTGCCGGGGCTGAATGTAAACTCCTGTTGATTTATTCTTACAGGCATTTTCTGCATCCGTTTCTTGGAAGCATAAATCTCGGATAAAGAATCGTGATTAGATTTGAACATCTGAAGTGCGATGCCCGGCTCTGACACGATTGAATCATCATCGATTTGTTCTTGAACAACCTTAAGAAACTCATTAGTCAGCCGATAGCGATAGTTGGGGCTGTTAGTGGCCAATCCATTATCTTCAATGAGGGCAGCGGTACGAAAAGGATGGAGAGCTTGCTTACGGAATGTTTCTCTGGAATTTCCTGCATAAACTACGCCATAACAATCAGATGTAAAGGCAATAATGTCATGAATACGAATCCACTCATTAGTAGCTTCGCACCAAAGTGTATCTTTCCTGACATTAGCCATCGCCAAAAGTGTGAACACACATATCATGCTTTGCTGTTTGGGAGGCATTCCAATCTGTGCCAGCAATATTTTTGCAGTCTCTAATTTATCCATCGGTCAACTATTTTATCACAATTAACTACAGTCAGTTCATGATGCATCAACTCTCGTCCCATTTTTTCAATTACATCTCTTGATGGAATTGGAATCTGGTTAATTTCCGTTGAGTTTACTTGGGTAGAACCATTCAAGATGCGATAGTATGCATCGTATAGAGAAGAGTTAAGAAGCACGTAAAGCCCGTATGTAATGCAGGGAGAATCACATTTAACGAAGTTTACCTTATTCTGTGTGCTTATATATTTGAACTGGCTATACCTTTGCTTTAAATATATTCCACACTGTAGTCTCCGCTTTTCCTCTTTGGACGTAAAACGTTTTACTAGAAGGAAATCGCTGTTCTCCTGAAGATAGGCGGGGTGATCTGTTTGGATGACTTCACCCTCTTTCCCCAATGGCCATACTACACGTCCATCTTTGATATGTTGGGCGTAAAGCAAGGGGAAAGCACCTTCTTCTATGTTATCTCGCAAGACCTCTCGAGTTCTAAAGTCTACAATAATTCCAGTCTGCATTTTTAGCTGAATATCCGGAAGAGTCTGAGGAAGATTGTTGATACGTTCTATCACACTGGCATCATTTTCATCCGTTATGAGATAGACGTAATGATTTTTTGGTACTACCGTGTGATAGGGAGCCTCGAACTTCCGAATATCGCTAAATTCAGAGTCTGGGGAAGTTGTTATGTTTATCGTATCTGGTTTGGTCTTTGTCTTTTTTACCTTAACAATAATGGTTTCTTGAAGGACAGACTCACCTCCAAATACTTTATCTCTGCTTTCAAATAAATGAATGTCGGTAATTACGGCATTCTCAAAAAGATATTCCCTGAATTTTTTAAAGTAAGCTCCGGATGTCCATGAACGGGGAATAATATATACTAATTCCTGATTTGGTTTAAGATTATAAACTCCCATAGCCCAGAAAAGGAAATACAGATTGGGCGCACCATGACAAACCAATGGCATTGATAAAGCCTCCGGAGCATCCTTTGAAATTTTGAGATATGGCGGATTCCCAATTATATAATCATATTTACAGCTGTCTTCATCAAGAAGAGTGCCTATGCCGAAATATTGACTGGTAATGTAATTCTCCGTCTTTATACTAAAGTTAATGCCATACTTCTCTTTTGCCAGTTTCAGATTTTGCTCTAAAACAGGAAGTACCACACTATCGGTTTCATAACAGGTGAGATTTATCTTACCTGTATATCCCATCTGAAATATTCGATCTAGGAGTGCTGCTGATAATATACCCGTCCCAGCTCCTGCATCCAAAAGAGATAATTCCTCTTTATCAAGGTCTATACAGAACAAGGCAGCCATATACATAGCCGTCTTTGCGGTTGTAAAAAACTGTCCGAATTTCTTTCGTTGCGATTTGGGAACACTCGCTATGAAAGCGTTGGTGTTTTCTACAACTGCATCTAGTATATTATGTTGAATTAAATCAGTCATTTTTTACGCCGTAGATAATCACTGGTTCTGCTGCTATAGACATATCCTCTGTTGAATTAAGCAATCTCCGAACATCAACTCCTAACAACGATGCTATTGACCGCAGAGTGTATAGATCCGGCTGCGAAGTATTGGTACACCATTTGGAAACAGTCGTCGGATTCACCTTCAACTGCTCTGCCAGCCATTTGGCCTTCACATTCTTCTCGCAGAGAACGACTTTAATACGATTGATGTTTTCCGTCATGCGATATTTCTTTAATTTGAACGCAAAGTTAATGATTATTTCCGGGATATGACCAAGGATATGTTAAAGAACATATAGACTTCAGTCATGGCCCACCCTTTTGAGTAATATCAGACTAATAGCACCGTTGCCATGTGATTACAGAGTACACTTATTCAAGCCGGACTCTGCATTGTTTTATCAATCTAGTTAAAGGAAATGCGATAATCATCCTTTGGAATCCTTATGAGTAAATATAAGGACTTGTATTTCTTGAAATATTTTATCAATCATGGGATAATTTGGGCTGTGAAGCTCGGATTATCCACCTTTTTTATTGCCCTTTTGAAACCTTACTGAAAGCCTTATATATGTAATAATGAATCTAATAACA
>QWCV01001787.1_pt1 | contig 21105 bp, 18 predicted proteins | sample 1972621 | NCBI WGS metagenome assembly QWCV01 (sample SAMN09866699, study PRJNA288562) | Human gut metagenome isolate pre2_stool, whole genome shotgun sequencing... | isolation source: gut | host: Homo sapiens | place: USA: California | reverse complement strand
TTTTGTCTTCATCGTGGATTCTCCTAGAATTTTATTTTCTACATCTGTAGAAGTTAATTGTATTCTACAACTGTAGAATACAATTGTCAATTCTTTTTTATATTTTTTTACCATCTGATTTTAATTTCTATTTTTCCTTTCACTGGGTTATGTAAATCCAGAGGATCTTCATCACTTTCATGAACACGTCCTTCGCCTTCTCCGTAAGTATCTTCTGTTCCTGTTTCATATTTTTTATATGTTGTTCTGTTTTTTTCTTCTTTACTTACATATAATTCTAATGTCACCGTTTTAGCATCTGGAGAAATTCCTTTGTATTTTGTACTATTTCTGCTTTCTTCAAACACAGTCCCTGTGTCTCCATAATTTGTCATTCTATAAAGCCCCTGATTTCCTTTATCGTCGGTTACTATTAAAAACATGCTACATCTCTGAACAGCCGGCTTCATAGCCACATACGAATTTTGTATTTCCCACCTATATATTGCAAAGAAATTCAAGATATTTCGGAATCTTCTTATAATTTGTTTATGTACATTGACTTTGCTGATTTGTACTTGTTGTCTGTCATATTTTTTCAACACAAAAGGCCATTTAGAAATTTTCATTCTAAATGACCTTATTCATTACAAAGGCAGGAGGCCTTTGGCTTCTTAATGTTTTACTCCCGGTCAGATCCGGAACCAGCGTTTCTTAACTGTGTCTACAGATACAAATACAAATTTCACAAGCCTATTAACACAAGATATTGTTGTAGTCAATTATGTATTTCCATATATGGCATCTCATACCATTTTCAATGAAATATCCTGTATTTCATTCTCCATTTCCTGCAAATTTTTTGAAATAGCAGAAAGCCTCATATGTTTTTATATACAAAATTCGAGAAAAATCGACATTTTTCTTCTCAATTTTTAAAGTAGTCGCAACTAATATCACTTTTCTTATTTTTCTACAGCTATATAAATCATAGGAAATTTTACATTGTCCTATTAATCTGTTATAACAAAAATGTGCCATCTCAGCTCCAGAAACTGTTGACACTAAATACAGAGAAAATTTAGAAATTAAAAAGTAATCTGTCAAAGCCCAAAAAGGCAGCCTCCTAATTAAAGGAGTACTACCTTTTTGGCTTTATTAATCGGTTATCCAATACTACGAGTCCGAGCTCTCGCCCAACTAAGTTTTTCATTCCGCTCAATTACTTTTGTTTTCTTTTCAAGATTCATACATGCGCCTGCCAGTTGCTTTGCTATTTGTTCAGACGAATATATTTTTCCGGTACATTTTCTAGTCTTCTGTCTTTGAACAGCTCCTGCTACACGCGCCATAATCAAAATTCCTTTCTAAATTCAAATCTTTAAATATTTCATAATTTTCACTAAACTGTTGATACTCTACACTATACAGCTCTTCAAACAACTTTGTCAAGACAAAATTATTTCCAAGTTCTTTGCAGATTTCAACTACTTCCATTTTGCCTTTTTTTGAGATCTTAGTACATTTCTCATCTTCTATTTCTTCTTCAATATCCTCTTCGTCTTCTTCGTTCCAGATATCTTCTGGTACAAAAATAAAATGATTTTTATATCCTACACTTATAATTCCCCTTGTTTCACTATATGGAGACGATGTTGAATCTAATACAATTTCTACTCTTGCTTTTTGAGGAGTTGACAAATATTCTTTCAGTGTTCCAATCTCTAACACCCATATAAAACGCGGAAGTGCACATTCCATATAAAAAAGTCTAAGTTCTTCATTTGCTGTTTTCCTTGTTTTAAAATCCCTATAACTTCTTGAAGCAGTTAAATACATTCTCCACACATAGGGATTCTTCTTACTTCCCCACGTCTTATCCGAATATGCTTCTCGAATATCTTCCAAAAAAATTTCATTTTCCAAAAACAAGCTTTTAAATATGCTTTCGGCTCTTGCAGCATCTATGAAAATTCTTCTGTATAATGGAACAATAATTGAAACATCATCATGTTTGACTTCATCTATAGTTCCTGATCTATGTGACATTTCTGCATATTCATGAACGATATCATCTAACGATGTCTTATAATACGGTGCTTTGTTGTCATCCATCACTATAAATTTATCGTACAAACGTTCTGTGTTTAATGTATGATAAGTTTTTTTGCCACACTTCCAAGACTCGATATCCGCTTTTATACTATTATAATTCACTTTATTTCTTATTTCCCCATGTCCAATACATGAAACAACATGTTCTGGCAAATTCAAAATAAGCGGAATGCCAGATTCTACATATGCATATAGGATATCATTAAATTCTTTTTGATAAGAATATATCCGAGGATAAAAATGAGCATCCGACAATACCTTTGCCATATTAGATTCATACACTCCCATAGAAGGTAGAACTCTTTCATAAGACTCCCTCTCTATATCCTGCAGTATCTCGCTGGGCATTAAAATTCTGTATTCAGAATATTTCGATCCGTAATAATAAATTAAATTAAACAGAACCGTCTCGGCACATGTCATAGTTTCACCATCTTGACTCGAATAAGGGAATGCATTAATATTTAATTTTCGTCCATACACCATAACTCGAAAATCACATGTGCGGAAATAACCTTTTACATTAAGCTTTTTAGGATTTAGGAGTGTCTGTCCAATGTTTCCTACTTCAAGCGGACGCAATACCACAGTTCCAATAAATATTTTCTCCAAATTGAAATTGCAATCAGAAAATTGCTCCTGGCTAATCCTTCCTTCAAAAAAAGCAAGCCGCAAACAGTTCCTTTCATATTGTGTGTATTTTTGTGAAAAATACGAATAATACGAATCTCTATATTGTCGATCGACATAATTTTCTTCGGTTACAACCGTAAAAGTTTTACTTCTAAATTGTTTCAAAACATTCAAAATTCTTTCAATTTCGCGGATATACACAGGATAATCATGTTGTAACTCTAAAAAACATTCTATAAGCCCCTTATCATTATCTATTTTATATTGATATATCATAGTAACACCCTTACTCTTCATAAGCTATTTGCACATTTTCCATTTGTGACCATTTTACAATCATATACGCACAATCACATTCAGAAAAATCCATTTTTTCATTTCCTGCTTGATCCTGTATCATATAATATTTCAAAAAAATCACAGGTTCTTTATGTATTGCAGCAATTTTATCTATCTGCCCTTCATAGCTCTTATCGTCATCCTTTATGGTAAAACGTATACTCACACATTTTCCCGGATTTGCCAAGTTTCTAATAAGAACAAACAGATTATCATCCACTGTACGGCCAAACATCTTTTCAATTACCGCACGAAACCATTTGAATTGTCTTGCACGTCCAAAAAATAGTCCGAATATAATTGCCGAAATCACCAATGTCACCTGAAAATATTGAGAATTAATTTTAAAAACATCAAATACCCAACAATCAATAACATTAATGACAAAACTCGCCGTAATACCTTTGACAACAAAATATTCAGACTGTTCTTCTCTAGGCAAGCACGCAGCAAAAGAATATGCTCCGAAAAAAAGTAAACCTGTCGCAAAATACTGGATAAACTCTGTTATATGTGTAATAATCTCTAAGATATCCATCCTACTTCTTCACCTCATCTTTCGTAGTATCGTGCGTATTTTCGTCCCTTTTATTTGTCTGTTTTTTCAATACATTCTTCTGAATATTTTTCTCTGTAATTGACGTAAAATTACTTCCCCGTGTAGTTGTAAAAGTAATTGCTTTTTTCTTTTCTTTCTTTTCTTTACCAAAAATCATACGAATTCTCCTTACCCCCATACTTTCTTGCAATTTTAAACTTTTTATCGAATACGCAGAAATTATATCACATTTTACAATAATTGTCGATTATATTTGTAACAAATATCCACATTCCAATTATCAATCCTATGCTATAACTTTATTATAATCTGTTAGGTCAACATTCTACCTATGGACTTTGGGAGAAAAAAATCACGTTTTCTTTTTCCTGCAACAAAAAAAGGCCTTCCCAAAGCAGACAAACTCTTCTATCTGTCTCGGAAAGACCTGAAATTTAAAATGTTTTACTCTTTAAAAGACTTGTTACATCAATAAAAATATCAAATAAAATCATGGGTTTCGTTTTCCACAAACTCCCCATCTAAGAAAGCAAGATCATCCCCGGCTTCCTGTACTTCTGTTTCCTCGTCAGAATATTCTATCTGTTCACCTTTCTCTTCCTGCCTTTCACACCATACGACCAGACGTTTGGAGGCATCTGTTCCACAGGTAGAAAGCAGAAGCGTCGGAACTTCTTCCTGCGTTCCAAGTAAAAAAGCATCTCCATCTGCCGGTGTATACTCGCATTTTACGATCACAAAGATCCATACCCCTTCATCCGGAAGATACAGATAGAGGATATGGTGTTCTTTTAAAAATTCATCGTCAAGGAAATTTCGAAGTCCGCGGAACATGCTGCCATCTTTCATATTGTGGCCATAAATGATGTTCTTGTCATCAGAAAAATCGGCATTGTTATCGGAATCCAGAAAAATGGCCCCTGCCACATGTTCTGTCTTCTTAAAAGTATGTGTCAGGTAATAGGAGTCATCGTTTCCCTGGACTACCGGGTAATCAATGCTGGTATCCGGGATCCGGATCCATGCAACGATATCCGGATTGATCTTTTTTAATGCCTTAAAATCAACCACGGTCTGTTTCCCATCGCTTCCGTCTGTTCCTTCTGTGTGGTCATCCTCATCTGTTTCCTTGACGTATGTACGAAGGTCTTCATATTCCTGCACACCTTCCCGGTACATAAAGTAAATGCCAAAACCGGTACATACGCAAAAGCTGAGTACCATCAGGCAGACTGCCACGATCATGATTTCTTTTATGTGTCTCATACAAACCTCCGATTATTCTTCCTGGAAAAAGGGCTGCCGGTAAATCGAGCAGCCCTGAACCGTATTCCTTAATTTCCTTTTTTCTTCTTATACCAGATCACGCCGCCAATGCCGCAGGCAGAAAGGACTGCCAGAAGGATCGGAAGCCAGATGTTGGTGCTGTCCCCTGTTTTCGGGCTGTTTCCTGTCGGTGTGCTGCCGGAAGGGGATTTGGTGTTTTTGATCTCTTTTACGATCTCGATCACCTTGGTTTTTCCGTCTTTGTATTCAAAGCGGATCTCTTCTTTTTTGCTACTTAATTCATAACCATTTGGTGCTTTGGTCTCTACCAGGATATATTCCACGGTTTTCTCTACTTTTCCATTTTTATAAGTAGCAATCGGAATCTTACCGCTTGTCGCTGTTCCGGTCTTATCCGTTACCAGTTTTTCTACGACTTCTCCGCTTTCCTTTTCACGCAGTTCAAATTCTGCTCCTGAAAGGGCTGCCTTACTGGTGGAATCGGTCTTTTTGATGACCAGTTTTCCATACGGATGTGCGTCCTTCATTTTGACTTTCTGGACTTTTCCAGTATCTTTTACCGTAAATTTCACATCTTCCGCAATGAGGTATCCATCCGGGGCCTGCTCTTCACGAAGGGTATATTCGCCTACCGGAAGTTTTTCGACCATATGCGGTTTATCCGTGGACGTCCAGCTTTCAACTTTCTTTCCATCTTTATCCAGGATGATCAGTTTTGCTCCCGGTACCTCACTGGAATCCGTAATGTCTTTCTTGCTGATTTCCACTTTGGTCACATCATCAAGCATCTGGTGTTTCTGTACTTCTTTTGTGTTTTCGACGGTAAATTCAATACTTTCCGCAGTCACATAACCATCTGCCGGCTTTGTTTCTGTCATCTTGTATTTCTTTCCTACGATAAGACCCTTGATGATATGTGCTTCCTCTTTGGATACCCATTCATCCACCGTATTTCCATTCTCATCTGTTACCTTTAAGGATGCTCCCGGAAGTTCTTTTTTGTCCGTCAGGTCTGCTTTGGAAAGTTCTACCGTAGTCTGTTCATCTTCAAAGGTGAACGCATACTCTGCAACACTGGTTCCACTGCCCTGGTACTCAAAAGTGAATTCCTGCGGTTCCTGGTCTGTTACATAGCCATCCGGGGCGGCAAGTTCCTTAATGTAGTACCTGCTGTCAACCGGGAGATCTGCAACAAACTGGATCTTTCCATCCTCATCTGTGGTCTTCAGTTCGATCAGGGTGTCTTTCGCAAGGAGTACTTTTCCTTTAGAAGATACGATATCGTCTGCTGCATAGAGGCCAAAGATTGCCCCGGAAAGTACTTTGTCACTGTCCTTTTCTTTTTTCAGGACTTCCACCTGTACCCTCTGGCGCGCATTCTGCCAGTCGGCACTATAAGTAACCAGAGGTGTATCCTGGTCACGGTATGTAAGATCCACATATCTTGGTTCATTATCCAGAACGTAGCCATGTGCGGTCTCTTTTTCCACGATGTAATAACGTCCAAGCGGAAGGTTATCCATCTGGGCGATGCCATTTCCATCTGTTGTAATGGAGCCGACCAGTTCATCTGCCGCATAATAATCTGCACTTACCCCGTCAGCTGCACGGATGGCTTCTGCCGCGTAAACATTGAAGGTTACATCAGTCAGGTTTCCGGTCACATAGTTGAACAGGTGCTCGATCATGCCTTTTGCATTGTCAAGAAGGGATACGCTGTCTAAGAATTCCCCTTTCTTGTTTACCAGAAGTCTTGCTACCGGGACTTCATCTTCCATTTTGACTTTCTGTACTTCTGCAGTATCAGAGATCGTGAACTCTACGTCTGTTGCACGTAAGTAACCGTATGGTGCAAGCTCCTCACGCAGAATGTATGTTTTTCCAACCTGAAGTCTCTTGATCACATGAGGGGAATCTTTTACGGATGTCCAGGAATCGATCACGTTGCCATCCTTATCCAGTACACTCATGGAAACCCCGTCAAGTTCTGTTCCAGTCGTGATGTCTGCTTTTGTCACTTCTACCGTTGTCGGCTGGTTTTTCTTCACGGATTTTAATTTGATCGTTTTTACGTCCTGGCCCTGGTATGTGGCATCAAATTCCAGGATCTCATCGGAAGATACATAACCCGCCGGCGCCTGCAGCTCTTTCACATAGTATCTGCCAAGCGGAAGATTCAGCGTAAACGCTGCCTTACCTTTTTCGTTGCTTGTGATCTCCTGAAGCAGTGTATCTGCTTTTACAATCACCTTGTCGCCGGAAGAAATTGCTTCTTTATTGTATAATCCAAAGGTTGCACCTTTTAAAGCCTTTCCGGTCTCGGCATCCTGTTTTTCCACACTCAGCTCTACTTTCTGGCGTTCATTGGAAAATTCCAGTTTTTCTTCGATCTCCGGTGTGTTCTGATCCTTATAGATAAAGGATACTTCCTGACTGTCTGGATTTAAGACAAATCCGGCCGGTGCTTTTGTTTCTTTCACACGGTATTTTCCAAGCGGAAGGTCTTTGATAACAGCTTCCCCATTTTTATTAGTGGTCACTGTTTTTACCAGGGTATCCTTTGCATAGATCACGTGACGTTTTCCCTGCTCGTCCACCTGATGATCCGGTGTGAAAATATCTTCTGCTGCGTAGATTTCAAATTCTGCCCCTTCCAGGGAAGTTTCTTCGTATACAAAATCCTTTTTAAAGGATTTTAAGGTTTCACCAGATTTATGGATCACCAGTTTACCTTTGACCGGATGGTTTTCATAGGTCACGGTAATGATGGCATCCCCGCTGACAGAATCCATCTGATAAGCTGTATTCTTGTCAACTTTGATCTCCACATACTGGGTATTCTGGGTGTAGCCATCCGGCGCGCTCACTTCCTCGATCCTGTAATTTCCGCATTTTAAGGATTCCGGAAGGATCAGGTAACCATTTTCGTCCGTAAAATAGGATTTATGGACAACCGTATTTGGATAGGTCGTTACCTGTTCCACATACTTTTTCGCATCCAGGTCGTACACTTTGAATTCTGTATTGGCAAGGAGGACCGGCTGTTTGGTCTCATCATCCTGTTTCACGATCTTAAGCTTTGCTTTGAACTCATCGTCCAAAAGGACTCTCCATACCTGCGGTGTGCTGCTGTTCTCGGTTACGGTTACGATAAAATCATCTACCGGCATGAAATTATGAGGTGTTGTAGTCTCACGGACAATGTAGCGTCCATAAGGAATCGGGATGCTGCACGCATAGCCGCGTTCATCGGTAAACATTTCTGTTTTTCCGTCTTTTGTAAGAACGATCGGGGGCGCATTTGTAAAGTCATAGCTTCCATCGTCCTTTACAGTCAGGCTGCTGATCAGATAAGCAGAGAATCCGGCACCTTTTAAAAGATCCGCATCGGTCTTATCATTATCCGCTGCTTTGATCAACTGGAATGGCTGTTTGATCACGTCTTCTTTGGAAACGGTATTTCGTTTTACCGTCTCTACCTGGTCTCCTTCGTAGTTACAGTTTACATCATGCTCCTCTTCGTCCAGAAGATAACCTACTGGAGGCGTGATCTCCTTCAAATAATACTTTCCAAGATACAGGTTGCTTACGCTTGCTTTTCCCGCTTTATCGGTCGTCAGGGTAGCTACCTGCTCGTCCTTTTTATAAAGGACTCCGCTCCTGCCATCCGGATGGTTAATGTCTTCCCTTGCATAGAGCCCGTAAATGGCTCCTTCAAATACGGCATCTCCCTGTGCGCTGTTTCCTGTCTCGCTGTCTTCTTTTACCAGGTCGATCGTCGCATTTACACGTTTATTTGTAAAGGTATGGCTAAAGTTTACCTTTTCTTCCTTATCATTGGTAAACTTAAAAGTGAAGGTGTAAGTATCCTCACTGTTTCTAAGGTAAAGTTCCGGTGCCTGGATCTCCCGGATGCTGTAGCTGTAATTAATCGGAAGTTCCGCTTTATAAGAAGCTTTTCCATCGGCTCCGGTCGTTGCTTTTTCAATCAGTGTTCCTTTGGGAACAACGGTCTTACCATCAACTTTGATATCTTCTGCTGCATACAGCCCGTAAATACCTCCGGAAAGCGGATTTTTGGTCTCTTCGTCCTGCTTTTCCACACGGACTGCTGCCTTCTGGCGTTCATTTAAAAATGTTGCACTGCCAGTCTGCACTTCTACGGTCTGGCCTGCATACACAAGCTCAACCGTCTTGGACTCTCCTTTGCATACATAATTATCCGGAGCCTTCGTCTCGGTTACTGTGTAGGTGCCAAGATAGAGATTCTTTAACGTAACGCTTCCGTCATCTCCGGTAACCAGATTATCCTTGACAAGCGCACCTTTTTTATAGATGAGGGTGCCATCTGCCGCCTTGATATCTGCACCTGCATAAACACTGTAAACGGCTCCTTTCAATTTCCGTTTTTCGTAGGTAAATGTCACACCATTTTCCGTGACGGCAGCTCCAGTGAGCACTTCTCCTTCTTTATAAATGGTGAGTGCACCTTTTTGCTCTTTATCTGTTAAGTTCTTGGAAGCGGTCTGCCCTACGACCAGTTTTACCCCATAGGCTTTCGTATCCAGCACATATCCGGACGGGCCTGAGATCTCACGAAGGTAAACGGTATCCTGTGTTTTGGTGATCTTTACTTCGGATTCCCCTTTTGCATTTGTTGCCGGCATTTTTTTGATAAGTTTCGTGCAGGCTTCATCTGCATAGATGCCGTAAACGGCACCTGCAAGGAGCGCGTTGCTTCCCTTATCTTTTTTGATGATCTTGACCGTTGCCTCATCCGGCCAGTCTACCTCCAGGTTCAGCTCCAGTGTATCGGTATAATATCCAAATCCGATATCCTGGCTGTTCGCCAGCTTTAAGAGCATGGCATGGAAATTAAGCGGATAATTGGATGTGATCGCATATTTTCCTTTCAGGCTTCCAATATTCTGGGTGGTTGCTTCCAGATGGAATTTTTCACCGCCCTTTACGCTCACATTTCCGGTCCCGGTTTTCCCTGTCGTCTCATTTACAAGGGAGACCCCGTTTTCCAGATGGATCGTGATCACAAAAGCTGCGTTTGCCTTCCATGTGAAGGTCGGGCTCTGGTTTCCATTTGCAGAAGCACTGAGCCCTGGTGTCAGTTCCATGGTCGTTGGATCCGGCATCTTTGCAAGGGCTGCCTTGATCTCTTTTAACATGTTTTTGGCAGTTGTCGAAAGGGAGCCGCCAAATCCGGATTCCCCGTCATATAAATAATCGACCAGATAATGCTGCATTGCACGGGTCTCGGAGGAACAACCGTATTTTTCCATGATGGATTTGATATTATAGCCGTTGAATGTGCCGCCCCATCCGGGACCGCCATATCCGTAAAACATGGCCTTCCTTAAATAACGGTCATCGCCGCCTTCATCCAGTTCGACCATATTTTTATAAGTCGTTCCACTTGGCGGGGACTGTTTACTGTGCTGCATGCAGTATGCATAGACGGTATAAGTCTTTCCGCCTGTTTTGTAACGGATATACTTATAGGAATCATTTCCGCCCTGTCCCATAACAGAATCAAAAGGATGCAGTTTTCCATCTGAATAATAGTAATAGGTATTAGCTTCAATGTCTGTTGAATCATCCCACAAGTCTCCATCGGAAGCTGCCACGGTACTAATACCGCCCTCAGCCTGGTCATATAGCACACTTAATGCAACATCATCTTCCGGCATCTCAAAGCTGAAGGAATTTGTTCCCTCATCGTAGCTTACTTCTGCATACAGAAGATCTTCGGTATTCTCTGTCTGGTTTGCTTCGACAAGACTTGTTCCCACTGCGATCAGGCTTCCCTGCGGGATATCACCGGAAAAGTTGACCGTCTCCCCCGTCTGGTAACGTCCGTCCTCGTGGTCCAGTTCAATATTGAATTCATTTCCCTGTACGATGTCAACCTGATGGCTTCCATCCTCTGGTTCCTCATCGGAAAATCCTTCTGCTTCCTCTTCTTCTGGCTCCTCCGTTTCTTCCGGCTCTTCCAGAGTTTCCGGGGCATCTTCCGGGCTTATGGTCGGGAGGACGGGGTCTGCCTCCGGTTCGTCATCGCCGGTTTCCTGTTCCTGGCCGCCATTGGATCCGTCTGTTTCTGCTTCCCTTGGTGTCACCGTAATGTTTCTGGCAACCAGATAGGCTTCCCCGGATGCGGGTGTAACAAGATATACGCATTTATAGGTCCCCGCATGGTTATAATCAAATACAGTCCCGTCTTCCATTGCTGCTTTTTTCAGTTCCACATGGTCTCCTTCAGAGAGTTTCAGTCCTGTAAAATCATTCTGGATATCAAAGGCTTCCCCTTCGGTAACCGTAAGCGCAAGTTCCGGATCAGCAACAGTTTCCTCGATCAGTTCCTCCTCGCTTTTCTCCGTCTGCGTTTCTGTCTGCGTTTCTGTCTGTACCTCGATCTGCGTCTCGCTCTGTGCGGAAACGCCTCCCACCTCAGCGGCGGATACTGCAGAAGCTCCCGTCTGCAAGAGCGTAGTGCAGCACAGAGCAAAAGCCATCGCACCCGCCATCCATCTTTTCTTCCAGTTTTTTTCCAAGTGCACGTTCTCCTTTCATGATCGCTTTTTTCCCTGCAGTTTTCTTTTGGTCCGTCTCTTATCTGCATCGCTTTCTCCTTTCTTCCGGCTTTTTCAGCCAGATAAAAAGGAAACTGAAAAAAATTCCAGTTTCCCTTTTATCTGACCAAACATTTTATGCCGTCTTCCTGTGTCCTTTTTCCTCTTTTCGAAGGATCCAGTCATCCACGCCTTTGTAGTGTTCCATCCAGGTACCGGATGCATCGGTATCCCAGGTGACTCTTTTGCAGGATACATTCAGTTCCTCACAGATCTCATATAGTTTTATACAGCCTTTTCGGATCATGTCCCGCTTTCTGCGCTTTCTGGGGCATTCTCCATGATACAGATAAATTCCATGTTCACATTGCCGGCACGCACTTTTTTCATCGTGCTTACAGGACAATTCCATCATTTTATCCATGTCGTAACATTCGTAAACTCTTTTTAAACCCTGCTCTTTCAGTTTTCGCAAGACAGTTTCCAGTCCTTTATGATTGGAGACTCCAGGGACTCCGATATAAGGATTTCCTGTACACATCCATGCGATCTCTGCCTTTAAGATCCCTTCCGTTACGTAAACCGTGCCATCCTTTATTTTCCCAAACATTCCTGCCGGGCTGCCGCTTGATGTGCCTTTTTCTAAGCCGCTGCTGGTAAACCAGAGGTACTTCCGTTCTTTTAAAGGAACATCCAGCCGGATCTGGAATCCTATGATCCGTTCCTTCCCATCCCGGACCGGGCAAAGATACCCGTTATTCTTCTTATAAAAAGCAGCTTCCCAGTCACCATCCCGGTTGATGAAAAATCCAGGAACCCCATCCAGGCGAAATCCCTTTTTTAAGAGCTTTCTGGCAATGGCCACGGAATTCTCCTCATCCGTACTTAAAAAACCTCGTTCTTCCATCTGTCTGACCTCATTTAACGTCAGCCCACGCAGAAGAAGGTTCCTCCGGTGTGTTTCCTTAAGCTTAAGAAAAGTGAGCATTTCCTTATATACATGGTCCCGGTAATCCCATTCCTCTTCCGTAAGGGAAATGCGTTTCTTTTTAGAAACGATAGAAGCGAACCCATTTCGTGTCGTGGACTGCTGTCTTTTATCCGTTCCAGAAAAAGAAAGTGCCTGCTTTATCTCCCGGTAGGCTTCTTTATACCGGTTTCTCCCGTAAATGCCGGATAGTTCCGCATACAGTGTCAGCATGTTTCCGGATGCTCCGCAATGATAGCAATGGTAAACATTTTTCAGTTCTCCATTTTTGCGGATGCAAAAACTGCATTTTCCTCTTAAATCCCCGCAAAAAGGACATTCCACCGGAAATTCGTCCTGGTAAGAATCACTCAGTCTTCGGATTGACAAAAGATCTGCTACTTCTGCGATTGTAAACGATTCTCTGGCATACATGCCTTCCTCCTTTTCATAAAAGATGGCCCCGTTCCCGGAGCCACCTCAAACTATTTTTCTGTTTTCAGGCTGCTTTTTGCATTTCCTTTTCATGATCCAAAAGAATCTTCGCAGCTTTCTGTATTTCCTGATTCTGGCCTTTGTAACGCTGTACCAGCCATTTGATCGTCTGGTAACCTCTGGCATCCTGCATCATTTCCCCAAGAGGGGTCCCGGCATAGACACCAAAATTGCAGATAACCTTTTCTGCCCATTTCACTTCATCCTCTGCATCCTCTTCGTGAGCCATATCCTCCAACACTTCCTCTGCAGTCTCTTCTGGTGTTTCTTCCTCTTCTTCTGCATCAAAAGAAATCTCATCATCTTCATCAAATGGAACTTCATCCGTTTCTTTTACTGCACGGAAACCGTCTGCATCCGTCTCGGCAGTAATTTCCTCATCTACGGAGATTTCCTCGGTCTGAACCGGATCTTCCGCTTTGGTTTCTTCATCGGAAAATTCTTCCAGTCCGCTTTCACTTTCTTCCATTCCAAAAGTCATCTGTCCAGGAAGGTTTTCTTCTGTATCCGTCACTGCATATTCCACTTTTACAGTACCTTCTGATATGGCATTTCCATCACGCAGTTTTTTACGGTCCGTTTTCTTTTCCCTGACCGGTTCCGTTTGCTCCTGCTTTGCTGCGGTTTCTTTTCTTTCTGCCTTTTCCTGTTTCTTTTTCGGCTTTTCCGGTTTTACGGAAGCTTCCTGCTTCGGCATTTCTTCTTTTTCCGTCCCACGCATGTCCGGATCGTCTATTCCAGATGCCTGCATGATGTTGAATTTATTTAAGAAATAATACTTCAGGCCATACGTCCATGCCGCACCTTTTGCTTTATCCGGTGCTTCATTGGTTCCAATGACATGCAAAAAGCTCCGTACCTTGTCTCCCGGACGGTCTGCATTGGTCCAGCACAGCTCCAGGTCAGCCTCATATCTCCAGAGTGCTCCCATTTCCTTTAAAAACACGGAATTGCCCTGTTCGTCCATCTGTGTCGGTCTTTCACTTAAGATGTCAAAATCGACCCCGTATTTATTAAGGGCCGGTGTCAGGCATTCATAAATATCATCCAGTTTTACAAAATCATAAGTAACGTCCTCACTGTACCGTTTGCGGATCAGCTTCGGCACCTTTTTTCTAATCCTGATCATCTTCTGGTTCAGATTCATGTAATTGTATTTACCCATATTATTCGTTTCCTCCTGATTTTTTCATTTTTTATACTAAGCAGAACGCGGAAGGCTTGCCTCCGGCCCTGTCCCAGTCTTTTTTAACATTTCTTCCATTTCCTCCCGGATACATCCGATACATATCTTCTTTTTTGAAATCTCCGGAAGTTTTTCAAGCAGCCACTTCTGGGCGAAAAGCTCTGCTGCCCGCTGTGGGTTGCTTAAATATTCCAGAAACATCCAGTCAGAAAATTCCCACTTCATATCCGCAAAATGAAACTGCGGCTGATAGATCAGATCCTCCGGCCGCTTTCCTTTTTTAATAAAACGGTCTGCATTTAGCTGGATATAAACCCTGCTGATTTCCGGGATCATCTGTGCAGCTGCATACCCGCCTTTTAACAAAAGTTCATCCCATTGTTCCCGGATAAGTTTCTTTCCAATGCGGCTTATCTGTGTTTCCAGTTTCGGGATCAGATCCTCACGCACAGGAAAACCAAAATCATCCGGTATCCCGATCGGCTTCAGAAAAAGATCTTCTGCTTCATAAAGGGAATACTCCGGCATGTGGATCACGGCACACCAGTTCCGGTCTGTTTTTCTGTTTTCCTTTAAACAATCAAAGAAAAAGAAACAGTTTCCATATCTTGCCTTTATAAACAGCTGTCCGGAAAATTCTTTTACTTCACAATCCGGCGATTTCAGCCATGCGATCAGTTTTTCTGCCTCCCTGCTCTCTTTTAACCAGTCCGGAAGTTTTCTATCCATCACATACCTCCGTAATTTAGATATATGGCAGGGAATACCTGGAATACACCATCTTTGCCCGTTTTAAAAATGCAGAGCCTTTTTCTGCTTTTGCAAACCATTCCACAAAAAACCGTGTCAGGTTCTGCTGCAGTGTCCGGTGGGTATCAAGGGCATAATCCACAAATTCCCCATATCCGTCCATACTTCCTGCAAGCAGGTAGCAGGTAAACATTTTTGCCATCTGCTCTTCATCTGAAGGATTGATCTCCATTTCCTCTGCACCTTCATACACCAGACGCACCCTTTCTGGCGGTTCCTTTACATGCAGACACAGATCGTCGGCCATCAGTTTCGATGCTTCGTTTCGAAGGTCGTAATATCTGACCTCTGAAAGACCTTTTAGCCAGGCAAACCCAAGATAAGTGTAATTGTCTTTTATTTCCTGCTGCTCTTTTGCCATGGACTCCATAAATTTTTTGTGTCCGGTGGGATGGCAGTTCAAGTATTCATCTACCAGCAGCCTTGCCACATCTTTTCCATTCGTAACCTTCATGTTTTCCTCCCATCAAAAAAAGACAGTCCATGCTGTCTCCATTCTTTTAAATCCTGTTAGTATTTTACAGTGCCAGGAATATCATATTCATGCCAGCGTTTTGACACACAGCCGGCAATTTTTTCTTCCAGAGCTAAAAGTCCTCTCTCATTCGTCTTTTCCTGCCTTGCAATGGTAATGGATTCACAGATCCCGCAGTAGATCTCGTATGCGCTGCATGGCTCATCCCCGGTAGTAGCCTTAAACTGTTCCACGGTTTCTGCAAGCAGTTTTTTTCCAAATCCCGCCTGCTTCATGATCCCTGCCATGGCATTTGCCGGATGCTCGATCCAGATATCACACAGCCGCATGACCCCTTTTAAGACTTCCCGGTAGTAATCGAAGATCGACTCTATGTTTTCCGTGAAATCTTCCATTCCTTTACAGTTTTTGTGCGTAACCTTCAGGGCATTGCCAAGGATCACATTTCTTGTCGGCTCCTGCAGGGAATAAAAAATATTCGCTCCGGACACACCAACGTCTGACGTAGTGATCCGTACAACTGCTTTTATGTCCTTATCGGTCTTTCTTCCATAATTCTGCATCAGTTCCTTATAAACATCTGTAAGTTTCGTATCTTCCAGCTGCCAGGACGCCGTAACAGAATAATGATCTGCATAGCCGTTTAAAAACGTTGCCTTCTCATAGTCCCCATGGATATATGCCGAGGTAACCATGTACATATCCGGCATGGATATGATGGCATAATCTTTTTCATCACCGGACAGGACTGCCCTTATTTTTCCTTCACAGAAACGGATCAGTGCTCTTCCTCTTGCAACCTTCAGGCATTTATTCAAGATCTCTGCCAGTGTTTTCTTATCGACATCTGCCAGGGCTTTGCCATCAATCCTGGCCCGTCCTTTCAACGATTTGATTGCTGAATTTCCTATATAACAGATCCTCTCGGGCAGGATAAGAACCAGCCTGGAATGAGATAAGGTATCTTTTTCCAGTGCTTCCAGGGAAATGCCCGGAACCTCTGTACAGGTTTCTTCTCCTGCAGCTGCCACCTTTAATTTCTTACTGGTGATCCGGATCCATTCTGCCCGGCTGTCTATCTCTTCCAGATACTCGCACAGTTCCTTTTCTGTCCGGAACTCTTTATAAAAGTCATCTTTATAATACATAATGTCCGCCTTTCCACGCTAGCTGAAAATCCGGACTTCAACAGCCTGTATCTTTCCATCTTCGATGCAAAATACATAGCCGTCTTCTGCCATCTCCATAAGCATTCCAATTTCCAGTGCATTTGCGTTTTCCCATTTAATTGTCTCCATAATCGACCCTCCTGATTTTACAATGTGTTTTCTTTTTTTGATGTTCTTAAGGTATTTCTTTTTGCAGTTTCCTTAACTGACAGTTTCATTCGTGCTCCTCCTTTCTGCTTTTTATGCAATAAAAAAAGACACAAAAAGAATCTTCTTTCCTTCTTGCATCTTCCTTATATTTTGCATATCCATTTTTTCTCATTAAGGGCAAAACCGTCCCAAAGTGTTTCTTCCGGAATGTCCGGAACTAAAGAATAACCACAGTCTTTTATAGACTGTTAAATTATTTTTCATTTAAAGACTACCACAACATTTTGCGGTTGTCAATTAATTTTAACTATATATTGTGTTGTTGTGTGAGTTATCTTTATTATTTTGCTACATGTTGTGACAGGCGGCATGATACCGCCTGTCTTTTCATCCGTCTGCATAAATGCATGTATCTGAGGGGAATAGGTAATCTGTACATGCACTATGAAAACGTCTTACTCAGCGTTTGGATCCGCCGGGGAAATATTTTTGGCAAGGCTTCGCCCATTGGCATCCGTCCCTACTTCAAAAAGGACCGGCTGGCCACCGCTTAATTTCCGGTATCCATCCATCTGGATCTCCGAAAAGTGGGCGAAATAATCAATCCCGTCTTCACCGGTGATAAAGCCGTATCCTTTCTGTGCGCTGAACCATTTCACGGTTCCCTGTAGTGTTTCTGACATATCCTTCTCTCCTTTGCTGTATTTCCCGCAATAGTCTTTTGCGGAAACAGGGCAGCATGGAATCGAACCATGCCTGGTGCTCCCCTCCCTGCTATAAAAGGGATCTCTTCCTCTTATATTTCTTCGTTTCCCAAAAAAGTCCCGTTATTGAGTGCTGCATCCACCCGGCGGATTCCTACCAGCTTCTTTTCATTTATGCCAAAATAAAACCGGTAACGTTTTCCCTCCAAAACTTTTACGTTTTTATCCAGCAAAAGTTCACTCTGCCGTCCGGCCGGATCACTTACCCGGATCTTCCGTAATCTTGCAAAGGGATTTTTCCCGTCTATCCCGGTTACCAGCCCTTCCACGATTTCATAGGTCTTTTTATCCGCGGTGCGGAAAATAAGATATGTTCTTATAAACCCGATAATCCCAAGCAGGAAAGACCAGAAAATAAAAGTTTTGTCTTTCATCCATGTTCCCATAAATGATCCGAAAAGCAGGATAAAAAGAGACAGGATACCATATCGCTGGATCCTGTCCTTAAAAAAATCCGGTATATTCTGATAACGTGTTCCAAAATCTTCTAAGCATCTATACAGCCTGTGCCAATACGGATGTTCCGTTTGCTTCAAGGCAGTCCTCCCTTCTTATGTAGTCGATCACAAGCTGTTTCTTATAGTAAAGCTGCGCTACGCGGCTTATAAATTCCCTCTGCATCTGCTCCTGGAGGGAATCTTCCAAATGGGACTCCCTGCTTTTTGCCTTTTCTTTTAAGCATTTCAGATGATAGGAAACATCCCCTTCTCTTTGCAGATAGGAAAGTAGCTGGTATTCCTCTTCTGTAAGCAGCGGCTTTTTAAAAGCCCTCAGTGAAAACTTCAGGCCTTTTCCCATGGAAAGGGCTTCCATAAAATGCTTCATGCGTTCTGTCCGTGAAAAGGCCATGGGAGCCATGACTGACCGGCTGATAATGCTGTATACAGCTTCCTCTCTGGTACATCCTTCTGTCAGCACAACCAGGCCCCGCTTTACCAGACGGTTCAGGCAAAACTGAAAATCCTCTTTGTCCGCCCATTCCTGTGCCTGTTTTTCTCCAAGGCTAAATACAAGAAGACGATGCATCTGGGAGTGGACCTTATCCTCTTCACAGAAAGACCAGGTGAGCGCAGCCCACAAAATAGTTTCCATTTCTGTAAGTACTTTTTCTTCCCCATCTACCCAGACACAAAACCTTCCATCTGCATCATCTTTTTTCATTCCGATTGCTGTATACCATCTCATGACATTTCCTCCTTGTCATTTTCACTCTTTCTAATCTCTGCTTCTGATCTGTTTTCTTTCATATAACTTGTTACCCATACATCATTTCCAGGAGTTTTGGAAGTACATACCCCAAAAGCATGCCTGCTGCCGTACAGATTCCGATATTCGGCCGCCGCAGTTTCCATACTTCCTGTGTTTTGGTCCCGATAATCCTTGTTCTTCCCGGTACGATCCACCTGAGTTTCCGATAAAACTCCATGAATCCCTGATTGTCAAAGCCAAAGGATCGTACACAGAAAACATCCCGTTCCTGTTCTTCTTCATCCAAAAGGAAAAAGCTTTTCTGTTCTTTCCCTTCTTTTCGGATCACGATATAAAATTCCGGAATTCCCCGTCTGGTTCCTTCTACGATCTTATCCATCTCATCGTAAAAGATCCTGCAGGACTCATATTTTCCGTTTTTTTCCGGCTGGCAGACTGCCAGGCTGTCCTCTTCAAGTGCCATATAACAGTTTTCTGCCTCCATGATCCTCCGGCTGATTTTTATGGCCTGACGAAGAAGCAGGATTATCGCAAGCGTCAGTGCAGTACACAAATATACAAGATATGAAAAAGTATGCGCTGATTCCCTCTGCCACACTGCATATTGCTGTCATAATAAAATACTGTTCTTTAAGGTCCATCAGATGATATACATCATCTTCTGTCGCCTGTAGTCTCAAGGGCATCCATCCTTTCCGTCATGCCACGCTTATTTTATCCGGGGATTTCTTTTTTTCCTCTCGGCTTTTTATATAGTCTGTACATTCCCGGATGGTCTGTTCACACAGGTAATAAGAAAATTTCCCGATATGTGTGTCCTTTTCCCGGAGATTCAAACGGTTCTGAAGCCAGATATATGTGCTGTGTTTGGTCATATAACCATTTTTCCAGATTGCATCCAAAGCTCTGTGTGCTTCGATCCGCTTATTACGCAGATTGCTGTCAGCCATGGTTCCCATGGGACGCATACTTTTTTTGTGTGCCCCAATGTATGAATCACAGGAAGGATAGCCGCTGCATACATACAGGTATTTCTCCGGATCCAGGTTGTTATCCCCATAGACATAGGCTGCCGGCCTAAGTACCCCGGGTCTTTTGCAATATGGACAGTACAAGGTTTCCCGCATCTGTTTTTTCTTCTTTTTTGCCATCTGACGTCACTCCTTTCCATCTTTATCTCCGATGTTAAAGAAATCCCTTTTTCTGTGTCAACAGAATTCTTTGAAAATCATAAAAACATTTTCAGGAAGCTCTTTTGATAAGCCTTGTGATAATGCCTTCTGCCACTTCATAGTTGTCGTTGATGCGGGTCACCACAAATCCGATCTTATCTTTCTTTCCCGGAAGTGCGGACATATTGCAGGAATGTGCCACGGCATTGACTCCGATATCAAGGCGGATAAAATAGGTTCCCTTATAGACTTCCGTAATGATCCCTGTATATTTTCCCTGTTTATGGCATTTCCGGAGGTTATCTTTATTGATATTGGCTGTCGGACTCTTTGCATCCACTTCTATAATGATCTGGTCAACAGAGCTTGCTTCCACCTTATTGACCATGACCAGCACCAGATCACCTACCTGGAATTTTTCTCCGGCATCTACCATCCACTCCCAGGCCATGTCTCTGGCCCGGACAGATACTTCTACACCAAAGACTTCCAGGCGGACTGCCTTGGGAGCTACCGCGATCACCCTTGCTTCTACGATCCTGCCTTCATAAAGCATTGGTTTTTCTGTATCTTCCCCAAGGTAAAAAGTCTGCCTCTTTTTAAGCATTGCATCTTTTCTGGATGCTACAACACTCCGGCTCTTGTTATCCAGATCTTTGATGATGAAATCAATGTCACAGCCGAGCATGTTGTTAGCAATACGGACCTGACGGTTTAAGGTATCCGCGTTTTCACGCCCGTCTCCCTGAAGGTTGATCATCATTTCATTCATTGGGATAATGATCCGGAAACCATTAAAGTATGTAACAGCAACCAACCATCCACTCTCCAGTTTTTCAATGCCCCCAAGCTGGCCCGTCAGGATCTTTCTGGTACGATGTGCATTCAAAAGCTGATGCCATCTGGCTTCTTCCTGTTCCTCCATGCTTTCAACCTGCGCGTCTACATCGATTGTCAAAACACCATCGTAGACTGCACGCGGAACATCTTTTTCCCCGTTTCCCGCCAAAACTGTTTTTTTGGTATCCTCCATATACTTCCTCCTGTTCTTATTTATTTTTGTCTTCTCTGCTCCATCCAGAAAACTCCTCCGGTACTCAGGAAAGACAAAAGAAGACACAAAAAAAGCAGCCCGTTTAAAGCTGCTTTCTTCATGCCTTCTTTTTACAGATACCATTCTATAATACATGGAATTCTATGTCAATATTACCT
>QWCV01001607.1_pt1 | contig 21150 bp, 19 predicted proteins | sample 1972621 | NCBI WGS metagenome assembly QWCV01 (sample SAMN09866699, study PRJNA288562) | Human gut metagenome isolate pre2_stool, whole genome shotgun sequencing... | isolation source: gut | host: Homo sapiens | place: USA: California | reverse complement strand
TCCATTTTGAAATGCTGCGTGCCGTGCGCGCGCAAAGGAGGAAAATTCTCATGAAACAGATGAAACACAAAGCCCGTATCCTGCTGGTGCTCGCCCTGGCCCTTGTGCTGGCGTGCGCCTTCTCTTCCCTGGCATTTGCAGAAGGCGAAAGCGCCGCAGCGCCCGCCGATATGAACAGCGGCCTGGGCTACCTGGCCGCGGCCCTCAGCGTGGGCATTGCAGGCATTGGCGCCGGCATCGCCGTGGGCGCGGGCGCCCCGGCCGCCATTGGCGCTTTGACGGAAGACCCGAAAAGCTTCGGCAAGGCGCTGATTTTCGTGGCGTTGGGCGAAGGCATCGCCCTGTACGGCATGCTTATCTCCATCCTCATTCTGTCCAGGCTGTAAGCCATGAAATACTTTCTGATCAGCGATAATGTGGACACGCTGGCCGGCATGCGCCTTGTGGGCGTGCACGGCGTGGTGGTGCATGAAGAGGATGAGGTGCGCGCCGCGCTGGAAAAAGCCTGTGCAGACGAAGAGATTGGCCTTGTGCTCATCACCGACAAGCTGGTGGCCAAATGCGCCGACACCGTGTTTGCATACAAGCTGGGGCGCAAGCGCCCGCTGATTGTAGAAATGCCGGACCGCCACAGCGATTCCAACCCCGGCGACAGCATCCGGCGCTACATCTCTGAAGTGGTTGGCGTGAAGATTTGAGGTGAAGGCAATGGCACAGAAAAATAAACAAGCCCCCTTTGGCACACAGAGTTCGGCCGATGCGCAGCGCAGCGAGATGTTTGAAGCATCCGTGCTGAAAAGCGCCTCGATGGAGGCGCAGCAAATTGTACAGGAGGGCGAAAAAGAGGCCCGGCAGATTGTAGAGCAGGCGCGCCACAGCAGCGTGGATACGCAGCTGGACGCCTACCGCCGCGCCGCCAAGCGCGCGGCCGCGCTGGAGGCCGCCGTGGCCCGGCGGGAATACCGCGACAGGCTGCTGCGCTACCGCACACAGCTTGTAAACGGCCTGTTTGCCGAAGCGCAGGAGGCCGCGCTGGCCTTTGCGCAAAGCGGGCAGGCGTATGCCGCCTTTGTGCAGGCCGCGCTGGCGCGCCACAGGGACGCCTGCGCGCAGGGGCCCTGCCGCGTGCTGGTGCGGAAAGCCGATTTGGATGCGCTGGCCGGCGCGGTAAAAGCCGCCCTGCCGGGCTGCAAGTACGAGCTGTGCGCAGACGCCGCCATTGCTTTGGGCGGCGCCAAACTTGCGTGCGGCAACGTGCTGTTTGACGAGACGCTGGACGACCGCCTTGCCTCGCTGCGCGAGGAATTTCTGGGCCGTTGCGGCCTGCGTGTGCAGTAAAGGCCGCGCAAAACATGCAACCGGCAGATCAAGAAGGAGCAAGCCATGAACGACACGATCTATTCGATCAACGGGCCCGTTGTCACCCTGCGGGGCGCGCGCGGCTTTTCCATGATGGAAATGGTGTATGTAGGCGAGGTGGGGCTGATTGGCGAGGTGATTGGCATCACTTCGGAAAAAACCACCATTCAGGTGTATGAGGACACCGCTGGCCTGAAAGTGGGCGAACCCGTGCGCGGCACGGGCGCGCCGCTGTGCGCCACACTGGGCCCTGGCATTATGCAGAATATTTTTGACGGCATCGAGCGCCCGCTGGCCACCATTGCACAAGAACACGGCGCTTTTATTGCCAGCGGCGTGCATGTGGCCAGCCTGGACGAGCACAAGCTGTGGGATGTGACGGTGCTGGTAAAGCCCGGCCAGCAGGTGACGGGCGGCAGCTTTATTGCCAGTTGCCCGGAAACCAGCATCATCACGCACAAAAGCATGGTGCCGCCGGACGTCTCCGGCACGGTTACCTGGGCGGCAGAAAACGGGCAGTACACCATTCAGGACCCCATCTGCAAGGTAAAAACGCCGCGCGGGGAAGAGCGCACGCTGTACCTTGCGCAAAAATGGCCCATCCGCACGCCGCGCCCCGTGGCCCTGCGCGAGGCCATCAGCCGCCCGCTGGTCACAGGCCAGCGCGTCATCGACAGCCTGTTCCCCATCGCCAAGGGCGGCGCGGCCGCTGTGCCGGGCGGTTTTGGCACAGGCAAAACCATGACGCAGCACCAGCTTGCCAAGTGGTGCGACGCAGATATCATTGTATATGTGGGCTGCGGCGAGCGCGGCAACGAGATGACGCAGGTGCTGAACGAGTTCAGCGAGCTGGAGGACCCGAAGAGCGGCAAACCCATGACCGAGCGCACCACCCTGATTGCCAACACCTCCAACATGCCGGTTGCGGCGCGTGAGGCGTCTATTTACACGGGCGTGACGCTGGCGGAATATTACCGCGACATGGGCTACGATGTGGCCATGATGGCCGATTCCACCTCGCGCTGGGCCGAAGCGCTGCGCGAAATTTCCGGCCGTCTGGAAGAAATGCCTGCGGAAGAGGGCTTCCCCGCCTATCTGCCCAGCCGCCTTGCGGCTTTTTACGAGCGCGCGGGCTGTGTGAAAAGCCTGAACGGCGAGAAGGGCAGCGTCTCCATCATTGGCGCCGTTTCGCCCCAGGGCTCTGATTTTTCCGAGCCCGTCACCCAGAACACCAAGCGCTTTGTGCGCTGCTTTCTTGCGCTGGATAAATCGCTGGCATATGCCCGCCATTATCCGGCCATCAACTGGACGCTGAGCTACAGCGAATATTACGAGGACCTGGACCCCTACTACACGGCGAACCTGGGCGAGGAGTTCTGCGCGCTGCGCGGGCGCATGCTGGGCCTTCTGAGCGAGGAAAACAAGCTGATGGAAATTGTAAAGCTCATCGGCTCGGACGTTTTGCCCGATTCGCAGAAGGTGACGCTGGAGACCGCGCGCGTCATCCGCGTGGGCTTTTTGCAGCAAAACGCCTTCCACCAGAACGACACCTATGTGCCGCTGGAAAAACAGCTTTGGATGATGCGGGCCATCCTGCATTTGTACGACAAGGCCAGCGCCCTCAGCGCCGGGGGCGTGCCGGTGAGCGACATGACGGCCGCCGGCCTGTTTGACAAACTGGTGAAGGCCAAATACGAGATACCGAACGACAAGCCCGAACTGTTTGGCGAATATGAAAAAGAGATAGACGGCATCTGTGAAAAACTGCTGGCGGCGCGCGCGGGCGCGCAGGCGCCAGTCGGAAGGGAGTGAGCGGCATGGCCATGGAATATCTGGGCCTTTCTGACATCAACGGCCCGCTTGTGGCGCTGGACGGCGTCTCGGGCGTGGGCTTTGAAGAGATGGTGCGCATCCAGACGGCCGCCGGCCCGCGTGCGGGCCGCGTGGTGGCGCTGGAGGGAGAGCGCGCCGTCGTTCAGGTGTTTGCCGGCACCTCTGGCATGGACCTTTCGCACGCCTCTACCCGTTTTTCCGGCCACCCCATGCGCCTTGCGCTTGCGGACGAGATTGTGGGCCGCATCTTCAACGGCGCAGGCGAGCCGGTGGACGGCCTTGGCCCCGTGTATGCCGACCATTATGCCGATATCAACGGCAGCGCCATCAACCCGGTAAGCCGCGCCTACCCGCGCAACTATATCCGCACGGGCATCTCTTCTATTGACACGCTCATCACGCTGATCCGCGGGCAAAAGCTGCCCATTTTTTCCGGCTCTGGCATGAGCCACAACCAGCTTGCCGCGCAGATTGTGCGCCAGGCCCAGCTCAGCGAAGATTCCACCGAGAGCTTCGGCGTGGTGTTCTGTGCCATGGGCGTGACGAAAGACGTGGCTGAATACTTCCGCAAAAGCTTTGAGGAATCGGGCGCATTAAGCCGTGTGACGATGTTTTTGAACCTCTCGTCCGACCCCATCATCGAGCGCATTCTCACCCCGCGCTGCGCGCTGACAGCAGCGGAATACCTGGCGTTCGAAAAAGGCATGCATATCCTTGTGGTGATGACAGATATGACCAGCTATGCCGAGGCGCTGCGCGAATTTTCCTCTTCCAAGGGCGAAATTCCGGGGCGCAAGGGCTACCCCGGGTACCTGTATTCCGACTTTGCCAGCCTGTACGAGCGCGCGGGCGTCATTGCCGGGCGCAGCGGCAGCGTGACGCAGATTCCCATTCTCACCATGCCGAACGATGATATCACCCACCCCATCCCCGACCTGACGGGCTATATCACCGAGGGGCAGATTGTGCTGGACCGCTATCTGGATCAGCAGGGCATCTACCCGCCCATCAGCGTGCTGCCCAGCCTTTCGCGCCTGATGAAGGACGGCATTGGCGAGGGTTATACCCGCAAAGACCACCCCGATGTCTCGAACCAGCTGTTTGCCAGCTATGCCAAGGTAAGCGATGCGCGCGGCCTGGCCAGCGTGATTGGCGAGGAAGAGCTTTCGCCCACCGATAAACTGTACCTCGATTTCGGCAACCACTTTGAAAAAGAGTTTCTGGGCCAGGGCCAAAACGAAAACCGCACCATCAGCGAAAGCCTGGACCTTGGCTGGCGCCTTTTGAGCATTCTGCCCCGCGAAGAGCTGGACCGCCTGGATGAAAAGGTGCTGGACGAACACTACCGCGCGCACTAAGCGCCGTTTTGCCCACATACGCAAAGGAGGTGAGGGGCCGTGGCGGAACAGATTTTTCCCACAAAGGGCAACCTGATTGCCTGCAAAAAGAACCTGGAGCTGGCCAAGCTTGGCTTTGACCTGCTGGACCGCAAGCGCAATGTGCTGATGCGCGAGATGATGAAGCTTATTGACGTGGCGGCCGACATGCAAAAAGAGATTGGCGACACCTTCCAGCGGGCCTACCGCGCGCTGCAAAACGCCAATATCACGCTGGGCATCGACCAATCGCTGGACAGCGTCGTGCCGGAAGAGCGCGGTTTTTCCATGCACGGGCACAGCATCATGGGGGTAGACCTTCCCACCGGCGAAGTGCAGGCGGCCCCGCCCTTCCCCTATTACGGGTTCCGCAATTCAAACTCTCAGCTGGACGCCGCCTATATGGCTTTCGACCATGTAAAGCGCTTGTGTGCCAGGCTGGCGGGCATTGAAAACAGTGTATACCGCCTTGCCACCGCCATCAAAAAGACCCAGCGGCGCACCAATATGCTGGAGAATGTGGTCATCCCCCGCCTGGAGGAGAACATCCGCTTTATCTCCTCCACACTGGAGGAGCACGAGCGCGAGGAATTCACCCGTATGAAGGTCATCAAACGCCAGAAGGGCGGCTGAACCGGCGCCTCATAGCAATTGCTGTTCCCACAGCCTTTCCGTCATCCTTACCGGATGATGGAAAGGCTGTTTTTTATGCATAGCTTCCAAAGTAATCAAGAAATATTTGTGAACTTTTTCTTAAAACAGTTGCATGAAGCCTGCAAAACACCTATACTGTTCTTTAACCTGATTAAATAGGCTGCTTAAATATTAACTTCATTATCATTTTAAAAATACGGAGGCCTGCTCTATGGAATGGGAAAAGACACAAAGCGTGCGGCTGTTTCGCCTGATTGACCGCATGCGCCGCGCCTGGGCGGCCATTACCCCCTGTGCCGGGCTGAGCAAATCTCAGTTTGGCACCCTGATGGCCCTGGCACATCTTGGCGGCGGGCCGGGCCTGGCCGGGCAGCCGCCTCAGCGGCAGGCACAGGGCCTGCCGCTGACACAGCTGGCACACGGGATGCACCAAAGCCCGCCGGCCCTCAGCCAGCGCATTGCGGCGCTGGAGGCAATGGGGTATGTGCAGCGCACAGAAGACGCGCAGGACAGGCGCGTGACGCGCGTGCACCTCACCCCACAGGGCAACGCCCTGCTGAAACAGGCATACCATGCTATGAATGAAAAGCTGAACAGCGCCCTTGACGCGCTGGGCGAGCAGGACACGGCCATGCTGTTCACCCTGCTGAATAAGTTCACAGCCCAGCTGGAACAGGCCGCGGGCATTGAATGGGAGGAAAATTGACGCCATGTTGAAATTGAAACGGTATCTGAAGCCGTACTGGGTGCTGCTGGTGTGCGCTATGGTATTTCTGTTCGGCCAGGCCATGCTGGAGTTGACGCTGCCCAACATGATGAGCGACATCGTAAACACCGGCATCCAGCAAGGGGGCATCACCGAGGTGGCGCCCAAGGCCATCTCGGCCGACGGCATGGCGCTGATGCAGGCCTTCATGTCAGAAGAGGACGCGGCCACCGCCATGCAGCAGTATGCCCGCGTGGAGGACGCGGCCCCCTATGCACAGACATACCCGAACCTGAAGGCCGGCGATTATGTCCTGAAAGAGGACGCCGATACCGCAGCGGCCGACACCGCCTTTTCGCGCGCCAGCTACGCCTGTGTGCAGGTGATGCAGGGCCTGATGGCGGAAAATGGCGCCGCGGCACAGGGGCAAGACGGCGCTGCAGCGCTGGAAGCAGGCCAGCTGTCGCAGCTGCTGCCCATGCTGGCCCGGCTGCCTGAGGGCACGGTGCAAAACGCCATTCAAACGGCGGCCAGCGCGCCGGACATGGCGCTGGAACAGACGGCCAGCGTGTTTACCAAAAGCTTTTATGTGCAGCTTGGCGCAGACACAGACGCCATGCAGACGAACTATATCCTGATGAAGGGCCTTGAGATGCTGGGCTTCACCGTGCTGCTTACGGCGTGCGCCATTGCGGCCGGCTTCTGCCTGGCGCGCATGGGCGCCGGCGTGGGGCGCGACCTTCGCCGCGATGTGTTCCGCCGGGTAACCTACTTCACCACCGGCGAGCTGGACCAGTTCTCCACCGCCAGCCTCATCACACGCACCACCAACGACATCACCCAGGTGCAGACATTTCTCTCCATGGGCCTGCGCCTGATGTGCTTTGCGCCCATCATGGGCATTGGCGGGCTTATTATGGGGCTTTCCAAGTGCGTGTCCATGGCGTGGATTCTGCTTTTGGCGCTGATTGTGATGCTGGGCGTTATTCTGGTGCTGTTCGTAGTGGCGCTGCCGCGCTTCAAGAAAATGCAGCAGTTCATCGACAAGCTGAACCTGGTCAGCCGCGAGCATCTCTCTGGCCTGATGGTCATTCGCGCCTTTGCCACACAGGATTTTGAGCAAAAGCGCTTCGACAAGGCCAACAAAGACCTCACCTCCAACACGCTGTTTGTGAACCGCGCCATGGTGACGATGATGCCCGTGATGACGCTGGTGATGAACGGCGTCAGCCTGCTGATTGTCTGGGTGGGCGGCCACCAAATTGCCCAAAGCACCATGCAGGTGGGCGATATGATGGCATTCATTCAATATGCCATGCAGGTCATTATGAGCTTTTTGTTCATCAGCATGATGTTTGTGATGGTGCCGCGCGCCACCGTTTCGGCCGAGCGTGTGAACGAGGTGCTGGCCACACAGCCCTCTGTGCGTGACAAAGAGCAGCCGCGCCACCTGCCGCAGCCCGTGCGCGGCGTGGTGGAGTTCCGCGACGTGTCGTTCCGTTACGGCGGGGCGGATGAGCCCGTGCTGCACCATGTCAGCTTCACGGCAAAGCCCGGGCAGACAACGGCGTTCATCGGCTCCACCGGTTCGGGCAAATCCACGCTTGTCAACCTCATCCCCCGTTTTTACGACGTGAGCGAGGGCAGCATTCTGCTGGACGGCGTGGATGTGCGCGATGTGCCGCAGAAAGAGCTGCGCGGCGCCATTGGCTATGTGCCGCAAAAGGGCATGCTGTTCTCCGGCTCCATTGCCTCAAACCTGCGCTATGGCGATGAACAGGCCAGCGACGAAGCGCTGCGCACCGCATGCGACGTGGCCCAGGCCACCGAATTTGTCAGCCAGCTGCCGGAGGGCCTTGACACCTATGTAAGCCAGGGCGGCACCAGCGTTTCCGGCGGGCAGCGCCAGCGGCTTTCCATTGCGCGCGCGCTGGTGAAAAAGGCGCCGGTGTATATCTTTGACGACACCTTCTCTGCGCTGGATTTCAAAACAGACGCCAAGCTGCGCAAGGCACTGGCAGGCTATACAGACGGCGCCACGGTGCTGATTGTGGCGCAGCGCGTGTCCACCATCATGCACGCAGAGCAGATTGTGGTTTTGGACGAGGGCCGCGTGGCGGGTATCGGCACACACAAACAGTTGCTGGAAACCTGTGAAACCTATCGCGAAATTGCGCAAAGCCAGCTTTCAAAGGAGGAATTGGCATAATGGCACAACAAACGCATGGCGCCCATATGGGCGGCCCGCGCGGCGCTGCCGGCATGATGCCCGGGGAAAAGGCCAAGAACTTCAAGGGCACCATGGCAAAGCTGCTGCGCTACCTCTCGCGCTATCTTCCCGCCATCATCACCGTATTGGTGTGTGCGGCGGCCTCCACCGTGTTTTCCATCTTTGGGCCCAAGGTGCTGGGCCAGGCCACCACAAAGCTGTTTGAGGGCGTGATGGCCATGCTTACCGGCACCGGCGGCATCGATTTTACCGCCATTGGGCAAATTCTTCTGTTCTTGCTGGCCATCTATCTTGCCAGCGTCCTTCTCAGCTATGTGCAGGGCTGGGTTATGGCAGGCGTGGCCACCAAGGTGAGTTATTCCATGCGGCGCGAAATTTCGGAAAAAATAGACCGCATGCCGCTTTCGTATTTTGACCGCGTGCCAAACGGCGAGGTGCTGAGCCGCATCACCAACGATGTGGATACCGTCACCCAAACGCTGAACCAAAGCCTTTCGCAGATTGTGACAAACGTCACCATGATGGTGGGCGTGCTGTGCATGATGCTGTCCATCAGCCCACTGATGACGCTGGTGGCAATTTGCATTCTGCCCGTGAGCGTGCTGATTGTGATGAATGTGGTAAAGCGCAGCCAGCCCTACTTCCGCCAGCAGCAGGATTATTTGGGCCATGTGAACGGCCATGTGGAAGAGATGTATGGCGGGCATGTGGTGGTGACGGCCTTTGGCCGCGAGGAAGAGAGCCTTGGCACCTTTGAAAAAATGAACGCAAAGCTGTATGACGCGGCCTGGAAAAGCCAGTTTCTCTCTGGCATGATGATGCCGCTGATGAACTTTGCCGGCAACCTTGGCTATGTGGGCATCTGTGTGCTGGGCGGCTTTCTCTCGCTGAACGGCTCCATCACGGTGGGCGACATTCAGGCATTTATCCAGTATGTGCGCAACTTCACCCAGCCCATCAACCAAATTGCCAACATCTCAAACGTGCTGCAGCAGACGGCCGCTGCGGCCGAGCGCGTGTTTGCCTTCCTGGAGGAAGCGGAAGAGCCGGCCGACCCGCAAAGCCCGCTCTCGCCCGAGCTGATTCAGGGCGAAGTGGATTTTGCCCATGTGCACTTCGGCTATAACCCGGAGAAAACCATCATTCACGATTTCTCTGCCATCATTCGTCCGGGCCAAAAGGTGGCAATTGTGGGCCCCACCGGCGCCGGAAAAACCACCATGGTAAAGCTGTTGATGCGTTTTTACGACGTGACGGACGGCGCCATTCTGCTGAACGGCTATGACGTGCGCCAGTTTGCCCGCAACGATTTGCGCGATTCCTTTGGCATGGTGCTGCAGGATACATGGCTGTACAACGGCACCATCCGCGAAAACATCCGCTATGGGCGGCTTTCCGCCACCGATGACGAGGTGCTGGCCGCGGCAAAAGCCGCGCAGGTGGACCATTTCGTGCGCACCCTGCCCGATGGATATGACACCGTGCTGAACGAAGAGGCCACCAACATCAGCCAGGGGCAAAAGCAGCTGCTTACCATTGCGCGCACCATCATCTCCGAGCCGCGCATCCTCATTTTCGACGAGGCCACCTCCAGTGTGGACACGCGCACCGAGCTTGCCATCCAAAAGGCAATGGACCATTTGATGGAGGGCCGCACCAGCTTTATCATTGCACACCGCCTGTCCACCATCCGCGATGCAGACCTGATTCTGGTGATGAAGGACGGCGACATTGTGGAGACGGGCTCCCACACCGAGCTTTTGGCAAAGCGCGGTTTTTATGCCGAATTGTATCAAAGTCAGTTTGCAGACGTATCCAGCGAGGCCGTGTAACGCGGCTGTACAGGGGCGCCCGCGCAGCCCGGCCGGGCTGTGCAGGCGCCTTTTTCAGCCTGCCTCCCCGGCATGGCCGCACCGCCCGTGCATCCCATGCTGCCAAAAAACGGGTTGGCCAGGCGCCACCCTTTTTGCTATAATAATTACAAGTGAACGAAAAGGGGGCCCATGGGCCGTGCCCGGCCCGGCAGCTTTTTTGTGCCGCCCCAAAACACAGGCTGGCGGCCCGCTGCGCCGGCCGGCAGGCACTTTTTCTGTAAACGGTATCCGCATACAAAGCGCGCAAACTGCGGCACATGTGCGGGTATCTTGATACGCCATATCACCACGCCGCGCAGGGCCCGCCTTGTGCGTCTCAATGGAAGGAGGCATTTTGAATAAGAAGCTAAAAGAAAAAATTATGGAAGCGCTGGACGCCGTGCTGCCGGTGACGCTGATTGTGTTTGTGCTTTGCGTCACCATCACCCCCATGTCGCTGGCCACCCTGCTGATGTTTCTGGTGGGGGCCGTGCTTTTGATTGTGGGAATGGGATTTTTCAACCTGGGGGCCGATATTGCCATGATGCCCATTGGCGAGCACACCGGCAGCCATCTCACCAAAATGCGCACGCCGGCCGGCGTGGCCGCCGTGTGCTTCGCCATTGGCGTGTTCATCACCATTGCCGAGCCGGACCTGCAGGTGCTGGCCCGCCAGACGCCCGCCGTGCCGGATATGGTGCTTATTCTGTGCGTGGCCTGCGGCGTGGGTGTGTTTCTGGCCCTGGCCTTTCTTCGCACACTGTACGGCTGGCCGCTGGCGCGTATTTTGATTATCTGTTACCTTCTGGTGTTTGCCCTGGCCGCCTTTGTGCCGCGCGAATTTCTGCCGGTGTCCTTCGATTCGGGCGGCGTCACCACCGGGCCTATCACCGTGCCGTTCATCATGGCGCTGGGCCTTGGCCTTTCCTCGGTGGGCCATTCGGACCATTCCGACAGCGACAGTTTCGGCCTGGTGGCCCTGTGCAGCATCGGCCCCATTCTTGCCGTGTTGGTTCTGGGGCTTGTATACAGCGCCGCAAGCGGCTCTTACACGCCGCTTGCCATCCCTGAGGTGAACACCACGCGCGAGCTTTGGATGCAGTTCAGCAACGAATTTCCCACCTATGCGCAGGAGGTGCTGCTTGCGCTTGCGCCCATTCTCATCTTTTTCCTAATTTTTCAGGCCGTGTGCCTGCATCTGCGCAAACGGCCGCTGGCCAAAATTCTCATGGGCATGCTGTACACCTTTCTTGGCCTCACGCTGTTTCTCACCGGCGTGAACGTGGGCTTTATGCCCGCAGGCTATTCCATTGGCAGCCAGCTGGCCGCCAGCGGCTGGCCCTGGCTTTTGGTGCCGCTTGGCATGCTGATTGGCTATTTCATTGTGAAAGCCGAGCCCGCGGTGCTGGTTTTGAACCGGCAGGTGGAGGAAGTGACGGACGGCGCCATCTCTGCGCGCATTATGATGTTTGGCCTCTCTGCCGGCATGGCCATCTCGGTGGGGCTTTCCATGGTGCGTGTGCTCACGGGCATTTCCATTTTGTGGCTGCTGGTGCCGGGTTATGCGCTGGCGCTGGGGCTGAGCTTTGTGGTGCCGAAAATCTTTACCTCCATCTCCTTCGACTCCGGCGGCGTGGCCAGCGGCCCCATGACGGCCACCTTTTTGCTGTCTTTTGCCATGGGCGCGTGTGACGCAGCCGGCGGCAATGTGCTGACAGACGCCTTCGGCATTGTGGCCATGGTGGCCATGACACCGCTTATCATCATTCAGCTGATCGGGCTTTTATACCGCATGAAGGTTGCGCGCACTGGCGCTGCAACGCCGCAGGAAAGCGCCGATGAAGTAATCGACCTTTCCAAAGAGGTGGAACTATGAACAGAAAAATTGAATGGCTTATCACCATTGTAGACCGCGGGCGCGGCGACAAAGTGGCCGAAGTGTACCAAAGGCACCATGTGGCCGTGCAGCTGGTCACACATGGGCGCGGCACTGCCACATCCAAAATTATGGATGTGCTGGGCCTGGATGAGCCGGAAAAAGATATTGTGCTCAGCCTTGTGCCCGGCGCGCTTTCCCGCGAAATTCTTCGCGCGCTGGAGGAAGAGCTTCATTTTACCCGGCCCGGGGCAGGCATCGCGTTTTCGATTTTGCTTTCGGGCATCAGCACTGCGGCGCACAGCCGCGTCACACACGGCAGGCTAGAGCTTTGCCTGCCACAGGAGGAAACCAGCATGACATCAGAACAGCATGAACTGATTGTTGCCGTCACAGACGCAGACGGCGTGGATATTGTAATGGATGCCGCGCGCGCAGCAGGCGCCCGCGGCGGCACCGTGGCCAGGGCCCGCGAGGTGTGCAGCGAAACGGCGCAAAAGCTGTTTGGCCTGCCCATTCAGCCAGAGAAAGAGCTTGTGCTCATTCTGGTGCCGGCCGGCATTCGCCAGACGGTGATGCAGGCCATCTGCGACACTGTGGCCCAGCAAACGCCCCAGCGCGCTTTCACCTTTTCGCTGCCTGTCAGCGGGGTGCTGGGCCTGCGCTGATACCCCGTTTCCTTTGGGGCTTTTTACAAAGTTGTGCATATTTAAAGTATGTTTTTGCATGAATATCCAAAATTAAGCCTGCGCGCCCAAAAAGCACTTGACAAATGTGGCCGCGGGGGGTAACATGCAAACAAATAAAAAGTTCAAATTGCGCTGCGGTTTTCCGCAGGCAATGATAGAGGCGCGGTGTCCAAAAGTACCGCGCGGCAAGGCAGGCAAGCCGCCGCGCGCGAAAGGGGCCACCGCCGAAGCGCCCGGGCAATTGCCTTTGGCCGGGCGGCTGGGCCGCCGCAGAACATGCGGCGGACTGTCACGCAAAGCGTGAAGCGCTATCATTGGAACAGCATTCCGTGCGTGGGCAGCTTTTCTTCGCCCTCCGTATCTGATTGCAACCCCATGGTGCGTTTTGCGCGCCATGGGGTTTTTGTTTTCGTTCCGGCCAGGCCCCCGGCGCCGCAGCACTTTCCCGCGCGCGCCGGCAAAACAGCCGGTTTGAGAAAAATATTTTTGGAAAGAGGGAATTTCAGATGAAGAACTGGATGGCGGGCGCCCTGGCGCTGGCGATGGTTCTGGCCATGGCCCTTACCGGCTGCGGCGGCAGCGCATCTTCCGGCGCAGTGTCCGGCAGTGCGGCGGCCTCCGGGGCGGATGACAATGTGCTGACGGTTGCCATGGAATGCGCCTATGCGCCCTATAACTGGACGCAGAATGACGATTCGAACGGCGCTGTTCCCATTTCGGGCAGCTCGGACTATGCCAACGGCTATGACGTGATGATGGCCAAAAAAATGGCCGAGGCCCTTGGGATGGAGCTGGAAATTGTGCGTTCCGATTGGGATTCGCTGGTTCCGGCCGTGATATCCGGCACGGTAGATTGCGTAATTGCCGGCCAGTCCATCACCTCTGAGCGCATGGAAAGCGTAGATTTTACCACGCCGTACTACTATGCCAGCGTGGTGACGCTGGTGAAGGCCGACGGCCCCTATGCAGATGCGGCCGGTGTGGCCGACCTTGCGGGCGCCACCTGCACCAGCCAGCTGAACACAATTTGGTATGACAACTGCCTGCCGCAAATTGAAAACGCCAACATTCTGCCCGCACAGGAGACAGCCCCCGCCATGCTAGTGGCGCTGGACACCGGCGCGTGCGACGTGGTGGTAACCGATATGCCCACGGCCATGGCCGCCTGCGTGGCATACCCCAGCTTCAAGCTGCTGGATTTCACCGGCACCGAGGATGATTATGAAGTGTCGGAAGAAGACGTCAACATCGGCATCTCTGTGCGCAAGGGCAACACCCAGTTGCTGGACGCCCTGAACGAGGCGCTGGCCGGTTTGACGCAAGATGATTTTACCGCCATGATGGATGAGGCCATCAGCATCCAGCCCCTGAGCAACTGATTTTTCCCGCGCACAGCGGGCGCTGTGTGAAAGCGCCCTCACAGAAAGGATGAAGCAGACATGACATCCACATTGCCTACTGATTTTTGGGGCAGAGTCATCTATATTCTGCAAAACTACAGCGCTTCGCTGGGGCGGGGCGTGCTGAACACCATGATAATCGCCGTGCTGGCCACGCTGGCCGGCTGCATCATTGGCCTGGCGGTTGGCATTGTTCAAACCATCCCCACAGACCGCAAACAGTCGCCCGTGCGCTGGGCCCTGCTTTCGGCCGTCAAGTTTATTTTAAGCGCCTATGTCGAAATTTTCCGCGGCACGCCCATGATGGTGCAGGCCATGTTCATCTTCTATGGCGTGTCCATGCTCACCGGCGTGGTGATGCCCTACATGGGGGCGGCGCTGCTGATTGTGTCCATCAACACGGGCGCTTATATGGCGGAAACGGTGCGCGGCGGCATCCTCTCAATTGACCCCGGCCAGACAGAGGGCGCACACGCCATTGGCATGACCCATGTGCAGACAATGACCTATGTTATTCTGCCGCAGGCGCTGCGCAACATCATGCCGCAGATTGGCAACAACCTCATCATCAACATCAAAGATACCTGCGTTCTGTCCTGCATCAGCGTGGTGGAACTGTTCTTCGCAAGCCGCGGCGTGGCGGGCGCATATTACTGGTATTTTGAAACCTACACCATTGTGATGGTGATCTACTTCATCCTCACGTTCGTTTGCTCGCGCCTTTTGCGCCTGCTGGAAAAGCGCATGGACGGCCCTGCAAACTTTGATTTGGCCGTTTACGACACCTCCACGGGTGAGGGCATGCCCCATTTTCGCAAAAACAGCGCGCAGCCAAACGCGGACCTGCGCGCCAGGCAGATGTATCAGACGGGCAACTTGAATTTAGACCAGAACGAAAGGGGGCGCTGAAGCATGGCAGAACGCATCATAGAGGTGCAGCATCTCAGCAAAACCTTTGGCACCCACGAGGTGTTGAAAGACATCGACTTCTCTGTGCAGGAGGGGGACGTCACTTGCATCATCGGGGCATCGGGTTCGGGCAAATCCACCTTGCTGCGCTGCATCAACCTGCTGGAGACGCCCTCGGGCGGGCAGATTTTGTTCCATGGCACGCCTATCACCGGCCGCGGGTTCGACCCATGCGCCTACCGCGCCAAGGTGGGCATGGTGTTTCAAAGCTTTAACCTGTTCGCCAACCTCACCGTGCTGGAAAACTGCACCATCGGCCAGCGCAAGGTACTGAAAAAAAGCGCCGCCGAGGCCGAGGCCACAGCCATGGAATTTCTGGAAAAGGTGGGCATGCAGCAGTATATCAAGGCAAAGCCCCACCAGCTTTCGGGCGGGCAAAAACAGCGCGTGGCCATTGCCCGCGCCCTGGCCATGCGGCCGGAAGTGCTTTTGTTCGACGAGCCCACCAGCGCGCTGGACCCACAGATGGTGGGCGAGGTGCTGGCCGTGATGCGGCGCCTGGCGGGCGAGGGGCTCACCATGCTGGTGGTGACGCACGAGATGGCCTTTGCGCGGGATGTCTCTACCCATGTGGTGTTTATGGCAGACGGTGTGATTGCCGAGACAGGGGCGCCGCAGCAGTTTTTCGACGCGCCCAGCACCCAGGCCGCAAAAGATTTTCTGGCGCGGCTGCGCCATTGAGCCCAAACGGCGGGTGCAACCAACAAAATAAGGGTGGCAGGTGCTTTGCACCTGCCACCCTTTGCTTTTGCCTTGCGGCAACTTACACCTCGCCAAAGCCGCCGTCAATCAGTTCAATCAAAGCGTCCACCGCCTGCTGCTCGTCGGGGCCCTCGGCCGTCAGCTCTACCTCCGAGCCCTGCACCAGCGCCAGTGTCAGCACGGAAATGATAGACTTTGCATTTGCCGTGTTATCCTGTTCCTTCAAGCTGAGGTTGCGAATGGAAATGCGGGAATCGAACGCTTTTGCCGCATTTGTAAACTGAGAGGCCGGCCGGGCATGCAGGCCTGTGCGGTTTATGACGGTTGTTGTTCTGCGATACATGGGGCAGCACTCCTTTCTCCCGCGCGGCGCTCAAAGCGCAAGCGCGGCCTGCATACATTGTAAAACTTCACCGGCATCTTCGCAAGCCAGAATTTCCCCGGCCAGCCTTTGCAGCTGCACAGCCGTGTGGCGGCTTAGCGCGCGCTTTACCTTTGCCAGCTGGGAAGCGCTCATGGAAAGCTTGCGCAGCCCAAGGCCCACCAGCGCGCACAAAAAAAGCCCCGTGCCGTTGGCCACGGGGCTTTTTGCAAGATTGCACAAAGGCGTCAGGCTCAGGCCTGGCCCTCCTCCTTCATTTTGGCAAAGCACTCGCTGCAATACACAGGGCGGTCTTCGCGGGGCTTGAAGGGGACGCGGGCTTCTTTGCCGCACGCAGCGCACGTAGCCGTGAACATCTCACGGGTGCCGCGGGTGGCATTCTTGCGGGCATCGCGGCAGGCTTTGCAGCGCTGGGGCTCGTTTTCGAAGCCACGGCTGGCATAAAACTCCTGCTCACCGGCGGTGAACACGAACTCCTGGCCGCATTCTTTGCATACTAAGGTCTTGTCTTCGTACATTTTGGATATCTCCAATCTTAGAATTTTGCCCGCGGAAGGATTCAAACCGACACCTTTGATCTGGGGACCAACGCTCTGATTTAAGCTACTGGGGGCACATATATTCCCTGCGCCGTATGGCGCCATGGAACCTATTTTAATTTGGCGCGCACCCGCTGCAAGGCGTTATCTACCGCCTTGGGGGTAAGGTGCAGGCGCCGCGCAATCTGCCCATAGGACGCGCCAGCCATAAAAAGGGCCAGCACGCTTTTTTCCCGTGGGGACAGGCGCGTATGAATGGTGCGCACGGCCGCGCGGTAGGCTTCGCTTTCCTCTGCGCACGCCTGCGGGCTTTTGGCTTGGGTGGACGGGGCCGCCTCAATGGGCACCGCCCGGTTCAGCACCTCGTGCTTGCGGCGGGAAGCGGCGCGCGCCGCCGAGTTTACCGCGTTGCGCACGCAGGCTGCCGCATAGGTGGAAAAGGCCGTGCCCGCCCCGCCCTTGTAAGTGCGCACGGCGCAGAACAGGCCCACAAGGCCTTCCTGCACGGCATCTTCAAACTCCAGCCCCGGGCACACGGCGCGGGCCGCAGCGGCATTCACCACCGGCATCATTCTGGCAATGATGCCCGCCAGGGCCGCCTCATCGCCCTGCCTTGCCTGCGCAAGCTGAGCCATTTGAGCACTGCGGGAAGCGTTTGCCATTGCCTGCCTCCGAAACCACCGGCAGATACCTGCCCTGCGCATGCGTGGCTGTCTGCCGCGCATTTGATATTATTGTACAAATCGCTTCTTTAAAAGTCAAGTCGAAACGCCGGTGTGGAAAAAGTTTGTGCCGGTTGCCCATTTCCAAGGGATTTTTTCGTGGTTATTGCCCTGTTTTCTCGCCCATCGGGCCTTTGCTTTCTGCCGCGCAGGCCATTGCAATCCCCTCCTGCACGGTCACATTGCGCACCCAGTGCCCGCCCTTGATGCGAATGAGCGACAAAAGCACCTTCACCGGGCTGTCTATTTTCAGGCAGGCATATACGGCGGGCACGGGCCAGTGCAGAACAAGGCCCGTGAAAAAGCCAAGCGGGATGCTGGTGAGCCAAAGCGTGCCGCAATCCAGCAAGAAACCCATGCGTGTGTCGCCGCCGCCGCGCAGCACGCCCACAACACACGTCAGCTCTACCCCCATTGTCAGCTGCAAAAGGGCCAGCACGCCAATCATGCCATAGGCCGCCTCATGCACGGCCGGCGAGACGTGATACATAGCAAGAAACAGCGGGCGCACGCACAAAATGAACAGGCAGTTCAACGCGCCCAGGCCAAAGCTGAGCGCTACCAGCGTGTTGGCCACGCGCTGCACGCGGGCGTAACTTCCCTCGCCCACCGTGCGCCCCGTAAGCACCGCAGCCGCGTTTCCCACCCCGTTGAGGGTGACGAAAGACAGCTGGTGCAGCACCATGGTAATGCTGCTTGCCGCCACGAATGTGCGGCTGATTTGCCCCATGATGATGCTGGTTACCGTGCTGCCAAACCCCCACAAAAGCTCGTTGCCCACCACGGGCAGGCTGTGGCGGAAATATTCGCCCAGCAGCTCTTTATCCCAGGTGAAGCAATCTTTGACGCGAAAACCCACCAGCTTTTCTTTTGTATACATATAAATAAGCGCCAGAATCAGCTCGGAACAGCGCGCGCACACCGTGCCTACGGCCGCGCCGCGCACGCCCAGGGCGGGCGCGCCCAGCTTGCCAAAAATGAAAATGTAATTGAAAATTACATTCACAAAAAAGCTGCACCCGTATACGCCTACGGTCATTTTCACCTGCTCTGTGCCGCGCAGGCTGGAAAGGTAACACGATGCCAGCGCATAGGGCAAATAGCTGAACGCCACCACCGAAAGGTAGCTAGCCCCGGCCTCAATCACCTGTGCATCCGGGGTAAAAATGCGCAAAATCTGATGCGGAAAGGCCAGCGACAGCAGCGTGAGCACACTGACGGCGCAAAACACCGCCTGCACGGCAAGGCGCACCACTTTTCGGATATGGGCCATATCCTTTTTGCCCCAGTACTGGGCAATCAGCACGCCGCCGCCCGAGGCCAGGCCGTAAGAACAGCTCATCACCAGCGTCTGCATCTGGTTGCCAAGGTTTGCGCCGGAGATTGCCACGTCCCCAAGGCTGCCCAGCATCACACTGTCCATCAGCGTCACCCCGAAGCTGATGGCATACTGAAAAGCCATGGGCCCCGCAATGGCCAGCAGGTTCCGGTAGAAAGACTTTTCTGTAATGAATTTCTCTTTCAGCGCCGTTTTCAAGGGTTACCTCTCTTTCTGTTCCGCCCCCGGGCCGGGCGTCACAGGCGGCGGCACAGGGGCTTTATGCGTTTTTCTGTTGGCTGCCCGCGGGGGGCTTCATGGTGAGGGCAATGCGTTTTTTTGCCACATCCACGCTCAGCACCCACACGGTTACGATGTCGCCCACTTTCAGCACCTCGCTGGGGTGGCGGATATAACGGTTTGAAATCTGGCTGATGTGCACCAGGCCGTCCTGGTGCACGCCAAGGTCTACAAACGCACCGAAATCTATGACATTGCGCACCGTGCCCGTCAGCTGCATGCCGGCCCGAAGGTCCTCCAGCTTCATCACGTCGGTGCGCAGCAGCGGCGGCGGAAGCTCGTCGCGCATGTCGCGGCCGGGCTTTTGCAGCTCTGCCAGAATGTCCTGCAGCGTGGGCACGCCAACGCCCACGCGCTTTGCCAATGCCTCCAGGCCAATGGCCTTTGCCCGCTGGGGCAACGCCTCCATGGCCTGTGTGCCAATGTCCTCTTCTGTAAAGCCGCAGGCCTGCAGCACGGCCAGGGCCGCGCCATAGCTTTCAGGGTGCACGGCGCTGGCGTCCAATTTGTGCGCCGCGCCGGGCACGCGCAAAAAGCCTGCGCACTGCTCGTACGCCCTAGGGCCCAGCTTGGCCACCTTTAAAAGCTGTTTGCGCGCGCGGAAAGCGCCGTTTTCTTCGCGCCATGCCACAATATTTTTCGCCACCGCGGCGCTTACGCCGGCCACGCGCTGCAAAAGCGGGGCCGAAGCGGTGTTTAAATCTACCCCCACGCTGTTTACACAGTGCTCTACCACACCGTCCAGCGCCTCGGCCAGGCGGGCCGGCGGCATGTCGTGCTGATATTGCCCCACGCCCACAGCCTTTGGGTCTATTTTCACCAGTTCTGCCAAAGGGTCCTGCAGGCGGCGTGCAATGGAAATGGCGCTGCGCAGGTTCACGTCGTACTGCGGGAACTCCTGCGCGGCCAGCTTGGAGGCCGAGTATACGCTGGCGCCCGCCTCGCTTACCACCATATAGCTCACCGGGCGCGGCATTTCGCGCAGCACTTCGGCGGTGAACAGTTCTGTCTCACGGCCGGCTGTGCCGTTGCCGATGGCAATTATCTCCACCCCATACTGTTCAATCAGCGCCTTCAGCTTCCGCTTTGCCTCGTCCACGCGCTTGAACTCCGGCAAGGGATACAGCACGGCGGTATCCAGCACTTTGCCGGTGGCGTCCACCACGGCCGTTTTACAGCCCATGCGGTAGCCGGGGTCCAGCCCAAGGGCCACCTTGCCCTTGATGGGCGGCGCCAGCAAAAGCTGTTCCAGGTTTTTCGAAAACACTTTGATGGCCCCTTCGCACGCCTGTGCGGTAAGCATAGCGCGCACTTCGCGCTCCAGGCTGGGGTGCACAAGGCGGGCGTATGCGTCCTGCACGGCTGCGCACACCTCGCGCGCGGCCGCGCTGCTGTTTTTCACAAAGCGCTTTTCCAAAAGCGCCTGGGCCGCCGCGGCATCCACTTCGATGGAAACCTTCAAAAAGCCCTCGCGCTCGCCGCGGTCCACTGCCAGAACGCGGTGCCCCGCGGCCTTTTTCACAGGCTCTTTGAAATCGTAATATTTGTCATACACGCTTTCGGCGCCGTCCTTTGCCGCCTTCGAGACGAGCATGCCCCCGGCCAGGTACAGCTTTCGCAGCGCGGCGCGCGCATCCGCGTCATCGCTGACGGCCTCGGCAATGATATCGCGCGCGCCCGCCAGCGCCGCCTGCGCGTCGGGCACCTCCTCGCCGGTATAACCTGCCGCAAGCTGCGCGGGGTCATCTGCCGGGGCCTGTTGCAGCAGGCGCTGGGCCAGCGGCTCCAGCCCGCGGGCCTTCGCCACGCTGGCGCGCGTTTTTCGCTTGGGGCGGTAAGGGCGGTAAAGGTCCTCCACTTCGGCCAGTGTCTGGGCCGCAGCCAGCTTTCCGGCCAGTTCGGGGGTCCATTTCCCCTGCTCTTCAATGGCGGCGCGCACCGTTTCTTTCTGGGCCGAAAGCTTGCGCAGATAGGCCAGCTCGTCCGCCAGCTCGCGCAGCTTCTGGTCGTCCATGCTGCCGGTGGCCTCTTTGCGGTAACGCGCAATGAAGGGAATGGTGTTCCCCTCGTCAATCAGGCCAATGGCCGCCTGCACCCGCGCCGGGGCAAGGCCCAGTTTGGCCGCAATGGCGCCCGCAAGGGCGGCCGTGTCCCCGGCCGGTGCGGCGCCCGCGCCTGGCCCGCTTATGGTTTCAGAATGTTCTGCCATTGCTGTTTCTCCTTTTTCCGTTTGTGCCAGAAG
>QWCV01001987.1_pt1 | contig 21392 bp, 17 predicted proteins | sample 1972621 | NCBI WGS metagenome assembly QWCV01 (sample SAMN09866699, study PRJNA288562) | Human gut metagenome isolate pre2_stool, whole genome shotgun sequencing... | isolation source: gut | host: Homo sapiens | place: USA: California | reverse complement strand
TTCACAAAAATGCTCGTGAATACATCCAGTATTCACTCCGCTTTTTGTTTCATCTGACGAAAAATTTGACGACGCATCTGTCGCACAATCTTTGTGCGGGATTGCCTTGGCAAACCTATCATAACACATCAGTTTTTCAAATACGATAATTCTGAGCGATTCACATATTTTTTACAATTGCAGCAGCAACCGGTCGATCTCTGCCCGTTCTGCCAGACCCTCCGAGAAAGTCGTAGCTCCGCCGGCGGCAGTGCCCAGCTTGAGGGCATCGGTATAATCTCCGGTTTCCAGACCGGCAAGAAAACCGGCAAGCATAGAGTCGCCGGCTCCCACAGAATTTTTCACAGTGCCCTGACACACCCCGCAGATATGGCAGATGCCGGCTTCGTCCAGCAGCAGTGCCCCCTGTTCCGCCATGGAAACCAGCACGTTTCGGGCACCCATTTCCTGCAATTTTCGGGCATAGGCTTCGATCTCACTGTGACTGTGCAGCGTAACTCCGAACAGTTCTCCCAGTTCGTAATGGTTGGGCTTGATGAGAAACGGCTGGTATTGCAGCACGTTTTTCAGGAGGTCTTTGGTGGCATCGACTACAGTTCGAATTTGTTTTCCTTTCAGATGTGCCAGAATCTTTTCGTAGGTATCCGACGGCATCGTACTGGGAATGCTGCCAGCCAGCACAATGGTGTCCCCGTCCTGTAACTTATCCAGTTTCCGGAACAGTTCCGCGACTGCTTCTGCCCCGATGACAGGTCCCTGCCCGTTCAGTTCTGTTTCTTCTCCGGACTTGATCTTGACATTGATGCGGGAAAAGCCCTCCTGCAAATGCACAAAATCGGTGGCAATGCCCTTTGCCTGCACACCCTTTTCAATTGCCGCACCGGTAAATCCTGCCACAAAGCCCAGTGCACGGGATTCCAGCCCCAGTTCTTTCAGCACCATTGAAACATTGATGCCCTTTCCGCCGTAGTAGATCTCCTCTGTACGGGAACGGTTGACCATACCCACCTGCATGGCATCGGTATGCACCACATAGTCAATTGCCGGATTAAAAGTCACTGTATAGATCATCGACCAAACCTCCTGAATGCATCGGGCAACACGGCAGCAGGTTCGCCTGCCGACGCATTTTACGCACAAGCTTTGTGCAGTGCTGCCCCAAATATGTTCACACAAATGTTTCCTTTATTGTACCACACCTTTTTATAGATTGCAAGCCTGTCGCGGCAGCAATTCGCAATGCCGTCCGATATATATTGCACAATTTTTTTCTGCGGTTGAGAAAAGATTTTTTTTCGGTTTACAGTTACTTCAAAAAGCGTTGCGGAAATCTTTTCAAGCCGGACTTGACAGAGTGAAAAAAGCATGCTATACTAAATCCGGTATCTGTTAGAAGATACTAACTACCATTCTACGGAAAGGAATCGTTTCCAGCATGAAGCATCTGCACCTATGGGCAATCGGACTTGCCGGACTGCTCTGCCTGACGGGCTGCACCAGTACGGCATCTTCGGACAGCACTTCCGCGTCAACAGGCACAGCGACAGACAGCACAGACAGTTCTGCCGCGGACGCAGTCTACGAAGATACGCAGGAATTTATGGGTACTTATATCATGGTTCGCACCTACGGGGAACACGCCCAGGCCGGTGCAGAAGCTGCCTTTGCCCGTGCCAAGGAACTGGAACAGGTCTTTTCCAACACCATTGCGGATTCCGAAGTCAACAAGGTCAATGGGGCGGCAAAAGCTGCTGTGGGAACAGAGATCCCTATTTCCGCAGACCTGGGAAACGTACTGTATGCGGCTTTGGAATACGGTGAAAAAAGCGGCGGCATGCTGGACTGCACCATTGGCGACCTGATCGACCTGTGGGGCATCGGCACCGACCACGCTGCCATTCCCGCAGACGACCGCATACAGGCACTGCTCCGACCGGAGGGCTGGAGCGATGTCCGCTATGATGTACAGAGCAGTTCCCTCTCCTTTTCCAGTGATGCCGTTACACTGAACTTCGGTGCAGTGGCAAAGGGGTATATCTCCGATGAAATGAAAAAGGTGCTGGAAGAAGAAGGTGTCACCTCTGCCCTGATGAGTCTGGGCGGAAACGTCATGACGCTGGGCACCAAGCCCGACGGCAGCAGCTGGACAGTTGCCATTACGGATCCGTTCTCGCCGGAAAGCTTAATGGGTTCCGTCACCGTCACCGGACAGGCTGTTGTCACTTCCGGCAACTATGAAAAATATTTCGAGGAAAACGGGAAACGCTATCATCATATTCTGGATCCCTGCACCGGTGCCCCGTCGGAATCTGACGTGGTCAGCACCACCATTATTGCAGACAAGGGCATTGACTGTGATGCCCTTTCCACTGCCACATTTCTCATGGGGGCAGATGCCGGCATGCAGCTCATCGATTCGCTGGACGGCATTGAAGCGGTCTTCATTCAGTCGGACGGCTCTGTTGTCACCTCGAAGCACATCGACAAGTATCAGTTACAGGTAAACAATTCATGAAAAAAACACTGATTCTCATTGGCATTACCGTTGTACTGCTGGGCGGCGGGATTCTGGGCAGCTTGTATGTCATGCACCACAAGCAGCCGGAAAAAATCGCCCGCATCTATCAGCAAGACAACTTATTATATGAAATCGACCTTTCCACGGTCAAGAAATCCTACACACTCACCATTGACGGGGAAAACGGTGCGGAAAATGTCATTCTGGTGGAACCAAACCAGATCTCCATGCAGTCTGCCACCTGCCCTGATCACCTTTGTGTCAAGCAGGGAGCGATCTCGGACGGCATTCTGCCCATCGTCTGTCTGCCGAACCACATTCGCATTTCCATTGCATCTGACGAGGAGGGGTCTTACGATGTCCAAGTCCGTTAAGCATCTGGTCATGCTTGCCCTCTTTACCACAATGGCTCTGACGATCTTTGTGGTGGAAGCACAGATTCCGGTGCCGGTTCCCATTCCGGGGGTAAAGCTGGGACTTGCCAACGTCATTACCCTGATCGTGCTGGTGGTCTACCGCCCGCGAGATGCCTTTGCGGTACTGGTACTGCGGATCCTGCTGGGTTCCATATTCACCGGTACGCCGGTGTCGTTGCTCTATTCCCTCACCGGCGGAATCCTTTGTTTTCTCGGCATGGCACTGCTCTGCAAGCTGCTGCAAAAAAAGCACCTGTGGTTCATCAGCATTGTCGGTGCCGTGCTCCACAACGTAGGACAGATTCTTGCGGCAATTGCAGCGATGCAGTCGGTACAGGTCATTGCCTACCTCCCGTTCCTGCTGGTGGCGGGATGCATTACCGGTTTCTTCACCGGCATTGCGGCAGACCGTGTCATTCACTTTTTGCCGAAATCTATTTTTCCGAAGCCGGCAGAGAAACCTGCCAAAAACGAAAAGCACTCATAAACTGGAATTTTTTGATTCCAGTTATTTCTTATTTGTTAAGTTAGTTTAAACTAATTAGTTGCGGCTAATTGCAAATCCTATTGGGTAGTCTCGTGAATACATCAAGTATTCACTCCGCTTTTTGTTTCATCTGACGAAAAATTTGACGACGCATCTGTCGCACAATCTTTGTGCGGTATTGCCATAAATTGTGCTGTTTATCGCAATGCAGCACGGAAGAAAATTCAGGAGGTTACTATGCGAGAGATCAACTGGAAAAAGCTTGTCGGTGCAGCGTCTGCCGCTGTACTGGCAGCTACACAGGTCGCTCCGGCGATCACGGCGTATGCCGAAGAAGCAGGCACCACAGATTATGTGTACTGTGCCGCATCTCTGACTTGGGCAGAGTATTGGGAGAATGAGGGCGTTTATCTGGACAGTGCCGCAGACGGCAACTGGGAAGCTTCTTCTGCTGATGCCGATTCCCACGGAGAAACCGATTTGGGTGCATATGATGCAGTCACCCGTGCCACCAGCAACCACGGTCTGCACCGCGGCAGCTATCAGTGCACTGTAAAGGTATTTGATACCGACGGAAACAGCTACGACTATACCGGCAAGGGACAGAACGAATCTGTCGATGTGGTCAGTGACAGAGATGCTGGTACCACAACCGTTATGATAGACGGAAAAGCGGCTGGTGCATACGACCACTCTGTGATCGTGGGACCGAAATATGTTCCGGTTGCTGTTCCGGCAGCGGATTATGAGGACTTCAAGAAAGCCTATACGGTCTATGAAAACGGGACAGAAGTCAAGGGCGGCTATACCGAAAAGAATCTGGTCAATATCGACGAAGAAATTCAGGTAGATGCCAACACTTCCGGCATCAAGGTAGCAGAAAAACAGGAGGACGGCACATTCCAGTTCTCCAAGCGTTCCACCTCTGAAACACCGGAGGGAAAAGTGGTAGACAAGGACGCGGTAGAGATCAGCGAAGTCCAGCACGATTCCGGCTACGGTGACTTTATCCGCGTGGACATCAACGGAGATTACGGCGATCTGGGTGCTCATATGTACGCAGTCCGCTGGGATTACTACGGCGATGGTGACACCGTTCTGGCTACCTACGGCACCAAGTTTGCCGCAGACAACTGGATGCACAAGTCCATGGGCATTCAGCTTGGTCTGACCAAGAGCGACCGCTGCCAGCTGCCGGAGGGTACTGACGGCTACGGCAGATGGGACGTTACGGTTTATGCTACCGGTTATCAGGACTTTACATTCACAGTGGACAACGAACCGGAACAGTATGTTTACGGTACTATGAATCTCCCGTATGCAGATTACTATTACGGTGAACTGGGCAACAAGACAGATACCACTGACGGCAAGATTTCTTATGATGCAGATCTGGCTGGCAATGCCGGCATGCGTGCAGAGGGCACTTATGATGCAGTGACCTCTGCAACAGGAAAAAAGTGGAACAGCATGTTTGCAGACACCACGTACTCTTCCGAAGCTGATGAAAATGGCGGCGGCAAGATTCTGGGCGTTTCCGATGTAGAAGTGGCAATCGAACAGAGCCTGTATGACCAGCTGACTGCTGACGCAAAGGACAGCAAGACTTCCGGCGTACTGGGCAGCCTGTTTGCAGGCTTCACCCCGAACGAAGATCAGACCGTTGTTCCGGCAGCATACAAACAGCTGTTCGCAGACGGCACCCTGTCCGCAACCATTACCGCAGAACCGGAAGTTGACCTGACCAACGTCACGCCGACTCTCAAAACCGACAGCAAGTACGGTGACTATCAGCTGAAGATGGACGGTCTGGATCTGGGCGAAGGCAATCTGGTTTACGGCGTGATCGTCAAGACAAAGACCGGCAACTATGGTATGCTCCAGCTGGAAAACATCTGGAAGGGCGGCTCTGAACTGGCATGGTCTGCCGGCTTCAAGACCACAGAAGTACACGGAAACAGCCTGCGTTCTACTCCGTATGCTGCAACCTCCGGTGACACCATTGTGGAGATCAGCTATCTGACCAGCAAGGGCGAATACAGCGTACACCTCGCAGACGGACTGTATCTGCCGAAGAAGCACAACGGTACTGTCACCGCAGAAAGCGTTGCAGTTGCTGCCGGCAGCATTCCGGTAACGCTGGCAGACCTGCCGGAAGATTTCTCCGCAGCAGTTTCCGCAGACACGCTGACTGGTGCTGCTTATGCAGACGGCAAGATGACCTTTGATGCCAAGAGCGTTCTGCCGGGCAGCTATACCATTACTGTTTCGGATGAATCCGGCGTATATGCACCGCTCTCTACCAGCGTGATCCTGACCACCGATGCAATGCCTGCTGCATATGATGCAGAAAAGGGTGCTGTTGTTGCTGCAAAGGGTGCTGCCGCAGACGATCTGGCTGCATATCTGAAGAATGTTTCCAAGGTTACTGTAAACGATACCACATATGAAGCAACCGGCAAACACGGTGTCAAGATCATTGACCCGACCACCGGCGAAATTCATGCAGATGCAGAAACCCGTGACGGTGCAGTCTTTACAAAGTCCGGCACATACAAGCTGACTGTGGAAGCAACTGGTTATACCACACCGCTGACTTTCGAAGTAAAAATCGAAGTGACGGACTCCAGAGCCGACGTAGATCTGGACGGCAGAGTGGATTCTACTGACGTCTTCTACATGATGCTGTACACCGCAAACATCTCCGCAGGCAACTCTGACTTTGTTCTGAGCGAAGACGCTGAAAAGAACAAGCAGATGATCGCAGCAGCCGATGTGGACGGCAACGGCAGCGTAGATTCTACCGATGCATTCTATGCCCTGTACTATGTGGCAAGCAAGGGTGCAGGCGTGAATATGACTTGGGAAGACATTATCAAGTAAGACACCCACTTCATAAAATCCTCTGAATCATAAACAAAACCGGCTCTGTGTGGAAATCTCCGTGCAGAGCCGGTTTTGCTGTGCCTGCTTGTCACCAACCTTAGAACCTATTCCATATATGAAAAGCGGTCACACCGTCCTTGAAATGAGGACGTATGTAACCGCTTTGATACATTCATAGGGCAATACCACACGAATCAGATTCCCGCCAGAATCAGCACAGCAGCCAGTATCACTGCCCGCAGCACGGCAAACCAGATCTCGTTTCCGCGGAAGAACCGGAAGCCGCTTTCTGCGTTTTTCTTAGGGCAGATTTCCAGACACTTCTGACACTGGAAGCAGTCCCCGTTTCCGTTCCAGCTGCCCTTTTCCGGCAGTTCCAGATCGGACGGACAGATCTTCTGACAGGCAGTACAGCCCTTTGCACAGTTCGCCTTTTGCCGGCGGACGGAAAAGAATGGCAGCACTGGCAGCATTGTAAAGAAGGCTCCCATCGGACACAGGAACCGGCAGAAGAACCGTTCACAGAACACCATGCCCGCCAGAATCAGCACCAGCAGCACACAGCCCAGCCAGTAAGCACCTACCTTGAAGTTACCGGAGCGAAGCATAGAGAACACGTCCCACGGGCTCCAGCCGGTGATCTCGCCATAAACGCCGGTAAAACACAGCAGCACAATGGCAAGAAGCACTGCGTATTTCAGGAACGACAGAGGCTTCTTCCAGCTTTTCTTCAGGAGAACGGGCTTCTTTTTGCACTTCTTACAGAGAAACAGATACAGAGCATGCACCGCATCTCCCAGTGTACCGAACGCACAGGCGTAGCCGCAGAAGAATCTGCCGAACACCACGGTATACGCACACAGTGCCAGCAGCACAGTGAGAAACGAACTCATCACCACGGGAGAGCCAGTGCCGATCTGTGTCAGAACAGACTTGATGCCGGAAAAGGCTGTGGTAAATGCCGAGGGCAGAAAGAGGAAGAACAACAGCTGAATGGCTGCCCGCACATAGGCATGTACCTTTTTGGGAGTGAAAAGCTTTTTATTCATGTTGCACCGCCTTTGCCTGCTCCAGTGCATCTTCCACAGCACCCAGAATGCCCCTGGAACTAAACGTTGCACCGCTGACGGTATCCACCTCTGCGGTCTGTTCGTCCAGCACCTCATCGATCACGCCCTGTGCAGCATCGAAATAGGCAGTGTCCTCTTTCTCGGCAGAAAGCACGGTACAGTCTGTGATCTGTCCGTGTTCGATCGTGACTTCCATTTTTACCGGTCCGCCGTAGCCCTGTGCCTCGCCGGTATAGGTTCCGTCTGCATAGGGAGAAGCCGGTGCCGCATTCTCCTCCGCAGCCTGAGCCTGCTGCTCTGCCAGCTTTTGTCTTGCGGCAGTTTCCTGCTCTTTCCGGTCATTCACCACGGCATTATAGGTACATACCAGCGAAACCGCCAGCATGATGTTGATGATCTTTACTGCAAATACCTGCACGATTTCTCACGCCCCTTTCCTTGCCTGTTCCAGTGCATTTTCCACGGCACGGACGATCGCATCAGAGGAACAGGTGGCACCGGAAACGGCATCAATGCTGTCCGTCTGCTGCTTTTCCAGAATCTGTGCAATGGTGCCGGCAATCTTTTTGGTGCCGTCAGCGGCACGGGAAATATAGCGGTCGTTCAGCTTGTCGTATTCCGCACCGGAGCCATTGACATTGGAAATGCTGACGATCTGGTCATTCTCGATCTGCACTTTCAGCGACAGCACATATTCAGCAAAGTCCTCGTCAGCGTCCGGATAGCAATCCGCAGTTCCCTCATAAGTGCCGTTTTCATAAATGGCCGGAACCGGCTCTGTTGTCGTTTCCGTGTTGGTCGTACCGGTAACCGGTGTGGTGGTGGTTTCCGGCGGTGCCGTTGTCACCGCAGTGGTCGTGGTCGTTGCAGGCTGTGCCGCCTGTTTTGCCGCTTCCAGAGCCTCCTGAATCGCCTCCAGAATACCCTCCGAACTGAACGTTGCACCGGAAACTGCATCCACATCAGTACTCTGCCGCTGGATCACCAGCGAGATCAGCGTTTCCGCACGCTTGAAAAACGCTTCATCGTCCTCATTGGAAACCACGTGGATCTTCTGAATGGTGCCGTTTTTCAAGGTCAGTTCAATTTTCGTGGTACCGCCATATCCCTCTCCGCTGCCGGTGTACACACCGTCCGGATAGGGGAATTTGCCGGTTTCCTGCGGCACTGCGGGAACTGTAGTTGCCGGCGGCTCTGTTTTCGCTGTGGGAACTGGTGTGGTTTCTGCCGGCACTTCTCCGGTTGCCGCATTTGCCAGTGCATTCCGCACCGCTTCGATCAAGCCGGCGGAACTATACGTTGCACCGGAAACTGCGTCCACATTGGTGCTCTGGGAAGCAATGATATTTTGCAGCAGTGCACAGGCATTTTGCAGATAGGGGCTGTCATCTTTGGAAGAAAGCACCTGAATATCCGTGATCTTCCCGCCGGAAACTGTGACCTGCACTGTCATCTGTCCGCCAAAGCCGGTACCCGTACCGGTATACACGCCGTCCCGATAGGCTGCCGGTTCTGCTATGGCTTCTACTGCGGGAGCATTTTCGCTGGTCTTGTTCTTGCTCTCGGAAGCCGCCAGAACCGGCAGAGCACTGTCAGAGGCACTGCTGCCGCCAGCCTTTTGCAACGCGTCCCGCACAGCAGAGATCAGCCCTACCGAACTATAAGTTGCACCGGAAACGGTATCCACGTTTGTGCTTTGCAGGGCAACGATCTGCTTGAGCAGTGCCGAAGCATTTTGCAGATAGGGAGAATCGTCTGTGGAGCTGACAACGGTAATATCCTTGATCTTTCCGCCCTCGATAACCACCTGCACCGTGATCGGTCCGGAAAATCCGGTGCCGGTACCGGTATAGGTGCCGTCCCGATAGGTACCGGATTCCGAAACCGGTGTGACTGCCGGAGCCGGTGCTTTTGTCGTTACCGCAGCAGTTTTTCGTTCCTTTCGCTTTTCCGTTGTCAGAGTGCCGGTCTGTGTTCCGGTTTCCGAACCGGCTGCGTCCAGCGACAGCACCGGTGCCGTATAATCCCCCAGCGAAACCGCAATACATACCGCCAGAACCGCTGTAGGCAAAAAGCCCAGAACCGGCAGAATTTTCTTGGGATTCTCCCATTTTTTCATCTTGTTTCAGCCTCCTGATTTGTTTCGATTAGCAGTTAGTTCACTCTAATTAGTCTAGCATAACCAAGCGAAAAAATCAAGGAAAATTCTATGTATAAACTTTTGGGAATCCTGTGAATTCTCCGAAAACAGCACAAAAAACGGCTTGCGTTTTCACAAACACAAACCGTTTTTCACAAATACAGAACCGCACAGAATTTGCATAATAATGCTTATGCCTTTCCTGTATCTTCTTCTGTTGCACTGTTTTGTTTTTTCTCCAGCATGGGGGTCATGCTCCTGGCACAGATTGCCATGGTGGAAGCGTTATGCAGGAACGCCGAAGTCGTGGGAGCGATAATGCCGAACAAGCCCAGCAGCAGCAGCGACGAATTGAATCCGATGATAAACCGATAGTTCCGGTGAATTCTGGTCATCAGCTTTTCGCTCAATGTCCGCAGGGTCGCCAGTTCCGTCAGGTCAGCACCACGCAGGGTGATGTCTGCCGCTTCTCTGGCAATGTCCGAAGCATCACTCATGGCAACAGAAACATCTGCCGCCGCCAATGCCGGAGCATCGTTGATGCCGTCGCCCACCATAATAACGCGGTGCCCGTCGGCTTTCAGCTGTTCCACATAGCGGTGCTTGTCCTCCGGCAGCACCTGTGCAAAACACTTGGTGATTCCCAGCTTTGCTGCGGTCACCTCTGCCGCCTTCTGGCTGTCGCCGGTCAGCATCACAACATTTTCAATGCCTGCTTTTTTCAGCAGGCCAATTGCTTCCCCGGCTTCTGCACGGGGCGGATCTGAAATGCACAACACGCCGGAAAGTTTCCCGCCAATTGCCAGATAGACCACCGAGCAGCCGCCGGACTGTGCTTCAATTGCCGCCTGCTGTTCTGCTGTGATCTCCACATGTTCATCTTCTGAAACAAAGTGGTGGCTGCCGATAATGGCACGCTTTCCGTGAAGCGTGGTGGCAATGCCGTGTGCCACGATATACTGCACTTCGGCATGTTCTTCCTGATGATTCAGACCGCGGTCTGCCGCACCCTTCACAATGGCACGGGCAACACTGTGAGGAAAATGCTCCTCGATGCAGGCTGCAATTCGCAGAATCTCGTCTTCGCTGTAATCACTGAACGAGATTGCCCGTTCCAGAACCGGTTCGGCATTGGTCAGTGTACCGGTTTTGTCAAATACCACGCTGTCCGCTTCGGCGAAAGCCTCCAGATATTTGCCGCCCTTGACGGTAATATCATGGTCTGCGGCTTCCCGAATTGCCGAGATCACAGAGATCGGCGTGGACAGCTTGATGGCACAGGAATAATCCACCATCAGAATAGACACTGCCTTGGTGATATTCCGTGTCAGCAGCAGTGTCAGACCAAATCCCAAGAAGCTGAACGGCACAATGCGGTCTGCCAGATTTTCGGCACGGCTCTGCACGCCGGCTTTCAGGTTTTCGGAATTGTCGATCAGTTCAATGATCTTCTGAATTTTGGTATTGCCGCTAAGAGCACGTACCTGTACATGAATACTGCCCTCATCGACAACCGTTCCGGCAAATACGGTAGAGCCCTTCGCCTTGCGAACGCTCAGCGGCTCTCCGGTCATGGAAGCTTCGTTGATGTTGGCTTCGCCGGAAGTGACAGTGCCGTCTACCGGAATCACACTGCCGGTGCGGACACAGATCACATCGCCCACCTGCAGCTCTGCCATGGGAATCAGGACCTCTGTGCCGTCCTGCACCAGCCACACCTTGTCCGTCTTTACGGCAAGGCTGTCCGTCAGGGCTGCCTTGGTCTTGGCTCTGGTGTAGTCCTCCAACAGTGCCGAGATCGACAGCATGAACATGATCGTTCCTGCCGTCTTGAAATTCCGCTGCAACAGGCACGCACTGACAGAGGCACCGTCCAGCACATCTACATTCAGATGTCCCTCCAGCAGTGTCTTGACTGCACGCCACACATAGCGGATTCCCTTGAACAAGATCACCGCATTTGCAATGGGAGCCGGCAGCAGAGCATTTTGGAGATACCGCTTTGCCACCAGCTTTACCAGATCAGTCTTAAAGTCCGAATCGATCCGTTCCGAACAGGTGTCCGGTCCCAGCGGTGCCAGCAGTCTGGTGTCCAGTGCCGCAACTGTACGGATCACCTTCTGGCGTGCTCCTGCTTCATAATATACCAGAATACCGCCGTTTTCTGCATGGGCTTCTGCCTTTTTGACAGCGGCAGATTCCAGCAGCTGCTTTTGCACGGCAGTTTCCAGTTCCTTGTCGAATGCATACGCACCGCAGCGGAACCGAATCCGCCCCGGCTTGTCATAAACAATCTGAAACTTCATTATGCATCAGCTTCTTCGCATGCGTCTGTGTCATTGATACCTGCCTGTTCCTTGGCATCGCAGCAAATATCCTGTGCTTCGTCCTTCATATTCTGGAAGGCAGCCTTTGCATCATTCTGCAGCTTCATGCCCTTTGCCAGACCGGAAACAGCCAGCTGACGGGTCTTCTTTGCAGTGACGATCTTCTTGCCGATCACCATTGCAACAGCACCGCCGACAACACACCACAGTTTTTCATTCTTAAAGCATTTCAACATTGTAAAGACTCCTTTTTGATCAATTTCAGCTTGAAAATGCATTTCGCTTCTCAAACTCTATACCTAGTATACACCTAGACTTTACAATTGTCAATCACTTCGAAGGAAATATTTTGTAAGAAAAATCAGTTGGTTTTTTGTGAAGATTGCATATGTATTATGAATTTCAGATAGTTCAGGCGAACTAACTATGTAAAAATTATAGACATCTAACCCGAAAGCCACAAACATTCTGAAGGAAACACTGAATAAAGCTTGTGCGTAAGATGCGTAGTCAGATTTTTCGGCAGATTGCACAGAAATTCCGCAGGCATACTGTATGTATGGCAAGGGATTTCTGGGTAATATGACGAAAAATCTGCACGCAGATTACGTGCAAAGCCGTCAGGCGGGCTTTATGCAGTGTTTCCTGAAGTGTTTCACGAATTTTTGCGGCATGTTGTAAAAAGCATGTAAAAGGCATTCAAAAATTTCAGGGCGGCACCGCACAAGGCTTTTACACAAGATGCCCTTGGGCAATACCGCACAAAGATTGTGCGACAGATGCGTGCGAGAAGATACGAAACAGGCTCTGAAGGGAAATTTGCAAGCAGATGGCGTGCAAAGTCGCCAGACGCTTTTTGTGCGGTATTGCCCTTGGTATATTTCCAGACATGCCTGCATATACTGTGCATGAGGTGATCTTTGTGGCATTTTCCAATTTGCAGACACTGCTGCGGCAGAGCAGTTCTTCCAGACAGTTTCTGTTGTCCCTGCCGGTGGGAATTCAGCTACGGCTGCACGAACGCAGTCAATTTATCCACACCCAACAGGAACTCCGGCGGCATGCGGCATTTTTGCAGCAAGTCCAAAGGCTTTATTCAGTGTTGCCCTAAGATATGAGCAGGCTATAAAAAAATCCCTGTCCGTTGTGCAAGCGGACAGGGATTCCTTTTTGAAAAAGTTTATCAGATTATCAGGTACAGTGGCGGAAGTTCTTGTCGGTGCAAAGTCTTGCAGCCACCAAGCCCATCGGCAATGCCATAACGATCAGAATCGCCTTGGTCAGCCAGAGAGAGCCGTCGCCGATCTCATTCAGCCCGATATAGTAGATACCACGGTACATATACAAGCCCGGAACCATGATGACGATTGCCGGTACAGTCAGGGAAATTCGCGGATAACCGATCTTTTTCTTGACGATCGATGCCACACAGCCGGTGAAGAATGCTCCGATAAATGCAGCAATGCCTACCGGGAAATGTGCCAGATCGATCAGTTCCAGACGGAGCGTGTTAGCAAACATGCCGATCAGTCCCGCTGTCATTGCCATTTTCCGCGGGCTGTTGAACATCAGAGAGAAGCCGTATACCCCGAAAAAGCTGGTGATGATTCGCAAAATAATCATCATGCCGGTGTCAATTTGCAGAGCCACAAAGTCTGCCGGCTGGAAGCGACAGACCAGAGCCGTCACCCAACCAGTCATGGTCGCAGTGAGGATAATCAGCAGAGCGTATGTGATCCGCTCCAGACCGGAACGAATATCCAGCTTGGCAAGGTCGATACCGCCGGTAATCAACGGGAATCCAGGGATCACGAACAGCATTGCACAGATATAGCCCGCCTGATGCACTTTCGACACGCCGAAAATGGTCTGTGCCAGCAGAATGGTCAGCACGTATGTGACACAGGAAGCCGCTACGCTGACAGCAACATTTCCCAGCAGGGAAATCTTTTTTTGCAGCATCAGCTTTCGCACAAAGTTTCCCACGCCTGCACCAAAAAAGGCACAGATCATTTCCATAGGACCGCCGCCCAGCAAAAAGGTAAATGCACAGCACGCAATTGCGGATGCCAGTCCCAGATTCCAAGCCTTATAATTCGCCGGCTTTTTCTGAATTTCGTCCAACACCAGATGAATCTGCTTGACGGAGATCTGCGTTGCCATTTCCGGAAATTCCCGCATAAAGGCTTCCAGAGCATTCAGCTTATCCGTATTCACGCCGGTAGTCGGCAGTGCGATCGAATGGGTATATGTGCCGCTTTCCTCATAGCAAGTGAACTCAATGGACAGCAGACCAATATCTGCCGTACAGGAAATGCCCAGCGTTCTGGCAACCTCATTCATCGAATTCCGCACACGCCACGCACCGGTTCCCACCGAAAGCATCATCTGTCCGATTCTGCCCACCAGCGTCGCCTTTTCCTTTAAGGTCGCCTCAGTCGAAGGCACGCTGTCATCATCCTTGACAATGTGCTTCCAGTGGATCGTCATGTGCTGTTTGTTAATACTCCCCATGCACTTTGTTCCTCCTCTTTTTTCATGCAGCACCGCAAAAGTCATTCAGCAGACTTTCTACAGTAGTTTTTCAAAGGCAATACCGCACAAAGCCTTGTTTCTGCCGTTCTAACACAACAGCCGCCCGTTTTTGTCGGTGGGCGGCTGTTTTTTTCCATTGCAGAATACCCTATTTATTATAGTAAACTCATTTTGCAGTGTCAAGATTTTTTTCGTGAACACAGGACAGCGGGGAACAGATTTTTTGCACAGTTTTTGTAGAATTTTGGGCAGATTGTAATTTCCGGAAAACAAAAAAGCAGTTTCAAAAACTTGAAACTGCTTTTCATTCTGGCGGACAGGGAGGGATTCGAACCCTCGATACGCTATTAACGTATACACGAGTTCCAGTCGTGCGCCTTAGACCAGCTCAACCACCTGTCCATTTATAGTGCTTCCTGCGATTTGAGGAAGTGGTGCGAGTGACGGGACTTGAACCCGTACGCCGAAGCACACGCCCCTCAAACGTGCCTGTCTGCCAATTCCAGCACACTCGCTTCATGTTTTTTCATGTGTCGCATTCAGCTTTATTATTATAGCAGAAAAACAAGCCCTTGTCAACACTTGAAATCACTTATTTTGTTTATTTTTCGTAAATATAACGTGAATCCTGGCGAAAACAGCATTTTTCTACTGCACATGCAAAAAGGCAGACCCTGCCGGAGCGTTCCGCACAGAGTCTGCCTATGAAAGCTTTTGTTTTTGCCGATCACAGCATCTTTGCCACATCTTCTGCGATCTGCTCTGCAGTCAGGCGGTTTTCCCGCAGGACTTCCTGTGCATCATAGCGATCCAGAAATTCCTTTTTCAGACCATAGCACCTGGTCTTTACTGCGGAGTCGCCGTAGAACCGTGCAATCTTTTCACCGAAGCCGCCGTCCAGCACGCCGTCCTCCAGCGTAATGACTGCCTTGTGACTGGATTTCAGCTGTTCCAGTAGTTCGGTGTCCTGTCCGGTGATAAAATACGGATTGATGACTGTCGGCGTGATGCCGGTCTTTTCCTGAATCTTTTCCGCAGCAGCAACGCCCAGCGAATAGAACGAGCCCAGTGCCAGAATTGCCACATCGCTGCCCTGCTGTGTCACCTCGTACCGGTTCAGCTGACTGAAATCCTTGGTCACAGCCTTGCCGTCGGAAACATACTGTGCCGGCACACGGATTGCCACAGGGTGTTCCGTCTGATCCAGTGCCCAGTCCAGCATTGCACGGTATTCCTCTACAGTGACCGGTGCCAGATATACCAGATTGGGGATATTGGAAATCATGGGAATGTCGTAGATGCCCAGATGCGTCACATCATTCATGCCAAAAACAGAAGCAGCGAAAACCGCAATGGTAACAGCATTCTTGTTGATGCAGATGTCCTGCGACAGCTGGTCATAGGTACGCTGGAGGAAGGAACTGTACACGCCCCAGAACGGCTTGCCGCCGTTTTTCGCAATACCGGAAGCCATTGCCGCAGCCTGCTCCTCTGCAATGCCCACGTCAACAAACTGCTTGCCAGCCTTTTCCCGAATCTCCGGCGTGAATCCGAACACCGCCGGCGTTGCGGAAGTGATCGCACAGACGCTGGGATCTGCTGCCATTTTTTCCTGCAAATAGTTTGCCGTAAATGTGCCGTAATCGCCGTCACCGTCAAAGGAACCGGCGGTTTTTCCGGTTGCCGGATCAAACGGCATGCACCAGTGCCACTGCTCCTTGTGCTGCTCTGCCAGTTCGTAGCCCTTGCCCTTTTGGGTAACGATGTGCACAGCCACCGGCTTGGTGATGTCCTTGACCTGCCGGAATGCGGCGATCAGGGACGAAATATCGTTGCCGTCTTTCACAAACACATAGTCCAGACCCATGGCACGGAACAGATTACACTCTGCCTTGCCGTCAGTATCCCGCAGCAGCTTCAGATTCCGGTACAAGCCGCCGTGATTTTCCGCAATGGACATATCATTGTCATTGACAACAATAATAAAGTTGGTGTCCATTTCGCCGGCAAAGTCCAGACCTTCCAGTGCCTCGCCGCCGCTGAGGGAGCCGTCACCGATCACCGCAATGACATTGCCGGTTTCGCCGTTCAGATCCCGTGCCTTTGCCAGACCGCTGGCAAGGCTGATCGAAGTGGACGTATGCCCCACGTTAAAGAAATCGTGTTCGCTCTCCTCCGGATTGGTATAGCCGGAAACGTCGTCAAAGTGTTCTTCATACAGATAGGCATCTTTTCTGCCGGTCAGCATCTTGTGCGGATAGCTCTGATGAGAAACGTCGTAGACGATTTGATCCTTCGGGGAATCGAATACATAATGCATGGCAATGGTTGCTTCCACCATGCCGAAATTCGGTCCGAAGTGACCGCCGTGCTTGCTCAGACGAAACAGCAGAGCCTTCCGCATTTCTGCTGCCAGTGCATGCATTTCGTCTATGTTCAGTTTTTTTACATCTTCCGGTGCATTGATTTTTTCCAGATACATCATGATTCCTCCTGTTCGTGATTCTTGGGAAACACTACGTTTCTTTTGCATTCCTGTTTATCCCATGTGAGTACACCTGTCCGGACAGCTTCCTCATAGCGGCTGATCTTGTAGTTCAGCCGTTCCAGTGTCGTGTCGATCTGCTCCCGCTGTTCCAGCAGTGTTTCCCGCTGATCCAGCAGCAGCTGTAACCGTGCCGGAATGGTGTCATCGCCCTGCTGGCACAGCTTCACATACTCGATCATGACTTCCACCGGCAGTCCGGCATTTCGCATACAGAGGGCAAGCTCCACCCAGCCCAGATCTTCCGGCTGGTAGTTCCGGATACCGCTGGGGGTTCGGGTGACTTTGGGGATCATGCCCACCCGCTCATAATACCGCAGCGTATCCTGCGTGATATGATACTTTTCGCTGACTTCCTTAATGGTCAAGGGTTCTCACCTCCTGCAATTGTATTATAACACTTGGAGTTGGCTCCAAGTCAATAGGGCTGTGCCGGAATTTACATTTTGTCTACAAATACAAAAAAACAGCATTGCAACCAACTCTGCAATGCTGCCTTTATAATACCACGTTGTCACTGCATCGAATCGATCTTCCACAGACCGTTGTCCAGCACAATTTGTACCGTCAGCGTATCCGCAGCACCGAAATTGTCGTACTGCATCGAAGCGGTAAACGAACTGTCGGTAGCATTGGAAATGGTCACCTGTTCCGGATCGATCCAGGTGAAGCCGCCACTGGTAGCATACTGTCTGCCGTAAAGTCCACCGTTGGCATCGATGTACAGCGGCTGGTCTGTGCCGAGAATGGCAGCATAGCGGCTGTCGATCATCTTCTGTGTCAGAGAAGCTGTCATGTAGGCTTTCAGGTCGGCGGTGCTGCTGAACTGCGTTTTTGTCACTCTTTCATAAGTCACGCCGGACTTTGTCGTCTGTATGGTATCGGTTTCATCTTTCGGCAGGTTGCCGCTGCCGATCTGGTCGATGTAGTTCAACGCCCCGAACAGTGTCTTTGCCGCAGCCGCATATTCCGAAGTGTCTGCACCAGCTTCGAGAACTGTTGTCGTTTCCGCCGAAGTGGTTTCCGCTGCGGGCTCTGTGGTTTCGTCCGGTGCCGGAATGGTTTCCGCAGTTTCCGTTGCAGCTTCCGTTTCTGCGGCAGAAGTTTCTGCTGTTTCCTCGGTGCTGCTCTCTGCGGCGGATTCTTCCGGTGATGCAGTTGTGGTTTCGGCAGTGTCCGAAGAAGACAGCGACGGGATCTCCGCTTCTGTACAGCCAGAAAAGCCGGTCAGCACTGCTGCTGTCAGCATTGCCGCAATCCAAATCGTGTTACGCTTTTTCCTCATGATCGATTCCATCCTTGGGAAAAACTACCGGCGAACCGGCAGTTTTCTTATGATGTTCTTTCAGTTTTTCATTCATCTGTTCGGCAGTTTTTTTATAGATCTGATAATTCAACGCCGATGTGAAGAAATACACTGCCGCACTCGTCAGGCACATTGCCAGAACTCCGACAACAGAAAGTTCGTACCAGCCGTACAGCCACCCGCATACCAGCACCCCCAGGGTAATCAGCACATAATGTACTACCAGCCGCAGCATGCCTTCCCACTTCTCCATATCTTTCGGCGGCAGCACCAATTCTGTAACAGCACCTGCCAGCACGCCAATGGACAAAATTTCCGGCAGCACCATATAGGGAATCCAAAAGTGCAGAATCTCCTGATGTCCCGACAGACAGTAGACACCGTACCAGACAATGCAGGCGATCAAAGTACCTGTCGCAGATACCGTTGTAATGGAGAGAAACCGTTTGAATCTATTCTTCATCGCCGCACCTCACAACCCCAGCCGCTTTTTCACAGCGGGAACATACTGACGGGAAATCACGACTTTCTCCCCGTTTTGCAGGATCGCCTCAAACCGACCGCTGAACGACGGAGCAAACCGTTCCACCTTTGCCAGATTCAGAATCATCGACTTGGAAATGCGGATAAAATCCGTTCCGGCAAACCGCTGTTCCAGTTCGTAAAGTTTCTGCTTCAATTCCGACACCTCCGCTTTTTCATACGCATACACACGATTGTCCACAGACTCAAAATAAAACACCGATGACGGACAGAGCACACTCAGGCTCCCGTCCTCGTGATAGCACATCAGTTTCTCGTCCTCTGCCTGTATCACACGCAGCAATTCCAGCACACGTTCTGAAAGCTGATTGACGCGAACGATCAGTTCTTCTTCTCCGCCCTCCGGCGGCTTTTCAATGACAACTCTCATGGCAGTCTTTGTTTCCTTTCCGCAATCCCGTGTACCAAAATGTAGCACCCCAGCAACAGCAGAATTGTTAGACACAGAAGCAGGTACATTTCCGGAACTGCAACTGTTTTTCCCGCAAATTCAGGATCACAGTCCAGTGCTTTTTGTATGCCGCGAACCACTTCTTCCGGTACGCCCTCGCTCTGCATCTGCTGTAACACGCCGCCCATGGCGTGATTTCGCATCAATGCAGTGGCATAGGTGCTTGGCAAAAAGGAAAGCACCTTTTGCAGACCGGTTCCAAAGCCGGAGATCGGCATGTATGCCCCGCAAATGAAACCGTAGCCGGCACTGACAATAGTCCCCACCGCCGAGATCTGCCCTTGTGTACTCAGGAAAAAGTGAATCAGTGAGGAAAGTGCCGTTCCGAACAGCACCAGAAGCACCACATCGCCGGCAAGCCGCAGCACGTCGACCCACGTATAGAACCAGCCCACCGCATGGACGTAGCCCAGACACAGCCCGAACGCCGCAAGGCAGACGATCAGAGAAGATGCTACCGTTGCCAGAAAATAGCTGACTGGCAGCACTGCCGGTTTCAGCGGAGCGATCAGCAGGTCTTTCCGTGCACCGGTGATCTTGTCCTGCACCATCAGCATATTGGAACAGAACGGCACTGTCACGCAGCACACTGCCAGAATCGATGACAGCAGCTGTGCCCCTACTGCCCCGTCGATCACCTGCCTGGAAAGAGAAAAGCCTTCCGGAAATCCCGCAGAAAAGTTGTCCCGATAGACATTCCCCAGAAACGTCACATACAGCACCAGCAAAATCGCCGGCGTAATCAGCGAGGTGAAAAACATCGCCTTATCTTTAAAGTACAGCTTCACATTACGCAGAAACATAGCTTTCCACATTGCCGGCACCTCCCATGTTTTTTCCTGTTACAGCAAGAAAGACATCGTCCATTCTGCCCTTGATGATTTCGTAATCCGTAAACAATTCCGGCTGCTGCAAAATCAGCTGTGTGGCTGTGCGGGTATCCGGCACGGTAATTCGCAACGCTGCCCCGACTTTTTCATAAGGCAGTCCCAGTGCTGCCACCGCGGATTCCTCTGCGTGATACAGTGTAATCGTATCGCCGGTGTAGCGGTTTTTCAGTTCCAGCGGCGTTCCCTCTGCCAGAATTCTGCCCTCGTCCAGAATGACCACATGGTCTGCATCGGCAGCCTCCTCCATGTAGTGGGTGGTGAGAAATACCGTCATGTGCTTTTTCTTTCGCAGTTCCCCGATCACCCGCCAGACAGATTTTCTGGTTTGAGGATCCAGCCCTGTGGTTGGTTCGTCCAGAATCAGCAGCTGCGGCTGGTGAAAAATCGCCCGTGCAATGTCGATTCGCCGCCGCTGTCCGCCGGAGAGCTTCCCCACGCTTCGTTTCAGCAGGAGCTTCAGCTCCAGCAGTTTGTCCAGTTCTATCAGACGTTTCTGAAATGCCCTGCCGGTAATGCCGTAGAGTGCCGCACGGGTTTTCAGGTTGTCCAGCACCGAAAGCTGTTTATCCAGCACGGAATGCTGGAACACCACGCCAAGGCTCTGCCTGATCTGCGGCATGTCCTCCAGTGTATCCTTTCCCTGAATCCGCACGCTGCCGGCATCTTGCCGCAGCTGTCCGCACAGCATGGAAATGGTCGTGCTTTTTCCTGCCCCGTTGATGCCCAGAAACGCAAACAATTCCCCCTGTTTCACTTGCAGGGACAAGTCGTTCACCGCGTGCACAGTTCCGAAGCTTTTTTGTAAATGTTGTATCTCGATGCAGTTTTCCATCTTCACCGCCGCCTTCCTTTGAGATTCGTTTCAGCTGGTTGTCTTGATGCGATGTTGCCTTTAGGAAACACTGCATAAAGCCCGCCTGACGGCTTTGCACGCAATCTGCTTGCAGATTTTCCGTCATATTGCCCAGAAATCCCTTGCCAGACATCAAGTATGCCTGCGGAATTTCTATGCAATCTGCCGAAAAATCTGACTACGCATCTTACGCACAAGCTTTATTCAGTGTTTCCTTTATTATACTGTTTTTATTAAACAATTGCAAGAAAAAAACCGTAAGCGGCTTCGCAGACGAGGTAACATGCAAAAAGAGAGCACTGTGATCTCTCACGATGCTCTCTTTCTTGAGGCAATACCGCACAAAGATTGTGCGACAGATGCGTCGTCAAATTTTTCGTCAGATGAAACAAAAAGCGGAGTGAATACTTGATGTATTCACGAGC
>QWCV01001734.1_pt1 | contig 21395 bp, 18 predicted proteins | sample 1972621 | NCBI WGS metagenome assembly QWCV01 (sample SAMN09866699, study PRJNA288562) | Human gut metagenome isolate pre2_stool, whole genome shotgun sequencing... | isolation source: gut | host: Homo sapiens | place: USA: California | reverse complement strand
ATCTCGCAGAACCGGGGTGGATAACAGGACACTTTCGGCGAAAACGTAACTGCCTTCCCGAGATTGCCACGTCGGCCTGCGGCCTCCTCGCAATGACAAATCGGAGGCTGTTGCCATTTTGACGGCGGTTTGTACGGACTGCAAGTGCGTCGCCGGGAGCGGCATGCCGCTCCCCTACATTGGCCGGTACCGTTTTAACGGTGGCCGGTACAAATCGGCAGTGCCGGGCCGGGCTGTCCCCTCCCCAACATTCGCTCCATCTCCATCGGCTAATCTCGCTGAATTCAGTGGTGTTTTTCGAACAAAATGCAGTGATTTTCCCCACTTGATTTCTCTTTCACCTGTGTTATAATGTTAACGGTAAAACTCTGCGGCGGCGCATTTTCGGGAAGAAAACACCGTGCCCCGCAACGATAGCGGCATGCGGCCCTTCCACTGCCCGCACTGCCGAAAATACAAAAAAGGAGTGTTTTCACAATGGCTCTCGTTACCAGTACCGAGATGTTCAAGAAGGCCTATGCCGGCGGCTACGCCATCGGCGCCTTCAACGTCAACAACATGGAGATCGTGCAGGGCATCACCGAGGCCTGCGGCGAGCTGAAGGCCCCCGTTATCCTGCAGGTTTCCAAGGGCGCGCGCGCCTATGCCAACCACACCTATCTGGTGAAGCTGGTCGAGGCTGCCGTCATCGAGAACCCGGATATCCCCATCGTCCTGCATCTGGATCACGGCCCCGACTTCGAGACCTGCAAGAGCTGCATCGACGGCGGCTTCACCTCCGTCATGATCGACGGCTCCTCCCACAGCTTCGAGGACAACATCGCCCTGACCCGCAAGGTCGTCGAGTATGCCCATGACCACGGCGTCGTCGTCGAAGGCGAGCTCGGCACCCTGGCCGGCATCGAGGACGAAGTCAGCCACGCAGTCGGCTCCTACACCCGTCCGGAAGAGGTCGAGGAATTCGTCACCAAGACCGGCGTCGACTCTCTGGCCATCGCCATCGGCACCAGCCACGGCGCTTATAAGTTCAAGCCGGAGCAGTGCACCCGCAATGCCGACGGCATTCTCGTGCCGCCTCCCCTCCGCTTCGACATCCTCGAAGAGGTCTCCCGCCGTCTGCCGGGCTTCCCGATCGTCCTGCACGGCTCTTCCTCCGTGCCCCAGGAGTATGTGAAGATGATCAACGAGAACGGCGGCAACATGCCCAACGCCATCGGCGTGCCGGAAGAGGAGCTGCGCCATGCCGCTCAGCTGTCCGTCTGCAAGATCAACATCGATTCCGACCTGCGTCTGGCCATGACCGGCACGATCCGCGCCTACTTCAACGAGCATCCGGATCACTTCGACCCGCGCCAGTACCTCAAGCCCGCCCGCGCCAACATCAAGGCCCTCGTCGAGCATAAGCTCAAGGACGTCCTCGGCTGCGCCGGTAAGGCCTGATCAAACCCAAAAAACCTCCGGGACTGCAAATCGCAGCCCCGGATTTTTTGCTCTATGTTCAATAGTTGGGGTAGAGGCAAAAAACAAATAATTGCAAGTCGTGTCGGAGATTGCTCTCCGGCACGATTCTTATGTACGGCAGAAGAGGATTCTATTTCTGATACTGATTCCTGATTAAAACATTTCATCAGGTGATTCCTGATTAAAACATTTCATCAGGAATCCCGTGTGCTACGCACACTCGCATCGTGCTGACGCACGCTGCGCCGTCTCATGCAGAATCTGACGCGCTCTCGGCGCTATAAAAAGCTTTTAAAGCTTTTTATCAGATTCTAGTATGAAATTTCGGAAGTTACGCATTCCGAAGCGGGCCCGTTTGTGCCGCGGCAATGACAGAATTTTTCCGGTTCAGGAAATTATCCGTGGACCGGCTGTACGAGCTGCTCCTGCATGGCCTTCAGCGTCGCGATCTGTGCCGTCTCTTCAATCAGCTCGGCGGTGTGCTCCGCTTCCAGAACATCCTTGCCCAGAGCGACAATGCCGTGCCCGCGCAGAATAAAGGCACGCAGCTTCGGATTGGCCCGGAAAGCAGCCTCGAGCAGAGGCGCGTCGATCGGGCGCACGTTGGCGCTCGGAATGTCGAATACGGGAATGTCATATCCGATCTTCAGCTGCACATGGAGCGTCGTCATCGGAAGAACGTCGTGCGAATAGGCCCAGGCCACGGACCACGGGCTGTGGCAATGCATTACGCCGCCGCATTCCGGGCAGAGCTTATACATCAGGCCGTGCAGAACGACCTCTCTTGTGGGCTTGCCGGACGGGGAAAGAACGCTGCCGTCCAGATCCGTCTCTACGAAGCCGGTGCCGTCTGCCAGACAGTCGGCAAAGGAGCCGCCGCTGGATTTTACGATCATGCCGAAGTCCGCTCTTGCGGAGAGATTGCCGCCGTTTCCCGTCTGGATCCCGCGTGTATAGGCACGGTGAGCAGCCTCTTCCAGCATCTCATAGGTATTCATCAAAAAGTTCCTTTCATGTAGCGATTTAATACCTGCACGATCAGATCGATACAGGCCGGATCATTGATATGAGCCGGTGTCGTGATACACTCGACCGTCTCCGCTGCGGTATTCCGGACGCCCTTCTCGAATCCTGCATTGGCCTGCGCGTCATACAGGACGTGCCCCACGCGATTTTGCATACTGTAGCCGCCCTGCGGAATGATGATCGCATTTTTCCCGCGGCACAGGTTGTGCTTCTCTGCGATCAGCTTTCCTACCGCATACATTTCTGCCTCGGTCGTGCGCAGATGGGTGTGGAAGGGTGTGTGGGCATAGTGCGCGCGGCTCTGAAGCGCGGCGGGCAGATCCTTATACGGCCCCTTCAGCATGACATCGATGCAGCCGGGCAGCGAGATCAGGGGAATCTCACTGTTGTAAATGTGGGAAAAGCGCTCAGGGCCGCACTTCATCAGGCCGTCAAACAGGAAGCCGCCCCATTCATGGGTCGTGATATCCAGCACGGCCTGAATTTTCCCCTCCTGCGCGAGCTCGTCTACGACCTCGGAGCCGATTACATTGGTATGGCACACGATTGTCTCATACCCTTCCGCGTCGAGCTGCTGCTTGACCCCCATCACACAGGGCGTTGTAACGCCGGCCATCGTCAGGGCTACGACCGGCTTTCCCTTCGGCACCTGCACGGATGCCTGCGCCTGCGCCATGCCGACGACAGCGCCGCAGCCGGAGGCGAACACCGGGATGGTAATGGAATTCAGGCCGCAGATATCTGCAATGGAGGGAATCATCGCAATGTCGCGGTTTCCGACATAGTCGTCGAACTGCGCGCTTCCGCAGGCTACGGTAGATACCATGACCTTCGGAAAGCCGATCGGCAGGCCCTGCATGGCGGCCGTGGAGATTGCAGTGCCCTGTGCGCCGCCGACGGACAGAATGCCCTGAATCCGCCCTTCGTCATGCAGCCTGCGAAGCGTTTTCTGCAGACCCTCGCGCATCTTGTCCTGTGTTGCGGCCTTTCCCTGCTCCGCCAGATAGGCGCGGCAGTCGCTGACGCCTGCCTCTGCAAACACGGCATCCCGTGCAAGATCCGGCGTGATGGTCGGGGCGGCGCCCATACCGGAGTCGATCAGCAGTACGGAGCAGCCCATCTTCTCAATCGTCTGCTTTAAGAATGCGGCCTCTGCACCCTTGGTGTCCAGCGTCGCGATCACAGCAATCACTGCCATAATTCATGCCTTCTTTCCGGTCAAACGGCGCAGAGATCTGCGCCGTTTGACAAAGTATTGACCTTAGAGACCCAGAACCGGGGTTTCCTTGAAGCGCTCGATCAGCGTCGGTTCATGGGCAGGAAGCACCATCTTGACATCCGGGCAGCGGCGCTTGATTTCGCGCACGCTCTCCCACCACTCGACGATGTTGGCGAAGCGGGCGGTCGGCGTCAGGTCATAGTGGATCTGGGGAACCGGCTTCAGGTTGTCGAGCAGGAAAATCGCATCGCCGACGCAGTGATAGGTGCCGTCTTTGGTGTCGACCTCAACGGCCTGATGTCCGGGGGAATGACCCGGCGTCGGGTAGACGCGGACGCCCGGAACGATCTCGGCTTCGCCGTCAATCAGCTCGAACTTGACGCCGATAAACGGAGCCTCGATGCCGAGGTCCTTGTACTCATAGGACTTGTAGTACAGGGGGATGGGGTTCATGGCGAACTCATATTCCTTGCGCTGAGCATAGTACTTGGCGTTCTTGAAGTCCTTCATATAGAAGGTATGGTCCCAGTGCAGATGCGTGAAGATGATTTTCGTCACATCATCGGGATTGTAGCCCGCCTTCATCACCGCACGCGGCATGGCCTCGTCCGGAAGCTGGACAGAGCCGGGATGATGGTACGTGTTTGCACGGTCGGTGTCGGACATGCCGGTATCAATCAGGATCAGCTCGTCGCCGGTATTCAGCAGGTAGCAGAACACGGGCAGGGCCTTATCCTCGTTGCTCACGTTGGTGTAGTACTTGTGGGTTGAAGGATGGTAGTGGTAGGTCTTGGGATTCGACGTGCACATACCGGAATTCAGCGGGGTGATTGTAATGCTCATTTTGTTTTCTCCATTCAATATAGAAATTTAAATCAACTTGTTTTTCTCAGATCAGAGGACTGCGTTGTTCCGATCCTGCAGCAGCTCGATCCGTTCGCCGTCCGGGCCGCGCAGGAAGGCAACAAGCAGATCCATCGGGCCGACGTTTGGGACCCGGCGGATATCTGCCTCCTCAAAGGTAAGCTCCGGATCCTGCTCCAGACGCCGCCGCGCTTCGGCGACGTCGCTTACCATGAGAGAAAAGTGGGTGTTTGTGTTCAGGCATGCCGTCCGCAGACGTTCGGTGGGCCATTCGTCCACGGACAGCAGCTCAAGCACGATGTCCTTCAGCTTCAGCATGGCGACCCGCTCATGCGCCGCTTCCACATAGCCGGTGAGGCAAAGCCGGAAGCCAAAGCAGCGCTGATAAAATCGGATACTCCGTTCCATGTCACCCACAAACACGGCGACATGATGCTGGCGGAGGACAAGCTCCTCGATCATATTACTGATTACCTCTGTTCTTCTGGATATCCAGGAACACGGCCAGCATGATCACGACGCCGCTGACAATATCCTGCCAGTACATATTCACGCGCAGCAGATCCATGCCGTTGTTGATCACGCCGATGATGCAGGCGCCGACGATGGTATATAGCACGTTGCCCTTGCCACCGGAAAGGCTCGTTCCGCCGATGACCGCAGCAGCGATGGCTTCCATCTGCAGGCCGTCGCCCAGGTTTGCAAGACCGGACTGCACGCGGGAGGTAAGCAGAATGCCGCCCACGCCGGACATCAGGCCGCAGAAGGAATAGGCAACGATCTTGGTAAAGACGGTGTTGATGCCGGCCATCTTGGCGGCATTCTCATTGCCGCCGACCGAAATGATGTGGTAGCCCAGAGTCGTCTTGCGCATCAGGAACCAGCTGAGCAGGACCACGAGCAGCAGCACAAAAATCGGGGCAGGGATGCCAAGCAGCTTGCCGCCGCCGATGAAGTTGAACGCATCGCTGAAGTGGTTGATTGGGGTGCCCTTCGTGATCAGAAGAGCGATGCCTGCGAAAATCGTCATGGTAGACATGGTAACGATGAACGGCGGAATCTTCAGCTTGGCGACTGCCAGGCCGTTGATCAGGCCGCAGACCAGACCGGTCAGAAGGCCGACCATGATCGGCACGATCAGCGGGAAGTCGCCCGGGTGTGCCGTCGATGCCACCAGGACGGAAACGAGGCTGACGATTGAGCCGACCGACAGATCCATGCCGCCGGCAATGATGACCGCCGTCTGGCCGCAGGCCAGCACGCCGATACAGGCGATCTGCTTCAGAATGTTGAGCAGATTATTTTTTCCGATGAATGTTCCTCCGGTCCGAATGGTCAGGAAGGCCATGATCAGAATCAGAATCAGAATGATACCATACTTGCTGTAAATATCCAGCAGCGTTTTTTTGGTGTTCCGCTCTCGCCGCTTTTCCACTGTTCTTTCCCCTTTCATCCGACGTTCTCCGCATATCGCATGATCTCGTCCTGTGTTGCTCCGTCCCCGGATAAGGTCCCGGTGATCTTACCCTCGAACATGACGACGATGTTGTCGCTCATGCCGATGACCTCCGGAAGCTCCGAGGAAATCATGATGATTGCCTTGCCCTGCTTGGCAAGCTCGCGCATCAGGTGGTAGATTTGCGTTTTTGCACCGATATCGATACCGCGTGTCGGCTCATCCAGAATGATGATATCGGGATCGAGCATCATCCAGCGCGCCAGGACCACCTTCTGCTGATTGCCGCCGGACAGATGGCAGACCTCTTGATTCAGAGAGGCCATTTTAACCTGGAACTTCTCCGCACCCTCCTTGCAGGTGCGGTTGATCTTTGCATTGCTCACGGCAATCCCTTTGAGATAGGACTTCAGGTTCGGGATCACCATATTGTGACTGATGCTCAGACCGAGGAACAGGCCGGTCAGCTTGCGGTCCTCCGTGACCATGACCATGCCGCGGTTAATGGCATCTCTGGGGCGGGTGATCTTTACCTGCTCACCCTTCAGCCAGATATCGCCGCTGTCGGCCGGATTATAGCCAAACAGCGCTTCCATGATCTCGGTGCGTCCCGCGCCGACCAGTCCGGCAAAGCCCAGAATCTCACCCCGGTGGACCGAGAAGCTGATGTCCTGGAATTTTCCGGCCTTCGTCAGGCCGCGGACCTCCAGCAGCTTTTCGCCGCACTGGGAATCCCGCGGCGGGAAAAACGTGGATATTTCACGTCCCACCATTTTGGAGATCAGCTCCTGCATCGGCATTTCGTTGACCGACTTGCAGTCGATCGTCGTGCCGTCACGCAGGACGGTCATCTCATCAGCCACAGTGTAGATCTCATCCATCTTGTGGGAAATGAAAATAAAGGTGATGCCGTCGCGCTTGAGCCGCTCCACGATGCGGAACAGCGTCTTGCACTCGTCCTCCGTCAGGGAGGAGGTAGGCTCATCCATAATAATCAGCTTCGAGTGATAGGACAGCGCCTTGCAGATTTCAATCATCTGCATTTTTGCAGTGCTCATGCCCCGCAGCGAATCCGTGGGGCGAAGGAAGGTGATCTCAAAGCTGTCCAGCAGCTCCTGCGTCTGCCTGATCAGCTTCTTGCGATCGACGATTCCGGTCTTGCCGATCTTCGGCTCACGCCCGATAAAAATGTTTTCAGCCACGCTCATGTCTGGCACAAGGCACAGCTCCTGAAAGATCATGGAGATGCCCTTTCCCAGTGCCTGATGGACCGTCAGCGTGGATGGCTCAAGGTCTTCTCCGTTGAACCGGATCGTTCCGGAGTCTGCGCGATGCGCGCCGATCAGGATTTTCATCAGTGTCGATTTTCCGGCGCCGTTTTCTCCCATCAGTGCGTGCAGCGTTCCCTTCCTGACCTTCAGATTAACATGATGCAAAACCTGTACACCGGAAAAACTTTTGCAGATGTTATCCATCTCTAAGATATATTCACTCATACGATTTCTCCCTTATTTTCTTCCGCGGGGAGGACTTTTCCTTCCTCCCCGCGGTAGTGCAGCGAAGCCGTATCAGCTGTTCAGCATTGCTTTCAGATCGTCCAGCGTAGCCTGTGCGGTCTCGGGCGTGACCAGAACGCCCTCCGTCACATAGCTATCCTCCAGCGTTTCGCCGTTCAGATACTTGACGGTGAAGTCGATTGCATCATAGCCGTTCTGATATGCGGGTTGGAAGACCGTACCGTCGAAGTCGCCGTTCAGGATCGCGGTCAGACCTTCCTCGGTGCCGCCGACGCCGATGATGATCGGGCGCTCAACGTTCGCGTTGGCGTAGGCAAGAGAGATGCCGATAGCCATGGCGTCGTTGTTGGAGAGGATGATGTCGATATCGCGGCCGGAGGTGATCCAGTTCTCTGCGATGGCCATGGCGTCGTCGCGGTTCCAGCTGCCGACCTGCTCGTCAACGATTGTTGCGTTTGCGTAGTTCTTCAGCTGCTCCTCGTAGCCCTGGCAGCGCTCCACGGCGTTCTGGTTGTCCAGCTTGCCGGTGACGATGCCGACGTTGATCGTGCCATTCATGTCGCCGCCGTTCTTCTCGAAGATCTCCATGGCGTAGTCGACCTGCATTTTGCCGAAGCCGACGTTGTCAAACAGAATGTTGGTGATGGGAGCGCCGTTGACCTTGGCATGGAAGCAGATCAGCGGGATGCCCGCATCCTTGCAGGCGTTGATGATCTGGTCGCAGCCTGCGCCGTCGACCGGGGTCAGGGCGATTGCGTCAACGTTCTGGGAGATCAGGTTTTCGCACTGCTTGAGCTGGGTGCTGACGTCCTTATTTGCGTTGTACTCGATCAGCTTGACATTGGAATGCTCTGCAGCATAGGCCTGGCAGCCAGCCGTGGCCTCGCTCAGCAGGACCTCCTGGTCCAGATAAAGAACGCCGATGGTATAGGTGTCTTCGCTGGAATCTGTGTTCTTGTCGTCTGCATTGGTGCCGCCCGAGCAGGCAGCCAGTGCAAGGACCATCGCCAGTAACAGGATCATTGCAGTAATCTTTTTCATGGTCTTTCAATACTCCTTTTTGTTTTTGGGTCTGATTGGGTCTGCACAGTGCTTTGGGTTAACGCTTTGGGTCATCCGTATTTGTTTGGGGAAACTCACATTTCCCTTTGACTTTCTCAACAATAGCATGGATTTCCAACGTTGTCAACTTGGAAATTGGAATATTAGGGATTTAAGGGTGGATTTCGTTGGATTAAACAAAAATATCGCGGAATTTTTGTTGATATCCACGAAAAGCCGCATTCCTGAGGCAGAAATCCTCTCTATATCCGGCGAAAATCAGGGGTCACAGAAGAGGTTTCGTCATTTTTTACGACATTTATGGTGAGAAAAGACCTCGATTTCTGCTTGCTTTTTCTGCAAGTATCTGATACTATAGCAACAGAAACAGCGAGAATATCCACATATCCAAGCCCCTTTGCAGAAACGAACCGGTTTGCCTGCTGCACAAAAATCCACAGGTACCAAACGATAAAGGAGAGATTTCTATGCTTCCAATGCAGCGCCGCGAAAAGATCAAGGCAATTCTCCGCGAACAAAAGAGCGTGACCGTTCTGGAATTAATGGAGTATTTCAATGTGACGAACGAGACCATACGGCGTGACCTTCTGGCACTTGAGGAGGAGGGCTTCGTGAGCCGCGTTCATGGCGGAGCATATATCGAGGGCGGAACAACCAATGAGATTAATATTTCCCTGCGCCGCACGACGCACTCGGCGCAGAAGCAGCAGATCGCCGCGGTCTGTGAAAGAATCATCCAGAATGGCGATTCCATCTTCCTGGATTCCTCCACCACGGCGAATTATATTGCCGAAAAGCTGACCAACTACCGTCTGACGGTCCTGACCAATTCCATTCAGATCATCAATACGCTGGCCTCCTTTTCCGGGATCTCCCTGATTATGGTCGGCGGCAACTTCGATAAGAAAAGTCAGTCCTTCTATGGAACGCGGGCTTTGGAATTTGTCAGATCGTACCATGTGGACAAGGCGTTCTTCTCCTGCCGTTCGATTAACTATAAATCCGGCGTAATGGATTCCAATGAAAAGACCTCTGATATCCGTCGGATGATCATCGATCAGTCGGACCGGGCCTATCTCTGCGTGGATTCGTCCAAATTCGGTGCGAATTCCTTTGTCAGCATCTGTAATTTCGATGCACTGACCGGTCTGATCACCGATCATATCCCGTCGGAAGAATGGCGTACCTTCCTTTCCAAATCCGGCCTGAGTACCTATGCCTATGACGAGTTGGACACTGCCGCCCCGCTTGCGTCCCCTGCAGAGGAGCAGCAGGCAGAATAAAAACAGGAATCATGAAAAAGGAGCCGGGCGTATGCATACGCCTGGCTCCCGCTTTTGTTTCTGCCGTGTTGGATCAGTAGAGGAAATCGAACACCATCTTATCATAGGAAGAGGCGCTCATATAATCGCGTATCGCCACATGATCCGGATAATAAAGATAGTACTCCAGCGTCGGCTGATCGGCAAAGGTCTCGTCGACGCAGAGATCGAATGCTTCCTCGCCCTCATGCAGGTTTACGCCGATGGAGCAGCTGAGAATTTCCGGAAGGATCTTCTGCAGGTCATCCATCATCTCGCGGAACCGGCAGACCACGCGCTCCTGCTCCTCCGCCGTTCCCTTCAGCTTCCAGCAAACAATATGTCGCAGCATCGTTTTCACTCCTCCTGCTCCGCGCACTGCAGAGCTGTATTCCTGCTCATTTTATCGTGATATGCTGAAAAAGTCAATCGTGAAATTGGATTTCTGTTGAGAACAGAAACGAATTTCCCCGAATTTCACACTGTAATCCATTTAATTCACTAAATTACACAAAATTATTTTGTGATTATTATTGACTTGTGTGGAATATTGTGTTAATTTGGGTTCAACGTCATCCGTAACCGCATTCATTCGTATACGACGATTCCATGCTTCAACCGCTGCGGGAGCAGCACAGATTTCGAGAGGAGTGTTTTTCCGGTGAGTATCCCCAAAATGATGAAAGCAATGACCCTGACTGCCTATGACCACCTCAAGCTTGCAAGCGTTCCGGTTCCCCAGCCCGGCCCCGGCGAGGTCCTTTGCAGGATTAAGTCTGTCGCGATCTGTGGCTCGGATCCCAAGATGATCCATGGCGGCTATGCGTTCACCAACTGGCCCCCCTATTACCCGTTTATCATGGGTCACGAATGGGCCGGTCAGATTGTTGCACTCGGCGAGGGCGTTGAGGATTTCAAGATCGGCGACCGCGTCGCGGGTGAGGCGCATGTCGGCTGCGGCAAGTGCGATAACTGCAAGCGCGGCCATTACACCGTTTGCCTGAACTATGGTCATGACGGCCACGACGGCGGCCTGGATCTCGGCCATCGTCATTACGGCTTCTATTGGCAGGGCGCCAATGCCGAATATAATGTCTATAAGACCAGCGCACTGCACCGGATTCCCGACAACGTGAGCTACGATGTTGCCTCCATGTGCGACTGCGCGGGCGTTGCCTTCCACGGTGTGCAGCTCGCGGGCGTTACGCCCGGCGGCACCAGCGTGGTGTTCGGACCCGGCCCCATCGGCCTTTGCGCCATGCAGGAGTGCAAGGCGCTCGGCTCCGGCCGCGTGATCATGATCGGCCGCGGCAAGAAGCTGGAAAAGGCACGCGAGCTCGGCGCAGACGTCTGCATCGACTTCGAAAAAGAGGATCCTGTTCAGCGCGTTCTGGAGCTGACCGGCGGCGTCGGCGCGGACGAAGTCATGGAGTGCTCCGGCGCTGCCGACTCTCCCATGAAGGCCTGCAAGCTCGTGCGCAAGACCGGCAGCGTCGCACTGATTGCGACCTACCATGATCCGGACGTCTTGATCCCGGTCAACACGGTCAACTTCAACGAGATCCGCATTGTCGGCTCCAAGGCAAACCCGAACGTCTCCGAGGAAGTGCTGAACTTCTTCTCGACCGGCGCGATCCGGGGCGAAAAGCTGATCACACATACCTTCCCGCTTGAGGAATATGAAAAGGCTGTTGATATCTTCGAGCATAAGAAGGAGAACTCGATCAAGGTCGTGATCCATCCGTAAGCCTTCCGCGTGTGCCGCGCGGCCGACGCCGCAGAAGCGCCCCGGCAAAAGAAAACGGAAGTCCGGTCCTCCTGAAGGTCTTCAAACCCCCATGTGCCATCCTCCGGCACATGGGGGTTTTGCGCATTGCGCCGCAAGGCGTGGCGCCCTGAGCGCGCAGCGCGAGGAAGTGCCCTTGTTGCAATCTCGCAGTACCAGCCCGCAGCAACAGGAAAGTCCCCGGCGAATTCGTGACAGCCTCCCTGAGATTGCCACGGATGGAGATTCCTGCGTCGGACTCACCCCCGGCAATGAAACGGGAAAAAAACGCAGGTACTCTGCTTTCACGGAACAGGAGCCTGTATTTGTCTTTTGAATAAGCTGCAGCCGGGACGAAATAACGGAACTGCATAATTTGTTCAAAACAGTGAAGAATCATGAAAAAATATAAATGATTGGTTGCCAAACTATGAAAATAGTGACCGGATGTAAAATGAAGTTGGACACCTGAGAAAAAGAAATCCATAGTGACTTCCCATATGGTAGAATGAAGTTCCCCAACACAAGTGGGTTGCCGTCCCGGCAATTTTTTTGTTCCGGGAAATGCGGCCGCCGCCCCTTCCCGGCTGCCCGGCCCGGCATTTGGAAAGGAATGCGGGAACTTTTCCGCACGATTCTTCCCTTTTCCCGGGAAATATGGTATGATAAGCTAGTTAAAAAATGTGCCGCTGCGGCGGCTGGATCAGGAGCGAAAAAACTATGGACATCCATCTTCTGGAACGTTTGAAGGACATCGTCCGCTCGGCGGGCACGACGGTCCGTTCGGCGCAGGATGCCGCCATGGGCATCCGCGAAAAATCCTCGCATGTCGACCTCGTCACGCTGTATGACCCCATGGTGCAGGAATTCCTGCGCAGCCGCCTGCTGACACTGCTGCCGGAGGCCGGCTTCCTCGGGGAGGAGGACGCGACGCATGACATTGCGGGCAGGCGTCAGCTGTTCATCGTCGACCCCATCGACGGCACGATGAACTTTATCCGCGGCCTGCACCACAGCTCCATCTCCGTCGCGCTGGCGGTCGACGGCGTCGTGACGCACGCCGTGGTCTACAATCCCTATTACGACGAGATGTTCTCCGCCCAGCGCGGCAAGGGCGCGTGGCTCAACGGCCAGCGCCTGCATGTCACGCAGCACGCCGTCCACGACAGCCTCGTGTTGTTCGGCAGCGCCATCTATTACCGCGAGACCATCCCCGAGACGCTCCGCTTCGTCGAGGCCCTTCTGCCGAACTGCCTCGATTTCCGCCGCGGCGGCTCGGCCGCGCTGGACTGCTGCTATGTGGCCGCGGGCCGGGCGGACCTGTTTTTTGAGTGCAGACTGTGCCCGTGGGACTATGCCGCGGGAGGCCTGATCGTCACGGAGGCGGGCGGCATCGCCACCCAGCTCGACGGCAGCCCGCTGGCCCTGACGCAGCGCGGCTCCGTCGCCATGGGCAACGCCGTGAATCATCCGGAGCTGCTGGCCATTGCCCGCCGCATCCGGGAAGGAGGCAACGCATGAAAAAGCGCTGCTTTGCTCTGCTGCTGGCCATTGCCCTGCTGCTGACGGGCTGCAGCCCCCTGTTTGACCTCTATTCCGCCGCGCGCGGCGAATATACCCGCCCGGATTATTCGGACGGCGCGATCTCGTACCGCGAGTTCCAGCGGCCGTATCAGCCCCGCGTGAAATACACGGCCGAGCCGGACATCGAATACGTCCGCCCGGACGTCGACAGCCTCTGCAGCACGCTCAAGTCCATCGGCGCATCCGCGACCGGCGGCAAGGCCGCTGCGGCCGACATCATCAATCAGTTCGACGCGGCCTATGACGACTATGTGCTCTTCAACACCATGGGCGAGCTTGCCTACCTGCGCTACACCCGCGACCTGAGCGACAGCTACTACGAGGCGGAGTACACCTGGTGCACGGACCAGACGACGCGCGTGGAAAAGGCCATGGAGGACTGCTACACGAGCATGGCCAAAAGCAGCCTGCGCAGCGCGCTCGAGGAGCAGTATTTCGGCGAGGACTTCTTTGCGTCCTACGACTCGGACGGCGTGTATTCCGACGCCCGGACCGTCGCCCTCCTGCAGCAGGAATCCGAGCTGCAGGCGCAGTATGTCGCCCTGCAGAACGACCCGGCGATCGAGTGGAACGGCGCAGTGCGCTCCGTCTCGGAGCTGCTGGAAAACGCTGTGTCGGCCGACCTCTATTACGAGGTCCTCGGTGCGTATTACGACGCCTACGGCGCGCAGGCGGGCGAAATTTACATCAAGCTCATCCAGACGCGCCGGGAGCTTGCCGGGCGGCTGGGCTACGGCAGCTACGCCGACTATGCCTATGATGCGCTTTACTACCGCGACTACACCCCGGCGCAGGCCGAGCGCTATGTTGAGCGCGTGCGCACGGAGCTGGCCCCCGTCTACACGGAGGCGGCCGAGCCGATGCAGCTTTCCGCCCTTTCCGCCGATGAGACGATGCAGCACCTGCATGAGGCGGCCGACACGCTCGGCGGCGAGGTGCAGACGGCCATGGGCTTCCTTGATGCCTACGAGCTTTATGACATCACGAGCTCCGCGAATAAAATGCCCGGCTCATACACAACGTACCTTGAGTCCTACGAGATGCCCTACATCTATATCTCGCCCGAGGGGACGCTGGCGGACCTGCTGACGGCCGCGCACGAATACGGCCACTTTGTCGACGGCTATGTGAACTGCAACCAGACGTTCTCCATCGACTGCTCCGAGGTCTTCTCGCAGGCGCTGGAGTACCTGACGCTCGGCAGCACGTCGCTGGGCTTCGCCCGCGCGGCGGAGCTGCGGCAGTACAAGCTCTATGACTCGCTCGAGACCTTCCTCACGCAGGCGTGCTACTATGCCTTTGAGTGCAAGGCCTATGCCCTGCCGGACAGCGAGCTGACGGTCGGGAAGCTCAATGAGCTGTTTGCGGAATGCTGCGTGGACTTCGGCCTGTTTGACGAGGCGTCGGCGGAGCAGGCCGCGCGCAGCTGGATCGACGTGCAGCACTTTTTCTCCGCGCCGTATTATGTCATCAGCTACTGCGTCTCGAACGACGCTGCCCTTCAAATTTACCAGCTGGAGCAGGAAACGCCCGGCGCAGGGCTGGCCGCCTTCAGCGACCTGCTGTATGCCGCGCCGGAGTCAACGTTCCTCGCCATGCTGCAGGACGGGAGCCTGACCTCGCCGTTTGACGAGAGCCGGATGCAGGACCTGGCGGCATATTTTAAGGAAGCGCTGTAATTTATAAATTTTTGCGCGGACATCGATAGCGCGCTGTAGGGGCGGGGACAGCCGGGCCCGGCGCAATGCTGCCGACCCGTACCGGCTGCCGACGAAACAGCAGCAGCCCCCGGAACGGCCTGTAGCGGCGCTCACTGCGCAGCCGTTGGCGGCTTTGCCGGCGTGCCCCTTGCGGGTTGTGAGCGCCTCGTATAGGGTAATTCAACCGCGCAAGGGCGCTGGTGCACCGCCGCACCACCCTGACGTGTCATTGCGAGGAGCGAAGCGACGTGGCAATCTCGGGAAGGCAGTTACGTTTTCGCCAAAAGTTTCCTGTAATCCGACCGGTTACTGCGAGATTGCCACGTCGGCCTTTGGCCTCCTCGCAATGACAAACCTGAAAGCATTGCGCCAATGAATTTGTGCCGTGATCATTGCCAGCCCGCAGGGCGCTCACTGAGCGCCGCTACAGACGCAATTGGTGCATGCCGTTTTAACGGCGGCCTGTACGGGCTGCAAGTGCCTTCCCGAGATTGCACCCCAAGGGCACTTCCTCGCGCTTCGCGCTCAGGGCGCCACGGGCGCGAAGCGCCCTCGCAATGACAAATTTGGGAGCCTTACGCATTCCGCTCTCAACTCTCCACATTTCACCCTCCTTTTCCCGCACTTACCGAAAGGATCACATCATGTCTGACATCATTGCTGCCATTGCGACGGGGCGCGCGCCCTGCGCCATCGGCATCCTGCGCCTGTCCGGGCCCGGCTGCGCCGCGCTGACGGGCCGCGTTTTCACCCCGAAGCAGCCGTTTGCGGACGCGCCGGACCGCCGTCTCGTCCTCGGCCTGCTGCACGACCGGCAGGGGCGCGTCATTGACGAGTGCCTCGGCGTCGTGTGCCGCGCGCCGCACAGCTACACCGGCGAGGAGACCGTTGAGCTGCAGTGCCACGGCTCGCCCGCCATGCTGGCCGCCGGGCTGGAGGCACTGCTGGCCGCCGGAGCACGGCAGGCGGGACCCGGCGAATTCACGCGTCGGGCCTTCCTGAACGGCAAGCTCGACCTGACGCAGGCCGAGGCCGTCGTCGACCTCATCGACGCCGAGACGGCAGACGCCGCCGCGAACGCCGCAGGGCAGCTCGGCGGAGCGCTCAAGCGCGCCATCGGGCCGGTCTATGACGGGCTGACGGACCTGTGCAGCCATTTCCACGCCGTGCTCGACTATCCGGACGAGGACATCGAGGACTTCGGCGCGGCGGAGCTGAGCGGGGAGCTGGACCGCGCGGGCACGGCGCTGCGGGAGCTGCTAGCGACCTATGAAAAGGGCCGCCACCTGCGGCAGGGCGTGCGCGCCGTGCTGCTCGGCAAGCCGAATGCGGGCAAATCGTCGCTGCTGAACCGGCTGGCGGGCTATGACCGCGTCATCGTCACGGACATCGCCGGGACGACGCGCGACACCGTCGAGGAGCCGGTGCGCGTCGGCCGCGTGCTGCTGCGCCTGACGGACACAGCCGGCATCCGCGAGGCCGGGGACGCCATCGAGGCCCTCGGCGTGGCCCGCTCGGAGCAGGCCGCGCGCGAAGCGGAGCTGGCCCTGTTCGTCTGCGACGCCTCGCAGCCCCTGACGGACGAGGACCGCCGCGCCATCGAAGCGGCCAAATGCGCCCCGCGCAGTCTGGCCCTGTGCAACAAATCAGACCTGCCCGCCGCCATCTCGCCGGACGAGCTGCCGTTCGACACCGTTCTGACCGTCTCGGCCCGCACGGGCGCAGGGCTGGACGCCCTGCCAGCCCTGCTCGAGGGCTGGTTCCTCGGCAAAAACGCCTGTGACGGCTCCCTCCTGACCAACCCGCGCCAGTTCGGCGCGCTCGACCGCGCCTCCCGCGCCATCGAACGGGCGAAAATGGGCCTCAGCCTCGGCGTCACGCCGGACGCCGTTCTCACGGACGTGGAGGAGGCCATGGCCGCCCTCGGTGAGGTCACGGGGCGGACGGTCCGCGAGGATATCACAAATCGCATCTTTGAGCGTTTCTGCGTCGGAAAGTGAGCGAATATGAAAGAAAAGATCGAGGAAATTTCCCTCTCCATGGAGCGCGGGCACCGGCGCATCCTACGGGTGCTCTCCGCGCTCGCGGTCATCGGCCTGTTTGCCGCGCTCTGGAAATGGCGCGGCCTTGCCGCGATGGAGCCGATCGTCGAAGGCGGGCAGCGCAGGTGGCTGCTCGCCATTGGGGAGAGCATCGCCGTGTCGCTCGCGGCGCAGTGGGTGCTCTATCTGCTGCCGTGGCCGCTGCTGGCCCTGTTCGGCCGGATGACCCCGTTCTGCTCCATCTTTGCGCGGCGCCCGTGCGTCGGCTCGAATGCGGAGCTGGGCCGTGCCGCCGTGCTTGCCGTGCGGCTGCTCCCGCCCGTGCTCGTAGGCGCGGCGCTGTGGTTCGCGCTGGCGCGCGTGCCGCTCGTGTGGTTCTGGCCCGTGGCGATGGCAAGCGCCGGCTGCACCGTCGCGGCGCTTGGCATGGTGTATGACACCGTGCGCGTGCTTCAGGTCCCCGGCCGGGCGACGTTCTGCGACCTCGGCATTGTTATTCAGGTTTACCGGGAGGTATCGTAATATGCTGCAAACCCTGTTGGATTCCTGCGCAGCGCTCGGTGTGCCGCTGACGGCGGCGCAGGCGGAGCAGCTGTGCGACTTCGGCGCGCGCCTGCTCGAGCAGAACCGCGTTATGAATCTGACGGCCATCACGGAGCCGCAGGCCGTGGCGAAGCTGCACTTTGCCGACTGCCTCGCGCTGCTGCGCATCGTGCCGTTTTCAGGCAAGCGCGTCATCGACGTCGGCTGCGGGGCGGGCTTCCCCGGCGTGCCGCTGAAGCTCGGCGAGCCGAGCCTCGACCTGACGCTGCTCGACAGCCTCGGCAAGCGCGTGACGTGGCTGGAGGCAACGCTGCGGGACATGGACGTCCCGGCGCAGTGCGTCTGCTCCCGCGCGGAGGACTATGCCGCCAAGGCGCGCGAGCAATATGACATCGCGACGTCCCGCGCGGTGGCACGGCTGAACATTCTGGCGGAGCTGTGCCTGCCGTTCGTGAAGCCGGGCGGGTACTTCCTTGCCATGAAGGCCGCCGCTGCGGCCGAGGAGCTGGAGGAGGCGAAGCGCGGCATCGCAAGGCTGGGCGGCCGCGTGGAAAAAACGGAGACCTACGACATCGACGGCGCGCCGCGCTGCGTCATCGTCATCCGCAAGGAGCGCCCGACGCCCCCGGCCTATCCCCGCCGCTATGCAAAGATCAAGCAGTCACCGCTGTGATTTGAAAGAAATATGAGCGTAAATGAGCTATTTTGCAGGAAATTATGACATTGCCGTCATCGGCGCGGGCCATGCCGGGATCGAAGCCGGTCTCGCGGCCGCGCGGCTGGGGCTGCAGGCCGTCGTGTTCACGATCAATCTGGACGCCGTGGGCAACATGCCCTGCAACCCGGCCATCGGCGGCACGGGCAAGGGCCATCTCGTGCGCGAGCTCGACGCCCTCGGCGGCGAGATGGGCCGCGCGGCGGACGCCTGCTGCATCCAGTACCGCATGCTCAACCGCGGCAAGGGCCCGGCCGTGCACTCCCTGCGCGCGCAGGCAGACCGCCGCCGCTATCAGGAGCACATGAAGCGCCTGCTCGAGCGCGAGCCGAACCTCTTTCTCAAGCAGGCCGCCGTCACGGAGATCCGGACGGAGGACGGACACGTCAGCGGCGTCGTGACGCAGCTCGGCGCGGAATACCGCGTGCGCGCCGTCATCGTCGCTGCCGGGACGTACCTCGACAGCACCGTCATCACCGGGCAGTGCGTCCTGCACTCCGGGCCGGACGGTCTGCGCCCCGCGCCGGAGCTGAGCCAGTGCCTGCGCGCCCTCGGCCTGCGCATGCGCCGGTTCAAGACCGGAACGCCCCCGCGCATCAACGCGCGCAGCGTCGATTTCTCGAAGATGGAGGTCCAGCGCGGCGACGACGATCCGGAGCCGTTCTCGTTTTCCACCCGCGAGCCGCCGAAAAATCAGGCCGTGTGCTGGCTGACGTGGACGAACGAGCGCACGCACGCCGTCATCCGCGAAAATCTGCACCGCAGCCCGCTGTTCGACGGCTCCATCACCGGCGTCGGCCCGCGCTACTGCCCGAGCATCGAGACGAAGATCGTCCGCTTTGCCGACAAGCCGCGCCACCAGCTCTTCCTGGAGCCGTGCGGCCTCGGGACGGACGAGCTGTACCTGCAGGGCCTGTCCACGAGCCTGCCGGAGGAGGTGCAGCTTGCCATGCTGCACACCATCGCGGGGCTGGAGCACGCCGAAATGCTGCGCCCGGCCTACGCCATCGAATATGACTGTATCGACCCGACGGAGCTCTCCGCGACGCTCGAGTGCAAAAAGCTGCCCGGCCTCTACGGCGCGGGGCAGTTCAACGGCACGTCCGGCTATGAGGAGGCGGCCGTGCAGGGCTTTGTGGCGGGCGTGAACGCCGCGCTGAAGCTGCTCGGGCGCGAGCCGCTGGTGCTCAGGCGTTCGGACGGCTACATCGGCACCCTCATCGATGACCTCGTCACGAAGGGCACGGAGGAGCCGTACCGCATCATGACCTCGCGCAGCGAATACCGGCTGCTGCACCGGCAGGACAACGCCGACGAGCGGCTCACGCCCATCGGCTATCGCATCGGCCTCATCCCCGCCGAACAGGCACAGGCCGTCGCGGAGAAATACGAGGCCGTCCGGCGCGAGCAGCGCAGGCTGGAGCACACCGGCGTGCCCGCCGGTCCGGCGCTGAACGGGTTTCTGCAGGCGCGTGGCTCGGCGGAGGTCGTCAGCTCCGCGCGGCTGGCGGACCTGCTGCGCCGCCCGGAGCTGCACTATGCAGAGCTTGCTCCCTTCGACCCGGAGCGGCCGGAGCTTCCGGCAGCCGTGACGCGTCAGGTCGAGATCCGGGTGAAATATGCGGGGTACCTGCAGCGGCAGGAGCAGCAGATCGAGGCGTTCCGCCGCGAGGAATCGCGCCTGCTGCCGGAGGATGCGGACTATGCCTCCATCGCCGGGCTGCGCCTCGAGGCGCGGCAGAAGCTGGCCGACATCCGCCCGCGATCCATCGGGCAGGCCGGGCGCATCTCCGGCGTTTCGCCTGCGGACATTGCCGTGCTGCTGATCTGGCTCAGCCAGCGCAATGGAAATTCGACCGATCACGCGGAATAACGGGACGTCTCACGGTAATTCCGTGAATAAGAATATTTTTTCACCATTTTCCTCTTAGAATATCATATTTTCGGCTGTTTCCGCATGTTTGTCGAAGAACGTCGACGAAAAAACAGACATTTTCAGGGAAAGTCATTGCAAAAGCGGGCCGAATATGTTAAATTAGAAGCACCGCTTGTACATCCATGCGGAAATGAGAGAATCTACGAGGAGGAGAGTTGTTACATGGAAAAAATGTATCGGGTCCTGCTGGCAAACGGCAGCGAAGAGTTTTGTGGGAAGCTCGGCGTTGCCCTGAAGCAGACGAATCGGTATTCCGTGGTCGGCTCGGCTTGTGACGGCGTTCGCGCCATCAGCCTGCTGAAAGAGCTGAAACCGGATCTGCTGGTCGTCGACCTCATGCTGCCACAGGCGGACGGCCTGTCCGTGCTGAAGGCAGCGGCCGGGCTGGATCCAAAGCCAAAGCTTCTGGTTTTGGTGGAGTTCGTAACGGAATATGTGTCTTCAATGTTTATGACGCTCGGCGTGCAATATATCATGCTGAAACCATGCAGCTGCCGTGCCGTCGTGGAGCGTCTCGACGAGATCTGCGAGAGCGCCGTTTCGCGCAAACCCGCCATCGCAGCAAAGCGCAACGCCAACATCGAGTCCATGGTCACCTCGATCATTCACGAGATCGGCGTCCCTGCGCACATCAAGGGCTATCAGTATCTCAGGGAGGCGATCCTGATTGCCGTCAATGACATGGATGTCATCAACGCCATCACCAAGGTGCTCTATCCGCAGGTGGCCAAGACGTTCGCCACGACGCCCTCGCGCGTCGAGCGCGCCATCCGCCACGCCATCGAGGTCGCGTGGGACCGCGGCGACCTGGAGACGCTGCAGCGCTTCTTCGGCTACACGGTGTCGAACACGAAGGGCAAGCCGACGAACAGCGAGTTCATCGCCCTCATCGCCGACCGCCTGCAGCTCCAGCTCCGCAGCCCCGAGGCTGCGGCCATGTGAGCCGGGGGATGGAGAAAAACTCCCGAACACAAAAGAGAGCAAAAATTTTCCCGCCTGCTTGTGCAGGCGGGATTTTTTTACACAGAATCATCTCAAATTGTGCAGGCAAAATCCCGCCGGAATGCGGCGGTGACTTAGGAAAACATTGAAGCAAAGAACGGTGTAGCTTAACGGCTATGCCGTTCTTTGCTCTTTTTTACTTGTGTTGCGGGCATTTTCGATTGCCCGTGTGAAGTCAAATGCACCGATAAAGTTATAGACG
>QWCV01002016.1_pt1 | contig 21417 bp, 17 predicted proteins | sample 1972621 | NCBI WGS metagenome assembly QWCV01 (sample SAMN09866699, study PRJNA288562) | Human gut metagenome isolate pre2_stool, whole genome shotgun sequencing... | isolation source: gut | host: Homo sapiens | place: USA: California | reverse complement strand
CCAGTCTTCTGTGTCCAGCGACCACATAAAGAACGGCTTATTTACAGTATTATAAATATCTGAATTTCCATCACCGTAAGGTGCACGTGCCACACTCGCCCCCTGACCACATGCCTGAATTAATGCGTCATCTGTATCAGAGAACTGCTTTGCAACTGCATCAAGATCAATTGTCGTCAACTGTGTATGATCCCAGGAATGACTTCCAACCTCACATCCAAGTTCCAACATACGTTTTGGTGCATCCGGATATGAACTGACATTCTGGCCAAGCATAAAGAATGTTGCATGAGCATTATTCTGTTCCAGACAATCCAGTAATTCATCTGTATACTGTCCCGGACCATCATCAAAAGTCAGTGCCAGCATCGGACGTACCTTACTCGGATCATAAGATCCGTCCTCATTAAAGTAATAATCCTTCACTCCTTTTTCTACCCATCCTGTCTGTATATATCCGTTTTCGTCAAAAGAATAGGTGACACCATCTATATCCTGAAATCCATTTGAAAAATATGTACCATCTGTATTCTGATACCACTTTCCGTTAGCATCCTCATGCCATCCGGCTGTCATCGTGGCAATCTTATCTGTATCTGATTTACCCTTCAATGGCTGTCTCACCGCAGCATCGGAATTTGCCTGAACTTCCTCTGTATCTGCCTGAGCCTGCACAGCCGTATTGCCGCTTCCATCTCCTGATATATGATGAGCGATCGGAATGATAATTCCTCTCACTATAAATACAAGTGCCAGAATCAGACCTGCCACAGAAAGTCCGATCTTCGTATAATGACGGATCATCATCTGGCGTTTCTTTCTGCGCATCCTCTCGCGCAAAATCCGCTTATCCATTGTTTCCCTGCCCCGCTTTTATATGAATTTGTAATCACAGTAATCCCCGCAAACACATGTAAGAAGATTAACAAGATTTTATGTTCGTTTTAATCATAACTCATTTAAAAAATAAATACAATGCCAATTATTCGTTCATTACTATTGCAGTACTATTTGCAGTAACTTATTCGTTACTGTTCACTCCGTTCACAGTAACACTTATTCCGTACCTAATTCACTCTCCAGATTCTCATCAACATCCGGCTCATCCTGAAAATCTTCTCCGTCACTCTCATCAGTTTCTGATGCATCCTGATCTATGCTCTCGTCAGTTTCTGACATATCCTGATCTGCGCTCTCATCTTCAGCATCCTGTCCGGAATTCTGTACGGCTGCCTCTGCATCTTCTGCAGTTGTATCGCCATTTGAAATTTTATCACTGACACTTGCATTACTTATAATAAAATCTTCTACTCTGAGAAGTCCCACAGACTCATCTACATAATCCTGACCGTATGTGCCAACAAGTTCTGCAAGATTACCGGCTCCCATCTGCTTTACCAGTTTCTCCTGAAGCTGAAGACTTTCCTTATCATCAAGCGACAGTCCTTCTGCATCCATAATCCCCTGCACGATCAGATTCTGTTTTACTTTTCCCTCGGCATACTGCTGGCACTGTTCATCAAAATCGTCCTGAGAGATTCCCTGACTGCCTATAAATTCTTCCAGAGTCATATCAGCCTGCTTTGCATAGAGTTCCATGCTCTTTTTGAATTCAGAAACCGCCCCGTCTATATCTTCCTGAGGATATTCTTTTACTTCAGAATTCTCCAGTACTGTGCTCCAGGCTGTATTCTTAAGTACCTCCTGTGCAGACTGCTTTGCATCTGCTTCCAGCTTGCTGCGTACACCTTCCTTATATTCATCCACAGTTGTATAATCTGTATTCTTCGCAACCCACTCATCTGTAAGCTCCGCCGTACGTCTTACATTCTGAACAGTAACCTTATATACTGCTGTCTTTCCTGCCAGTGTACTGTCTCCATAATCAGATGGAAAATCAATCTGTATCTCTTTTGTGTCACCTTTCTTCATTCCGGTCACACCATCTTCAAATTCAGTGAACATCTGTCCGTCACCGATCACAAAATCATAATTATTGGCAGTACCACCATCAAAAGTCTGCCCATCTATGGTTCCCGTATAATTAACAGTCACCAGATCACCTTCTTTGGCACCCTCTGACACAGGCTCGGCTTTATCCTGCAGCTCCTGATCAATCTGTGACTGCACATCATCATCTGTGATCGCATCTACTGTGTTATCCAGAATAAGCCCCTTGTACTCTCCAATCGTAATATATTTATCCACATTGTCAACTGAGACAAGTCTGGTGCTTCCTGCTTCTGCTTTCTTACCCTCTGCCTGCTTCTCTGCCTTTGTATCGTCTGTTACAACAGCACCCCTATCACTGCATGCTGTTGCTGTCAGTGCAAAGCATGCCACAAGCATGGCAAGATATATTCTTTTTTTCATAGTAATACTCCCTTCTATATTTTCGGTACCGGAGTCGGCCGCGAAGAATCCCACACTTCAGATACATCAAAAAGGTCACTGAGCATCTCCGGGTTATAATACATTCTATATCCATCCAGATTCCTTCTTCCCTGTCGGAAATAATCATCCGTAATCTGTACAAAATACTGACTGGAATCTACATTGCAGAAATACCGGTATCCCTGGCTCTTATAAAACTCATACTTTGCATTGTCTGAAGAATATCCTTCCCAGCTTCCGATATCTGCACCAAATGCAAAAATGATCATATCTGTTTTTCCAAGAACAGGAGCCACATATTTCTTCCATTTTTTAGTATCTCTCTTCAGATCTTTCAGAGAGGTTGATGCAACATTCTTATGTCCCCAGGTATGACTGGCAAATTCCCAGCCTTCCGCTTTCATAGCTGCGGCTACCTTTTTTGCATTTTTTACTTCCTGCTTATAATCAAAATCCGGATGATCCCTGAGGAACTTTTTCTGATCATCCTGCAGGTTCTTTCCTGTTTTATATGCAATGTCCGTACGATATCCAAGAACACCGTCATAACCTGTCATTGCCAGGATTCCCTTTCTGCCATGATAGGAAAAATCCGGATGTTCTTTTACGAAAGTATCGATCAGCGGAACCATATCATAATCTCCCGTAGAAACACTTCCATCATCCTCAATATATTCATTTTTAACATCGCCATTTTCATCTACCACAAGTTTTGATGCAAACCCATCGCCATCCATATAATGATAATAACTCACATCATCCTGCGAAAGCACAAATGGGATCTTACCGGGCGGCAGCATGATACTTCCTCTGGACATGGTTCCATCCTCATTCACTGTTGCCATATCATGAGGACTGACCATCACATATCCCTTATCATACATACTCTGTATTATCTTGTTAAATTCATCAATCGTTGTCATATACTGATTATATCCATCAGAATCAGTATCACCGTCAAATGCCTTTGAGGTATCTTTGATCAGTGTATGAAAAAAAACATGTGTAATCTGTTCCAGAGGATATTCTGTACAGGCAGCTTTCGTATTTTCATATTCAGAAACCGCATTCTGCATATCCGTATTACTGTCATAAGCCGGCTGGCTCTTAAGAAGTTCTATCGCTTCGTCATAATCATACTGTGCAGCCATAAGCGATGCCTGTTCCAGCGGTGAAGCCACTTCTTCCTCTGACTGCTCATCAGTTATTTCCTGTGTATCGTTTCCATCTTCATCTGTTTCGGCATTCTGTTCTTCCTCAGTTTCCAGTGGTGTATTCCCTGCTGATTCTACATCTGTATTCTCAGTTTCGGATTTATGAAATGGAAGATCCTGCTCAAACGGAAACAGGCTACATCCACTTAATCCTAAAGATGCACATAAAATTACTGTCAGCACACACACTGTCTTTTTTTTCATATTCTGCCCCTTTCGATCATGCCCCGCTGTCAACGGTGTGTTTTGCTATGTTCACCCCATAGCAGGTACCGGCACAGGTCTTGATGAATCAAATACCGACTGGGCATCAAACAGATCTGTCAGCAGTTCAGGATTATAATACATTCTGTATCCGTCCAGATTTCTTCTTCCCTGTCGGAAGTAATTACTTCGTATCTGTACAAAATACTGACTGGAATCCACATTGCAGTAATAGTTGTATCCCTGACTCTTAAGATATTCAAACTTCTCCCCTGAATAATCTTCAGCTCCTGTAAGATCTGCCCCAAACGCAAAAATGATGATATCTGTCCCACCGATCAGAGGATCCACGTTCTCTTTAAATTTCTGAGTATCTGCCTGCAGTCTTTCAAGACTGACCTGACTTACATTCTGATGACCCCAGGTATGACTTGCAAACAGCCATCCCTCATCCTTCATAGCCTGTGCTACCCTGGCTGCGTTCTCTCTTTCTGTGTTCAGATCAAAGTCAGGATGTTCATCCAGCCATTTCACTTTATCCGCATCCAGATCATCAGGACGGGTTTCATAGCTGCTGTCTGTACGATAACCAAGGATACCATTATAGCCGGTAAGTGCTACAATACCTTTTGCTCCCCTGTATGAAAAATCAGGATGTTCTTCCACAAACCGGTCGATCAGAGGAACCATATCGTAATCTCCTGTTGAAATACTTCCATCATCTTCCACATACTCATTGCGAACCTTACCTTCCTCATCCACAACAAGCTTCGAAGCAAATCCATCGCCGTCCATATAATGATAATAACATACGTCATCCTGCGAAAGCACAAACGGCACTTTACCCGGTGGGAGCAGGATTTCACCCATGTTCATATTTCCATTTTCATCAGCCGTAGCCATATCATAGATACTGACCATAACATATCCCTTATCATACATACTCTGTGTGATCTGATTAAATTCATCGATAGTTGTCATAACCTGATCATAATCACCTGATTTATAATCACCGTCAAATGCTTTTGAGGTATCTTTGATCAGTGTATGATAAAACACATGCGTCACCTGATCCAACGGCCAGGAAACACAGGAATCTTTTTTCTCCTTATATTTTTTTGCTGCTTTCCTGAACTTTGTATTTGTCTCATATGACGGACTGCTCTTGAGAAGCTCAATAGCTTTATCATAATCATACTGCTGAGCATAATGCTTTGCCTGCATATAAAGAGCCTTATCCTCTTTGCTCAGTGTTTCCTGTTCCGGCTCAGGTGTGGCAGTATTCTCTGATTCTCCTTCTGTTTTCTGTTCCGGCTGTACAGCTGCCGGGGTAGCTTCAGACTCCGCCATCTCTGTGATCTTTGTTTTCTGTTCTGTGAAAAATGTTTGCAGTTCTTCACCATAAAACCCAATGCCTATTCCCACTGCCGCAGCTGCTGCTATGATCACACTGCCTGCAATACGGATTCTTTTCCTCCTGCGGTGTGCCTTATTACGGCGTTCCAACCTGGCAGCTCTCCTTGCTTCATATGCATCATTATCATCATAAAAAAAATCCTCATCCTCACTGGCAGCAGACTGTTCTTTTTCCTGCTCTACAGTTTCCGGAAGTCTCTCCTCTGTATTTTCAGAGTCGGGCTTTAATTCACTCATACTCTTCTCCTTTAATTATCCTGTTTAATTATCCTGATAAAGATATTATAACCATATCCGGTCATTCCATCCTGTAAAAAATGTTTTACCTCGATTATAACCTGTGGCAGACTAAATTTCTACTGCTTTCCATCTATTAATTCTTTTTTTGCAATTGCGTTTTGGCCTGTTTAATGATAAAATAAATTTCATGCAATGGGCTCTCAGAGTCCCTGTGAAATCACATACATTAGGAGGATGCAAATGAGTACAGTAACAATAGTCCTTCTGGTCATTCTTGTTATCCTGATCGCTGCACTGATCGGTTTATATTTCTTCGGCAAAAAGGCTCAGAAGAAACAGGAAGAACAGCAGGCTCAGATTGAGGCAACCAAACAAACCGTTTCCATGCTGGTTATCGATAAAAAGAGGATGCCGTTAAAGGAATCCGGACTTCCTCAGATGGTAATTGAACAGACACCAAAGCTTATGCGCCGTTCCAAACTTCCGATCGTTAAGGCAAAAATTGGACCAAAGATTGCGATCATGATCGCAGATGAGAAGATTTTCGACCTGATCCCTGTTAAAAAAGAGATCAAAGCAGAAATAAGCGGTCTCTACATCGTAGGCGTAAAAGGAATCCGTGGTTCTCTGGAAACTCCTGCCCCGAAGAAAAAAGGCTTTTTCGCAAAATTCAAAAAAGACAAAGCAGCAAAATAATTACCTGCTTATATGAAAAGACCGATGAATCCAGATAAATCATCGGTCTTTTTATTTACAGATTATATTGTAAAATCCTTGCAGTTCTTCGGCTGTGCCTTAATCGCAAGATAACAGTCAGCCACATGCTCCTGGTTCATATCCAGTGCATAGTCCACTTTCATATTAAGACCGCCGTCATTTTCCTTAAGATCCAGATTCGTTGCAGCAATTCCCATCTCAATGGTTCCATAAGGTGTTGTATAATATGTCATATTCTTTTTTCCCTGTTCAAAAACCATATGAACATTAACCACGCCTTTCTTACGGACTTCCATACCCTTCGGTGATATTTTTATGTAATTGATCGTAGGCTCTGCAAAATCCTCCATAACCTCTTCATAACGCAGGTAGTGACTTCCATTGCGGAAATAATACTCTCCCGGAACAACGATTTCGACCGGCTCCTGGTCACCATCTGCATCTATTGTCTGAAGTCCCCTTACATGAATCAGTACTTCTTTATCCATTCTCTCACACTCCTGATATTCTTACTCATAGCAATTCCGGATTTATTTTTATGTATCAGCAACTTTAATATTTCTCTATATCTATTTTCTTCGTCATCTCCACATCATACGGCAGAATCGAATTGGCAAATGCCTTAAACTCATCTGCCAGATCACTTACATAGAAACGATACGGAAAATCAGCCTGCACGGTACCGGTGCCGGAGAGTTCCTTCTCCTTCAGCAGTCTGCCCAGCTCCAGAGCAGTCTCATAAGCCGGATTGACCAGGCACACCTGATCTCCCATGATCTTTCTGATCGTGGAACGAAGCAGAGGATAATGGGTACAGCCCAGAATCAGTGTATCAATATCTTTCTCCTGCAGTTCCTTCAGATATCTCGCCACAACTTCATCCGTTACAGGATCATGAAGCCATCCCTCTTCCACAAGCGGCACAAAAAGCGGACATGCCTTTCCGTACACTGTGATCTCCGGATCAAGGCTCTTAAGATATTCCGCATGGATTCCGGTTCCGATGGTCCCCACAGTGCCAATAACTCCAACCTTCTTATTCCTGGTCTGCGCTGCCGCAACCTTCGCTCCCGGTTCTATCACACCAATGATCGGAAGATCAAACTCATCTCTCACTGCATCCAGAGCAAATGCACTGGCTGTATTACACGCGATCACAATCGCCTTTACCTGCTGTTCCTGCAGAAAGCGAATGATCTGGCGGGAATATCTGATGACAGTCTCTTTCGATTTACTTCCATAAGGCACTCTCGCCGTATCTCCAAAATATACAATTTTCTCTGAAGGAAGGTTGCGCATAATCTCACGCGCAACAGTCAGTCCTCCCACGCCGGAATCAAAAACCCCTATGGGCGCCTCCCTGTCTGTTTTCATTTACTTCTCTCCATCTCTCCTGATTTGTTTCATTATTCTATCACCAATTGAGAGCCTGTGCAAGCCAGAAGGATATCTTTATGTCATCTTTCTGCACTTTATCGTCCGACGGAAATCGACTGAAACAGAATTTGGGGTACAAAGTTCCCCACCAGGCCGTGACCGCCGCCTGTTCTTTTCTGTTCTGCACAGTTTCCTGTATCATCTCCGGTACTGCTCCCGCCAGAGCTGCTCCGATCATCCCTGCTGTCAGAGTCAGCATCGCCTGTTTTAAAAATCTTTTTGCCTGTTTTCGGAAATTTTTTTTATCATTCATCTTTGCGCACCTTTCCTGTTTTATACATACTTTGCCAGTCTCAGAGAGCGGACATCCCATTCCCCTCATCGTCATATTCACTGTTCATCCAGATTATCGCCGGCATTTCACAGGTTTATACATCAACTTCCAGACTTCCATTGCGAATCTGTACTGACGGCAGTTGCAAAATCCTGTCCTCTTTATATCTCTCATAAAAAAGTTCCCTGAGTGTCACCACTGCTTTCTTTTTTCCGGACATACGGTTTTCCATCAGCCCTGTAATATATTCTCCCACCGAAGAATTATCCTCACCCTTCCACTGCAGGATTTCTGCTGCATTCTCTGCTTCAAATACATACAGGTCCTCTCCCACAAAAGCTTCCTGTTTCAGATAATCCAATATCTGTCTCCACCGTCCATCCTCTGCAAGCGTCTTTCCGATAATCAGAACCTGCAGATGTCCCATATCCAGCATTTTTTTCTGAGAACGATTATACGCCTGCTCAATCTGTTCAAAATTCCTGCCACTGATCTGTAAAACTCCGGCATCTCTGTCTGTCTCACCCTTCTCCTGTCCGGTAGCCTCAGACATATCCGGCATTCCATAGGTCAGAAGAAAACCTTCCGAAGAAGCATCTGCGCCAAGTGCCATGGGATATGCCCTCTTTTCCGGCTCCACTGCCGCGCCACAGCCTCCCAGAAACACAGAACAGATCAGAACCCCGGCCACTGTAGCCGATATCTTTTTCTTATGTTTTCTTTTTCCTCTGAGAAACAGATAAATATGACAGATAAAAATCCCCGGCACAAAAATGTATCCCAGATACCATCCGAAATAATCCAGGATTCCTTTTCCCTCCTCCTCAAGAAGAGAAATCAGAAAAATCATTGCAGGCATCCAGAACCGGCCTGTACCCAGATGTGCCCTTCGGACGATCTGATGTCCATAATGCAGCAGACTGCCCACCGAAAAAAGCAGACTATACAGAAGAAACCCCATCCATATCACGTCGAAACGTGCCAGCACATTTCCCGGCAAATCTGCCCCGTCCAGTAATGGCAGCACCGGATATCTCTCCAGCCTTACCCTGTCATAACCCAGAACTGCAGGAAGCAGAACTTCCATTCCCACAAGGATTCCTCCAATCGTCAGGATTGCCCACATTGCAGTCTTACCTGCACTTCCATATTTCTCAACATCTCCCATCAGAAACGGCAGAAGACCAAGAGCAGAAAAAGCACACACTGCACCATAAAAAGACCGCACCATATTCTCCATGGTAAGATGATCTCTCTGCACCATTTCCACCAGATATTTTCCCTCCATCTGAGGTATGCAAAGCACCATCATAAGCAAAATCCCGCCGGAAAGCAGACCTCCGGAAACCTCTGCCATCCTCCCCCTTCCCGGCATTCCTTTTCTGCTTCCCACTGAGCATACCAGAATTGCCCAGAATGCGATCCAGCGTCCTGACACTCCCGTGATCAGGCTTGCAGGAACCAGTGTTCTCAGAAGTGCAAGCAGATATCCCCCGGACATCAATATATATAATAGAAAGAACACTCCTGTGATCCTGCCGGCCACTTTCCCTGCAGCTTTCACCAGATCATCAAAAGCAGGTGTCAGCCGGATTAGAATGATAACATAGAAACAAAAGAACACCATCGCCGCCACTATTCCCAATACAGCACTCAGTCCATTCATCCCGTCTCTGCCGGGAATACAGAGCAGAAAAGGTGCCAGCAGTCCCAATATCATCTGTCTGTACAACTGCCGATGTGAAATCCTGTTATTTTCTGCAAATTTCATGAAAGTGGCTCCTTTCTCTTCAAACGGATTCTCTGTTCTTCTCTGGCATAAAGCGGTCTTCTCCATCTCATACGAAGCGGTGCTCTCCAGATGCCTTCTCCTTTTTCTTCATGAGGATCCTTCTTTATAAAAGGCACCAGATAAGGGACTCCGAAACTCGACAGCCCTGCCAGATGCGCTATGGTCAGATACACACCAAGGACAATACCATAGATTCCCAGATAACCTCCCAGAATGAGAAATACATATTTCAGTAACCGGAATGCTGCAGCAAATTCCTCATTGGGTACAGTCATTGATCCAAGCGCAGTCAAAGCCACAATCATGACCACGATCGGACTCACCAGATTTGCCTCTACCGCCGCCTGCCCGATCACAAGACCTCCCACGATCCCGATGGCATTTCCCAGTGTACCCGGAACTCTCACACCCGCCTCCCTGATCAGTTCAAAAGACAGCTCCAGAAAGATCAGCTCTGTCACACTTGAGAAAGGTACTCCTTCTCTTGCCTGCGCCAGAGACAAAATCAGCGCAGAGGGAAGAATCTGTGTATGAAACCGGATCACAGCCAGATAAAGTCCCGGCAGAACCGTTGCCATGATCACAGCCAGATACCTGAGTGTTCTTAAAAAAGATGCCATCTCAAACCGATGATACCAGTCCTCACTGCTTTCCATAAAACTGTTAAAATTTCCCGGCAGGATCAAAGCCTCGGGAGAATTGTCACACAGTATCACAACCTTACCGTTCAGAATTTCCTGCACTGCCCTGTCCGGCCTCTGCGTTGTCTGATACTGCGGAAACGGAGAATACCAGACATCTTCTGTCAGTTGTTCCAGCATCCCGCTGTCCAGTATCCCGTCAATCCTGAATCTCTCCAGACGTTCTTTTACCTGTTCAAGAAGTTCTTCATGTACCAGATCCTCCATATACAATACCTGCGTCAACGTATGCGTACGCACTCCTGTGTAATATTCCTCGACCTTCAGCCTGGTATCCCGAAGTCGTTTCCTCACCAGTGCACTGTTACTCTTCACACTGTCAGAAAATCCTTCCCTGGAACCGCGGAGCACCTTTTCCGATTCTGCCTCCATCACCCCCATGGAAGGATAACCTTTACTGGAGATTTTCATCGCCCTGTCATAGCCATCTATAAAAAAAACTGCATTCCCTGCCAGCATGGCAGCCAGCGCTTCATTCATATCTGTCAGTTTCTTTACATCTGCAATCCCCAGACTGTTATTCTTAATAAATTCCTGGATCTGCTCCGGGGAAATCTCCCAGAAATGATTGATCATCTTTCCAATGGCAGAATCATCCAGCATCATATTGGAAACTGCAACTTCTATATAGACCATCAGGCAGTCCACCTTCTGTTTCTCCCCCAGCCTCATGGAACGGATAAGAATATCACTGCATTTCTCCAGCCTGCTTCTCAGATATTTTTCATTTTCCCGCAGATTTGCAGAAATCTTTCTCTGATTTTCTGCTTCTTTCACAGTTTTCACCCCATTTCACAGATAAACCCAATCATAAACTTTTCAACAAAAAAGAGAGGCTTCTCACCTCTCTTAGAATTTCCATATATTCATAGATTATACACCGATCATCTGCGTCCTCTGGTTTTCTCTCTCCCGGCACGTTCCTGTTCTGCATTCTCTGCCTCAATAGAGCGCATGATAGCCATTCTCTGATTCTCAATATGCTGAAAAGAAAGCTCTCTGGCACGTTCCACATCACGTTCCCGGATTGCCTTTGTCAGCTCCTCATGCTCCTTCACAAGCACATCCCTGGTTTCACCTTCCTTGAGATACTCCACACGATAACGGTAAATCTGCTCTCTCATATTATTAAGCACCTGGATCAGTCTCTTATTATCCGATGCCTGATAAATAATCTCATGAAAAGCAACATCCGCTTCCGCAAGCTTAACAAGATTTCCTTCCGCAATAGTATGTTCAAATTCTTTGGCAGCAAGCCATAGTCTACCCATCTCCTCTTCTGTCATACGTGCACAGGCCTTCTCAATAGCTACGTTCTCAAGTGCAATACGAACCTCCAGAACATCATTCAGGTCCTTCTCTGTAATGTTCGCAACCTGGGCTCCGCGTCTCGGGATCATAACTACAAGTCCCTCCTGCTCCAGCTTACGCATGGCTTCCCTGATCGGAGTCCGGCTCACACCAAGTCTCTCCGCCAGGGCAATCTCCATCAGCCTCTCACCCGGCTTCAGTTCTCCTTTAAGGATTGCCTGGCGCAATGTATTAAACACCACATCTCTCAATGGAAGATATTCATTCATGTTCACCGAAAACTCACTTGTCATTTGTGTTTCCCTCCTGTTTTCGTCACTTCTGTTGCAAAAACTGTCTTTGCCAGTCCACTCTCTCTGAGTACCGCCGCAGCTGCTTCCATCTTCTCACGGTCATCAAAAATACCAAACACCGTCGGACCGCTGCCACTCATCATTGCTTTAAGCGCTCCATTATCCTCCATCAGATCCTTAATCTCACCGATCACAGGATATTTTTCAATAATTCCCGGTTCAAAAACATTCCCCATCTTCTCAGTCATTGTCAGAAGATCACCATTTTCAATATCCCTGATCATTCCGTCAATATCCGGATGTGATGAAATCTTATCTAACTGCAGGCTCTCATATGCCATTTTGGTAGATACACTGATCCCCGGTTTTCCGATCAGCACGAAACAGTCGGGAATCTGTGCGATTCTGGTAAGCTTCTCGCCAATCCCTTCTGCCAGGGCAGTCCCACGCATAATACAATAAGGAACATCTGCACCAATGTTTACCGCCCGGTCCATCAGTTCTCTCTCACTGAGTCCCAGTTTAAACAATCGGTTAATCCCCACCATAGCAGCAGCAGCATCTGAACTTCCGCCTGCCATGCCTGCTGCCACAGGGATAAATTTCTCCAGACAGATATCAACGCCTTCCTTCACCTGAAACTCATCCATCAGAAGCTTCGCAGCTTTATATACCAGATTTCGTTCATCACTGGGAATATACGGATAATTTACAGACAGAGAAATCCCAGGTTTCTTAACCTTCTTCATTTTCAGGACATCATACATCTGAATGGTCTGCATGATCATACGGACTTCATGATATCCGTCCTCTCTCTTTCTTAGAATATCCAGTCCCAGATTTATCTTAGCCAGTGCACGTAAACGCATAAATCCCTCCGCTTATCCTTCTTCATATTCTCTGTACTTTGTATACAATAAAAAGCTTTGTACATATTTTAAATCATTTCTTCTCTGTTTTCAATATGTGCCTTTTTATTTTTCATGGAAAATTTTTTCATTACTCCGGCACCTGTTTTACCAGAATTAACTGCTGCCCCGGTTCCACATCTTTTTCATCAAGGCCGTTTACATTACAGATTTCATCCACAGTCGTATAGAACTTTCTGGCAATATCCCACAAGGTATCCCCGGCTTTCACAATATAAACCGTAATTCCCGGCATGCTCTCAATTTTTTTGCGGTCCAGCGGTTTTTCCTCCACAGACTCAAGAATCTGCTCTTCCCACTGTCTGAGCACCAGTGCATTCAGTCCTGCAGTCACCTTAACCTCAATCTCATCCCCATCTGCCATTGCCGCAGAAAGCTGTTCCAGATCTGCCTGAAGAAAATACGTACAGTCCTGCCCGATACCCTTCGCCTCGATCAGATGCGTAAACGGAAGCATCGCGTCCATAGAATAAAACGGCATCTCGTCATTTCCGATAATATACAGAATCTTAAGTGCTATAATTCCCTCTGCCAGAATACCCTTATCCGTAATCCTGGTCTTATCTATTTTTACTTTACCGATACTATGACAGAGCTGCAAAACTTTTCCCTGGCTCTCTTTAACTTCTATCCGGTCTGTCAGTCTGCATTTCGAGGAGTTTCGCACAAGAAGACTCTCCAGCATTCTTTTTTTGCCATACAGTACACATTCCTTTAGCGGGCTGTATGCATCCAGAAGCAATTCATGTTCTTCCTCCCTGTACATCTTCATATTCAATTCCAGAACCGCATCCACCTGCAGGATCCTTTCTTCCCCGTCTGTATCCGGTTTCACTTCCATCCCCTTATGGATAAGCATTGGCTCTATATGCGGGATCAGATTCTCCTCACAGCCGCTACACTCCATTTCACTGTTAAATGGCATGGTATATTCCAGCCATTGCGGTGGATTTTCTTCCTCAGATCCTGTATATATCAGAAAGACCGCCAGTTCCCCCTTTACCTGAAGTTTATTTTCCTTTGGGCGCAGTTCGAGATTCCGCGGTTCAATAGTATACCATAAAAGTTCCTCCACATTTGGTCTGTTTGACGCAAGCACAATATCATCCCTGATCCGCAGAGTATCTTTTTTATGTATACACAGACTCATAAGCTGAATCGGCTTCTTCTTTACCGAAACTTCTGGATCATCCAGTGAAACAGGGACCTCCATTTTCTCCAGTTCATCTACCTCTGCATAGAAGGTCACGATTGCCTTGAGATTCAGTTTTCTGGAATGGATCACATGGGCACTGAGGTCCTCGATCTCCCAGTTCAGACACAGTTTATCGCCACCTTCGATTCCCTCCAGATTAATATCCTCATCCACAGGAAGCTTCGCAGAAAGACTGCAGATCCTGCCCTCTTTTTCCCCTACATAAAGCAAATCCACATTCAAAGTTCCCTTAAGAAACGCCTTCCCTTCACTGAGGCGCACTTCATCCATAGAGACATCCGTTTTACTCTGTACCAGCCTTCCAATGTCCGGTTTGACATCCGGTACATTATAATCCTCATCAAAAGTCACCTGGGTCACTGCTTTATTCTTCACATGCAGCATCTGAACACTTTCTTTTTTTAATTTCACCATAAGCCAATCCTTTCCCTGATACATTTTACCTACGGCAAATCCTCTTAAATACATTATTTACGAGGATTGCTACAAAAAAACAGTCAACATACACTATCCATGATCATCCATCTGTAAACTGCACAGGCTTCTGTGTATCCGCAATCTTGAGAACAATGCAGGGATAGGACGGTTCACTGCCGGTCTCTTTCTCATCAGGTCCCACCAGCCTGGTTTTGCAGAATATCCCGTTCTCCGATTCGGAAACCTCCTCCACCTGAATACTGTAACCTCCGCTAAGCTGCTCTCCATACCCTTTCATCAGATATCGGACATCTCCCACCTGATAAGTCATATAAAAAGCCTTCTCCTTCTTCTGTTCCATCAGTTCCACAACCTCCCGGGGAATTTCCTCCTGTTTCATGACTGTATAGTCCAGAGGTGTACGCTCTCCTTCTTCAATCCTGATAAATCTGCATCCCGATAACACTGCCGTCAACATCAGCACACAGATCAGCGCACCTGCCTTCCTGCTCATAATGCACCCCCGCTATCTCCTTACTATAGCAATTTTATGCCTGCCATACTCCGGTTATTACCCCAAAAACTATCTTGCAGGATATCTCATAATTCCGTATAATATACCTGTCAGAAGATAAAATATTTTATCCCTGAGTAAATATACGGATAATTATATGGGCAGTTCCGGGAAATAATACTCCGGAATACCCGGAAAGGAATTTAATAATGATACGATTTATTCTCGTCTGTATCGTGGTGATCGGATATCTGATCCTCTCCATCCCCATTCTTCTGGTGGAATGGATCATAGGCAAATTCTCTCCCGTGACCAAAGATATCAGTTCTCTTCGGATCATCCAGGCAGTATTCCGTTTTATCCTTCGGATCACTGGTGCCAAAATCACTGTGATCGGAGAAGAAAATGTGCCCAGGGACATCCCTGTACTGTATATCGGAAACCACAGAAGCTACTTCGATATACTTCTCACGTACTCACGCTGTCCGATCCGCACAGGCTACATTGCCAAGAAAGAAATGGAAAAAATCCCACTTCTGTCTACATGGATGCGCTATCTCCACTGTCTTTTCCTTGACAGGGCAGATATCAAACAGGGACTTAAGACCATACTTACAGCAGTAGACAAAGTAAAATCCGGCATTTCCATCTGTATCTTCCCTGAAGGTACCAGAAACAGAAATGAGGATGAACTTGATATGCTTCCATTCCATGAAGGAAGCTTCAAGATTGCAACAAAGGCCAAATGTCCGATCATCCCGGTCGCTATCAGTAATTCTGCCAACATCTTTGAAGCACATTTTCCCAAAATAACTCCTGTCAGAGTTGTAGTAGAATATGGCAGACCAATTTACCCTGATGAACTGAGTAAAGAAGATAAGAAACATATCGGCGAATACACTCAGAACATCATCCATGAAATGCTGGAAAAGAACAAATCTCTTACCGAAGATTAATTCCGGTCAGAAGGTATCCGGCCCAAATCCTTTTATCAGAACTTCCACTGTATCTGGATTGAGCCGGGAAGTACCTTCAGCAATGTGATCATCTTATCAACTGTGAACCTCTTTTCTTCAAATCCGATCTGATCCCAGAGACTTATATTGGATATTACTTTTTCTATCTGTTCCGGCATGACATGATTTTCTGCAAGAACTGTCAGCGCTTCCATCTTTAGCTGACGGGTATGATCTAATTCTTCCACTCTCTGATTAATATAGGCAGCAAGGGTTTCCCCTGCACCGGTCAGTGAATCCACAAACACGGAAATCTCTTCCTCAATCTCCTCAATTTCCCTGTAAATCTTCTTCACCTGCGGATTTTCCTTCAGCTTTGTATATCCCACCGGCGTCTGCGCATCACGCAGCCTGCGTACCATTTCTCCATATACATAATTCTCAACCTCTTCGGTGTAGATCTTACCGCATCCCGGACAGGCTTTGTTGTTCAGACGCTTCGTACATCTCAGGTACTGTTTACCGGACTGTATCTTAATACTCATAAGTGCATATCCACAGTAGCCGCACTTCACTTTTCCCGCAAGCCATGTATTCACAGCCTTCCGGTTTGCCTGGATTGTTTTATTTTGCAGGAGCTTGATCCTGCAGTTCAGCCATTGTTCCGAAGACACCAAACCTTCATGAGGAGCCACAACAAGCATATGCCCTTTCAGATTCTGCTGTTTGTCAGTAACGGAATCCCGCCCCTGATACAGATAACATCCATGAATCCCATCAAACTGTTCAGAGCTGCTGACAACATTTGTCCCATGACTCTTAAAAAAGCGATACACATCCATATCAGCCCGCACATACACCGGATTTCTCAGAAGCTGTGCCAGCATTGGACGAATCAGTTCCTTTCCGTAAAACTGAACTCCCTTTTCAGCATAATATCTTGTGATATCCCCGTAAGAAGTATCCGGTCTCTCATACATTTGAAAAATTTCCCGCACAATTGCAGCCTCCTGCGGCTCCTCCACCAGCTTCTTTGTATGAATCCCTTCCATTATGATCTCCTCAAGCCTGTAGCCATACGGAGGCTTCCCTCCCATCCGGAATCCCCTCTGGCTTCTGGAATAATAAGCATCACTGACACGCTTCTGGATTGTCTCCCGTTCAAGCTGAGCAAACACAATACAGATATTTAACATCGCACGCCCCATAGGAGTAGAGGTGTCAAACTTCTCCGTAGAAGAAACAAACTCCACCTGATACTGCTGGAATAATTCCATCATATTGGAGAAATCAAGAATTGAACGGCTGATCCTGTCCAGTTTATACACAATCACCTTCTCTACCTCCCCTCTGCGGATATCCTCCAGAAGCTGCTGCAGCTGCGGTCTGACTGTATTCTTTCCGCTGTATCCTTTATCCTTATACTCCCTGAACGTTCCGCCTTTCAGTTCATACTTGCAGAATTCAGTCGTCGGTCGCCGTAGCCACCGCTACGCCTCCTTCCTCCGCCTTGAAATAAAAAAATTTATCCTGCAAGATTGTTTCAAGAATCAACTTGTCGGCACAGTGGTTTTGTCAACACAATTACCATAACAAATATTTAAAAATGTGTAAATCGACATTTTTCGACATTTATGTATAGCTTTTTCTGACATTACTGTTCACTCCGTTCTCAGTAACACTTTATGATATCTTTCACCGGTAAAAGTTCAATATATCTTGATTTTATCCTGTTTACAGGCTATACTATCTGAATAATATTGTAGTGATTTGGAGGATTTTACACATGAAAATTGCAGTAACTTACGACAATGGAACTATTTTCCAGCATTTTGGAAAAACAGAGAATTTCAAGGTTTATGAAGTTGAAAATGGTCAGGTGCTTTCAGGCGAAGTAATCAGTTCCAACGGAAGCGGCCACAGTGCTCTGGCAGGATTGCTTGCCGGACAGAACGTAGATGTGCTGATCTGCGGCGGCATCGGAGGCGGTGCCCAGGCTGCCCTTACAGAAGCAGGCATTGAATTATGCGCAGGAGCCCAGGGTGATGCAGATCAGGCTGTGGAAGCCTATCTGAAAGGAGAACTGGTATCTTCCGGTGCAACCTGCGATCATCACCATGAGGAAGGTCATTCCTGCGGCGAACACGAAGAAGGTCACTCATGTGGAAGTAACTGTGGAAGCGGATGTGGCGGAAGCTGCGGCGGCTCACAGAATACCATTACAGGACGAAATGTAGGAAAAACCTGCCGCACACATTACAGAGGTACATTTAATGACGGAACTCAGTTTGATTCCTCCTATGACCGCGGCGAACCGCTGGAATTTATCTGCGGTGCCGGTCAGATGATCCGTGGATTTGATGCTGCAGTAGCAGATATGGAAGTCGGACAGATAATCGATGTACATCTGATGCCGGAAGAAGCTTATGGTATGGCTGATCCGAATGCAATCTTCACCATGGAAATCGCCCAGCTTCCGGGTTCAGAAGACCTTACTGAAGGTCAGCAGGTATACCTGTCCAACCAGTATGGCCAGCCATTCCCTGTGAAAGTAGTTGCAAAAGATGAAAAGAATATCACCTTTGACGCCAACCACGAAATGGCAGGCAAAGAACTGAATTTCAGAATTGAACTGGTTGAGGTGAAATAAGACACAGCAAGCAGTACACCATCCTGAATGCAGTAAAATCAGTGCTACAGCAATTCCAAAAACATAATAAAAGAAAGTGAACCTGTACGACAAAAACAAGACCCCTGTCACTATTGACCGGGGTCTTGTTTCATTACCAGTATTTTTTTACGTAAGCAACAGTTATCCTTGATGGCGAAGCTGCAAATGCTTCTGGCTATGATTATGTAATTTCTACAGATCGTGACTGCATTGTAAATAAAAATTATGATTCTATTAGCAAAAATTATTATATAAATTACATCCGAACAATTTTTCCAGAATAAGTCTGACGATGTAATTTTTCTAAAATCAATTCATTCTGCAGTTCATAACTGTCAATTACAATGACATTTGCCGGGATATTATGATACAAAAGCTTTTGCTGTTCATCCATGTGAGTGCGGACAAGCACCATAAAACAACACTTTTTAACAGTTCCTGCCTTTATCGTTTTATTCAATGCGTTTTCAAAACTTTCATCTTCTTTCTGAATTTTAATACTGACAGGCCTGCCATCAATGTATTCTCTCAGAAATCCGTCAATTCCACTGTTTCGCTGCACCGGAACAGCCTGAAAGTGTTTCAGGATATCCATCTGGAAATCCGAAAGATTCCGGTAAGCTTTTTTTCCCTTTTTCAGAAGAGCAGATTCCGTTTTCACTAGTGTTTCCAGACGCTGTTCTGCAATCTCTACCGCATCCGGCAGAATATCTATTCCCAGAAATTTTCGTTTCAGCATTTTTGCAGCAACGACAGTAGTCCCTGATCCAACAAACGGATCAATAATAAAATCTCCCTCATCAGTTACCAAACGCATGATCTGCTCCAACAGAAGAATAGGTTTCTGTGTTGGATACCCCACACGCTCTTTTGCTTTAGGATTCAGATAGGGAATCTCCCATACATCAGATAAAGGAACTCCCTTTTTACTTTGCCCGATAACAATATTTCCATCTGCATTATATTTATAAACAGCTTTTCCGTTTCCATTTCGCATACGTTCCTGCAGGATCTGATCAATATTAGTGGTTTCCGAATAATCCGTATAAATCCTGTTAAATTTAAAATGAGAAGTTTTACTGTAAAAAAATATTACCTGATGATTGTTCAAAAGCCCTTTTTTCGAATTAGACCATCTCTTATAACTCCATATAATTTCACTCTGAAAATTTGAAATTCCAAATATTTTATCCAACAATACTTTGAGATAATGAGAAGCATTTCTATCACAATGTACAAAAATACTTCCTGTTTCTTTTAAAACTCTCCGACACTGTATCAGACGCAATTCCATATAGGAAAGGTATTCATCCATGCTGTTCCATGTATCATTAAAAATATATTCTTTATTGGTTTTAGAAGACACGAGTTTTTGTTTTTCCTGAGTAAAAAAGGGCGGATCCAAATATACCATATCTGCTGTATTATTTTCAATTTCTTTCAATACATCCAGACAATCTCCTAAAATTACATCGTTTTCTTTCAATTTATTTACTCCATATTTTCCAGTAAGCTTTTTAAATCAATTCCCGTAGAATTTTTCAGATATTCCCAGGCATCGTTTCCGGAGTAATATTCCCCTCCGATTTCTTCATATAGCTGTTTTAACTGTGCCTGCTTTCGAATGGCCTGTTCACGATTGGGATTAAAAAACATGAGTCGAATCGGTTTATATCCGGAATTTTTAATAATCTGGATTCTTTTTTGTTCCTTTTTTATATGATCACCATCAGTTGTTGCGTCTTTCCACTTGACTTCAAATGCATTCAATCCTATCAGGCAGTCAATTTCCACTGTTCGCGGAGTGGAATCAATAGTATTAGGAATTCTTACCTTAGCTTTGGCATTAGGATATGTTTCGAAAAGACAATCTATCACTAATTCTTCCAACATGGAACCAGCATATTTATAGAGAAAACGTCCTACATTTTGCTGAAAATCAATCTCATATCCTTCTTCATCAGAAAACCCCAAAGCATGATACATCAGATAATGTTCCGTATTGTCATGTTTCATCTCGTTTTTTCGTTCTTCAATTTTCTTATGCAGAGTTTCTTTATATTTTGAGATAATTTCTAATAAACGCTGTTTATCCATATTATAAATCTCCATTTCATGAAATAGGGTGTCTATTGCAACAAAACTGTTATAATTATAATAGCACAATGAACGTTGACTATCAACGTGAATAATTATCATCGAATGACACTTAGTGCTTAGTATAAATTCCGCTGGTGGGTCTGACCACTGAAAATAACCCGGCGAACCGCTGGAATTCATCTGCAGTGCCGGTCAGATGATCCGCGGATTTGATGCAGTAGTAACAGATATGGAAGTCGGACAGGTAATCGATATACATCTGATGCCGAAAGAAGCTTATTGTATGGCTGCAATCTTCACCATGGAAATCGCCCAGCTTCCGGGCTCAGAAGACCTTACTGAAGGTCAGCAGGTATACCTGTCCAACCAGTATGGCCAGCCATTCCCTGTGAAAGTATATCACCTTTGATGCCAACCACGAAATGGCAGTGCAGTATAACAATTCATAAAGTTTCTATATCCTGCACTTTTGACAACTATTCTGCATACATGCCCACTCCAAAACAACCTGTACACTACCCCAAGGGGAACTATAATCATGACAAAGATTAAAAACACGAAGAAAGGCATGGCTAAGAAAACCTTAAGTATGTCTCTCGTCGTTGCAATGCTGGCAACCTC
>QWCV01001573.1_pt1 | contig 21446 bp, 25 predicted proteins | sample 1972621 | NCBI WGS metagenome assembly QWCV01 (sample SAMN09866699, study PRJNA288562) | Human gut metagenome isolate pre2_stool, whole genome shotgun sequencing... | isolation source: gut | host: Homo sapiens | place: USA: California | reverse complement strand
GCACACTGGGAAGAGCATCCGGTGAATGTGCAGGAAGATGAGAGAGGAAAACATGAGAAATATTACTGCCTCGATATGTTCCCGTATCCGTCAGGAAACGGTCTGCATGTCGGACACTGGAGAGGATATGTCATCTCCGATGTATGGAGCCGTTACAAACTGCTTCAGGGATACTATATCATTCATCCGATGGGATGGGATGCATTCGGACTTCCGGCAGAAAACTACGCGATCAAAATGGGCGTTCATCCGGCAAAGTCCACAGCGGAAAATGTAAAGAATATCAAGAGACAGATCAATGAGATCGCGGCTCTTTACGACTGGGACAGAGAGGTCAACACGACAGACCCGAACTTCTACAAATGGACCCAGTGGATTTTTGTAAAGATGTTTAAGGCCGGCCTTGCTTACGAGAAGGAGTTCCCGATCAACTGGTGCCCGTCCTGTAAGACCGGACTTGCAAACGAGGAAGTTGTCAATGGAAAATGTGAGCGCTGCGGTACGGAAGTAACAAAGAAGAACCTCCGTCAGTGGATGCTCAAGATTACCAAATATGCAGAGAGACTTCTGAACGACCTGGACAAACTGGACTGGCCGGAGAAGGTTAAGAAGATGCAGACAGACTGGATCGGTAAATCCTACGGTGCCGAGGTAGAGTTCCCGGTGGATGGAAGAGATGAAAAGATCACTGTCTACACAACAAGACCGGATACACTTTACGGCGCAACATTTATGGTACTGGCTCCGGAGCATGCTCTTGCAAAAGAACTTGCAACCGATGAGACAAGAGAAGCAGTGGAAAAATATATCTACGACGCTTCCATGAAGTCCAATGTAGACCGTCTTCAGGATAAGGAAAAGACCGGAGTCTTCACAGGAAGCTACGCAATCAATCCGATCAACGGAGCAAAGGTGCCGATCTGGCTGTCCGACTATGTACTGGCTGACTACGGTACTGGAGCAATCATGTGCGTACCGGCACACGATGACCGTGACTTTGCATTTGCAACAAAATTCAACATTCCGATCATTCAGGTTATCGCCAAAGACGGAAAAGAAATTGAAAATATGACAGAAGCCTACACAGAGGCATCCGGAACCATGATCAATTCCGGAGAATGGAACGGCATGGAATCCGCTGTTCTGAAAAAGGAAGCTCCGGTGATGATCGAAGAGCGCGGTATCGGAAGAAAGACCGTCAACTACAAACTGCGTGACTGGGTATTCTCCCGTCAGAGATACTGGGGAGAACCGATCCCGATCGTACACTGCCCGGACTGCGGCGCTGTACCGGTGCCGGAGGATCAGCTTCCACTGACACTGCCGGATGTAGAGTCCTACGAGCCGACAGGAACAGGAGAATCTCCGCTTGCTGCGATTGATTCCTGGGTTAACACAACCTGTCCGGTCTGTGGAAAGCCGGCCAAGAGAGAGACCAACACCATGCCTCAGTGGGCAGGTTCCTCCTGGTACTTCCTGCGTTATGTAGATCCGCACAATGATAAAGAACTGGTTTCCAGAGAAAAAGCGGACGCTATGCTTCCGGTTGATATGTATATCGGCGGTGTGGAACATGCGGTACTTCATCTTCTGTACTCCCGTTTCTATACGAAGTTCCTGTGTGACATCGGCGTGATCGATTTTGATGAGCCGTTTATCAAGCTCTTCAACCAGGGTATGATTACCGGAAAGAACGGAATCAAGATGAGTAAGTCCAAAGGAAATGTCGTATCTCCGGACGATCTTGTAAGAGATTACGGATGCGACTCCTTGAGAATGTATGAACTCTTCGTTGGACCGCCGGAACTGGATGCAGAGTGGGATGACAGAGGAATCGACGGTGTATACCGTTTCCTGAACAAGCTCTGGAATCTTGTAATGGACAACAAAGACAAAGACGTAACACCATCCAAGGAAATGATCAAACTCCGAAACAAGATGGTATACGATATTACAACACGTCTGGAAAGCTTCAGCCTGAATACGGTTATTTCCGGATTCATGGAATATAACAACAAGTTTATCGATCTCGCCAAGAAAGAAGGCGGAATTGATAAAGAGACACTTTCCACGATCGCAGTACTGCTTGCACCGTTCGCACCGCACATGGGTGAAGAACTCTGGGAGCAGCTGGGACACGAAGGAAGCGTATTCCATGCGGGATGGCCGACCTACGATGAAGAAGCTATGAAAGATGACGAAATCGAAGTGGCTGTACAGATCAACGGCAAGACAAGAGCTGTTGTAACAATCTCCGCAGAAGCAGGAAAAGACGAAGCGATTGCTGCCGGCAAGGAAGCAATTAAAGAAAAACTGACCGGAAATATCGTAAAAGAAATCTATGTACCGGGAAGAATCATCAATATTGTAATGAAATAAGCAGGAAAGAGCCAGGAACCCTTGCAGACAGGGGCCTGGCTCTTCTCTCGCTTGACGGAATATGGGAGAAAATGCCGAAATTCTTTACCGGCCATTTAAAACGTTGAGACCGGGAGACGAGAGAAGCGGTTAAGGAATCTTACATCAAAGACAGGAATTGTAGGAGAGAAAATCAGCGGATGTAATATTGTAGAAGTTTGGAGGACTTTCTGCTAATATAAGAATTAGTAAAACAGAAATGAGGAAGGTATATGAAAGAGGAAGAGAAAATTTTTGCGGGGAAAATGTTTGATCCAAGAAAACAGGAGCTGAAGGATATCAAGCACAAAGCTCATGCTGCATGTCAGAAATATAATATGATGGACGAGTTTGATTCCGACAGAAATGAAGTGATTCGCGATATTCTGGGAAAAGTGGGAAATGTGTTTTATTTTCAGGGCCCTGTGCAGTTTAATTATGGATGTCATACTTTTATCGGGGAAAATTTCTTTGCTAATTTTAATCTGACGGTTATGGATGATGGAAAAATTTTCATTGGTGACAATGTCTGTTTTGGCCCGAATGTTTCTTTGATGGCAACTTCTCATCCTCTTATTGCTCAGGAGAGGATGGGGCTGGACGAAGATGGAAAGACAACGATGGCAGAATATGCGGACGAAATTCATATCGGTAATAATGTCTGGATTGCATGTAATACGGTTGTAATTGGGGGCGTGCATATAGGAAATAATGTCGTGATTGGCGCAGGCAGTGTTGTGACAAAAGATATTCCGGATAATTATCTTGCATTTGGTAATCCGTGCAGACCGGTAAGGCCAATTACAGAAAAGGACAGCAAGAAGGAGTTGATTCTTCCGGAAGATAGAGAGCATTTTTCGTACAATTTGAACTGTATAATCTGATCAGAGGTGGTTCTATTGAGTGAAAAATAATCAGGCAGTCTTAATGTTTCACTTGACAAAAAAATATCTATCAGGGCAGCATAAAGCAGAAAAAGATATTTGCTTTATAGAAATCACCTATAAATATACCAATTCATATTCGGTTATCTTGTATGGTACAGGGATATGATTTTGGATAATATTAACAAAATTCAAAAAAATTACAAAAAAGGGTTCATTTTTTCGCAAAATGTATTATACTTAAAGATAGTGAAAAAAATGTCAGAAAGGGGATAATCATGGCAAAAATTACAGAAGGCTACATGCCGTACTTAGGTTATCAGACTTATTACAGAATTGTTGGGGAAAGAAAAGATAATGGAAAGGCACCATTGATTTGTCTTCACGGAGGACCGGGGTCTACTCATAACTATTTCGAAGTACTGGACAATGTTGCAGACGATGATGATCGTATGATCGTTATGTATGACCAGATCGGATGCGGAAATTCTTATCTGGACGGACATCCGGAACTGTGGAACCAGAAAGTATGGTTAGACGAGCTGGAAGCTTTGAGAAAACACCTTGACTTAGATGTATGCCACATCATTGGACAGTCCTGGGGCGGAATGATGCAGATCGCATATGCAGTTGACTATGATCCGAAGGGTGTTAAGAGTTTCATCATTTCAAGCGGCCATCCAAGCAGTTCTCTTTGGGAAAGAGAAGGTCTTCGCCGTATCAAAATGATGCCGCAGGATATGCAGGATGCAATTAACCATGCTCTTGAAACAGGTGATTTCACAGGAGAAGCTTACGATGCTGCAGTTGCAGAATACATGGATAGATATTGCAACTACTGGATTGGAGAAGATGCTCCGGAGTGTTGTACAAGACCGAAAAAATCAGGTTCTGAGTCTTATGTTGAAGGATGGGGACCAAACGAATTCGCACCTACAGGAACACTGAAAGACTTTGAATACATTGACAAACTTGACCAGATCAAGATTCCTTCTCTGATCTGCAGTGGTATTTCAGATCTTTGTTCTCCACTTGTAGCTAAGACCATGGCAGACAGAATCCCGAATTCTAAATGGATCCTTTGGGAACGTGCAAGACATACATGTTTTGTTGACAGACATGATGATTACTGCGTAGAACTCATCAAATGGATGAATCAGTACGACTAATCTGGTTGAATGTATGAAGTAAATAAAGGGCGCTGCTCTATCATCTGAAAAGTGACAGGGCGGTGCCCTTGTCTTATAAATAATACTCTTGTGTCCAGAACATGCCTGTGATAGGATAGTAAAAATAATCACCTTCCTACTGGGCGGATGTTCCGGGGCAGTTTAAAGTCTTTATCGACAGATGTACGCCATGGTGTAATACACACGAACCTCATGCGTCTGTCCGGGGGGGGGGGGAAAAAAAGGCTATGCTGTTGTATTAAGAACGGGACCAAATATGAAGGAATGCGAACGGATTATTAAAACACTCGAACACTTCTATGGACATCTGGAAATTGAGTGCTGCGGAAGCCTTGGACTATGCTCCGTAGAATGTAAAGAGGATGCGAAGAAAAGGAAAGAGGAAATTATAGAATTTTGCAGCCGGATTTAACCCGGCTTTACATAAGAAAAATGGAGGATGTATGAAAAAAGTACTTGTAACAGGGGGAACCGCATTTGTAAGCAGATACATTGCAGAGTACTATGTTGGGAAAGGATATGATGTCAGTGTACTGAACAGAAACACGAAGAAACAGTCTGACGGCGTGCGGCTGATCGAGGCGGACCGGTATCATCTGGGGGATCGTCTTCGTGATCTTCATTTTGATGTTGTGATTGATACAGGCTATACGGCAAAAGAAGTGGAGCTGCTTCTGGATGCGCTTGGAAGTTATGAAAATTATGTTTTCATCAGTTCCAGCGCAGTTTATCCGGACAATCTCCCGCAGCCGTTTGCGGAAGAAACGCCGCTTGCTGAGAATACATACTGGAGAAAATACGGTACAGACAAGATCGAAGCAGAAGCAGTGCTGCAAAAGAGAGATCCGGATGCATTTATTATAAGGCCGCCGTACTTATACGGGCCGATGAATGATATCTACCGGGAAGCCTTTGTATTTGACTGTGCGATGGCAGACCGGCCGTTTTATCTGCCGGGAGACGGCAGTCTGAAACTGCAGTTTTTCCACATTCAGGATCTGTGCAGATTTCTGGATATTCTACTGGAGAGAAAACCGGAACAGCATATTTTTAATGTGGGAAATCCGGAAATGATTTCTGTCCGGGACTGGGCCGGGCTCTGTTACCGTGCTGCGGGGAAGACAGCGGAATTTGTAAATGTTCAGGAAGCGGTTGAACAGAGAAATTATTTCAGTTTCTGTGAGTATGAATACCAGCTGGATGTGACCAGACAGTGTGCACTCATGCCGGATACAGAACCATTGGAGGAAGGACTTTCAGAAGCCTTTGCGTGGTACAGACAGAATCAGGATCAGGTGGAGAAGAAGCCGTTTTTTGATTACATTGACATGTATCTGAAATAGAAGAAACCTTTCGGTATATACTGCCAAACCAAAAGATACTTCTGATGTGGAGATCCGGGATTTATAATAAAATCGAAAGCAACAGATTGATCTCAGCATAAAAGGCAGTAAGGGACAGCGGAATCCCGAGAGAAGAAATTTTTATCACAAGTAAGCTCTGGCTTCAGGATTATGGATATGAAGCGGCAAAGAAAGGCCTTGCGGCTTCTCTGGAAAAACTGGGGATGGACTACATTGACCTGTATCTTCTGCACCAGCCGTACGGAGATGTAGCAGGAGCCTGGAAGGCTCTTGAGGAAGCAAAGGAAGATGGTGTCCTGAAATCCATCGGCGTAAGCAACATGACTCCGAAGATCTGGAAAGAATTTCTGCCGCAGGCATCCACCATTCCGGCAGTTAATCAGGTGGAATGCAACCCGTTTTTCCAGCAGAAAGAATTAAAAGCATTACTCGCAGAACATAATGTGAAAATTGAAGCATATCAGCCGTTGGGAAGTGGAAATGCTGCGATGCTTTCTCATCCGGCAGTGACAAAGATTGCAGAAAAATACGGCAAAAATGCCGGACAGATTGTTCTTCGTTTTGAACTTCAGGAAGGTCTGATTATTCTTCCGAGATCCACAAATCCGGAACGAATTGCGGGAAATATCGATCTTTTTGATTTTGAACTGACAGAAGAAGAGATGAACGCAATCCGTGCAATGGATACCGGAAAGGGAAAACACGATCCGGAAGCACCTGGAATTGCAGAGATGCTGCTTGCAAACTATAAGATTCACGATTGATTTTTGAGAACAAAAATAGTGAATCAAAAAGAGGCAGGAGGCTGAAATTGCGATGAAAAAGAGCAAAGTACTGGTCGGACTTCTGGCAGCTCTGATGCTTCTGGCAGGATGTGAGCAGGAACAAAGCGATACGGTGGATGATACAGCAGAAAAACAGGAAACCGTTGTATCCGAAGAAACAGACAGTACAACAGCAGAGGGCCAGGTGACAAGCGGAAGTCTTCCGGGCGAACTGGCGCAGATTTCGCAGGAATATTTTGAGGAAGCGGATCAGCAGGGAACGCTCGTAGAGCTGGAATATGATACCTACGAGTCCATGACCTATGAAAAGGAAGAAGAGGTGCTTCACAAACGGGCAATCGTCTATCTGCCTTATGGGTATTCGGAGGAGACAGCTTATAATGTCTTTTATCTGATGCACGGTGGATGGAGCAACGAGATGACCTATCTGGGAACGCCGGACCGGCCGAATGATTTTAAAAATGTGCTGGACAATGCCATGGCAGACGGGAAAATCGAGCCGATGATTGTGGTCTGCCCGACTTACAATAATGAAAGTGAAGAGGACAGTGCCGATTATTCTCTGGCACTTCAGCTGACCGAGAATTATCACAATGAGCTGGTTAACGATCTGATTCCGGCTGTCGAGGGGACTTACAGCACCTATGCGGAGGAAACTTCGCTGGAAGGGCTGCGGGCTTCGAGAGACCACCGGGCATTTTGCGGATTCTCCATGGGATCTGTAGCAACATGGAGGACATTTGAGTACTGTCTGGATTATTTCCGCTACTTCATGCCGTCCAGCGGAAGCCTTACGAACGATGGAGAAGTTATGGCGTCGATGGTACAGGATTCTGGACATGACTGGGATGATTTCTTTATTTTTGCGGCATCCGGTACGGATGATTTTGCCTATTCCTCTTTCAAAAACCAGATTGAGGCAATGGCAGGCGAAAGCAGCGGAACATTCCGTTATGCGGACAATGAAGGGGAAGGCAACCTTTATTTCCTCGAACAGGAAGGCGGTACTCATAACGGGGAGTATGCGATGGAATATTTTTATAACGGATTGTGCTGGATCTGGAAGTAAGAATCCAGAGAAGGCAAATTGACAAAATCTTATCTTTCCTATATACTTTTAAGCCAGGGGCAGCGATTGACGCTGCCCTTTTAATCAGGGAAATGTACCCGGACAGAAAGCAGGTAACGGAAGATGACATTACAGCAGTTAAGATATATTGTGACCGTGGCGGAGACAGGAAATATTACAGAGGCGGCAAGGCAGCTTTTTGTTTCGCAGCCAAGTCTCACCAATGCCATCCGGGAACTGGAAAAGGAGATGCAGATCACGATTTTTCACCGCACCAACAAGGGCGTGACGATTTCCAATGAGGGTGATGAATTTCTCGCATATGCAAGACAGGTTCTGGAGCAGACCAGCCTTCTGGAAGAGCGCTTTTTGAACAAGAAAGAACGGCGTTCCAGATTTTCCGTCTCCTGTCAGCATTATTCTTTCGCGGTCAACGCCTTTGTGGATGTGATACGTGAATTTGGCGGGAAAAAGTACGATTTTACGCTGAGAGAAACCCAGACCTACGAGATTATCGAGGATGTCAGCCGGCTGAAAAGTGAGATCGGAATCCTCTATACTTCCTCAAAAAATGAAGAAATCATTCAGAAGATGCTCCGGATGAACGGACTGGTATTCCGGGAACTATTTGTGGCAAAGCCCCATGTGTTTCTGTCAGCAGAGCACCCGCTGGCAGGGGAGGAGATGGTAACGCTTGACGATCTGGCGGACTATCCGTATCTTTCCTTTGAGCAGGGAGAATACAATTCCTTCTATTTTTCGGAAGAGATTTTAAGCACGCTGGACCGCAGGAAAAACATCAAAGTCCGGGACCGGGCAACATTGTTTAATCTGGTGATCGGACTTAACGGATATACGGTCAGTTCCGGAGTGATCAGTAAAGAGCTGAACGGGGAAAATATCATTGCACGGCCTCTGGATGTGGATGAGAAGATGCGGATCGGCACCATCACACAGAAGAATATGCCGCTGAGCCGTTACGGGAAAGCATATATGGAAGCTTTAAAACAGCATATTCCACACAGACAGCGTCTGTCATAGTTTTACGCTATGGCGGAACGCTGTTTTTTTGTATTTTTCAAATGGATGGAGAAGCGGTATACTGAAACCCATCAGAAAACTGACAGGAAAAGAATGGAGGAAGACATCATGGCAAAACAACATGCACCGTTTCGATATGATTATGTAGGAAGCTTTTTACGCCCGGAAAAATTAAAGGAGGCAAGAAAAGCACTGGAAGAAGGAAAAATTACAGCAGAAGAATTAAAGGCTGTGGAGGATGAGGCGATCCGGGATCTGGTAAAGAAGCAGAAAGAGGCAGGATATCATGTGATTACAGATGGAGAATTCCGCCGATCCACATGGCATCTGGACTTTATGTGGGGATTTGAGGGAGTGGCTCATAAAAAGACAGAACAGGGCATCGCTTTTCAGGGAGAAGATGCAATGCTCGATGATACCTGGCTGACCGGAAAAATCCGGGTGGGCACACATCCGTTTGTAGAGCATTTCCGGTTTGTCAAAGCGCTGGAAGATGAGCATACCGTGGCAAAACAGACGATTCCGGCACCGGCCCAGTTTTTTGCCCAGATGCTGATTCCGGGAAATCTGGAACAGACAAGAAAGGTTTATAAGACGGACGAGGAACTGATGGAGGATATCGCAGAAGGTTACCGGAAAGTGATCAGGGATCTGTATGATGCGGGATGCCGGAATCTTCAGCTTGACGACTGTACCTGGGGACTTCTTGTGGCGGAAGGATTTGCCGGAAGCAGGGAAGAAATCCAGGAAAGTGCAGAGAAATTTGTAAAAGTCAACAATCTGGCCATCCAGAATCAGCCGGAGGATCTGGTGATTACAACACATGTCTGCAGGGGGAATTATCATTCCGCATACTTCAGCAGCGGAGCTTACGATCCGATTGCAAAACCGCTGTTCGGAGAAGAACAGGTAGACGCATTCTATCTGGAATATGACGATGAGCGTTCCGGAAGCTTTGCACCGCTTGCGGAAGTGACCGGAGAGAAAAAGGTAGTACTTGGACTGATTACAACAAAGTCACCGGTTCTGGAAGAGAAAGAAGAAGTGAAAAAACGGATTTATGAGGCGGCAAAATACATTCCCCTTGACCGGCTGTATTTAAGCCCGCAGTGTGGATTCGCTTCCTGCGAGATCGGGAATAAGCTGACTGAGGAAGAACAGTGGGCAAAACTTGCGCTTGTAAAAGAGATCGCGGAAGAAGTATGGGGGTAAAAAAAGAAAAAACAGGGTCTGTTTTGGGACAGGCTCTGTTTTTTTATGCATGAAGATTGTTTCTCATGACAGATCTTTTCGGTAGACTCTGGACATGACACCAACAGCATTTTCCATCATCTGATAAAAGGAATATCCGTATGTTTCATACAGCCCGGTTTCTCCGGTAGCGATGAACACTTCTCCTGCGCCGTCCTCTTTTGCAGTCCTGCACGCATGATCCAGAAGAAGTCCCATATACCGGTGGCCTCTGTACTGCGGGAAGGTATAGACAAATCCGATCCAGGGACCAAGGTCTGTATTTTTGATGTCATCGATGTCTGATAAGGTGCAGAATGAGACCAGCTTTTTGCCTTCTGTCAGAAGAAAAAGTCTCACATGATTACCGCAGAATTCATGGATCTCATTCTTGCTCAACAGTTCATAGAGAAACTGACCTGCGCTCCAGTCGCTTTGCCTGATTTCCTCAAGCCAGTGTGCCTGATATTTTGTGCTGAAATATTCTTTGATTTCCATTGTTCCCTCCTGATCTCCGCCTGTTTTTTTCTATTTTACAAGGAGTCAGAGAAAAAAGAAAGAGATATGGAAGAAAATGAGAAACGGAATGTTTCCTTGCTTTTCTTAAAAGCCCTGATATGATACACTGATAGCAGAAATGACAGAGAAGAGGAGGGAACGTCAATGGGAAATCAATCTGCACAGAGCTGTAGCAGCTGTGCTTACTATATTTATGATGAAGAGTATGACGAATATGTCTGTGATGCCGCGATGGATGAAGACGATTATGTCCGGCTGCGTATGGAGCCGCATTATTCCTGTCCGTATTATCGGAACGGGGATGAATACCGGGTTGTGCGAAAGCAGATGTAAAGAAAGAGACCGTAAAAGATGACAAAAGGAGAAAACGAAAGGGGACGGTTATGAAAAGAAAAGTACAGGAATATTTTTTCTATTTTATGCTTTATTCTATGATTGGATGGATTTATGAGGTGTTTTTAGAAGTCGTTGTGTACCGCTGGGGCTTCTCCAACAGAGGAGTGCTGTTTGGCCCGTATTGTGTGATTTACGGCTTCGGAGCACTGATTTTGATTTTTACACTGGGAGGTCTTCAGAAAAAGAAGATTTATCTGGGGAAGATTCTGGTGACGCCGCTTCTGGTATTTGTGGGAATTGTTGTGATTACCACGGTGGTAGAATTGATCGGAAGTTATATTATGGAATTTACTTCCGGCGGCTGGATGTGGGATTATACCCGGTTTGCCTTTAACTTTCAGGGGCGGATCGCGCTGAATCCAAGTATCCGTTTTGGTATTGGAGGAATGATTTTTCTGTATGTGCTGCAGCCACTGTTTGTCAGGCTGACAAAGAAAATTCCGGAGAAGGCATTTTCTGTGCTGACCGGAGTTCTGGCAGTGCTGTTTATCATCGATGTTGCGGCATTGATTTTACAATAAGTTCGAGGTGAAAACGATGGAAATGTTGAAAATCAGAAAAGAGGAAAAACAGGACTATCAAGAGGTGGAAAATCTGATCCGGGAAGCATTCTGGAATGTGTATGTTCCGGGATGTTCGGAACATTATGTAGCACATGAACTCAGAGCTCATGAGGACTTTGTGCCGGAACTGGATCTGGTTGCCGAGCTGGACGGCCGGATCGTGGCAAATGTCATGTATACGATTGCAAGGCTGACAGATGAATCGGGCGAGGAAAAGAAAGTGCTGACATTCGGCCCGCTCAGTGTCCTTCCTGAGTACCAGAGAAAAGGAATCGGGAAACAGCTTCTGGAAGCTTCCTTTGAGATTGCGGAAAAAATGGGCTATGATGTAATTGTCATTATGGGAGATCCGAATAATTACGTGGCTCGTAGATTTAAGAGCTGTAAACGGTTTTCTGTCTGTCTGGAAGGCGGAATTTTCCCGACCGGAATGATGGTAAAAGAGTTAAAACCGGGAGTGCTGGATGGAAGAACATGGTATTACAGAGAAAGTCCGGCTTTTGAAATTGATATGGATAAATTTGAAGAGTTCGACCGGATGTTTGAGCCGAAAGAGAAAAAAGTTCAGCCAAGCCAGGAGGCATTTTATATAATCAGTAATTCTACCCTAAACTAACTGATCCGGCACAGGAAGGTGAGAGCTATGAATATCACAGAACAGGTGAAACAGGTGCTTTATGAACAGGGAGCAGCGCTGGTCGGAATCGGGGATATGCGCCCGGTTCAGGTGTGCCGTTTTCCGGCAGGGATTTCAGTTGCGGTTCCCATCCCGAAGCATGTCATTGAGGATTTAAAAACAGCTCCGACAAAAGAATATTATGAGCTGTATGGAAGCTTAAATGCGAAATTAAATGCGATTGTAACGGCAGGGGAAACATTTCTGAAAGAACAGGGGTACAATGCCTGGGCGCAGACAACAGACCGTGTAAAAGTAAATGAAGAAAACCGTTCTGAGACTCCGCATAAAACAGTGGCCGTCCGGGCAGGGCTTGGATGGATCGGGAAAAACTGCCTGCTGGTGACGCCGGAATATGGTTCAGCTATCAGGATTTCCTCCCTTTTGACGGATGCGCCTTTAGAATGTGCACAGCCGATGGAGAAATCCAGATGCGGCGGATGTTCACTTTGCGTTCAGCACTGTCCGGCAGGAGCACTGAAAGGAACCCTCTGGAGTGCAGGAATGGAGCGGGAAGAGATTGTCGATGTCAACCGATGCTATCAGAAGCAGAAAGAGATTATGTACGCCAGCACCGGAATTGATACAGACCTGTGCGGGAAATGCTTTGCCGTTTGTGCATACACGCAAAACTATCTGAAAAAACAATAGAAGTAAAGTGAAACATGGGAGAGAAAAACGATGTGTGAGTACCATATCATGAATTTAAGAGAGAAACCGCAGTGGAAGCAGAAAGCAGCACAGTGGTTTCATGAAAAGTGGAATGTTCCGGTGGATGCATATCTGGAAAGCATAGAAGAAAGTCTGAACAGTGAAAATCCGGTGCCGCAGTGGTATCTGGCTGTAAAAGAAGAACAGATCATCGGTGGAATCGGAGTGATTGAAAATGATTTCCATGACAGAAAAGATCTGACACCAAATGTCTGCGCGGTATACGTGGAAGAAGAATTTCGATGCCGCGGGATTGCAGGAAAGATGCTGGAGACTGTCTGCCGGGACATGAAAGAAAAAGGTATCGATACGCTCTATCTCATCACAGACCATGACTCCTTTTATGAACGGTATGGCTGGGAATTCTACTGTATGGTGCAGGGAGACGGAGAAGAAGAGATGACGAGGATGTATGTACATCGAGAGAGATAGGAAACGAAAAGGATTCTGGACTTCAGAGTCCTTTTTTGGTGATGGGATATTGACAAAAACCGATCATAGATGTAATCTAATGATAGAATAAATGAAAAAATCAATCATTAAAATGAGGGGAGCTTTAGATTGAATATAGGGAGAAAGGAAATAGATTGTTATCTTTCCGAGGTAAAAAAGGCAGTCAAAAACGGGAAATACCGACTGGAAAGAAATGATAGAAGACAGGATAATCAGGATTTGTTTTTTAACTATGTGTTAGATGAACAGAAAGTCAGGAAGATTATACTGGATTTATCAGTGGAAGATTTTTCGGAGGTTCTCCAAAATAAACATAAAGGATATGAATATGAGAGACTTTATGTTTTTGGAAAAGATGTTACTCTATTAGAACGGTTTGGAAGCAGAGAAAAAACGGTATCTTTGTATATCAAGTTTAATAAGCTGGAGAATTGTTTTGTGATTGTGGTTTCATTTCATGAGCAACGCTATCCGATTAAATACTACTTCAAATAAAGATTCCGGGTCAGGAGGTAAGAATATGTCAAAGAAGGGTAGAATCGATTTCTGCGTTGAATGCAGAAGAGAAACAGAGTATGTTTTATGTAAAAAAACTGTTGTAAGGAAAATCAGAGATAAAGAATATCAGTTTACGATTACGACAGCGATTTGCAGCGAGTGTGGAAAAGAAATGAGTATTCCGGGGCTTCTTGATAGGAATATACAGGAGATGGATGAGCAGTATCGAAAGACAGAAGGAATTGTGTCAACAGAGGAAATTAAGAAGCTGATGCAGCTTTATAATCTTGGAAAGGCGCCGCTATCTCTTGCATTGGGGTTTGGCGAGGTGACAATAACGAGGTATCTTTCAGGACAGATTCCATCAAAAGAATACTCAGATATCATCAGAGCTGCTTTAACTTCACCCTCATATATGAAGAACTGTTTGAAAGAAAATCGTTCGAAAATTGCGTCAACTGCTTATAATAAGGCGGTTGTGGCAGCGGATTCTCTGGAAAATCTGTTTTCTGTATCGGATAAAATGCTTCAGGCAATTGCATATATTTTTGAAAGTTTGGAAGAGGTTACACCTTTGATGCTTCAAAAGCTTCTTTATTTCATTCAGAGTATTTACTATGCGCTCTTCGGAGATCCATTATTCGAGGAAGACTGCGAAGCATGGGTACACGGCCCGGTATATCCGGAAGTTTATAATCTGTTTAGAGATTTTAAATATAATCCGGTTGATGATGTACGATTTGCAGTCCTTAATGGTATATCAGATGATCTTGCAGAGAATGAAAAGCATGTGATCGATCTTGTGGTTAATACATTTGGCTTATATGGGGGGAAAGTTTTGGAACAGATCACGCATAGTGAAGAGCCATGGAAAGATGCCCGTAAAGGATACGAGGAGCAGATTCAGTCTCAAGAAACGATGTCAAAAGAACGTATGAAAAAATATTATGAATTCATAAATAGCAAATATCCGATTTCCTCAGAGATTGGATTGAAAAGATATATTCAGGATATTCTGATGAATGTTTAATGAAGAAAGAAAAGGAATGAGAGGTGAATGGCATGGAGCGTTGCGGCTGGTGTATGTGCAATGAGAAAATGATGAAGTATCACGATGAAGAATGGGGTCTCCCGCTCCGGGATGACCAGAAGCAGTTTGAGTTTTTGATGATGGAAGTCATGCAGTGCGGGCTGAATTGGAATATGATGATTCAGAAGCGGGAAATTTTTCGTGCCTGTTTTGATTCCTTTGATTTTGATAAAGTGGCAGCATACGGAGAGGCAGATATTGAAAGGATTATGGGAACCGAAGGGATGATTCGCTCCCGGAAAAAGATTGAGGCGGTGATCCATAATGCCAGGTGCTTTCAGAAGATCAGGGAAGAGTTCGGTACTTTTTCTGATTATATCTGGAGTTTCACAAAAGGGAAAACATATCTGTATACCGGGCATCAGAAAGGAGAGGTTCCAGCCAGAAACGGCTTATCTGACAGGATCAGTAAAGAGCTGAAAAAGCGGGGATTAAAATATATGGGTTCGGTGACTGTTTACTCCCATCTGCAGGCATGCGGCATCATCAATGACCATAAGGAAACGTGTTTCCGGTATCAGGAACTGTTAGAAATGTCGGATGCAGTACATAAAAGAAGAGATAAAGAGTAATAGAAACGGGGCGGATAAAATGATCAAGTATCAGGATATTGTTTTGTTAAATGGTATATTGGAAGAGAGCGGTACACGGTTTCATTTGGGGTATAAAAATGAGGAGACCGCCTGCGTCATTCCGCCGGGAGAATGTTGCCTGACAGAGGAAGCAAGAGAGAATGCGGAAAAATGTATTCAGGAATACTATGAATCAAAGGGAGAAGAAGTACGCTTTTCGGAAGATGGATACTATTTTTTCTGTTCTGAGATTTAGTAGCTTTTGGGAGAAATGGTAATCATCTTAAAAAGGCACCTTGACTTTTCAAAAAAGTGTGTATATAATATCTACATTTACACACAAAACAAGAAAAGAGGGTGAAAAAGATGAAGCATATTGACATCAAAAAACTATTGACAGACGCCGAAAGCTATGTTGATACTTCGGTTACAGTCTGCGGGTGGGTGAGAACTGCCAGAAATTCCAAAAGCGTTTCCTTTATTGAATTGAACGATGGTACTTGTCTGAATAATATCCAGTTGGTGATTGACAAGAATGAAGTGGAAGTAAATAAAAATGCGTTCAATGTGGGAGCAGCGTTAAAGGCAGTCGGTTCTTTTGTCAGATCCGAGCGCAACGGTTATGAAATTCAGATTCAGACGATTGAGGTGCTTGGTAATTGCCCGTCTGATTTTCCTCTTCAGAAAAAGCGTCACACGGTAGAGTTTTTGAGGACGATTCCGCACCTTCGTGTGCGCACGAGATATTTTGAGGCATTATTTGCGGTTCGTGATCAGCTGTCCTATGCGGTTCACGACTATTTTCATAAAAACGGATATAAATATGTTCATACTCCGATTATTACGGGAAGCGACTGTGAAGGAGCAGGGGAAATGTTCCGTGTTACCACACAGCCGTGGGATGCGAGGGCAGAAAACGGAAGCGCCTATCTGGATGAAGAAAGCTATTTTAAAGACGACTTTTTCGGAACGAAGGCAGGACTGACGGTTTCCGCACAGCTTGAAGGCGAAATGGCGGCCATGGGTCTTGGAAGAATTTATACGTTTGGTCCGACTTTCCGCGCGGAGCACAGCAATACGACACGTCATGCGGCGGAATTCTGGCAGGTGGAGCCGGAAGTCTGTTTTGCTGATATCGATGATATTATCGAGATTGGCGAAGACTTTATTAAATCGATTATCAGGGATGTTATGGAGCACTGCCCGGATGAAATTCAGTTTTTCAACCAGTGGGTGGATAAAGGGCTGATCGAGAAGCTGAACCTTGTGCTTGAAAGTGATTTTGGGCGGATGACCTACACGGAGGCGGTGGAAATTCTGCAGAAATCGGGAAAAGAATTCCAGTATCCGGTGGAATGGGGATGCGACCTTCAGACCGAGCATGAGAAATACCTGACGGAAGAATATTTAAAGAAGCCGGTGTTTGTAGTAGACTATCCGGCTGATATCAAAGCCTTTTATATGAAACAGAATCCGGACGGGAAAACAGTTGCCGCAACGGATCTGCTCGTTCCGGGGATCGGAGAGATCATCGGATGCAGCGAGAGGGAAGCGGATATGGGAAAACTTGTTGCTGCGATGGAAAAGCGCGGAATGCCGCTGGAAGAATATCAGGCATATCTGGATACAAGAAAATACGGAAGTGTACCGCACAGCGGATTCGGCCTTGGATTTGACCGGATGCTGATGTATGTGACGGGAGTATCCAACATCCGGGATACCCTGTTGTTCCCAAGAACAGTGGGAAATCTGTTCTAACAGCAAAACAGATGATAAAGAGGGAAGAATAATGTATCAGACTTATATTTTTGACTTATACGGAACATTGGTTGACATTCATACGGATGAGACTAAAATAGAAGTGTGGGAAAAAATGGCTCTGTTTTACGGGTATTATGGAGCATATTATACGGCTGAAGAACTTCGGCAAACATACCGGGAGTTGACCTTGGAAGCGGAAAAAGAGGCATTGCGCCACGACAGCCATGAAAGCTTTCCGGAGCTTCAGATCGAGGACGTCTTTCTGGAATTATTCCGCCGGAAAGGGGCAGACGTCCTAAAAGAGACTGCGGTGTATGCCGGTCAGTTTTTCCGGGTTCTTACGACAGAGTATATCCGGCTTTATGATGGGACACGGGAACTTCTGGAGGCTTTAAAAGCCTCCGGAGGGTCCCTCTATCTATTGTCCAATGCTCAGAGGATATTCACAGCGTATGAGATGAAGGCACTTGATATTTTCCGGTATTTTGACGGGATTTATATTTCTTCCTCCTATGGAGTCAAAAAGCCGGACCGACGCTTTTTTGAGCTCCTCCTCGAAAAGGAAAAGATCAAAAGAGAAGAGGCTGTCATGATTGGAAATGACGGGATCTGCGATATCCAAGGCGCAAAAGATGCCGGCATCGACACGTTTTATATCCGGTCTAATATTTCCCCAAAAGAGGAGACACCGGATGCGGACTTTGTACTGGAAGAAATGAATCAGAGCCGGGTTAAGGAAATGCTGCTTTCCGGTAAGAAAAAGAAAGCCCTGCGGCTTCGCCCTTACCGGGAGGAAGATGCCAAAGCGCTGGCACAGCTTTTCTATGATACAGTACATACGGTCAATGCGGCTGATTATACAAAGGAACAGCTGGATGTGTGGGCTCCGAAAGAGCGTGATCTTTATACATGGAACCAGTCCTTTTTTCTGCATCGGACGATAGTTGCGGAACAGGACGGCAGAATTGCCGGCTTTGGAGATATGGACGAGACCGGATATCTGGACCGTCTGTATGTGCACAAGGAGTTTCAGAGGCAGGGGATTGCTGCGGCGATCTGCGATGCTCTGGAAGGAGGATCGGAAGCAGAAGAGTTTGAGACCCATGCTTCGATTACGGCCCGGCCATTTTTTGAGGCCAGAGGCTATGAGATGATCCGTGCCCAGAAGGTGGAAAGACAGGGGATTTTGCTGACTAATTATGTAATGCGAAAAAGAAGACAGTAGAGGAGAAAAGGGATGAAACTGTTAATCAAACAAAGAGTATTTTCATGGACGGATACCTATGATATTTATGATGAATACGGGAATGTCCGTTATTTTGTGAAAGGAGATTTTTTCTCGATTGGACACCGGCTCAGAGTTTATGATGCCACTCAAAATGAGATCGGTATGGTTCAGGAGAAACTGCTGCATCTCCTCCCGACCTTTGAAATCTATGCAGGAGGACAGTTTTATGGTACTGTTGCAAAGAAACTGACGTTGCTCCGTCCTAAATATACGGTGGATTATAAAGGATGGCAGGTCGAGGGAAACATGATGGGCTGGGAATACGATGCCTTTGCAGGCGGTGTTCTGGTGATGCATATTTCCAAAGAGATTTTCCACTGGGGAGATACTTATGTGATTGACATTGCAGATTCTGCAGATGAAATTATGGCACTGATGCTGGCGATCGCCATCGACGCGGCGAACTGCACGAATAAATAATCATCGTCACAGACAGAAGATCATGTGGAAAATCAGAAGGACAGAAGTGGAAATATGGAGGAAATGGTATGGAGAATTCTGGAAAAGAAACGTATGTAGAACAGATGGAACGTGTGAATCAAACAAACCCATTTATGCTTCACAACAGGATCCGTGCGGTCGCCTTATCGGAGGACCGGGCTGAGGTCCGGGCTGAAATCACAGAGGATTCCCTGAATGCCATGCAGACGGTCCACGGCGGCCTGATGTTCGTGATGGCGGAGATCGCCGCGGGACTTGTAACGAGAAATGACGGAAGAAAATATGTGACTCTGGACAGTTCCTTCCGCTTCCTTCGCGGCAGCAGTGCTAAAAACATTCAGGGTCTGGCGCAGATCACAAAGCGCGGAAAGACCGTCTGCTTTACAAAAGCCGAGGTCGTGGAGACCGATACGGGGAAGCTCTTGGCAGAAGGAGAATTTACGTTTTATTGTATGGGTGAGTAGGGATAAAAACAAAAATCCGGCAATAACACGTGTTTTTGAAACCTATCTCGGCGAGCCCTGCGGGGAAAAGTCACACAATCAACAGTTCATATCAGATCCGCTTTTTTAGGATTGTTGAAAAAATACAATTTGAGGGGGGTGATTTTTATCACAGAAAAGGATTATTATCAGGCGGGAAAGGCGGTGTATATGATCCAGAATATGAATCAGACATTAAACCAACCGTTTGGTGATGGGGCACATATTCTATATGTGAACGGAGAGTACCGTGACGATTCCGCCATTGGAAAGCTGATGCATGATTTCAACTGCGCAGATGCAGATGACATGCATTACGGATTGCTGGCAGAAAGAACAAGGTATCTCAAGGAAAATTCGAAGGGAGTGAACGAGATGTACCGGACAATGGATGAGGTGGAAAAAGAGTGTTATGAGGAGGGACGAGAGAAGGGACGTGAAACGCAGGCTGAATTGACGGCCATAAATCTTCGAAAACTAGGATTGCCGCTGGAGCAGATAGCCCATGCTGTTGGATTCCATGTGGAAAAGGTTGAAAAGTGGGTTAAGTAGGAAAAGAAAGATGGTGTGGGGATAAAGATAATCGGTTGATCGTAAAGAGTTGAAAATGGGGGAAAGAATTGTGTACGATAAGAAAGAGACGGGGATGCCGGTCTCTTTCTGTATTCTGTCGGAATCTAAAAAATGGCTTTTTAGGGCCAAATAAAACACTGAATCTGTATATAGAAAAAGTGTGTGATATGTAGTATGATAAGGGAAATAAATTCTGTGGGAGAAAGACATGGAAAGCTTATTTGTTATGGCACAGGTCGCACCAACTGAATATCCAAAAGATAATCTCGAGAAAGCTGACAGCTTAGTAAAGGATGCAGCAGAAAAATATCATCCGGGTATGATTATTTTTCCAGAAACTTTTATGAGCCGTTTTCCGGCTGGTACAGACATTGCAACAGCAAATGCGGTTGCGGAACCGCTGGACGGAGAATTTGTGCAGGGAATGAAAAAATTAGCCGCAGATCATGATGTATGGCTCACATTCGGAATGAAGGAGACCATTGAGGATCCGGCTGATCATCGCTGTTACAATACAGTTGTTATGGTGAATAACAAGGGAGAAATCGTACAGACTTACAGAAAAACGCATTTATATGATGCGTTCGGATACAAGGAATCCAATGAGTATAAAGCTGGAGACAAGTTCTTTGAGCCAGTAGATACTCCGTTTGGAAAGCTCGGTTTATTTGTCTGCTACGAAGTTCGTTTCCCGGAAGTAGCACGCTACCAGAAGGCAAAAGGAGCTGAGATCGTCATCATGCCGACTGCATGGTTCAAAGGCGATTTAAAGAGTCATCAGTTCCGTACACTGATTACCTCCAGAGCACTGGAAAACACATTTTTCGTATTTGCGTGCGATCAGTGCGGAGGCACAGCGATGGGTGAGAGTGTAGCAGTCGATCCGATGGGAGTTGCCTTTGCAGCTGGAAATGAAAGAGAAGAACTGATTCCGGTATATGTGGATACGGATCGGATCAAGGAAGTGGAGAGCAAACTTCCATCCTTTAAAGACAGAAGACCTGCCCTTTATATTTAGTTCAATCGCATATGTTTAAATACCCCTTTTTGGGAGCCAGAGAAATCTGGCTCCTCTTTTGTTTTACATCTGGGGTTTCGGATGGTACAATCAAAGCATCAACGCAGAGGAGGAAAAATATATGTCTCTTACCTTGGAAAAGATTTTTGAAGCGAAAAACAGGATCGCCCCGTACACGACGAGAACACCGCTCATCCGTCTGGAAAAGCTGGACGAGTACCTTGGCTGTCAGGTGTATCTGAAGGCGGAGTGCATGCAGATCACCGGCGCATTTAAGCTCCGCGGAGCAGTCAACAAGATCAGGATGCTGACACCGGAGCAGTTAAGCTGCGGGATCGTCGCGGCATCTTCGGGAAACCACGGAAAGGCAGTGGCGTATACTGCAAAGAAGCTTGGCGCAAAGGTGACGATCGTGATGCCGTATACGGCACCGGCTATTAAAGTA
>QWCV01001570.1_pt1 | contig 21479 bp, 15 predicted proteins | sample 1972621 | NCBI WGS metagenome assembly QWCV01 (sample SAMN09866699, study PRJNA288562) | Human gut metagenome isolate pre2_stool, whole genome shotgun sequencing... | isolation source: gut | host: Homo sapiens | place: USA: California | reverse complement strand
ATTATCTGAGAGGGCTTGTCATACACTAAAAGTAAGCCCAACTTCTCCCCTTCAAGAAGTTGGACTCTCTGCTTTATGTTTTAGCGGACAGTAATAATTATTAATAATTCTTGGTTTGTAAAAATCTGATTCCATGTTATAATAACCTTTTTTTCCAATCCGACACTACCGAATTAAAAGTCAGCCAAACTACCGAACAATCATAATAATTATCTAACTCAAGTTACTCAAGATGATATGATACAAGATTATATGATAATTGAATTGCAAAAAATTGTAAATATTGGTAATTTTGCGATATGGAAACCGTAGACAATTTTACTATAATTGAGACCTTTAGTAATAAGAAACAGTACCTTCCACTACTTCTTATTGGTGATGAATCGGAATCTATGATTGACCGGTACCTTGATTCGGGAACCCTTTATGTCGGCTTTCTTAACCGTAAGTCTATCGCAATTTGCGTAATCGTTAGTCTTGATTCTGATACTGTTGAAATAAAAAATCTTGCCGTCGAAACTGAATACAGAAAGCATGGATACGGTCGCCGGATGCTTGAATATGTGGAATCACAACATCCAAACAAAAGAATTATTCTTGGAACTGGAGAAACGCCCTCTACACTGAGGTTCTATAAATCATGCGGCTATTCCTATTCGCACCGAGTCCCCAATTTTTTCACAGATAATTACCCCACCCCCATCATTGAGGAAGGGATAACGTTATGTGACATGATTTATCTGGAAAAACAATAAAATATTGATAAAAATTTAGAATAGACCGATCCCGGCTGCGTACATCGTGATTAGTCAATGACGCAGGAAAGGACTTGTCTCAATCTTGATTTGTGGACTTCTTAGGTATCATTCGTATTACTTGCCGTCCTGCAGCTGCTTTGTCAGCCAGTCGGATGCATAAAGCGCGGCTTCGGCAGTATTGACACTGAAACCGTGGTCCTCGCCGGGAATCAGCTTCATGGCGCTGTGCCTGTATCCCTGGTTGTATCGCTCTCCGTATGTGTAAGGCACGACACGGTCATGTGTGCCGTGAATCACGAGCACCGGCCCGTCGTAATTAAAAGCAGTCTCATAAATCGGCAGATTCACCGCCGTCTCGATATACTGACGTCCTAATTTCAATCCCCCGAACGGCAATTGTATATATTCCGCCGTCATATTCCACGGATCATACTGCGCGCCCATCGTGCTGCCACGCAACGCATCGTCACGAAGCACGGCCGCAGGCGCCATAAGGACGACACTCTTTATGACCTTATCGCCCAACTCGCCGGCCGTCATGCTGACCACGACACCACCCTGAGAATGTCCCAATAAAGATATGTTTTCCACCCATGACTGCTGTTGCGCCCACTTTATCACGTCCTTAAGGTCCTCGATTTCATTTGGCACTGTCATGTTCTGAAAAAGTCCCTCGCTCTTGCCATGGCCGTTGAAATCAAACCGTAGACTTGCAATGCCGTCTTGATACAGGTCATCCGCTATATCCTGTAACAGCCCGGACTGGCAGTCACCTCCAAAGCCGTGACACAATATCACAAGTGGCATTTTATCCGACGTATCGGGTCTTTGAAGCAAGGCATACAGACTGCCCTGCGAGCCTTTCAGTTCAAGAGTCTTGGTTTGCTGTGCGAAAAGCCCGAAGGCAGATGATATCGCCATAAAAAGAATAAGTGCGAAAGTTCTTTTCATAATATTTTGATCTGTTACGTTCTGTTGCTTAATGAAGTAACGATCATTTCCATTTATTAGTTTATGGTAAAGAAGTTGGGGGGGGCGTTTATAGAACTGAGAAATGAGGTCAATACAGTAAGGCATCGTTCCTTAAATTTTCACACCGCTGGGGCGGCGTATATATTTTTTTAAGGAACGATGCCTAAACAAAACATTCCATACAGACACAGAAGGCGGGAATCCCGCCTTTTGTTGTCTTGATAATTTCCGACCTTGTCATTTGCAATATTATTGGCCTCAAATTTGTTATACATTGTGATAGCAAATGGAAAATAAGAAAATCAGCATAAAAGGGGCCAGGGTCAACAATCTGAAGAACATAGACCTTGAGCTTCCGTTAGGAAAATTCATAGTGATGACCGGCGTGAGCGGCAGCGGCAAGTCGTCGCTGGCGTTCGACACGCTCTATGCCGAGGGGCAGCGCCGTTATGTGGAGAGCCTGTCGTCGTACGCCCGCCAGTTCTTAGGCCGCATGTCGAAGCCGGAATGCGACTACATAAAGGGGCTGCCGCCGGCCATAGCCATCGAACAGAAGGTAAACACGCGCAACCCTCGCTCCACCGTCGGCACCGCGACCGAAATCTACGATTACCTGCGTATGCTTTTCGCCCGCATAGGGCACACTTACTCACCGGTCTCAGGCACCGAGGTGCGCAAGCATACCATTGAGGACATAGTCAGGACCGCCCTATCCTATCCCGAAGGAACGCGCATGGCTGTATTGGCCGACATCAACGTGCCGGTAGGTCGTACGTTCGCACAGCAGCTTGACATTTACCTGAAAGAAGGATATACCCGTCTTGAAAAGGACGGCGAATTTCTTGACATAACCGACCTGTTGGAGCAGGCCGACAAACTGCATCCGGACGATTACAAGCTCCTGATAGACCGTCTGTCCGTATCGTCGGACAAGGACGAGATCTCGCGTTTCACCGACTCGCTGGAGACCGCCTGGTTTGAGGGTGGCCACAAGGCCGTCATCAAGCTGTGGGGCAAGGATGGTGTGCATCAGCACTCATTCTCGCGTCAGTTCGTGGCCGACGGCATGGAATTCCGCGAACCGTCTGACCTGATGTTCAACTTCAACAATCCCTACGGCGCGTGTCCCACGTGCGAGGGATTCGGCAAGGTGATGGGCATCAGCGAGGACCTTGTGATTCCAGACAAGACCCTGTCGGTATATCAGAATTGCGTACGCTGCTGGAACGGCGACAAGATGTCGGAATGGAAGAAGCAGTTCATACACCTGGCGCCTCGCTATAACTTCCCGGTGCATGTTCCCTACAAGGATCTGACCGAGGCTCAGAAGGACTTTCTGTGGCACGGCAACAGCCTATGGGAGGGAATCGACGGATTCTTCAAATGGCTGGACAAGAACCAGGACCGCATACAGTACCGCGTGCTCAAGGCCCGCTACCGTGGCAAGACCACCTGTCCCGACTGCAACGGTTCGCGACTGCGTCCCGATGCCGAATATGTGAAAATCGGGGGCAAGTCCATAACCGAACTGGTGCGTATGCCGGTGTCGGACCTCAAGCCTTGGTTCGATGCCCTCACCCTCTCGGAAACGGATCAGGCCGTGGGCAAACGTCTGTTGGTGGAAATCAAACAGCGCCTGCAGTTCCTGTTGGACGTCGGATTGGGATACCTCACACTCGACCGTCTCTCCAACTCGCTGTCGGGCGGCGAAAGCCAGCGCATCAACCTGGCGGCATCGTTAGGCAGCTCGCTGGTAGGTTCGCTCTACATTCTTGACGAGCCATCCATCGGACTGCACTCTCGCGATACTCACAAGCTAATACAGGTGCTGAGAAACCTGCAGCAGATAGGCAACACCGTGATTGTGGTGGAACATGACGAGGACATCATGCTTGCCGCCGACGAAATCGTGGACATAGGTCCTGATGCCGGACGCCTCGGAGGCAAAATCATATTTCAGGGCGACCTGAAGAAATCGCTTATGAATAAGAACAAATCAGGCTCGTACACCATCGACTTCCTGCAAGGCAACCGCACCATACCGGTTCCCGATCGCAGACGCCGGTGGAAAAAGAACGTCAAGGTGGAAGGCGCGGCCGAAAACAATCTGAAGGACATCGACGTAACCTTCCCGCTGAACGTAATGACTGTAGTGACGGGCGTAAGCGGAAGCGGCAAGTCTACACTTGTACACGAGATTCTGTACAAGGGAATGCTTCGTACACTGGGGGAAGCCGGCGATACGCCAGGCACACACCGCGCCATCACCGGCGACATCAGGGAAGTGACCGGTATCGAATTCGTGGACCAGAACCCTATCGGCACGTCGTCGCGCAGCAATCCCGCCACTTACCTGAAGGCATACGACGAAATCCGCAAGCTGTTCAGCGAGCAGCAGTTGGCGAAGCAGATGGGCTATACACCGGCCTATTTCTCGTTCAACACCGACGGCGGCCGTTGTGAGGAATGCCAGGGCGAAGGCACCATAACCATCCCCATGCAGTTCATGGCCGACATAAAGGTGGAATGCGACTGCTGTCATGGCAAGCGATTCAAACAGGAGGTGCTTGATGTGGAATACCGAGGCAAGAACATCCACGACGTGCTGGATATGACCGTGAACCAGGCCATCGAGTTCTTCTCGGAGGTAAACGGCACGGACGAAAAACGAATAGTGAAGCGGCTGAAGCCTTTGCAGGATGTTGGATTGGGTTATATCAAGCTTGGCCAGTCATCGTCCACCCTGTCCGGCGGTGAGAACCAGCGCGTGAAACTGGCATGGTTCATAGCCCAGGAGAAACAGCAGGGCACCATCTTCATCTTCGACGAGCCGACCACCGGACTGCACTTCAACGACATCTCGGTGCTGATGAAGTCGCTGAACCGCCTGGTGGACAAAGGAAACACCGTAATCATCATCGAGCACAACATGGATGTAGTTAAGTGCGCCGACTGGGTGATAGACATAGGTCCGGAAGGTGGCGAGGCCGGAGGCAACGTAGTGGCCACAGGCACTCCCGAACAGATAGCCGAATGCCCGGACAGCTATACAGGCCAATATCTCAAACCAAAGCTGGAGAAATGAAACTATCGCTCGAAACAAAGCCGCTGTCGGTAACTAAATGGCTGTTATGTATAGCCATACTCCCGACCTTGATGACAGGATGCGTACAGAAAAGCAACGACAACAATGCAGCGGCAGCCCGACAGCTGATGCAGGAAAGCATCGACCTGGCATGCGCCTATCGAGACTCTGTCAAACTGGCTAAGGACTCGGCTACCGTGCTGAGGCTGATGCAGGACTTTGACGACCGCATGACCAAGCTGAACTATAAATACCCCGCCGATGTCTTTCTGTATGCAAACGAAAGCCACGACGAGGCATTGACTAATATCACGCTGCGCATAGTGGAGCTGCGCGACTCGGTATTGCTCAGTCTGTCACCCTATCACAAGGTCAAAGACGCCGGTGTCGGGGTTGAAACGGATTCCATCACCCGAAAAGAATCTGACTAACTCGCCGTTCTCGGCCAGTTCGGAAGGCGTGCCTATGGACACGCCTAAATTTTTGTCCACCAGCCATATCCTGTCGGCCAGCTGCAGCGCCATATTTACGTCATGCGTGGACTGGAATATGATCTTACCTTCCCGGCGAGCCAGTTTCTTGAGCAACTGCATGGTATCCACCTTGCTCCTGAAGTCAAGGAATGCCGTGGGCTCATCCAGGAATATCACGGGCGTTTCCTGAGCCAGAGCCTTGGCTATCATCACCTTCTGCCGCTCTCCGTCGCTAAGCGTGCTGACCAGGCGGTGGCGCATTCCCTGTACATGGGCAAGTTCCATGCTGCGTTCCACCACCTTCTCGTCCTTGCCTGTCAAGCGGCCCCAGAACCCTGTGTAGGGACTGCGACCCAGGGCTACAAGCTGCTCTACGGTCATGGACGTTACATCCGGACGCTCGGTAAGCACCACCCCTATCTTCCTGGCCAGCTCTGCATGGCTGTAGCTGCGAAGCTCACGGCCGTCTATCATGATGGTGCCCGACAAAGGGGGCAGGAATCCGGACAGGGTGCGCAGCAACGTGGTCTTTCCGACACCGTTGGGACCTAACAAACAAGTAAACTCACCGCCACGCAATGTGGCGGTGAGGTCCTTTTCTATCTCTATGAAACCGCGTCGACCCGGATAACCCGTGGTCAGGCGGTTTATTTCAATTTTATTCATCGGTCATCAGAACTTATAACCTAACGAGAGCACAACCTGCGAGTTGTTGAACGAAACCTTCGGGTTCATCACCGTGCCTGCCACGTTTGCAGGATCCGGTGCGAAGGGGTAATACCTGGATGTATTATGCTTCCATACGTAAGCGGCGTCCACATACCAGCCGTTCTTGTTGAATCCGATACCGCCGGTAACGTAAATGGTCTGATTGTCGAGACGGAAGTTAGCCAGGGCACCTGCGGTGGGCACGTTGGCGACATTGTCGCGGGCCGCAGCAGACATGGGCGACGATGTCCAGCTATATCCGGCACGGAGACTCAGAACGGGAAGGACCCTGTATTCCGCGCCGAGACGGATGGTGTGAGTGTCCTTGTATATCACCTTGATCAGCTGGTTGGCGTCGCGTATTGCCTGGTCGGCGCCGCTGCGCGTGGCACCCGTGCTGTAGTCCCAGTCGGGATACACGGGATCGTACCAGCCGTTATCCCAGCCTTCATCCCATTCGTTCCAGTAGCGGCGCGTATCCTTGCGGTACTTCATATTCTTCACTCCATTCCACTCGTAGTCGAACGATATGATGGCCTTGGTGCCGATCACACCGGCCACACTGGCTATTACCTTCCAGGGAGTGGAGAGATTGACCTTGTTGTAGGTCTCGATGTCGTCGTTGGTCACGGCATAACCCGTACCATTGTCGAAGGGATACGAATAATCGATATAGTCGGGAGCGAAATTCTCGGTCACGCGGAACCATGTAGGCGTATGGAAAGCCAGACCGAAACGCAAAGCCTGGATGGGACGGACTATGACACCGAGATTATAGCTGAATCCTGTGGCGTTCATGCTGTACAGGTTGTCCATGTTCCAGTCGGCGCTCATCTGCTCAACCTGCTTTGTATTGGGATTGAACACGTATGCGCCGTCAAGCTGTTCGCCCCATTCCGAACGGATGGTGTAGCTTGCGCTTACTATATCGAAGTTCATACCCCAGTACACCTTGTTGGCGAAGTTACCGCCGAGTGCGATGTTATAGTCGTCGCGCGAGCCGGATTCCCTTACATAATAATGTCCGCGGCCACGTGTACCGTCGCCGAACTGACCCTGCCAGTTGGGCTGCTCGGGATCACCTTCGGGATTGATCAGATATGAATCGTAACCCAAGATGGCGCTCCAGGGAGCGTTTGAATCCACGTATGGATCGTAGTTATCGCCAGACATCACATCCGGCTCAGTAAGATGGTAGGAATTGGCTATGCCTGCGATATAGTTTGACAATGAAGTCTTGAGCTGTGGCACTCCACCCTCGTAACGGCGGCTGTAGGAAGCGCCCTTGTTGTAGGTGAATCCGATGTTAAAGTTCTCCAGCACATCGTTGCCGAGGTTCCACGACCATACGAAACCGATATTGTTCAGATAGAACTTCTCGTTGGTCATGGTGTGCTTCAGGCCCATGTAGTCGGTTGTGGAGCGCTGGCAGTCCAGGTCGAGGGTCAGGCCCACTTCCCTGCTGCGGTACACGCCGATACCGGCCGGGTTCTGAGACAGGGTGGAGAGGTCGCCGCCCAATGCGCCGAACGCACCGCCCATCGACATGAAACGGGCCGTACCCTTCAGGTCCTGTTGCGAAAGCTGATACGCGTCGATCGGGCTTTGCGCCATCGCGCCCAACGGCAAACCAAGCAATGCCATAAATAAGTATCTTTTCATAATATCATCCTTTTATAAACTGCGCCCAGGCATTCAAAGCCGGCGGACACAGATACTTGAAACCATTTATTCTTAAAATTATAACTCATCCGAGCGCTTAACGGTTCGGATGAGTTATCAGGTAATCAATAGCTTGTCATCTTCTGTGACCGCCGCCTGAACGTCCACCGCCACCGTAACTGCGGCTGCCGCCGCCGTAGCTTCGGCTTGACGATCCGTAAGAACTGCTACGGTTATAACTGCTGCTGTTGTTGCTGCGGTTGTAGCTGCTGCGGTTCGTGTTGTTGTAGCTGTTACGGTTCGTATTGTAGCTGTTGCGATTTGTAGTGCTACGATTGGTGTTGTAGCTGTTGCGGTTGCTGCTTGAGCTGTTCGTGCTGTTGAACATGCGGTTCGAACGGTTGGTCGACGTTCCGTAGTTGCGGTTCGGCGTCGTTCCCTGGTTTGTCGAAGTGCCTGACTGCAGCCTGTTGGCATTGTTCAGATTCCTTTCCACACGCTGCGAGCGGTTTGTGGAAAGACGGTTGCCGGATATTGCTGCCGAGTTCGAAGCGTCGGTGTAACCACGGCGGTTGCCGGCATACTGACGGCGGTTGGTGGTCAACGAACCGTTGCCCGGGCTGTTGTAACGGTCGCCGCGGGTGGGACGTCCTGCCAAATGTCCGTGATAGTTGCCCCCTCTGGGACGATTACCGCTCCAACCGGGACGCGGTGCCGTGGGACGGTGTGCGCCGGGACGATAGTCGGCATGGAACGGTCTGTGCCATCCGCCGGGATAGTAACCCGGTCCCCAGCCGGGATAGTAACCGGGACGCCAGCCCCAGCTCCAGCTCGGTCCCCATGTCCAGCTCGGTCCCCAGGCCCAATGCCATGTCCAGCTCGGTCCCCACGTCCAGGTCCAGCTCGGACCCCAGTTCCATGATGCATAGAACGGGTAGTTATAGTACACCGACGAGTAGTAGGGCGAGAACACCGGCACGCCGTTGTTGTTGATAACGACCTCGACGTTGCCGTACGAGTTGTTCAGCACATCCTCAAGCAGATCGGCATTGTCCAGCACGATGGTCGGGTTGTAATACTTCTGTATCTGCTGTGTATAGACGAAATCCTGACCGTTCTCCACAGCGGTGCCGATGGTGTCTACCGGCGTGGCATAATACATGTCGCCGACACGGTTGTATTCATCGACATCCATATTGCTGAAATCAGCTATATAGTTTGACTTCTTCTGCTGTTTCTGCTTCTTGGTCTGAGTTGTCCTACTTGCGGACGGCTTGTCCGGGTTGTAGTATATGTCGTCGTATTGAGCCTGTGCAACAGGTAGTGACAGGGCTAAGACGCCAAGTGTCAATAATATTTTCTTCATTGCTTCAGGTTTTTATTTTATATGGTAGACAGATGGAAACCGTAATGGTTTAAACAGTTGCACCGAAAAGCGGGTTTTAACTATTTTCCATCATTTTAACAATCATCTGCCGTTAATGTCAATCGCCGCGATAATAGTCCTGCAGATAGCAGCGGGCTATGAAATCGGCGTTACGTGCCACCAGCTCCGTATTGTCCGAATCGGGGAAGCAGGCGTCGGGCAGCCAGCCGTGCTTCAGCACGTACTTCAGCAGGTCGACGGGACAAAGGCCACGCACCGCCAAGAGTTCAATCGCCATCTTGCGCGCGTACAGTTTATCGTAAAGCGGGTTCTCCGGGTCGGCAATGCACTTGGCCACATTGCGCGCCATCAGCATTCCCTTCTTTGGATTGACAAGAAGCACGAAGTCCCGGCCGTTCTTGACCTGACTGAGATGCTCGGTGTCCTTCTCCCATCCCAACGCCTCGATAAAGAATCGGTTCATGCTGTCGTAGTCGGCGAAATATGCAATATGTTTCCCGCCGGTAGCGGCCACGAACTTGTCGTAGTACGGATGATTGTTCTCGCCGGGTACGGCCTCCGGCTCGTCCTTGGCGGTATCGGGCAGCTTGCCGTTCAACAGCAGGTACACCCATTCCTGGGTATAGAGCGCCAGCGGTCCGACGGTATCTTCCGACACCGCGGCATCGATGCGCTTGTTGAGCAGAATGCCGTCCTTGTCCTCCTTTACGTCGGGCATGTTGGCCATGATGTTGAGCGACAAGGCGAAGGCCGGCGTCAGCAGCCAGCTGTTGTTGAACAGCCAGTAGGCCACATGCAGAATATCCTCCTGGTCGGCCGGATCGGTCATTGACAGACCGCGTGCGAAGTCATATTTCACCTCCATGGGGCAGTCGTCGTATATGCGGTCGATGTATTTCCACAGGTCGTCGGCCATTGCCATCAGCTTATCGTCAAGCGGGTACAGGGCGCGACGCTCTATGTCCATCATCGCGATGTCATACCACACCAGGAAGCGGATATCCTCCCGGTTCAGCTCGTAGTCGGTATAGTCCGGTCCGATTTCATGGAACGGCACGGTCCAGCCGTACAGCCGGCGGTTAGTGTCGACGAACGACCGCCACAGCCCGGCATCGTTCACTATGTCCTGCAGATATCCTATCAGAGTCAGGGCCAGATGCCCGCGCAACGATTGCGACAGAGTCTGTCCGTACTCGTTCTTCCCTATTCTGTCCTCTATCAGATTGGCGAGTCCGTAATAGAAGTCATCGCAATCCGAAGTCTCCGGGAAGTAGGGCTGACGGATATCAAAATCCCTTCTGGATATCGTTCCCATCTCACTTCAGTTTTTCAATCAGTTCGGCGACGGTGTATTTCCGCTGCTCGCCGGTGGTCATGTCCTTGACCATAATATTGCCGTCGGCCATCTCCTGCTCGCCCACAAATGCAACATACGGCACCTTGTCGGCGTCGGCGATGCTCATCTGCTTCTTCATCTTGACCGAATCGGGATACACCTGCGACGGCACGCCGTTGGCACGGAGTTCCTTAACATATTTCATGGCCTGACGTGCCTCCTTATCGCCGAAGTTGATGAACAGAATCTTGATGCTCTCCTCCGTCTCCTTGGGATAGAGGTTCAGCTGGTTCATCACGTCGTAGATGCGGTCGGCGCCGAAGCTGATGCCCACGCCCGACAGGCCCGGCATACCGAACACGCCTGTCAGGTTGTCGTAACGGCCACCGCCCGTGATGGAACCCATCTGCACGTCGTTGGCCTTCACCTCCAGGATGGTGCCGGTGTAATAGTTCAGGCCGCGTGCCAGTGACAGATCCACTTCTACGGTGCATTTGTGACCCAGGTCCTCGACGCCTTCTATTACCTCGCGCATCTCGGCAACGCCCTTAATGCCGGTCTCTGAATCACGGAGCATATCAGCCATCAGGTCGAGTTTTTCGGCGTTGCTGCCGGTCATGGTCAGCACAGGCTGCAGTTTTTCGACAGCCTCGGCCGATATGCCGTTCTCCAGCAACTCGGCGTTAACGTTCTCCAGGCCGATCTTGTCTATCTTGTCGATGGCCACGGTTATGTCCACTAATTTGTCGGCATGGCCTACGGTCTCGGCGATACCGGCCAGGATCTTGCGGTTGTTCAGCTTGACGGTGATGTTGATGCCCAAGTCGCAGAACACGGCGTCGATAAGCTGCACCAGCTCAATCTCGTTGTTCAGCGACTCGGAACCCACCACGTCGGCGTCACACTGATAGAACTCGCGGTAACGCCCTTTCTGCGGACGGTCGGCGCGCCATACAGGCTGTATCTGATAACGCTTGAACGGCATCTGCAGGTCGTTGCGGTGCTGCACCACGAAGCGCGCGAACGGCACGGTCAGGTCATAGCGCAGCCCCTTCTCCGCAACCTTTGGAGTAAGCTTCACCACGTTGCGGCCCAACAGCTCCTCGTCGCTGACATCCTTCAGCCAGTCGCCCGAATTAAGTATCTTGAACAGCAGTTTGTCGCCCTCGTCGCCATACTTGCCCATCAGCGTCGACAGATTCTCCATGGCCGGAGTCTCGATCTGCTTGTAACCGAACAGCCGGAACTGACGCTTGATGGTGTCGAATATATAGTTGCGGCGCGACATCTCGACCGCCGTGAAATCACGAGTGCCCTTAGGTATGCTTGGTTTATTATTAGCCATTGATGTTGAAAATGTTTCTATAATTTAACTTAACAGGTTCCACTCCCCCACATTAAGGAGTTCCACTCCCCTCATTCTACAAAATTACAACATTGGATTCAAACTTCAAAAGAAATTTTGTGGTTTAATAGTAAAGTTGTAATTTTGTCATCATTAATGATCGGCACCACGTGCTGTAAACGAAACTGAAATTATGAAGAAGATAACCCTGCTCACACTCATCATAATCACGTTATTGACTGCCACCGGCTGCCGCCGCTCCAAATCCAACGGCAAGATCGACGGCTTCTGGCGCATCTCCACCATCGAAATGACCCGGACCGGCGAAGTCAAGCATCCGGAAGACTATTTCATTCGGACCCAGCTTGAGATAACGCAATGGCCCGGTCTCGGCACCGGCGAAATCAACTACAATCAGAAGGAAGGGAAACTCGGCATCGATTTCCGCGACCCGGCCAATCCGAGCGCAGAGAAGCTCGGTTATTACGGAATCAAGAGCAACCCGACCGTTATGGATGTCGAATTCCCGCGCCACAACAAGATGATCCTCCACACCGACGAGGCCATCATCACCTGCTACCGGTACTAAGGCCGAGACCTGACGACCAACAAGAGAAAAGAGAACTGAAAAACAGCAAAGCCTCCGCTTATTGGCGGAGGCTTTGCTATATGTAGAGTTTCACGGCGAGAACTACATAAATCAGAAGAAGTGCGGCCTTACCACTTTGCCGAGTAGCACTTACCACTTTCCTGGGAAGCACTTATTACTCTGTTGGAAAGCAAAGACTCATGCCGCCCTTCTACCGCTTTAACAACGTAGACCTTATCCTTGCCATTCAGTCAGCCGGCGTCATAAAGAATATTTCAGAACTGATATTTAATCCGGTTCAAAATCAGCTCACAAAATCAGCTCGTTTTTGATGGATTTTGTCAAATAAAGAAATTTCTGTAACTTTGTCAAAAATTGACAAGTAGCAAAAATGAGTTTTTGTGACTTTATAAGGCGACAGCGTGAACTTATGGGACTTTCGCAAAAGAATCTCGCGGAAGCACTTTCGGTGGATGTCCCTATGTATAGCCGATACGAGCGAGGTCAACGACCACTTAAAGAGGAATATATTTCTATTATAGCATCTAAGCTCAATGTCGACGGGACCCAACTTAGAAAAATGTGGATAGCTGATAAAGTGCTTTCGGTAGTTAATGCGGAAAAGGATGCCACTGATATTCTAAATATAGTGGCCGAAAATATTAACAATTCAATTCAATAATAAATGTATGAATACTATTGCTCTAAATAATATAATCAAGCAATATAGTATTTTAGATATTGAGAGATCGTTAGTTCTCCGATATATTGAAGTAAACAATATTGACCTAAAGAAATCCCAATATTTATCCGAGTATATTTCTGATTTTTGTCCCAATCCTGTTCTTTCAAGTGATATTTCCAACTTAGGAGATTATTCTCTTGATGAATTATCGGTTGCATTTGAACTATTAATTCCTGCTTCAGATCGAATACTAAACGGTGCTTTCTTTACGCCAGCATATATCGTAGACTATATTATCGACAACGTCTCTCCATCTTGTTCTGAAACCGTAGCTGATGTTAGCTGTGGGTGTGGTGCCTTCCTTTTGGGGATTTTGAGATATTATATTAGAAAATATAACATCTCTGTATCTGAAATCCTTAAGAATAATCTACGAGGAGCTGATATTCTTGAATACAATATTAGACGAGCCAAGCTTTTAATTTGCTTATTCGCTCTTCGGAATGGTGAAAATATCGCAGCAGATGATATTAATATCATCTGCTGCGATAGCCTTCGTTATAATTGGAATCAAAAATTTGACTGCATTGTGGGAAATCCTCCTTACGTCAAATTTCAGGATATGACTGACGAAAGCAGGTCCTTCCTTGCTTCTAATTGGTCAACCACATCATTTGGTACCTATAACTTATATTTCGCTTTTTTTGAATTAGGGTATAACCTGCTTTCAAATTCTGGAAGATTAGGATATATTACACCTAATAATTTCTTTACCTCTCTTGCCGGAGAATCATTAAGAAATTATTTTCAGCAACACCAATGTATATATAAAATTGTAGACTTTAACGCCACCAAGGTGTTTGATGTTCAGACTTATACTGCTATTTCCTTTATAAATAAACAAAAGAATAACTCTATTGAGTATGGGAGAATAAAGGATAATCAGACACCCTCGGATTTCCTTAACGTTATTTTCTTCTCGTCTAATCCGTATGACAGTCTTAACCCTAAAAAATGGCGTCTGTTATGTGGTGATGAGCGCTATAATATTAAACAAATAGAGACGATAGGCGAGCCCATCGGTCAACTCTTTAATATTTGTGTTGGAATTGCCACACTAAAAGATGATGTTTATTCATTCTTCCCCACTTCATCTGATGATACATATTTTTATTTTGTACGGGACAACATTACTTGGAAAGTTGAGAAGGCATTGACTCGTGTCACTGTGAAAATATCAGATATGAAATGCCAAGCGGATGTTGCTGCTAATGAAAGACATTTCATTTTTCCGTACAAAATGATAAATGGTAAGATGAATCCCATTCCTGAAGACGAGATGGCTTCTTCCTATCCTTCATGCTACGCTTATTTTATTTATGTTAAGGATATATTGGCTTCTCGCGGGAAGGGTAAACATACTTATACTCCTTTTTACAGTTATGGCCGTACTCAAGGTTTAAACAGAAAAGGAGTAAAACTATACACACCTACATTTAGTAAGACACCTCGTTTCCTTATTGATTTGGACGAAGATAGTCTATTCACTAATGGATATGGGATTTATCTCCGCGAGTCTTCAAATAATCTTTTTGATACGAACCCTATTACGGAGATAAACAATTTAGATGTTATTCAAAAAATACTCAACTCTGAAATAATGAATTATTATATTATGGCTACCAGTGTTGCCATTGAAGGAGGGTATCCGTGTTATCAGAAGAACTTTATAGAAAAGTTCACCATCCCGTATTTAGATGATGAACAAATTAATTATATCAGAAATATTTCTGATGATGAAGAATTAAACGCATATTTAGCGGAGATTTATCATATAAATCTCCCAGTTCCAAATCTTTGTTCGTAAACTTTGATTAATTCATTTGCAAAGGATGGGAAGTTCATATTGTCGATAGATGCAGTGGTATTAGCTGGTAAAAGATTATCTGTTATTAACTCTGCATTGGTATTGTAGATTTTTGGAGTCTCTCTGCTAAAATCTACTATAAGCAAACAGACTCGCTCATATTTATATTCTTCTCCTTCCGTTGTATTCCGGCCATTTACCGCATTAAAGGAGTATATGTATTTTTCGAGATGTTTGGAGATGTTTCTATTCCTTTTGAATCCTACAATATTGTCTTTGGCTAATGCATCGTCATATTCATACACAGGAATCATATAAAATTCTCCGAGTACCATCATAGGGCACCGAAGATGCAAATTTAATGCCTCCGCAAATGTTCTTTCATACAATGTATCAAAATTTTTAGCTGTGCTACTTAATTGACTCCTTACATTTACGGATAATATGTGTTCTGTTAAATCGCGCCCAAAGGGGTCTATTTTGCCCTTTAATATTCCGTCAAAATTAAGAGTTTCTTCATTCTTTTGATAATTGTTGGGCATGAAGCAGATGTCTTGATCTTTACATTTAAAGAATCCTGCCAACTTTTGCTCTCCTACATGCTCTCCATAGACAGGTGCAACCAAGTAGGGATTGACACCATTTGCTATAAATGCCGCTTTTGCTGCATCGTGTAGCAATCCTATTGGAATTTGAGTGCGGATTAGATTGTTTTTGCCCTCAATGCCTCCTTTGACAATGGCATCTTCAATCAATGATTTTATCTCATTTACGGCTTCTTGTATTGTTAACATATTCTATTAATTGAAAAGTTCTTTTAGTCCTACTCCTAATGCATCGGCCAATCTTTTAAGATTGCTGAGAGTGATATTTCTCTCTGCTCTTTCAATCATGCCTATATAGGTGCGATGAAACCCAGCTCTATACGCAAGTTCTTCTTGAGATATGCCGAGTTCCTTTCTTCTTTGCTTGACTTTAAGCCCAAATTCTTGTAGAAGGGTTTTATCTGTCTCCATACGCTAATTATCGTCTGCAAAATTACGGCGATTACAATACGTCCACAACATACAATAATTAGCATACCGTGTAAATAGTTTGTTAGAAAAGAGGAAATTGATAAAATCGGCTCCGCCGCCACGCTTTCGTAAATCGGGCCTGAGGCCTTAACCGGAAGGCTTCAACCTTTAGCTCAACGAACTCAGAGAGTTAATCGCTTACTAATACGGGGACGTGTCAAAATAGACACAGCCCCCGTCTGCAACCACATATCGAATTTTAGTCTCTGAAAATCGAAAATTTTGGGAAAATATCCCATAAACAATCGCATGTAAAATTCCCAAACCTCAAGGCTCATAAAAACAGAGGCTGCGCCGTAAACCTTAATTACGACACAACCTCTTTGCTAAAATATAGCGTTTATTTAGAACTAATGCGGGGTTTACATTGCGAAGGCGTTGAAGCCGCCGTCTACGACGGCGACGGTGCCGGTGACGAACGAGGAGGCGTCGGAAATCAGGTACTGGATGGTGCCGCAAAGTTCCTCGGGATTGACGAAGCGCTTGAAGGGCGTCTGACGTATCACGTCCTCGCCACGCTGCGTCAGGCTGCCGTCGGGATTGGTGAGCAGCGCACGGTTCTGGTTGGTCAGGAAGAAGCCCGGGGCAATGGCGTTGACACGTATGCCAGAAGTGAATTTGGTTGCCACTTAGTTCGCCAGGAACGCCGTGAAATTGCTGATGCCGGCCTTGGCGGCTGCGTAACCGCACACGCGCGTCATGGGACGGAACGCCGCCATCGACGAGAAATTGACTATCGCTCCCTTGCCGGCTTTCACCATAGGTTTCAGGAATACCTGTGTGGGAATGACCGTGCCGATAAGGTTCAGGTCAAGGACTCTTGAAAACTCCTCCACCTTCAGATCAAAGAATGTCTTGTCCGGGGCGATGGTCGCGCCGGGCATGTTGCCTCCGGCTGCGTTGAGCAGCGCGTCGACTTTGCCGTATTTGGCAAGAATGTCCTCGCAGTTCCGACGCACCACGTCCTCGTTCATTACGTCGGTGGTGAGGAACATGGCCTCGCCTCCCTTGGAGCGGATGTCGTTCACAATCTTGTCGCCCTCATCCTTGCGACGACCCATAATCACCACTTTGGCGCCCTCCAGGGCCAGGTACTCCCCTATGCAGGCACCCAACACGCCGGTGCCTCCGGTAATGACAACTACCTTGTCCTTAACAGAAAAAAGTTCGTTCATATATTTCAATTGAATTTTACTATGCGATATGCCAAAGGCATTTGCCTGCGGCGAATCAAGCTACGGTTTAATCCAATAGTTCTGTATTGACCGCGGCCATAACGCCGCTTATCATGCCTAAGGCCAGCATACGGCCGTGGAATGTATAGCCTGCGTTGTAGCCTATCTTCTCGTCGCCTAACATCAGCGGGGCGTGATCCACGCGCATCGGCACACCGGGACGACGCGTCTCGAATATGCGGACTATCTCAATCAGCCGTGGGTCAAGATGCGACGATTCCTTAAAGTCGCCATCGGGAAGCACCCTGCATATTCGGGCATGGACGAAATGCGTGCGGTCGGCATACTTGCGGGCCAGGTTCACCACATCGTTGTGTGCTCCGGCACTAAGCGAGCCGGCACAGAATGTCAGGCCGTTATGCGGATTAGGCACGGCGTCCAGGAACGCCTTGATGTCGGCGTCGCAGGTCTCGATGCGCGGAAGGCCGAGTATCTGCAACGGAGGATCGTCAGGATGCACGCACATGTCGATGCCGTATTCATCGCATTCCGGCATGATGGCTTCAAGGAAATACTTCATGTTCTCCCGCAGCTGATCGGCGTCGATCCCTTTGTACAGGTCCAGCAACTCGCGGAACTTCTGCACGGGGTTCAGGTCGTTCTCCGAAATATTGCCGTTCACGAAACCCTGTGTCTTGACTATGATGTTGTCGACAAGTCGCTGCTCCCCCTCGGCATCCATGTTCTTCTTCAGTTCCTCTACCCGTTTCAGGGTGTCGGCGTCCCAGTCGGCCTCGGCGTCAGGGCGCTTTACGATATAGATGTCGAAATAGGCGAATTCCGCACGGTTGAAGTACAGGTTGGACGTGCCGTCGGGGTTGGGATACTCCAGATCGGTGCGCGCCCAGTCCAGAACAGGCATGAAGTTATAGCACACGGTCTTGACGCCGGCTTTGCCGAGATTGGCAAGCGACTCTTTGTAATTCTCAATAAGCGTGTCGCGGTCGGGACCTGCATACTTGATCGTTTCGCTGACCGGCAGACTCTCCACCACGCTCCAGCGCAATCCATGGCTACTGATGTAGTCGCGCATTTTCGTCACCTCCTTTAAGGTCCATACCTCACCGTTTGGAATGTGATGCAACGATGTCACGATTCCCTCCACGCCTATCTGGCGCAGCATGTCAAGTGTTATCCTGTCGTTCGGCCCGAATCACCGCCATGTCTTTTCCATATAGCGTTACTGTGTCTTAATTTTATTATTTATTACGCTTTTTACTCCTCTTGTCACCATACAAAACGTAATAATCGTTGCAGTTTAGTATCTATTTGTTAACAATATCGAAAATCATTTCTTAAATTCCTCCGAATATATTAATTTTGTGGATGAAGGATATAACCCACCCTCAAAAACACGCAAACCCGAAATTAGGCATCGTTCCTAAAAAAATATTAACGCCAGGGCGGTGGATTTTCGAGGTAATTTAGCTCCTATTCAGTCGCTGAGCTGAAGGTTATTCGGTCTGTGAGGGAGCAGCCTCGCGGCTGTGACTGAGGAGAGCGGATAAATTAACCGAAAAGACGCCGTGCAAGGCACAAAATATTTTTGAATTGTTAACATTAATATACAAACAATCGGCATGTCCGTAAGAAATATTACCTCAGCCTCGCAGCTGCACCTCATCTTTAGCCTTTTGACTCAGTCAAATAGTCCACTATGTGACTGAGTCTGCAAGACTAAATCCGAGGTACATCTGCGCCCCTGGCGTATATATTTTTTAAGGAACGATGCCAACAAAACACTGCATATATGAAATTCGGATATTTCGACGACGCCGCGCGCGAATACGTCATCACGAATCCGGTCACGCCCTGGCCTTGGATCAACTATCTGGGCAACGAGGATTTCTTTTCGCTGATCTCCAACTTTGCCGGAGGCTATTGCTTCTACAAGGATGCAAAATTCCGCCGTCTGACGCGCTACCGTTACAACGGTGTGCCTATGGACGCCGGCGGCCGCTACTTCTACATCAAGGATGGCGATGTGACCTGGAATCCATCATGGAAGCCATGCAAGACTCCGCTTGACAAGTACGAGTGCCGTCACGGCCTTGGCTATACGCGTATCTCGGGCATCAAGAACGGCCTGGAATGCTCCACCCTGTTCTTCGACCCATTGAAGACCAACGCCGAGGTGTGCCGTCTCACCCTGACCAACCGTTCGGACAGCACCAAGAACGTGAAGCTGTTCAGCTTCATCGAATGGTGTCTGTGGAACGCACAGACCGACATGGAGAATTTTCAGCGCAATTTCTCTACGGGCGAGGTCGAGATTGACGGCTCGACAATATACCATAAGACCGAATACCGCGAACGCCGCAACCATTACGACTTCTACACGGTGAACTGCCCTGTCGACAGCTTCGACACCGACCGTGAGTCATTCTTAGGACTTTACAACGGCTTTGATACTCCCGACGCCGTAGCTGCGGGACAATGCACCAATTCCGTGGCTCACGGATGGAGCCCGATAGCCGCTCACTGCATCAATGTGGAACTGAAGCCGGGCGAGGCACGCGACTTCGTGTTCCTGTTGGGATATGTGGAGAACGCCGACAGCGAGAAGTGGGAATCGAAGGGCGTAATCAACAAGAAGAAGGCCCGCGACCTGATGGACCGTTTCGATACAGTTGAAAAAGTGGAGCGCGCTTTCGGCGAACTGCGCAACTACTGGGACCGTCTGCTGGACATCTACCATGTGCAGAGCGAGGAACCCCGTCTTGACCGTATGGTCAACATCTGGAACCAGTACCAGTGCATGATCACGTTCTGCTTCTCGCGTTCGGCCAGCTTCTTCGAGTCCGGCATAGGCCGCGGCATGGGCTTCCGCGACTCATGTCAGGACCTGGTGGGATTCGTGCATCTGCTTCCCCAGCGCGCCCGTCAGCGCATACTTGACATCGCGGCCACGCAGTTCCCCGACGGCAGCTGCTATCATCAGTACCAGCCTCTGACCAAACGCGGCAACAACGACATCGGTTCCGGTTTCAACGACGATCCGATGTGGCTCGTATTCGGCACGGTGGCATACATCAAGGAGACGGGCGACTTCTCCATCCTGAACGAGCCTGTGAGCTACGACAACAAGCCCGGCAGCGAGGTGCCACTGATGGAACACCTCACCACCAGCTTCAACTTCGTGATCTCGCACCTCGGACCTCACGGGCTGCCCCTGATAGGCCGCGCCGACTGGAACGACTGCCTGAACCTTAACTGCTTCAGCAATGATCCGAACGAGTCGTATCAGACCACCGAGAACAAGAAGGGCGACTCAAAAGCCGAGTCGCTGATGATAGCCGGTCAGTTCGTGATGTGCGGCGAACAGTATGCCGAGCTGTGCAAGGCCATAGGCAATACGCGCGAGTACGATCGAGCCATGCAGCACGTGCAGGCGATGGCCGAGGCTGTGAAGAAACATGGCTGGGACGGCGAATGGTTCCTGCGCGCTTACGATTACTTCGGCCGCCCCGTAGGCTCCAAAGAGAACAAGGAAGGCAAGATATTCATCGAGTCGCAGGGCTGGTGCTCCATGGCCAAAATCGGTCTGGAGGAGGGTCTTGTGAACCGTGCTCTGGAATCGGTCAAGACACATCTTGATTCTCCCCACGGCATAGTGCTGAACAATCCGGCATTCACCGAATATGTGCCCGAATACGGCGAAATCTCGAGTTATCCTCCGGGCTATAAGGAGAACGCGGGCATCTTCGCCCACAACAATCCCTGGATTATCGTGGCCGAGACCATCGTGGGCAACGGCGACCGTGCCTGGGAATACTACACCAAGATTGCTCCGGCGTGGGTGGAGGAACACAGCGACCTGCACAAAGTGGAGCCATACGTTTACAGCCAGATGACGGCAGGAAAGGACGCGCCGAATCCGGGTCAGGCCAAGAACTCCTGGCTTACAGGTACCGCAGCCTGGAACTGGCTTACCGTGTCGCAGTACATATTAGGCATACAGCCGGAATTCAACGGGTTGCGCATCGACCCCTGCATTCCGTCGGATATGAAAGGCTATGAACTGGACCGCACGTTCCGAGGCGCCCACTACCACATCCGCGTCATGAATCCCGACGGCGTATGCAAGGGCGTGAAGTCAATCACCGTAAACGGTCTGCCTGTCACCGGCAACATCATCAACGTATTCCCCGAGGGATCGAACAATACCGTCGATGTCGTGATGGGATAACCTGCTGCAAAACAATCGAGTAGGAGGTAAACACTAATCGCAGGTGTTTATCTCCTGCTTTCGTGTTTACCGACCTCTCACACCACCGTACGTGCCGTTCGGCATACGGCGG
>QWCV01001568.1_pt1 | contig 21504 bp, 36 predicted proteins | sample 1972621 | NCBI WGS metagenome assembly QWCV01 (sample SAMN09866699, study PRJNA288562) | Human gut metagenome isolate pre2_stool, whole genome shotgun sequencing... | isolation source: gut | host: Homo sapiens | place: USA: California | reverse complement strand
GGCTCCGCCTTGACCACGTAGGCGCGAGTCGTCCAGCCGTCAGCATCAAACATGCCCGGCGTTCCTGCGGCAACGTCGGCATCGAACAGGCGGCGCGTCGAATCCACCTTCTCGGGGCAGCGGACATAGGTTAGGTCAAGCTCGGCCTCGCGCGCCGTACGACTTACTCCGGTCAGACTCCGGTATCCGATGGTGTACGACCATTCGCGACCGCGCAGCCCATCCGCCGTCTGGGCCCAGATACCGGGCCCTTCCAGTGGGATCGTCTCACCGGTCGAGGCGCATATATAACTAAGCGATCGCATTGCGTATCACCCTTCCGAGTTCACGACCATCCACCTCGATGCCAAGCTTCTCCATAATCAGCGGCATATCCGCGTGCAGTGCGCGCAGCTCCGATAGGAGTTCGCCGAGTAGTTCGCCGGACTGGTTCTGGTATGTGCCGTTCGCGGTGCCTGTGCCGACGCTAGGGCGTGGCGTGTCCATGCCATGCATGAGTTCCATGCTGGCCGGGCTGATCGCGGCGCGGGTGGCGTCCACGAGGCCGGCCCGGCGTTGGAGCATACCATCGGCCAGACCGTCGATGATGCTTTGGCCGGAGTAGAGGGTCCAGCCGTGGCCGCTGAACGGGCCTTCCTTCGCCGGGGAGTGCGGGAACAGTTTCGAGATGGCCTCCATCGCGTTGGATGCGGCGTCAACGGCGGCGCTGATGCCGTTCCTGATGCCTTGGGCGAGACCGTCCATGATGCTGCGGCCGGATGAGAGGAGCCACGAGCCCGCGTTGGAGAACAGGCTTTGTATGCGTCCGGGCAGGCTCTGCAATGTGCCGGTGATACCTTGCAGGAACTGGTTGCCGGCGTTGCGTGCGCCCGCCCCCATCTGTCCGCCCCATGCCTGCACGCTGCTTATCGCGCCGGTCAGCCATTGCCAGATTCGTCCGGGCAGCGACTGGAGCCATTGGCCAAGCCCGGTCAGGAACTGGCTTCCCGCGTCTCCGGCCTGCGCCATCATCTGGCTTCCCCATGCCTGCACGTTCTGGATGGTCTGGGTCAGCCATGTCCAGATTTGTGACGGCAGCTGCTGGAACCATTGACCGATGTTGGTCAGGAACTGGCTTCCCGCGTCCATGGCCTTCTGCGGCAATGATTGGAACCATTGCCCGATCTCGTCAAGCTTGGCCTTCACCGGTTCCACGAACGTGGAAGAGAAGCCGTTGACGGCGTTGGCCCCGGCGTCGCCGGAGAACAAGCCGAACAGGTTGCCGGCCATGTCGGCCAGCGAGCCCATCGGGTCGAGCAGGAATCCGATCACCTGGCCGAGGATGGGGAACTTCTCGTTGAGCCAGTCGATGCCGTCGGCGATTTTGCCGACGGCGGTGGCGATCCCGTCGATGACGCCGGACACGGTCTCGACCACGCCGGCCACGGCGTTGATGTACGCGGCGAATCCCTTGGCCGCAGCGGCGGCCGTGTCGAGGCCCTTGCCAGCGCCTTCGGCGGACTTCTTGCCGCCATCCAACGCCTTGCCGAGCTTTTTCAGAGAGCCGAGGGCGTCGCCGAGCGCGGAGAATATGCGTTCGAGCGCGTCCATCCACGTGTCCAATGCGCCGCTGTCGGAGAGAGTGTCGGTGAATTTTTTCACCCATTCGGCCACGCGTTTGAGCTGGTCGGCCATCTTCTGCACGAGGTCGGCCGCGACCTTGATAACCGCACCCAGCAGTTTCGCGGAGCCCTTGGCCGAGTCGAAGCGGCCGGCCGCTGATTCGGCCATGTCGCCGGCACCATGGAAGGCGTCAGCGACGTCGCCGATAGCGTCGAACAGGCCGCCCAACGCGCCGGCAAGCTGCTGCACGGCCCCGGTGTCTTTCAGTGCGGCGATGAAATTGCTCCACCATTCGACCGTGTCGGCCACCCAGTCCGCGAAGTCGGAGAACACCGTGCCCACGTATTTGAGCACGTCCTCGATGGCGGAGACTATCGCGCCGTCCGGCACGAGGCCCTTGAACGACCCGGCGATGCGGTCTACCGCCTCGGTGACGCGGCTGCGCGCGGATTCGAACGCCGTGGAGATGGTGTCCTTGAACCGGGTTATCGCGCCGGTCTTGTCGAGCTTGTCGTACAGGCCCGTGATCCACTTGCCCGCTTCGGAGAACTTCTTCTTCACGTCCGTGACCATGCCGGCGGCCGCGTCGCCCACCTTGCCGAACTGGGAGCTGAACCTGTTGATCGCGCCGGCGATGTTCTCCACTCCGACGGCATCGATGACCTTCTGCACGGCCTTGGCGACGCGGTTCTTCACGTTCTCCATGGCCGTGCCGATGCCCTGCGTCGCGTCCTTGGCCTGCTGTGCGAACGAGGCGTATTTGCCGAAACCGTTCTGGTTGAGGTCCATGACGGCCTTGTTGAAGTCGTCGAACGAGTATTTGCCGTCCTTCATGGCCTCGTACAGGTCGTTGGCGTTGTGGCCGGCTCCCATCATGGCCTCGGCCACTTGGTTGAGCTGGCCCGGCATGGCGGCCTGAATCGAACGCCATGCCTGCATGTCGACCTTGCCGGCGCTCAGCATCTGCGTGTACTGGGTGAGCGCGTTCTCCTGCTCCATGGTCGAAGCGCCGCCGGCGAGCATGGCGTTGTTGAACGCCAAAGAGATGTCGGTGGCCTCGTCAAGATTCGAGGTCAACGGGGCGAGCTGCTGGACCATGCCGGTCATGGCCGAGCTGGTGGTGGGCAGACCGTCGAGCGCGTTCGTGATCTTCCTGATTGAGGCGGCCGCGTCCTCTGAACTGTACCCGAGGTTTTTCATGACCTTCGGGAAGTTGTTCATCTGGTCGGCGCGGTCGATTGCGCTGCCGAGGCTTGACGTGACCACGGATGCGACCTTGCCGAACACATTGGAGGCGATGCCGGCGACGGCTCCGACCTTGGCGGCGAATCCGACAGACAGTCCCTGGCCGATGCTCTGGCCGGTCTTACTGCCGGTGGTTTTGGATGCGTCTCCGAACGCTTTTTCAATGGCCTTGCCCACGCCCTCCATGGAGGGGACGATGGGCACGTATGCGGTGGCGAGATTATAGGCCATTGTTTCGCCTTCCTCTGTTCGGTTGTCCGGTCTGCGGCCGGTTCTCCACACGGTTCACGGTCGTGAACCGTTGGCTCATGAATCGGTCGAGCTGTTCGACGCTCATGCCCACGGCCTTGATGGTGCGCGTGCGACGGATGGTGTTGCCATCGGGTTCGGGGTTCTCTGGTCCGGCTTCCGTGGCCGGGCCGGTTGCTTCCGGCGTGGCGTGGGGTTGGCCGGGGCGTGGCAGCGGTCGGGGTTGCGGGCCGCGTTTTTTCGGGTCGCCGTTTGCCCAGATCCACTGGTTCATCTGTTCGATGCGCAGCACGGCCAGATACTGGTCGAACGTCCACGCGCGCGGCGTGTCCAACGTCTGCCATACGAGTGAGCCTGCGGGGAGGTTCGCGGCCAGTGCGGCCGTCTCCGACGGGCCCAGGTCGTACACGCCGAGCCCGTACTCCCTTCTCATGTCCGCCGCCAACTGGTCGGGGCAGCGGTCGAGAAGGAGCACGAGCGTCATGAGTTTGGGAAAGCCTTACCCATCTCCTCGAACAGCTCGGTCAGGAAGGTGCCCATGGTTTCGCCGTCGATGCGCCCGTCAGCCCCTCGCAATCCATTCTTGACCTTGTCGTATGAGTCGCCGAGAAGTCGGCGTAGGAATGGGATGATTTGCAAGGCGTTACCCTTCGGGTCGGCTTGAAGGTCGTAGAGAGATTCCATGAACTCCCAATCGTCCAAAACCTTCGGGTCGATACCGATATCGATTCCACGGACGTTGACACGGCGAACCGTATTCTTGGACTGCTTGTGGTCCTGTGGATGGCTGGCAATCTGGTTGGCGTTTGTGTTGCGGTGGCTTCGGTTGCGTGACATTCTGATTCTCCTTGATAAAAAAGCGGTTCTCTCCTTGACGGTTAAAAAAGGGTTCCCCTCGCGGCAAGGAGAGAAGAAAGGAATCCGCGAGGGGAAGCGTTGACTAGCCGAGCCGTTGCGGGCACGATCGGAGGCTCTACTGTATTGGGGTGCCGATGTATTCGATGGAGGTGACGCCACCGCCCATGTCGTTCGCGGCCACAGTGAGGTCATAGCCGAGCACGTCGCTCGAATGCATCTGGCGGTCGCCGAATTCGGAACGGGTTGCGGAACCGATGACGGTACGGTCCTTCACGTTGCCGGTTGCAACGATCTCGAACACGAGCGAGACCGGTGTATCGTCCGGCATCTGATGCTTGATGACCATGCTCCTGTCCTTGCCGGTCACCGCATTATCGCCGTAACGCAGCTGGGCCGCTGCCTTGCGCAGGAACTCGATGAGTACGAACTGGTAGCTTTCGGCGTAGCTGGAGACGACTTTCATCACGGTCGTACCGTTCGCGTCCTTGACTTCGGTGGTGTTGGTGTCGGTCGTGTTCTTGATGCCGTCCTCCGACAGATAGCCGATGAGCTGGAAAGCGGGGTCGAGCGGGCTTTCCGAGTCGACGGGCAATGTGGTGCCGAACGGTGCTGCGTAGGCGTAGCCGCCGACCTTGAACTTACCCAACGACACATTGGTGGAGTCGTTGGCTGTGGAATCAGTCATGATTTAAAAACCTTTCTAAATATCGTCTGTTTTGACGGTGAGCTGGATGAGTATCTGATAGCGGGGCCGTCCGTCCGGCATCGGGAAATGCGTCCTGCCCGTGACGTCGATGTCGGCGACCTCGGGCAGTTCCGTGATGTGTTTCAACCGGGGAAGGACGAGCTTGGCGGTGGCCTCGGAGACCAGCCAGCGCGACTCGCCCCACACCTGCACCGCGATAAGCGGCAACGAACGGAAGCGTTCGTCCGTGCCGCCGACCTGTTCGACGGTAATGAACCGGATACGGTTCGTGGACGATGATTCGTCGGGGACGTCGAACCGGGCCGGCCATGACGCCTTGATGTCCGGGTTCGCGTTGAGCCAATCCATGACGAGCTTTTCCGCGTTGACTGCCATCAGACGCCTCCTCCCAGAGCCTTGGCGAGCGTGTTGTGCATGGCGTTGTCCACGCGGGCGGCGGTGTTCTCCGTATGCACCAGCGCGGTGGCACCTTCGGGACTGGCCTGCGGGCCCAACGCCGTGTACAGGGGCTGGCCTGCGTGCGTGGGAGATCCAATCGAGTTCGCCCTCGCCGCCAGTTTTTCGGCCTCGGCCATGGCGGCCTTGGAACCCTCGTTGCGCCTGTACGCTTGGAATGCCGAATAATGCAGTTTCACCCGTTTCATGCACTATCCCTCCGTGTCGGTGACTTCTACCGTGAGGTTCCAGGCGGTCGGCTTCATGCCGCCGCCCAAAGGCCTCGGGTCGCCAATCACCTTGTATTCATGCCCGTCGATGCGCACGCCCGCACCACGCAGGCTGCGGAACTCATAGGAGCGGGGGAACAGGCACGTGAACGCCACGGTCACTCCGTCAGGGCGCAGCGAATCGGTTGCATTCGACATGGCACCCGGCGAGACGAGCACGTTGCCCACCGATTCGATATCGACCTTCGTGACGGGCGAACCGCCCGGGTCGGTCTCGCCCGTGGGCATGTAGCGCACCACTTTCACGATTTCGCCCCTCATGACGCCTCACCGCTCGACAGGTCGATGCTGTAGAAGCGTTGGCCGGTGAGCCTGAGCGCCTTCTTCTGCCCCTTGGACAAGTAAAATTCGCCGCGAGGGTTCGCGAATGTCATGGATTGGGTGAAATTCCCCGCCGTGAGGCTGAGATTGCTGGCACCGGTGGTGTCGAACCCCGCGCCCTCGGTCTGTATGTCGGACGAGATCGCATCCTTGGCGAGCTCGCAGGCGATGCGTTCAAGCGTCGCCCGCGATATGTTCCGCCAACCCGGGCATTGTTCGCGAAGGAACTGCGAAGCATCGGCAAGACGCTGATCCACATAATCGGGGTCGTCCGGCATCTGCTTCCAGCGTTTGGCCAATTCCAAATGCGTGGCAAATGGGTTTTCTCCCGTGTCGTCAATCATCGGACACCACCGTGGCGATGGCCGGGTCCGCGACCGTGGCTGTCACCGTCTGGTCAGCGTCCTCGGGCAGGACACGTGCCGTCACCATGGTTGTCTCGCCGGTCCGGACGGTGACGATTTCAGGAATGACCTCGATGGATTGAGGCGCCGGCGTCACTCTTTTGGGGGTGCGATCACGCAGGCGGGGAAGCGCTTCGTCTTGTCCGACTGCACGTCGTTGATCGGGTTGGCGATCTGGAAGCCCACGCGGAACACGACTCGCATGGCGACGCAATCCTGCTGAGCGAGGTTCAGAATCACCTTGCCGTCGTCGTCCGTGATAACCGCCTGGTCAAGCAGCTTGTAGGTGATGTCCTGACGGATGCCGACCACGAAGTTCGACCAGTCGGCACCGAGCAGCACGGCCTTGGTGGTATCCCATGCGCCGTTGTCGACCTCGTTGAGGCCGAAACCGTAGAGGGTGGACGGCGCGCCGGAGGCGAGCGAGGGCACGTAGATCGGGCTGCCGTTGGCGTTGCGCAGGCCGATAAGCTCCCAGTTGAGGCCCGGCTTGCTGGCGAAGCCGTTCATGGCGAACCCCTGTTCGGCGAGCTTCTGGCCCATGGTGGCCACGTCCTTGGCGAGGTCCTTGCTTTGGGTGAGCGTGTTGCCCGCCGCGATGGCCTGCGGGATGATGCCGTCAGGGAAGCTGGACGGTTTGTCCACGCCGAACAGGGTCGCCTGGTCCAGCTTGTAGCCGAGCGCGGCCGCCAGACGCGGCGTGACCTCCTCCCACAGAGGGATGCCGGAATCCGCGATGACGGCTTCGGGGATGGGCACGATGGCCGCAAGCTCCTCGGCCGTGATGCTCAGGCCAGACCATTTCATCTTCGTGGTCTGCTTGAGGCCGGTGTCGCCGCCCACCCAGTAGGCGATCGGCTTGGAGTCGAGCACCGGCTGGGTGCGCGTGCGGGTGCTCATGCGAATCTGACGCATACGGGTCAGGGATACGCTCGTCTTGGGTGCGTCCTGAATGATTTGGGTCGAATGCTCGGTGGGGATGAGTCCGCCGCCGAGATCGCTGCTGGTGATGATGTTGTTCACGTTGGAAACCATCGTCATTCCTTCTTTCTATGAGGTTTATTTGCGTTTCTGCTTGAGGAACTGATCGCGAAGCCAGTCGCCGGATGTGTAGGAAGGTGCTGGCGGCTGGTTGGATTCGGATGAGGCGTGCACATTCGGCTTGGTCTTGTCGGCGATGTAGTCGGCGAGCGCCTTGCCGTTGGCCTGCATCTCTTCGAGCGTGGAGCCGTGCAACAGTCCGATGGGTACGCCGGTTTCCTTGGAAACCTGCGTCTTCCATTCGTTCTGCTGTTTCTCCGCCTCGTAAGCGGCGTTCTTGGCTTCAAGCTCCTTGATGCGTTTGGCGGTCTTTTCGGCTTCGGACAGTTGGGCCTCCTTGAGCTGTTGCAGTTCGTCGGCGGCTGTCTTGTTGTCCTTGGCGCGTTTCTCCCATTCGCGGGAATGGGCGATGGCCTCCTTGTATTTGGCCTCGTAGTCGATTTCGGGCGGCTTCGCTCCGTTATCGGTCGATGCCGCCTGCTGGTTGCCGTTGGCCTCTTCGGTCATGGTTCCTCCTATGGTTGGGGCCCGTTTCGGGCATAAAAAAACCACCCGTGCGGGTGGTTAGGGAAAATCTCAGTTCGAGTGCGACGGTCGGGGAACCCCGTAGCCGTCCTTGTAACGGTCGGGGTAGAGTCGGCGCATCACATAGGTGATCGTGTTCGGGTCGTTGGGATTGTCGGGATTGCCTTTTGTGGTGGCCTTTATCATCCGATAGGTGTCGTCGTCCAGGCCGCCGTTCTCGATGAGGCTGCGGGCGTGCATGTATTCCGAGTACATGCGGTCGGGGTCATAGCCCTCGATGTGAGCTTGGTCCCTGTCCCATTCGGGGACTATCTGGCAGTCGCAGTCGTCGTGGAACAGACGGAACGAGCCTTTGGCGTATTTCGCGGTCTTCTCGCTGCGGTACACCCAGCCTCGCGAACAGAGCATCGTGCAGAACGCGCACGTCTTCGCGCCTCTCGGCACGCGCGCGTACCGTGGTTCGGACGGATCGTGCTCGCACAGGCGGGCAACGGTCTCTCGCCCCGAATACATGACCCAGCGTTGCATCGCGCCGACCAGAAACGCCTGCATGGTCTGCGGGTCAGTCCACAGGTGGCCGGCCTGCCAGCGTATGGTCTTGTCGATGCCGTCGCCGGGAAACGAGTCGGACAGGTCGTACTCCCATGGTTCGGGCACCGATTCGCCACGGACGCGCATATACCATTCGTAGGCGGCCTGCGCCGCGAGGTCACCGTATTTGGCGACCAGCTGCGGCACATAGTCGAGCAGCATGTCACGCTGCCATTCAGGACTGAGCTGTTGCAGCGTCTCCCACAGTTTCGCCAGATCGCGGCGCGCCAGTTCCACCGCTCTGGCTTGGCTGGCTTGCAGCTGGTCCAGTTGCCGGTTGTCCGTCATCCTTGTTGCCTCCGTTCACGAGGGAGTCAAGCACGCTGCGGGTCTCGGCCTTGCGCTTGTCGGCCAATAGGCGTGTGATGTCGGAATCCGTGTAGCCGAGCTTTTCCAGAATCACGTCGGAGTTGGCGAGCCATGGGATGGCCGTCACCTGCTTCACGATGGCATCGGAGAGCGCGGCCTGAGACGGGCGTTCGGGGTCACGCCAGTTGACCTGAAGCCGATTGAGCTCGTCGCTGTCCTCGCTGGTGCCGTTGAGGATGGCGATGTCCCTCGCGGCCTTGCGTAGTTGCACGCCGATGGCGCGGCAGGCGTTCTTCGCCTCGATGACGAGCTCGCTTTCGGCCGCCATGATCGCTTCGGACGAGGAGGGGCCGGAATCCGTCATCACGCCGAACTGGCTGAGCGGAACTCCGGTCGCTCCGCTCATGCGTGCCGCGAGGGCGCGAAGCATGTCGGTGTGCGGCTGCATGGTCATCTGCGTGAACTGGCCGATGGTGGGCGCTTGGCCGTCCTCGTTGAGGCTGATGTTGAGCATCTTCGAGATGGTGGCTTCCCAGCCGGTCAGTTTCTTGCCGTTCTTGTCCTCTGGCGGTTCGTCAGCGCCGATGAGATAGCGTTGCGGGCTCGAATAGAATTCCGCGCTTACCTCCATGCGCAGCATGGTGCGCACAGCCGTGTCGGTGATGCTCATGACCTCGCGGCTGATGCGCGAACGGCCAAAGGGGCGGTTCAGGTCCTGATGGTAGGGGATCAGGTACACGGGCACATGATCCATGTACGTGTTCCGGGGAGCGTCCGCATGATAGCGGCCTGATTGCGTGCGGCGGATGCGAATCGTGTAGCCGGGCATGTAGAGCATGAGCTCGGAAGGCACGATGGTGTTCGTCTGCGCGTACTGGGAGCGGTCGATATCGGTTATCGACAACGCCGCCGACAGGCCGCGACGGGCGTAATCCCACAGTCCCGTCTCATAGAGGGCGCTGCGGAACGATACCGACACCTTGGAACGCAGGCCGTCTTCCGGTTCCGCGCTGCGCACATTCAGAAACGAGCATGAATGGGTGAGCGCGCTGCGGATGGCCTGCGGCAATTCCACGTCGAAGTCATTGTCGGAAAGAATCGAATCCAAACCCAACGGGTCGCGGCTGTCGTCGCCGACTCCGACGAAACCATCGAACACGATGCGGTCGGCCAAAGCGTCCACCGATTTCTGCGGCCAGCCCACGACCTCGCTTATCCCCGCCATGCTGTCCGGCACGGCGATGGACAGATTCTTAAGCTCGTTTCGTCCGTCGTAGTATTTGGTTCGTAAAAGGTTACGTTCGAGCTTCTGGGACCATTGACGTATCATCAAATCCCACGGTTCTCGGCATTCCTCGGGCAGATTATCGACCTGCACGCCTTCAAGATTCGGGATCTGCATCAGAATGCCACCGCCTTCGCTCTTCTGCCTGGATGACGTTTGGAAGTCTTGACGTTCCAATACGCGAGAGCCACCGCTTCCACGGGGCTCACGTCGATGTTCTCCATGGACGGCTCGTAGCCGAACCCGTCGCCGATTTTCCTGTGCTTCGCATGACCCACCGCCTCGTCAAGCAGAGGTTGGCCGAAATGGGTAAGCCTGTGATCGTTCACGGCCTGTTCGAGCATCGAACAAGCGTCCGCCATGTCGGAAGGGCGCGGAACCACGATCGCTCTTTTGGACACGCCCTTGTCGATGAGGCTGTTGACCAGGGTGGGGGCTCCCACGCGCCCGTCGATGATGATGCCGATGGCGTTGCGCCATCGTTCCGCACCGTTCTTCTCGGCGGCCAGCCAATCGGCCAGCCAACCGGTGCCACCGCGCATACTGCGCGAGGCGATGACCTCCACGTGAGGCAATTCACCCGACTTGCTGGGCGGGCGCACGCACGCCACGAGGGTGACGTTCGCGCCGTCCGCGCTGAACTTGACCGCATACGAGTTGTAGCCGTCCATGCAGGGCCTGTCGGTCTTGCACTTGGCCCACTCGTCAACATCGATATCGGACAACGCGCCGGCCTGATCGTTCCACCAGCCGAGACGCTCGCGGGCGAAACCGTCAGGGGTCATCTTCTCCGATTCGGAAACGACCACGCTCTTCAGCAGTCGTGTACCGAGCGATGGATTGTACCGGTACCAGCGTTGCTGGTCGTGCACGTCGCCGATCTCGTTCGCCGCCCATTCGAACCAGCACAGGTTCTTCGGCGGCTTGTCGCGATGCGCGTTGCGGCGCATGCGAGCGAACACCGTGCCCGGAGAGGTCGGCGGGGTCGGCGTTCCCGTGTAGATGGTCAGCGGGTTGCCGGAGGGTGCCGACGAGATGGCGGGCTGTATGGCCTCCATCTGCTCGTCGGTCAGCTCCTGCGCCTCGTCGCACACCAGCACGTCCACCGTGAAGCCACGGCCCGAACTCTTCGAACGGGCGATGAACTCGATGCTGCCACCGTTCTTCAACACGATGGCCTCCTGGCCGTTCGTGGCCCGGATATAGGTGACCAGTTCCGCCAGTTCGGGGAACTTGCGCGCGTTCTCGAAGTAGTATTTCATGCGCAGGAAATGCTTGCGGCAGGTCTTCACCTCATGCGCCGTATGCAGGATCTTCATGCCGAGGATCGCGGCAAGGTACAATTCCGTGAACTCGAGAATCGCGTTCTTGCCGTTCTGGCGCGGCACCGCGCACCCGCAATCCGACGCCGCCCATTGCAGCTTCGAATCCGTGGCGAGCCACCCCTCGAGCACGATGCGCTGCCACTTGTCCGGCTTCATGTCGTAGCCGGCGGCGAGCGCGCACGCCTCTCCTCCCTCGGACTGCGCGTGCTTGGGAACCAGAGCGAAGCTAGGTTCCTGTACGCCTCTTCGTCTTGCCACCCTCGATCACCCTCAGCTTCCGTCGTTCGGCTATCTCATCGAGCGGCGTATGCCGCTCCTGTTTCTGGACTTCCGCCGGCATGATCTGGCTGCGTGCGGCTGGTGTGATGCCGTAATCCTGCAGTAGCTTGTTCAGTATGGGCACGCTGGCGAAATTGCCGGAACCCCAGATGTCCGCGTGGATCAGGGCGGCGTTCATGAGGTTGTCCCAGTCGGCCTCGGTCCACGAGTCCGCGCCTGGTGTTGAAGCCAAATGCTCCCACCATCGCACGGTCGCCTCGGGCCATTCGATGCCGTCAGGCAGGTTGGGCTGTACTGTCGCGGTCTTGGCCAACTGGGTCACCTCGAATCAATGTCTAGGAGCCGCTGGAGCGGCTAGCGCGAGCGGAACCGGCTGCACGAGAGAAATCAAACTCGCCCTGCACGTATCTCGGACGCATGACAACCACCTCCCTCGGGAAAATCAGGAGCCTGAGGAACGCGAGCCGCCGCGAGAAAAAGCGCTGCGGATACGACCGGCCACATTACGCACCGCACTACCGGCACGCTGGAACAGGTTTCGCATAATCCACCTCCCTCCAAGCACGAAAATCGGACAGGAAAATATCAGGAGCCGGAAGAGCGGGAAGCGGTTCTGCTGTTGGCCCGTTTCATCGATAGGATTTTCTTCGCCCACGGTTTTCCCGCTTTTGCTGCGCGCTCAAGAGTTGGATCGTGGATGGCCCCGGATTTGACCAATTTGCGGTAATCGGCGAGTGCTTTTCTTTGACGTCGGGATTGTTCCTCGTCCTTAAGTGGATAGTGAAAGTTACCTCTTCGGTGAATGGTGAAATCTGGAGTGACCTTGATACCGCGTTCGGCGGCGTATTCACTGAAGGTCTGGGATTTACGCGCCATGAAAGTCTCTCTTCAATGGAAAAGCCGCCCCATAGGGACGGCTTGAACGAAAATATTGTTACCGGTTCACGATCCGCTCGATCGCGACGCGGAACGGGACGCACTCACACGCAGGGCGGACATACCGCCACCGGATGAACCGGAAGAGCGACGCCCATACCCCGTATAGCGGATATCGTTGGTGCTCGCGTAACGGACTCGCCTCATAACTCACCTCCCAGCTTCCGAGCGACGGCCATGCCGTCCAGATACTTGTCGCCGAGTTTGCGAAGACCATACTCGGCGAGGAAAGAGTCCTTATCATCGCGCAGGGGGAACGCGATGGCGAACCAATGTTCGGAATCGGTCGGATCGACAAGCCTTTCCGGGCTGCGAGCCGAAACCAGCGCCTTGTGCAGGGCGGCGAACTCGGCGAGACAATCCTTTTCCAGATCATCGGTGTACTCGACACCGGCGAGCGGGTCGGGCGTCTTCTCCGCGAAACCGAGACCGCCGACGAACCCCACACCGGCGCCGAACGCCACGGCAGACGACCTGGCCGGCTTGTACGAGGCAAGCCTGTCGGCGATGTCACGGTACGCATAGATCCGGTGTTCCTCGCCGAAACCAAACCGCTCACGCCACTGAGTCAACTCGGCGGGGGAGGGGAAGCACAGGCACAGCCAGAATTCGGTGTCGGTCGCATCCACGAACCGCTTGCGCTCCGCACGGGCACGCTCGCGGTATTCCTTCGCGTTCTCGTCCAGATTCTCCGGCACCGGCTTCACACGCTTACCCTTGGGCTTCCTCTTCGAAAAATCGAATCTGAAATCACCTGACATGATCCACCTCCAACAAGGGGAACCATTCAAGCAGCGTCGCGTAATCGTCCGGTGCCTTGTCCTTGAGAACCTTGGTGAAACGCTTGTCGATGCCATCGAACGAACGACCGAACCACTCATAATCACACGGCAGCTCGATATGATGCCCGCTAATGCAGTCCAATACCTCGCCCTTGAGCCAATCCCCGATAGGACTGACCTTCTTGAGGTTGCGCCGCCAGTACCCATACTGCACGAACGCGCCGCGACGTTGAATCGAATCGGCCGCACGCACGCCATCCGCGCACCACGTGCTCTTATCCAAGCCGATGTCGGCGCGAATGAAATCCCACATCTGCTCATACGACGGCTCCGGCAAACGCGCCGCCTCGATAAACCTCAACCGTTCGGGAGCCTGGAACACCGCATTGTTCAACCACCGGTACAGCGACGGGTGCGGATACCTTTTGATTCGGGTCTGGAACTTCTGCTCGAAACAGTCCAGTTCCTCGTCCACGAACCTCAAACCGGGCACATAGTAGAGGTACGCGGGGATAACCTCGATACCCATGTCCCGCAGCGCCAGCCACGCGGCGATGGAATCCTTGCCGCACGAAAACGCCAACAGCACGGGCTTGCCTTCGGCGGCGAGCTTCTCGCGCACCGCGAGACTCGTGCCCTGGTTGCGGATAACCGTGGTCACTTCGGCCACCTCCTCCCCGTCATGCGAATAAACCGCGAACGCGAATAAAACTCGACGCCGTCACGCCGGAAACTCGGTTCCGACGAACGGACGAACACATGCAAGCCATGTCCACTGGTCGAAACCTCCGCATAGATCGCTTCGGGCAACAGTTCCACCGCCTGCGCGGGCGGGTCAGCGGGGTCCACATGGTCGAAATCCCAGCACGCGAGCCCGTCGCCGAGCATGATGCCGTAGCCGTCACCGGCTTTGGAACGCATGACCTCCGAATATGATGCCCAGGTATCGGGGTCGGTCGAACTGGCCGGCGACCCATCACACTGGATCGGACGCTTACCGACGGCGCGCACCCAACGGGGCAGCGACTTGAGCGCTTGTGGTAATTGATGTTTGCGGCTCCACGCCTTGCGGCATCTGTCCGAGCAAAACAGTCTCGGACGCCTAGGGTTTGGTGTGGATTGGAAGAAATGGCCGCAATTCCTACATTGGTTGACCATAGCTATTACTATAGCATATATTCCAACGATTCGCAACACTAATTTCGTGACATATCAAAACTTCGGAGAATCAAACGTAACAGCCTCGGAAAACAACGGGACAAAACCATCAAAACCATGCCGGAACGGCTCACACAGGCCCACGCAGGCACCCCGGCGACCAAACGTGCGAAGAGCCACACGGGTTGCGGGGGGATGCAGGCGCTAGGACCTGTGGGGAGCCTTGCATGGGAGGGGGAGGGTATGGCCCCCGGTTACCATTGGCGGCTGATTGGGATGGTGTTTTGTGGTTGTTTTTTTGTGTTTTGGTGGCCTGTGGTGTTGGCGATTATTTTGTTGCTTTTTCTTTGGTTGCAGATTCTGTGTGTGAGTTGTGTGTTGTCATAGCTGGTTGGTGATCCGCCTCGGCTGTATGGGATGATCTCATCGAGTTCGCAGCTGAGTGGGTGTGGTGTTTTGAGTGTGAGGTCTATGGGTTTGCCGCACAGCGGGCAGATCGGTATTGGTCCTTCGGCTGCGATGTGTCTGGCCTTGCATTTGCGGCGGGCTGCTCCATTTTGGTATCGGCCTGAGCCTGCCTTGTTGCTCATGTTCCCATCCTGTGTGTTTGGTGGCTTGGGCGAGATTCGAATTCGCGATCCAGTGGCAGTGTTTACTGGATGTCACGCTATCCCAGCGTGACCGGTTAGTCCTCTACCGTACGCAAGCCGTGGCGGGCTGACTGGCACCGGCGCTTTGGACGCTGCCGGCGGAGTACTCTCAGCCCATGAGATACGGAGGATATGAGTAAAGTCCCTGAGATGTATGTCCCAGAGGCTTTCGCACTTATCCTGATACGGAGTATACCACGGGGTGGATTCACCCTACTCCTGTCTGTGTTTTGTTTTTTCAGGCGGCTTGGATGGTGAGGCGTCCGCCGAGGGCGTGGATTACCTTGGCGATGGTCTGGAAGCTGGGGTTTCCGTCCTTGCTGAGGCTTTTGTAGAGGCTTTCGCGCCCCACGCCCGCGTCCTTGGCGATCTGGGTCATGCCTCGAGCCTTGGCGACGTTGCCGAGTGCGGCCTGCATGAGTGCGGGGTCGTCGTATTCGGCTATGGCGTTGAGGTAGGCGATGATGTCCTGTTCGTTTTCGAGGTATTCGCTGGTGTCGTAGTCGGTGATTTCGGTGCTCATTGCTGCTCCTTGTAGTCGTCGAGTATGGCGTGGGCTTGTTTGATGTCGGTCTGCTGGGTGCTTTTGTCGCCGCCTGCGAGCAGCAGCATGAGCACGTTGCCGCGCGTGGTGAAGTAGACGCGGTATCCGGCTCCGATGTGGAACCGCATCTCGCTGACCGGGCCTCCCACGGGTTTGATGTCGCCGAACGGCCTGCCGGCGAGCTTGCAGGCGTCGAGCCGGGCTTGGATGGCGGCTTTCGCCTCGCGGTTCCTGAGTTTCTTGAACCACTTGCGGTATTCGGCGGTTTGCTTGATTTCCATACCCTTATTGTATCTCACAGGCTACACTATGTCAAGCCGGGCGGCCGCTGGAACCCATCGCCAACGCCAGAATCTCCCGTATGTTGAACTCCCAGTAGCCGTCATCGACCGGCTTGCTGCTGGGCAGCTTGCCGCGGTTGAGCCAGTTGCTGATCTGCTTGCGGCTGACCTCGTATCCGTAGTTGTCCTTGAGCCACTGGCTCATGCCCGCAGGGGTCTTGGTCAGGTGGATTGCCTCGGCCTTGTCGCGGCTCTGCTCGCGCAGCTCGACCACGTTGATTGGGTTGCCGCATTTGCATAGCAGCAGCGATTCTCCCTTCGCGGCCATGACCTCGCGTCCGCATTCGGGGCAGACGCCGATTATCCGGCGCGTGCGCGGCCTGCGGTCGATGAGCGGTTCGATGCGCTCGCAGGTGTGGATGAGCCATGTCAGCCAATGTCCCGAGCGGCTGGCGCGGCATAGGTCGGGCAGTCGTCGTGGCGAGTCCCTGAGCAGGGTCTGCCATCTCGGACGGCTTTCCACGCCGGTTTCGTTCCACATGTCCTGCAAGCCGTCCTCGGTCTGGTCGAGCATGTCCTGCGCGTGGAGGTTGATGGGCGCGGGCGCTTCCCCTCCTTGCGCCACGCCTCCAGCTCCGGGCTCGCCCAGCTTGTAGGCGTGACGGGACACCTGTTGCAGGAGCATCATGTCATGGCGGAGCCGGTGGAGTGTTTTCGCGTACTGGCGGCGGCAGTTCCGGCAGAGCGTCCACGGTGCCTCTACCTGCTGGTTGCCGCAGTATTGGCATGGTTCGGTTTGGATGAACATTGTTTGAAACCCTCCACGTTCCGGCTATCATGGTGCTTGGTGAGCGTGCCCTCCATCTTTTCGGTGGAGGGTTTCGTTTTTTTACGCTGAATTCAGTGTTTTTGCGCTGAATTCAGAGCAATGGTTCGATGAATTCTGGCGTGAAATCATCCTTGTGGGGTGCGGGCGTTTCAGGATGGGCGATGATGTACATCACCTCATCCAGTGGCACGCCGAGCAGCTTCGCCGTGTACTCGGGCGTGGCCGCTTTGCTCCGATGCCATTTGAGTATTTCCTCGCGTTTGAGACTGCTTACGCTCATGATTCCTCCTTGAGCGTGGCGACATATGCGATGGCCTTGCGTTCACGATTCGCATACTTCTCGCATTTGCGCTTGAGACGTTTGAGGCTCATGGCGTACAGGGACTCTCTGAAGTCGCCGTCCTCGTAGATTCTGGCTCGATAACGGCCGCAGGTGCCTTCCGCGCTGATTCGCGCGGTCAAATGGTCCGTAAGCTGAATCTCGTTCATGCGTTTTCCCCTTTCTCGAACGTCTCGATCATTTCCATCAACGCGGCCTGATACGACTCATGCCATTTGGTGCGGTAATGCATTCGGTCAACGCATTTGAACCGATAGCGTTTCTCCTCGGAGCCTTTCACGGTTCCTGTAGCGGCCTTTAGGTGTCTGCCACATTGGGGACAGTAGAAGCTTTCGCCGTTGAGAATGAAATCGGAGTCCCGCACGTCGCCTTTGCCGACTATCCGGTAGAGGTCATCAAGCCAACTCATCGTCCACCTCCATTTGTTTGTCAAGCCATTTGTTGAGCAGGACGCGGGCCGCATCGCGTCGGGCTTTGGCACGTCGGGATTGGTATCCGTTCCGACGTCGGACGCATTCGGCGCAGGCCCGCCGCGTCTCATCGAAGAACACGTTGCGCCGCGGGTCCCAGCGCTTGATGTCCACCGATGAGCTATCGCCGTGCAACGGTTTACGACACAAGTAGCAGTCACTCATTGTCCGCCTCCCATTTCCTTCTCTCGCGCCATGATCTCCACGTCGTCGGCGAGCATCCTCAGCACGCCGGCGAGCGTGCCATACGATTCGGCGGTCGGATACACCGACTTGCTGATGTACACGTCCCATTTGTCGGAGTCCTGATGGTTGTCCGCCTTGAGGATGATGAGTGGGGATGTCGTCGATGAAATGCCCATCTTTCATCCCTCTAATCTTGAGCATCAGGCGCACTGAATCCGCCTGTTCACTCGTGTTGCCCAGAATATCCAGCGTGCTCATCGTCCGTCTTCCTGACTCATGTAGGTCAACGTGAAGCATTTATCACCGTTGCATATGCGGTTCCAAGCGGCGATATTGTATTGCAACTGATACGGGGCGGGCTTCCGTGAACAACCTCCCTCGAAGCCGAGCCCGCAGACAGTGCAGCGGAACATCACGATAAAGAACGTGTATTCAGGCAACCACTGCACGCCGTCCCGCTCCCATTTCGCCTTGACCTTGCCCCCACAACGAGGACACGGGCTAATCCTGTGAAACCTCACCAGACTCACCTCCCTCAAGAGGCGCGTTCAAATCCACCTGTTCGATACGCGCACGCTCCTGTAAGATGTTCGCGTATGTCCCCATCGCGTACAATTGGCTTTCAAGGAGCTGGAAGGAGCACGCGGGCGTGAAGTCCAACGTGCCCTCCGCGTAGCCCTCAAGCATGTGCGCCAGCTTGCCGATACGCTCCTGCAATTCTCGATGTTCGCGGATCATCCGCTGCTTGTAATCACTCATTGGTTGTCTCCTTCGGTTTGGTTTTGTAGTCTCGGACGATGCACACGCACCAGCCGAACAATGGAATATATTTGAATCTGCCTCCGTTGCGGATTAACGCCTCCGTGAACCGTTTCGCGGTCGGCTCAATGCTCAATCCCTCCCACTTGCCACCGGGATTGACCTCGCTCTCTTCGAGATACTGTGTTCGTATCAGCCTGTAGTGGACCTTCTTCATGGCCCAGTTGACCAGCGCGTGACACAATTGGGAAAACAGCCAGACAACGTAGAGAACGACAATGAGAATGAAGGGCGTAAGCACGCCAAGCACGTAGTAGCTCATTCTTCCGTTGCCTTTCCTTGCATTGCCTTGACTGCGAGTCGCATGGCGTCGCAGTATTCGGCCCTCAACGCGCAGTCAGAATCCCATTGAGGGTAAGAGTCGGGCTTCAACGCCTCGTAGAACGCTTTCGCCCCGGCTACGATTTCCTCGTCCGTAGGATTTCGTGTGGCCCCATCCCAGTAGCCGTCCTCGAATATCGTTTGCGGGTCGATGAAGCGGTACGGTGGTGCTTCCTTGCGCTGAGTTTCGATTTCATCATCAATGATGCTCATAATGCATCTCCTATGTATGCTCACAATGCACCTCCCATGTGTAAGCAAAAACTGATAAACATGGCCCATGACGCGATAGCCGCAAGCAGAACGAAAACGAATAGCCCCTTCGCAGCTGCGTTATCGTCACAGCCGATACCCGCAATGGCCGCTACGGTTCCTATGAAATTGAGCAGAAGCCAGAGTGCCACTCCAGTAAAAACCCATCCGTTCATTCTTCCGTTGCCTTTCTCCCCGCCGCGTTGAAGGCGATTCTGATGATGTTTTCCAAATACATGCCGGGAAGCATGATGAACTTCCGGACTTCGCCTATGGCGGCTTCGATTTCCTCTTCCGTGGGCTGGCGTGAGGCTCCGGCGATATACGCCTCCTGCATGAGCACGTTGCCCTTGTACACGTGTTCCGCCTCACTGTTGATGATGCTCATGCTTCCTCGATTCCGTCCGGTGTGACGATGTAGTCATACGCGCGAGTGTGAAAGTCCTCCGGCATGTAATTCCAATTAGGGGTTCCGCAATGCAGGCAGAAATGATCTTCGGGGTTCACCCGGTTTTGGCATTGAGGGCAAGAATGCGGAAAAACTGGACTCATGCTTCCACCGCCTTGGCTGGGCGGAACGGAGCGTATTGACCCAGTTGGGAGACTGAGAAAATCTCCCGCTGGAATCCCCATTCGTCAGCGTCGTCATAGACAGGAACCGCTTGATGATCGCAAACTTGCCAGATCGCATCATCCTTGTCTAGCCACAACCCGTCATGGTTGGGCAGCTTCGGCTTCCGACGCAATGCGTAGGCGAAGTTTGAATTAAACATCCAATCGTGGAAGTCGGGAATCTCTGCCTGTACCATGATTGCAAGGGTGCAGTCTGTTTCGTCATCATCATCGACAGTGGCAACGGAGAATCTATTGCCGTTCGTCGCGACGAAAATATCGCCCTTGCAAACATCGTGAATGTCATCGATACGCTCGTACTCGGGGTCATCCAACAGTTCAATGGACTCGATGTCCCTGTAGGGGACGAAGCGCTCTGCCCCTCGATTGGCAGAAATGGGCACGACGGAGCCGTTTCTACTGCGCCTAATGTGCCCGGAACAGTCGGTGATTCCTGTAAGCACGGCACCGGTCACAAATGTGACCTTGACGTGCAGGTTTGCCATCTCTTTGCAGGTCTTGCCTTCCCAGAATGGTTTCTCACTCATTGTTGTTCTCCTTCTTTTCGTTCGCTTCGAGCGCGTCTAGCAGATTGCATTCGGCGAGCATGAGATGCGCCTGGGCGCGGGTCATTGATTTCAGCGTCTGCGTGTCGGCGCCGGCCATCCAGCCGAGAGAGCTCACCTTCGTCTCGAGCAGGTGGGTTTGCGTCGCGAGGTCACGCAATCGTTCGTCAAGCAGCATGGTCATCGGTTTCCTCCTTGTTGAGTCGTGTTTCGATTTTCGATGCACAAGTCGAGCGCCGCCGTGAAACCGGCCTGATAGGCGTATAGCGCGGTCTCCGGCCTGCTCATGCCGCCAATCTCCGTGGCCTCCAACAGCCACGCCATCGCACGCTCCTGCGGGGTCGGGAACTTTTCGGCCATCACGCGCCCCTCAGAATCGAGCCGAGTGAGGCAGCACCCAGCTTCTGGGCACCTGCGAACCGTCTGGCCGTGGAACGTGACTTCGGCTGCGCGGCGGGCAGTTCGAGTGGGTTGCGCATGGTCAACGCCTGCTGCTGCGCCTGCTCCGGGCCGTTGCCGAGCATCCGCTGGCGGCGGTACATCCACGCCTCGTCCGCGGATAGGCCCCGCGCCTCGCATTCGCGCGCTATCTGCGCCTCCGAGGGCTTCGACTCGTTGCGCATCCTGCGCACGATGGCGTTCACATCGCCGGAACCGCACCAGCAACCCGTGCTGTTGTCCGCGTAGAAGCGCTTCACCGCCTCCAAGGCCTCGCCCAGCGTCATGTCCGCGCGAAGCTCCTCGTGGAACGTGCGCGCCTCCAAGTCGGTGATGGCCGCGTTGCCGTGGTGGACGCGAATCTTCGCCAGCACGAGCGTGCTTTCCTTGAGCGTCAGCATGTCAGGACTCCTTCCCGTGATTGGTTTTCGGCGGCTTCCTCGGCCGCATAGTGTGCTATCAGTGCCGCGTTCGCATCCTGGTTGGCCTGCGAACGGTTCCACGCCGATGGCGAGGGGCGTGCGGTCGGCTCGGGTTTGGCCGGCAGCGGGTCGTCGTCCCAGTGTTCGCCGTCCAGCCAGTTCGCCGGGGTGAGCGTGTAGCCGGGTTCCCGGTTCGGGTCGGCGGCGTACCTCGACGCCTTGGCGATCAGGAACGTGTTGTTGGTTTTCCTCCGCGCCTTCCGCCAAGCCGCGTACGCCTTGCGTTTGCCGGTCTTGCGTGGATAGGTCTGCCAGAACTGCTCGAACTCGATGGGATAATCCTCGTCGGCGCTCTCTGCGGCCCCCTCGGCTTGCGAGGGGGTTTGGGGGAGAGAGAATTCTTCGTTAGAAGAATTCTTATCTGTATCTGTAT